>PVBE012500886.1_pt1 | contig 15156 bp, 16 predicted proteins | sample 1631181 | NCBI WGS metagenome assembly PVBE01 (sample SAMN08397723, study PRJNA350692) | Marine metagenome, whole genome shotgun sequencing project. | isolation source: water | place: Pacific Ocean | collected 2012-04 | reverse complement strand
GTGCCCGACCGGATATGAGGTGATGCGGCAATGCCGCTCAAAACCTAAACGAGGCTACCCTGTGCGAAGCCAGACGATCACAACCAAACCAAAAGGAGCCCCACCTTGACAATGAGATCCCCATATGAGGGCCAGGGAGGGAGTGTTTTTTTGTTTTCAGCGTACCTTAGCCGGCAAACGTCTTGCGCGCCGCCAGGGCGTCCTGGAAGCCGCCTGTCAACTGGCTCAGGTCGGCATCGGCATAGGCGGACACGTGGTGCAAGGCGTTGGCGGTGGCGTTGACGGCCTCCTTGATCATACGCGTGGTGGCGTGGGGCATGGCAGCGGCCGCTTCGGCCAGAGCCAGGGCGCCTTCGATGCTGGCGCCCGAGTCGGCCAGCTCGTTGACCAGGCCCCAGTCGAGGGCGTGTTCGGCCGACATGCGCTCGCAGAGGATGACGATGCGCTTGGCCCGGGCCGGGCCGACCAGGGTGATCAGGCGCGGCAACGCTCCCCATTGCAGATTGAGGCCGATCTTGACTTCGGGCACATAGAGGTAGGCGTCGCGGGCCAGCACTCGCCAATCGCAGGCCAGCGCCAGAGCCACGCCGGCACCCACGGCCAGCTTCTCCATGGCGGCCACGGTGATCTGGGGCATCTCCTCCCAAGCCTTGCAGAGCTTGACCCCGCGATAGAAGCGCTCACGCAGCGCCACGTCGTCGTCGAGCTTCTCCCAGGTCTTGGCGTCCTTCAGGTCGATGCCGGCAGAGAAGCCGCTGGCGGCGCCCGTGAGCACCACGGCGCGGGTCTCGAGATCGCCTTGAAAGCGCTTTGCTACGTCGGTCAGCTCGAGGATCAGTTCCTGATTGAAAGCATTGAGGCTGCTTTTGCGGTCGAAACGCACGACAGCGACGGTGCCGCGTGATTCGATTTCGACGTTGGAATAGCTCACGGGGGACTCCTTGTCGCGAAGATTGGGAGGATCGCGCCATGATAGGCGCTGGAGCGCTATTCGCCCAGGACGATAAGATCGAGAGGTTCGGTCAGGCCCTCTATCGCGCAGCTCGGGAGTTCCACCTTGGCCGCCGTGGCTGCCGAAAGCTGGTAGCCTTGAGTCTGGGCCAGGAGATACGAATTCTTGGTCGTGAGCGCGCGCACGCCAGCCGCCTTGTTATGCTTCTCCAGTTTGGCCGCCAGGTTCACCGGCTCGCCGATGACGGTGTATTCCAACCGACCCTCGTCGCCGACGGCGCCGAAGATCACCGGCCCCACGGCCAGGGCGGCGTTGATGCCCAAGGGCGGGCGGCCCTTGGCGGCGCGCTCGGCTTGCCAATCGCTAGCCACCGTCAACAGCTCGTCGACCGCCCGCACGGCGTCCGCGGCGTAAGCGGTGGTGCGCGGTGCCGCTCCGAAAGTGGCCATGATGCCATCGCCGAGGAACTTGTCGATGCTGCCGTTGTGGCGTCGGATAACCGGTGCCAGGCGTTGCTGGTATTCGGCCAGCAGCGCCATCACGTCGTCCGGCGGGGCGGACGCCGAAAGCGGTGTGAAGCCGCGGATGTCGATCATCAGCACGGTGATCTCGAGTTCCGTGCCGCGGCCAGGTTCGATGCGTTCTTCGGCCTCGGTGATCTGGCGCGCAATGTCGGGAGCGAAGAAGCGCGAGAGCTCTGCGGCCGCCGCCTGTTCGATGGCGGCTTGGGCCAACAGCCGGTTGGCGCGTTCGATGGCCAGTGCCAGGATCAGCGTCACCGCGGCGATCGAGATCACCTTGTCGAGTTCGGCCCCGATCAGCACGCTGGCCGAGGTCAGGTAATGCACGTAGTCGCGGGTCACGTCGGCGCCGCCCAGCACCACGGCAAGCACCAGCCCGAGCCAGCCCAAACCTCCGGCCGCACCTGCCAGCAGCACCAGACCGGGCTCGAAGCGCAAGGCTCTCAGCGCTATGAAAATGAAAACATAGAGCAGCGTTGGCGCCTTGAGGAAGATGCCGGGCGGCTGCATGTACTGGATGTGGAAGCTCCAAATCAGGCCCATCAACAAGGCCATGTCGATGACCACCGAAAGCGCCAGGAACCAACCCGGTAGGGTACGGCGATAGGCGAGCGCTAGTCTGAGCAGGGTGAAACACAAATAGAATCCCAGCGCCCAAGGAACCGGCACGAACTCGGCGTCGGGCTCGAAAGTCTTGGGTGCCACGGCGTAGAGCGTGCCGAAGGTGACGACGACGCCGAGCTGCACCCAACCGATCAGGATCTCGCTCTGGCCGCGGGCCGCCTCGATGGCCTTGAGCACCCGCTCGGGCGGGCGGCCGGCGAGTTGCTGGCCGAAAAGAAAGCCGATGAGACGATGCGTCATGACGGGGCCTCCCGAAGGCGCAACCAAATGCTGCTCTCGCGAGCCCCCGGCGGCAGCGCCAGACCGCGCAGCGCCGAACGTTCGGCAGCGGCCAGGTTGCCCAGCGCAAAGTGGCTGGCGAACAGCACCTCGTGGGTCAGCAGCAGCGGTAGTATGGCATTCTGCTCGTTGTAGCCGCGCCAGGCCCAGTCGGCGGGATAATTGTCAGGCAGGAAGATATCGTGAAAATGAACGACTACGCCGGCCGGCAGCAGCGGCAGGATGCGATTAATCAGCACATCTACGTCGCTGCCCGGCATCAGGATGTGGCTCGAATCGACGACCAGAAAATCGCCGGGCTCGAGCGCCTCGAAGGGTGCCAAACCGGCGTCCTGCAGGGTGCAGCGCATGAGCTCGAGCGCCAGTCCCTGCAGCACCGCCCGTGGGGCCGGATCGATGGCCGTGTGGCGTGTCGCCAAGCCCGCGTCGGTGATGGCGCGGGCCAGAAAGCGGCTGGAATGGCCTGAGCCGATCTCGACGATACGGCCGGGCTTGAGCCGGCGCACCAAAGTGTAGGCAACTGCCGCGTCGAGGCGGGGAAACCAGTCCTGATCCCAGCGCGGTGCCGGCGGCGGCGCCCTCGCCGCCGCACTTCCGATGACGTCTAGGTCGGCAGCATAACCGTCGATCCAGTCGAGCACCTCGACCATGGCTGGAGCGCCTGCCGCCAGCCTGGCCGCCAGGGCCGGGTAGGGCGGCAGCCGGCCGGCCTCGGGTATTTGGTCGGCATAGCGATAGGGGATGAAAAAGCCGCGGCGCCGGATGCCTAGCAGGGTGGCCAACCCAAGCGCCAGCCGGCGCCCCTTCATGGCTGGCTCAAATCTCGAGCACCAGCCCCTCGGGGGCGACTATTGAGCCCGGGGCCAGGCGTTCCAGTTCTTCGCCGATGGCGTCGAGGAAGTCGTCGTCGTGATTGGGTTCGTGGTGGAACAGCACGTACTTCTTGACCCCGGCCGCCTGGCACAGCCGCAGGCCCTCCTGCCAGGTCGAGTGGCCGAAGGAGATGAAATTGGGAAATTCGTCGTCAGTGTACATGCCGTCGTAGGCGACGACGTCGGCGTCCCGGATGAATTCGAGGACGCTGTGGTCGGTTTCGCCCTGCACGTGTTCGGTGTCGGTAACGTAACAGAATGAGCGGCCGGCGTACTCGACGCGGTAGCCGGTGGCCCGATTGGGGTGGTTGAGCGCCACCGTCTTCAGGGTGATGCCGGGTCTGGGTTCCATGGTCTCGCCGGCCTTGAAGTCGCAGAACTCGACATTGGCGGCGAAGATTTCCGGCGGTACAGGAAACAGCGGCGCGATCATCATGTCCGAGATCACCTGCTGGATAGTGTGTTCGGGCACCAGGTGGCCGGCCCAGACCTTGAAGTGGTTGGCCGGGTTGAAGAAGGGGCCGAAGAAGGGCAGGCCGCAGACATGATCGAAGTGGGTGTGGGTGAGGAAGACGTCGGCCTCGATGGGCTTGGACTGGTCCAGACCCTGGCCGAGATAGCGCATTCCGGTGCCGGCATCGAGCAATACCAACTGGTCGCCACACCAAACTTCGAGCGACGAGGTGTTGCCGCCATAGCGCGTAATCGAGGGGTCGAAGCAGGCCACGCTCCCTCGAACGCCCCAGAAACGCACAGAAAAATCCTGCGATGAGTTCAAAGAACCCCCCTTTTGCGACGTCTGCCGGACAAACCGGTGTGCATTCTGCCCCAGAGATATAGGCCGCGAAAGGTCAAAGTCTGCCCCTCAGGGCACCAGACGGTAGCCGCCTGGTTCGGTCACCAGCAGCACCGCCTCGGAAGGATTGCTCTCTATCTTCTGGCGCAAGCGATAAATATGGGTCTCCAGCGTGTGGGTGGTGACACCGGCGTTGTAGCCCCAGACTTCAGCCAGCAGGGTATCGCGGGCCACCACTTTGGGGCCGGTGCGGTAAAGGTATTTGAGGATGGCGGTCTCTTTCTCGGTCAGCCGCACCTTGCCGCCGCCTTCGACGTTGATGAGCAGCTTGGCGGCCGGCCGGAAGGTGTAGGGGCCGATGGTGAAGACGGCGTCTTCGGATTGCTCGTGCTGGCGCAGCTGAGCCCGGATGCGGGCCACCAGGACGCCCAGCCGGAAAGGCTTGGTGATGTAGTCGTTGGCGCCCGATTCCAATCCCAGGATGGTATCGGCGTCGGAATCGGAACCCGTCAGCATGATGATCGGTGCCCGCACGTTGGCGCGACGCATCATGCGGCAGACCTCGCGGCCGTCGAGGTCGGGCAGACCGACATCGAGCAGGATCAGGTCGTAGTGCTCGCTCTTGGCCAGTTCCAACCCGTCGCCGCCGGTGGCCGCCTGGGCGCAAATGAATTCCTCGTGCAGATCCAATTGCTCGGCCAGCGACTGGCGCAGAGCCTCGTCGTCATCAACCAGCAATACGTTCTTGGCCGCCTTCATACCGCCCTTCCGAGGCTTGCTTTCGTGACCCGTCGTAGCCCGATACTGCTACAAATTTCAAGCACTTACAACCGAAGCTCAAGTGCCTATGGTAAGTCCATCTGGCGCCGTGCTGCAACGCACAAGGCGCCGTCGCCGTCGGCCAGCTCGTTCATGATGGTGAAATGGTTGTGGCCTGGCAGTGTCAGTTCCTCCAGCTTAGCGTCGGCTTGGCGCCAGCGAGCTGCAAAGCTCGATGATTGGCGCAGGAATTCGTCGGTTTCGCCGCCGCCCACGGCGACGATGCAGCCGCCGCTGCCGGGTGCCATGTCGAGGGGGCTGAGGCGGGCCGCCGTGGCAGCGTCCATGCCCAGCACCTCGTTGAGGTAGCAGAGCCGGATGGCTTCGAGATCATAAAGTCCGCTGATGGCCAGGCCACCCTTTATGGTATCCACCGGCAGGCCGTCGAATTCGGGCCAGTCGGTGGCCAGCAGCATGGCCGTCAGGTGGCCGCCGGCGGAATGACCGGAGACGTAAAGGCGCTCCGCATCGCCGCCGAAATCGCCGGCGTGGCGCCGGGTCCAGGCCACGGCGGCGCGGTTCTGGCGCACGATTTCGTCCATGTCGACAGTTGGGGCGAGGGCATAGTTGACCACCACGACAATGGCTCCGGCGGCCACCAGGCCATCGGCCACGAAGGAATAATCGTGTTTCTCGAAGGCTTGCCAATAGCCGCCGTGGATGAAGACGTGAAGTGGTGCATCGGCCGCGCCCGCGGGTACGAAAACATCGAGAGCTTCTGCCGCCGAAGGTCCATAGGCCAAGTCGAGACGGGCATTCAGGCGCTGGCGGGTGGCAGCGCTGCGTTCGGCCCAGGCGTCGAAATGGTCCTGGAAGTCAGGATGCCTGAGGCGCAGGTGGTACTGGGCGTCGAGCCCGGCCTGGTCGTAGTCTCGATAGAGCATGTTTTGTCTCCTTGACTGGAGCGGATTGTGTCTCCTGACGAGCGACTGGGCAAGGGAAGCTCTTTTTCTTGCGGCGAGGCGCCAGAGAGCGTTTATTGAGCGCCGAAAAGCAACGCGGGAAAAGTATGCCAGAGGCTACCAACGAAACTCCGCCCCGAACGGGCCGTGGCCGCCGCGCCGTCGAGCGCGCCGTCGGCGAATTAAGACGCGGCTTGGCCGTGGCGGTCGGCGGTGAACAGCCATATGTGGTACTGGCGGCCGAACAGGCCAACGATGCCGGCATCGCCGATCTGGCCCGGTTGGGGGAGGTGCAACTGGCGCTGACCGCGGAACGGGCCCAGGTCTTGAAGATCCGGCCGCAAGTGGCGCCGGTGGTGCTGGTCGAATTCGAGGCGCGGTTCGATGCCGCGCTGGTGTGCGCCCTGGCCGATCCCGCCGCCGATCTTGACAATCCGCTACGCGGCCCCTTCAAGGTGATCCGCGAGACCCCGGCGACGGCGCTGGCCGCGATCGCCCTGATCAAATTGGCCAGATTGTTGCCGGCGGCGCTGTTGGTGCCGCTTGAAGAAGCTGCAGATCCGGCTTGGCTGTTGCGACACGATCTGCTGACGGTGGCCGCCGGGGACGTCGAGGCGTACGAGGTCGGCGCGGCCCAGGCGCTCAGGCAGGTAAGCTCGGCCCAGGTGCCCTTGGCGGCTTCGGAAGACTGCCGCGTGGTGGCCTTCCGTCCGCCCGACGGCGGCGCCGAGCACCTGGCCATCGTGGTCGGCGAGCCGCCACCCGACCAGCCGGTGTTGGTGCGGCTGCATTCCGAATGCTTTACCGGCGATCTTCTGGAATCGCTGCGTTGCGATTGCGGCCAGCAGTTGCGCGGCGCCCTCGACGAACTCGCCAAGGAGGGCGGGATATTGCTCTACCTGCCTCAGGAGGGGCGCGGCATCGGGTTGGTCAATAAGCTGCGTGCCTACCGTTTGCAGGATCAGGGCTACGATACCGTCGAGGCCAATCTGAGGCTCGGTTTCGAGGCCGACGAACGGCTATTTTTAGCTGCCGCCGAGATGCTGCGCCGGTTGGGCTACGACCGCGTACGCCTGCTCACCAACAACCCGCAAAAGGTCTCGGGGCTCGAACAATTCGGCGTCGAGGTCAGCGAACGCGTGCCCCACGCCTTTCCCCCCAATGCCCACAACGAACGCTACCTGGCCACCAAGCGCCAGCGATCGGGACATTTGCTGTAAATTGTCGCCCGGCCGCCCGGGATTGCCGGGCGGGGCGGAAGAAGTTGCCGCAAGGGGATAATTTGCCCTTTCGAAGCAACCTTAACTTATTGATATTGCGACATAAATATTTGGCGCGGGGATTGCACACCAAACTCCGAGGAGCGCCATGACCGTCGACCCCAGCAGCACCAATTACGTCTTTCCGGCCGAGACCGACGTCTTTGCCGCCAACGCCGCAAATGGATCCCTCGGGGCCCCCGGTGCCGCCAACGCCTTTTCCGAGGCGCCGGACGGGGCCGACACGGCTCTCTGGGGCGAGGACGGCTTCACTTTCAGCGACTTGATCGATCTCCTCAATCCATTGCAGCACGTGCCGATCCTGTCTTCGCTCTACCGTGCGGTAACCGGCGACGACATAGCGCCGGCCGCCCGCATGCTGGGTGGCGGCCTCTACGGCGGGCCTCTGGGCCTGGTTTCGGCCATGCTCAACACGGCGGTCGACGAGACTACCGGCAGCGACGTCGGCGGCCATCTGATCGCGCTGCTCGACGGCGACAGCAGCGCCACCACGGCCCTGGCCCGGGCCATCAACAACGACTCCCCGATGAAACTGGCGGCGGTCTGGCCAGATGCCGATCCCGCCCAGCCGCCGACAATCGACGGCAGTCCCGCGGCCGCTGCTGTTGCGGTGGCTGCCAACCAGCCCGCGCCTGCGCCCCAACCCATTCCTGCCGAGGCTAACGGGCCAACCACGCCAACTGCCGCCTATTCAGAGGACGACCTGGCCAAGGCCGCCCGCCTGGCCAAGTTGACCGGCGAAAACCCACGCATCATCGCCGAGCGTCTGGCCCACCTGCGTCAGGCCCAAGCCGCCCACGGTGGCCAGGCCGGTCCCGGCAACCAGGCCGTCGCCGCACTGGCCGGCGGTGCACCGACGGCTGTCAACTATTCCAACGACGACTTGGCCAAGGCAGGCCGTCTGGCCAAGTTGACCGGCGAGGACCCGCGGGTCATCGCCGAACGTTTGGCCCGCCTGCGCCAGGCTCAGGTTGCGGGTGCCAATCCGGCCGGTGCCGCGGCCGGGTCCGAAAGCGTGACGACTTCGGCCCTGCCGCCGCGCGGCGCGGCGCGGAGTTTCGTTTCCTACCTGCCCAAGCCCCGGTCGACGGCAACACCCGTGGTGGCCCTGCCGGCTGCCCCACCGGCTGCCCCGCCGCCCGTACCTGAATCCGCTGCTCGTCCCGATCCGCGCTTGCTCGAACGTCACGAGGCCTACCGTAACAATCAGCGCCTGCGCAGCCTCTTTGCCGCTCCCGCAGCAGGCGGCGCGTAGCGTCGCGCCATCCCGATACGATAAACTCCCGACATGATCCTGGTTCGAGGCGAGACGCTGGAATGCGCCGGCCAGCGCTATCGCTGTGCGCTTGGGCGCGGCGGCATCGGCACAACCAAGCGAGAGGGTGACGGCGTTACGCCGGCCGGCGCGTGGCCGCTGCGTCGGCTGTTATACCGTCCCGACCGGCTGGCTGTTCCGGCCGGCGGGCTGACGGCGCTGGCGCTCCGCCCAGAAGACGGCTGGTGCGACGATGCCGACGACGAGGCCTACAACTGCCAGGTGTCGCTACCATATGCGGCGCGCTGTGAAGAACTATGGCGCCAGGACAGTCTCTACGACGTCATCGTGGTGCTGGGCTACAACGACGATCCCCCGGTGCCGGGCCTGGGCAGCGCCATATTTTTCCATGTCGCCCGCCCCGACTACGGCCCCACCGAAGGCTGCGTCGCCTTGGCGCTCAATGACCTGCTGGCGGTTTTGGCGAAGTGTGGGCCCGATACCGTGATCACGGTGGAGGCCGGTCGCTAGCGCGGATAAGGCTCGCGGGGACCGAAGATGGCTGTGCCGACGCGGACAAGAGTGGCGCCGAACTCGATGGCGATTTCGTAATCGGCGCTCATACCCATACTGACGCTGGCCAGGCCATTCTCCGCCGCCAGTTTGGCCAGCAGGGCGAAATAGGGAGCCGGTTCCCGGTCGATGGGCGGGATGCACATCAAGCCGACCAGCGGCAGCTCGTAGCTCTCACGGCATTCCTTGACAAAGGCATCGAGCTGGGCCGGCACGACACCGGCTTTCTGCGGCTCCTCGCCGACGTTGACCTCGATCAGGCAGTCCGGGCGGCGGCCGCTACGCTCCATCTCGCGGGCTAGCACACGGGCCAGCTTGGGCCGGTCGACGGTCTCGATGAGGTCGAAGAGCTCTACCGCCTGACGCGCCTTGTTGGTCTGCAAGGGGCCGACCAGGTGCAGCACGAGATCGGGCCATTCCTGTCGCAGCGCCGGCCATTTGGCCGCCGCCTCTTGCACCCGGTTTTCGCCGAAACGGCGCTGGCCGGCGGCCAAAACCGGGCGGATGCGATCAGCTTCATGGGTCTTGGAGACGGCCACCAGGCCGATATTGCCGACGCTACGGCCGGCGGCCTCGGCGGCCGTGCGGATGCGCTCCTCGACCTGGGCCAGGTTGGCGGCGACGTTGAGGGGCGCGGCCCCGGTCTCGGCGTTTGCCCCATTCTCGGCGTTAGATTGCGGTGCGTGCGTGATCATGGCAGGTTCATATTCCCGAAGCGATGGCGCGATGACCCTAGCAAAGCTGGCCAGACACCTCAATTCGGCAGCCCCACCGGGCTTGCCGCCGCTCATACTGCTGAGCGATCCGGCCCGCTTTGGCGATCCCCGGCCCGCTGCTGCGCGGCTGCCGCGCGGCGCGGCGCTGGTGCTCAGGCACTACGGTCTACCTGGGCGTGAGGCCCTTGCCCGCGACTTGGTTGCGCTTTGCCGCCCGCGCGGCGTGCGTCTCTTGATCGCCGCCGATGGTGCCCTGGCGGCCCGGGTCGGTGCTGCCGGCCTGCATCTGCCAGAGGGTTTGGCGGCGGCGGCGGGGCATTGGCGCCGGGCCCATCCTGGCTGGTTGGTGACGGCCGCTGCCCATTCTTTGCCGGCACTGCACAAGGCGGCCCGGGCGGGCGCCGAAGCGGCTTTGCTGTCGCCACTGTTCGTTACCGCCAGCCATCCAGAGCGGCCGTCCTTGGGTATCGTGCGTTTCGCCGCCATGACCCGGGCGGCGGCTCTGCCGGTCTATGCGCTGGGCGGCATCGCGGCCGGCAATGCCCCCCGCCTGCGCGGCAGTGGCGCTGTCGGCATCGCTGCCATCGCTGGAATTCTGGCTGAGCTGGGCTTGAAAAGTCGGAAGTAATTGCGGAAAAGGTAGGTGTGCGGCGCATAGCGCAACCGGAAATCGATGGATTCGCAATGGCCTTGCGGGCTATCCTTGCGCAACGCTGGAGCCCTCCGCTCGCGCGGGGAGGCCGGCAAGTCATTGGGAGGTAGAGGGAAATGAAAAAGCGTATCATCGGGCTCGTGTCGGCCCTGGCACTGGCGGCCACGGCGGCCCCGGCGCTGGCTCAAGGCACCATCAAGATCGGCGTTCTCATGACTTTGAGTACGCCAGCCGCCATCATCGGCCGCGATTTCAAAGACGCCTACGACCTGGCCATGGATCAGATCGGTCACAAGATGGGGCCGCTCAAGGCTGAACTGGTCTACGCCGACGACGAATTCAATCCGCAAAAGGGCAAGCAAAAGACCGAGAAGCTGGTCAAGAGCGACAATGTCGACATCATGACCGGAGACATCTGGTAGCACGTGCTGCTGGCCTCGGTCAACACCGTGACCCAAGCCGGCAAGATCATCATCAGCTCCAACGCCGGGCCCTCGCCGATGGCCGGCAAACGCTGCCACAAGAACTTCTTCAATATCTCCTGGCAAAACGACCAGACGCCGATGGCGCTGGGCGAGGTGCTGAACCAAAAAGGCGTCAAATCCCTCTACATCATGTCGCCCAACTATGCGGCCGGCAAAAACATGGCGGCCGGCGTCGAGCGCACCTTCAAGGGCAAGGTCGTGGGCAAGGACATGACCAAGTGGCCGGCCCAGATCGACTGGTCAGCGGAACTTTCCAAGGTCAAGGCGGCCAAGCCCGATGCCGTCTTCATCTTCTATCCCGGCAAGCACGGACCGGCCTTCCTCAAGCAGTACGCGGAAGCCGGATTGAACGGCAAGATCCCGCTCTATTCGGTCTACACCCTGGACGCCATCGCGCTGCCCAGGCTGCAAAAGGCCAAAATGACGGGCGTGCTGGGCACCCAGATGACGCAGTTCTGGGTCCAGGATCTGGACAATCCCCAGAACAAGAAGTTCGTCTCGAGCTTCCGCAAGAAGTACGGCCGCTATCCCTCCTTCTATGCCGCCCAGGCTTACGACACCATCTACTACATCAAGTCGGCGGTGGAGGCCGTGAACGGCAACCTCAAGGACATGGACGGCCTGCGGGCAGCGCTGAAGAAGGCGGACTTCCCCTCCGTGCGCGGCAAGTTCCGCATGGGCAACAACAACTTCCCGATCCAAAACTTCTATTCGCGTGAGGTGGTCACGGACAGCGACGGCAACTGGACCACATCGGTACGGGACATAGTGCTGAAGGATCATCAGGATCCCTACGCCAGCCAGTGCAAGATGTAGGTAGCTGACGTTCGCAAGGACAGGGCGGGGGTGCTCCGGCACCCCCGCTTTGTCGTCGGGGACCGCTTGAAAGACCATTCCTCAGCTGAATTGACGTCATGAACTGGATCCTGTTCGCCGAGCAGTTTCTCAACGGGCTTCAGCTCGGCGTATTGCTGTTCCTGATCGCCGCCGGCCTGACCCTGGTCTTCGGCATCATGGATTTCGTCAATTTGGCGCACGGCTCGCTCTACATGATGGGCGCCTATTTTTGCGCCGACGTCACCGTGCGCACGGGATCCTTCTTCATTGGTCTGTTGGTCGGCATTCCGGCGACGCTGCTGCTGGGCATCGTCGTCGAGGTGGTGGCACTGCGAACGCTCTATTCACGCGACCATCTCGATCAGGTGCTGGCCACCTTCGGATTCATTCTTTTCTTCAATCAGATCGTCCAGGTGATCTGGCCGCTCGACGGCATCGCCATCCCAACCCCGGCCGGCTTCACTACCGCCGTGCCGCTGGGTTTCGGCATGGAATATTCGAGCTACCGCATTGCCATTATCGGTACCGGGCTGGCGGTCGGCCTGGGGCTCTACCTGCTGGTCGGGCGAACCCGCATCGGCATGCTGATCCGGGCCGGCGCCTCGAACCGCGAGATGGTGGGGGCGCTGGGCGTCAACATCAAACTCCTATTCAGCCTGGTCTTCGGTCTCGGCGCGGCGCTGGCCGGGCTGGCCGGCATGCTCAACACGCCGATCCACAGCGCCACCAGCGGCATGGGCGAGCCGGTGCTGATTCTGGCCTTCGTGGTCATCGTCATTGGCGGCATCGGCTCGATCAGGGGCGCCTTCATAGCCGCCATCATCGCCGGCGTCATCGACACCTTGGGGCGCTCGTACCTGGATGTGCTGCTGTTGCAGTTCTTGCCGCCGGTGCATGCCGAATCGGCGGGGCCGGCACTCTCGGCCATGCTTATTTACATTCTCATGGCTGCAGTGCTGGCGGTCAGGCCGCAGGGCCTGTTTCCGCCCCGGGGGCGCTAAGCCGTGCGGCTCACCTTTCTGCGAACACCACGCGGCATATTCGCCGCGGTCGTTCTGCTCGTCTTTGCGCTGATGCCATGGATAGGGCCGTTGGTGGGCCAGCCGTACCTGCTGGAAATCTTCATCCGCATCATGATCTGGTCGATCGCCGCCATCAGCCTGAATTTGATTCTCGGCTTTGGCGGCATGATCAGCTTCGGCCACGCCGCCTACATCGGCATCGGCGGCTACACCATGGGCATTCTCAGTTACTACGAGATCTATTCGGGCTGGCTGCACTGGCCCATGGCGCTGCTCACCTCGGGCCTGGCGGCGCTGGTCTTCGGGGCCATCTGCCTGCGCACCCGCGGCGTCTACTTCATCATGATCACGCTGGCTTTCGCCCAGATGTTCTATTTCCTCTCGGTCAGCGCCGAGGAATACGGCTCCGACGATGGCTTGCCGCTGGACCAGCGCAGCGAGTTCGCCTTGGGCGGCGAGCAGTTCGATATTTCCGACAACCATACCTTCTACTACGTCGCTTTCGCTTTCATGTTGCTGTCGCTTTTCGTCACCTACAAGATTGTGAATTCGCGTTTCGGCGTGGTGGTCAGGGGCGCCAAATCCAACGAACCGCGCATGCAGGCCGTGGGCTTTCCCACCTATCGCTACAAGCTCGCGTGCTTCGTGCTTTCGGGTATGGGCTGCGGCCTGGCCGGGGTGCTGGAAGCCAACTTCGAGATGTACGTCAGTCCTGACATGTTGTTTTGGACGCGCTCGGGCGAACTCATCTTCATGGTCGTGCTGGGCGGCATGGGCAGCCTTTTCGGCCCCGTTGCCGGCACCGCGGTCTATCTCCTGCTGTCCGAGTTTCTCTCCGAGATGCCGGGCCTGAAGGAACACTGGCACCTGGTCTTTGGACCGTTCCTGGTGCTGGTGGTACTGTTCGCCCGCAAAGGCATCGATGGTCTCTTCGAAATGCGACCGCAGCGCCGGGCGGCGGCTGAGGAGGCGACAGGTGACTGAGCCGATCCTCGATGTGCGTGCTCTGACCAAACGTTTTGGCGGTCTGGTGGCCACCGACGAGATAAGCCTGGAGGTATTGCCAGGCGAGATTCACGCCATAATTGGCCCCAATGGCGCGGGCAAGACCACCTTGATCAACCAGTTGACCGGGGCCTTGCCATCGGATTCCGGCACCATCAGCTTTGGCGGCCGCACCATTACCAACCTGCCCGTCCATGCCCGTTCACATCTCGGACTGGCACGGTCGTTCCAGATCACCAGCGTGTGTCTCGACTTCACGACGTTGCAAAACGTCATGCTGGGGGTGCAGGCCCACGACGGCCACTCTTTCCGCTTCTGGCGCGACGCGCGTACGGATCCCGCCCTGCAGGCGCCGGCCCTGGCGGCCTTGGAAAAGGTTGGGCTTGACGATCGCGCCGAAATCGTCGCCGCCAACCTCAGCCACGGCGAACACCGTCAGCTCGAAATCGCCATGGCTTTGGCCACCAGCCCCAAAATGCTGCTGCTGGACGAGCCCATGGCGGGCATGGGGGTGGAAGAATCAGGCCGCATGGTGGAGACGCTGCGCGGCTTCAAGGGCGAATTGACCATCCTGCTGATCGAACACGATATGGATGCCGTCTTTGCCCTGGCCGACCGCATCACGGTGCTGGTCTACGGCCGCCCCATCGCCACCGGAACGCCGGACGAGATCCGCGCCAACGTCGAGGTGCGCCGGGCTTACCTCGGGGAAGGCGAGGGGGGCGCTTGATGCTCAGCGTTGCCGCCATCGACACCTATTACGGCCAGAGCCAGGTGCTGTTTGGCATGGCGCTGGAGATCGGTGCCGGCGAAGTCGTCACTTTGATGGGCCGCAACGGCATGGGCAAGACCACGACGGTGCGCTCGATCCTTGGCCTGACGCCGGCCAGTTCCGGCACCATCCGCTTTCAGGGCCACGATATTACGGCGCTGCCGTCCTATCGCATCGCCCAACTCGGCATCGGCCTGGTGCCCGAGGGCCGGCAGATCTTCCCCAACCTCTCGGTGCGCGAGAATCTGGTGGCGACCGCCGCCAACCGCACCGGCCAGCCCGAGCCCTGGACGCTGGACCGGGTCAACGAGCTCTTTCCCCGCCTGGCCGAGCGCGCCCACAGCCTGGGTGACACGCTGTCGGGCGGCGAACAGCAGATGCTGGCCATCGGCCGCGCCCTGATGACCAACCCGACGCTCCTCGTCCTCGACGAGGCTACCGAGGGGTTGGCGCCGCTGATCCGGACCGAGATCTGGCGGTGCCTGGAAAACCTCAAGGCCACCGGCCAGTCGATCCTGGTCATCGACAAGAATGTCGAGGCGCTCACCCGCATCGCCCAACGCCACGTCATCATCGAAAAAGGCCGCGTGGTGTGGACCGGCAGCTCGGCCGAACTGGCCGCCAACGAGGACGTGCAGCACCAGTATCTGGGGGTCTAGAGCGTTCTGTAATTAGATTGAAGCATACCCGGAGTTTCTGAAATAGTTGGCGCATTCCTGTGGCGTGAATTCGTCGAGGAGGACGCCGATCCGTCTCCAGGTTGCCTCAACGGTCCTTTCGCCGGATTTTTTGAG
>PVBE012201338.1_pt1 | contig 15156 bp, 8 predicted proteins | sample 1631181 | NCBI WGS metagenome assembly PVBE01 (sample SAMN08397723, study PRJNA350692) | Marine metagenome, whole genome shotgun sequencing project. | isolation source: water | place: Pacific Ocean | collected 2012-04 | reverse complement strand
TGGCGCCGGGCTTCCGCTTCTTCTTGCGGCGCTTCTTCTTGGGCGGCACGGCGGGGGCGGGACCGTCCAGGTCCGCGGCCGGCGCCGGCGCCGGCGACTTCGCCTGCACCGGCGTCAGATCACGCGGCGGCGGGGCCTCGTCCTGCAGCCGAGTGTCCCCTTCGGGCATGTCGATCGTGCGGCTCGGGGGGAGGGCGCCACCGGGGTTGGTGTGGCGCCGGTCGCTCGCCAGCCCCGGCTCGACGACCGGCTTGTTGCTGAACGGGTTGGGCGCGCCGTTGCCGTTGCTCGGCGGCTGCCGGAGGCTGTCCATCGGCTCGGTGCGGATAGTCGGCGACTGGTTCAGGTCGTACTGGGGGATCGGCCGCGCCTGGGGCATCGGCGGGATCGACGGCGGCGCGCTCAGACCCAGGCCGCTGCCCGAAGTGGGGGCCCGGCGGGGCGCGGGAGGCACCGCGGGGGGCGGAGGCGCAGCGGCCGCGGGGGGCGCTGCGGGCCGGGGCGCCGGCTTCGGAATGGGGGCCGGCGGCGGAGGCGCGGGTCGCGAAGGACGCGCCAGCGGGACCGTCGGTTCGTCCTGGAGGGGAACCTCCGGCGGCTCGACGGTGTCCAGGGGGGTGGATGCCGGCTCGAACTGTGTACCGCGACGCTCCAACTCCGCGACGACTTCGTCGGGGTAGGAGATCGTGATCACCGTGCCGCAGTTGCAGCGGTACCGCTTCCCCGAGCGGGGGAGCGGCTCTTTCAGCCGGTACGTAGCGCCGCAGGACGGGCACTTGGTGCGGAGGACCATGGGGGAGGAAACCTTGGGGCCAGGGGGCGAGGATTTCTACGGCGCGGTACCCCCTCTGTCAATGAGGGATGGCTCCACATTCCCCAGGTGTCTTACCGGCTGCGAGCACGGAACCTTGCGGTCGGCCCTCAGGGCACCCATGATCAACAGCCCCCCCTGGAATGACTGAATGCGTACACAGACGAGTCCCCTCGCCGCGGTTCACCCGCCGGTGTTCTCTATGCCGGAAGCAGATTCGATGAGGCGAAAGCTCGCGGGAGCCGCGTTGATGGCAGGCGTCCTCGTCGGCGCCTGGATCTTGGTGACCCCCGGGGGCCCGTTCTCCAGCGCCGGAGGTCCCCTCGCGCTGGCGACCGCCTTCGGCGACGACGACTACAGCCTGTCCGAGCTCCGGTACTTCACCGGCGCCGCTTCGAAGATCACCGGTGAGTACGTCGATCCCACGCGCGTGGACGCGGAGGACATGCTCGTGGCGTCCCTGGACCGGGTCGGCCGCCGGGTGCCCGAGTTCCTCTACGAGCTCGAGGACGACGGCAACATCCTGCGCGTCGTCGTGGGCGCGGACGAGACCTCGATCGCGCTGCCCGCGATGGACTCGATCGCCGACCTCGCGGGCGTCATCCGCAAGGTCGCCGTGTTCGTCGACGACCACCTCGCCGCCGAGATCGAGCGGCCCCCGGTCGAGTACGCGCTCATGAACGGCATGCTCGAGACGCTCGACCCCCACAGCGTCTACATCGAGCCGGACTACTACAAGGAGATGCAGATCACGAACAAGGGCCACTTCGGCGGCCTGGGCATCACGATCGGCATCCGCGACCGCCGCCTCACCATCCTGTACCCCCTCAAGGGGACGCCCGCGTCCCGCGCGGGGCTCGGGGCCGGCGACCGCATCGACAAGATCGGCTCGGAGTCGACGGTCAACATGACCCTGCAGGAGGCCGTCGGGAAGCTCCGCGGCGAGGTCGGCACCGAGGTCGTCATCACCGTCAGCAACGACAAGGGACCGGATCGCGAGGTCGCCATCACCCGCGACAAGATCGAGGTTCCGTCGGTCGAGTGGGCGTACGCCGGCGACGGCGTCGGACTCATCCAGGTGAGCCACTTCTCGCAGCAGACCTACGACCGCATCGAGATGGCCCTCGAGGAGCTCGAGACCGACGCCATCCAGGACAAGCAGGGGCAGCTCAAGGGGATCGTCATCGACCTCCGGCAGAACCCCGGCGGGTACCTGCAGCAGGCGATCGAGGTGACCGACAAGTTCATCGACAGCGGCGTCATCGTCGCTACCGAGGGGCTCGCCGGCTCCGCGCGAGAGGACACCCCCGCGCGACGCTTCGGCACCGAGGACGAGCTGCCGATCGTGGTGCTCGTGGACGAGGCCTCCGCCTCTGCCTCCGAGATCGTCGCGGGCGCCCTGCAGGCCCACGATCGAGCCGCCCTCCTGGGCGTGCGGACCTTCGGCAAGGGTTCGGTCCAGAACCTCTACGACCGCGACTTCCACACCGGCGCGCTCAAGCTCACCATCGCGCAGTACCTGACGGCCGGTGACGGCTCGATCCAGGGCGTCGGCATCGTCCCCGACATCGAGCTGCGGCCCGCCCTCGTGCGGACCGACGACGGCCACGTCCAGCTCTTCTGGCAGGACTTTGAGCTTCGCGAGGAAGACCTCGAGCACGCCTTCGGGTGGGGTGGCGAAGGCACGGAGATCCAGATCCCGCGTTGGGTCTACTCCTGCAACGACTGCTTCGAGCGCAAGGACAACGACCGCGAGACCGGCCCCGCCGATGACCTCGAGGACCCGGAGATCCGGGCCGCGAAGGCGCTGCTGACCACCGCCGGTTCGGCCAAGGGCTCCGAGATGATCGCGGCCGCCGGCCCGATCCTCGACAGCCTCTTCGCCGATCGCGTCAAGCAGCTGGAAGACGACCTCGGCACGGTCGGCATCGACTGGTCCGCGCCGCCGGCCAAGAAGCGCAAGGGCAAGGCGGCCGCGTCCGCCGCTCCCACCGTGCAGGTGGCCCTGACCGTCGACCGCGAGGACGGCATGCTCACCCCGGGCATCACCTCCAACGTGCAGCTGGCCGTGACCAACACCGGCGACGCGCCCATCTACCGGCTCCGCGCCGTGACCGTCCCGGCGGACGAGGCGGCGGCCGCGCGCCCCGGCTTCTTCCGGGGGCGTGAGTTCGTCTTCGGCAAGATCGGCGCGGGCGAGACCAAGACCTTCTCCGTCGAGACGACCCCCGGACTGTGGCTGAACGCCCGCACCGAGGCGGTCAGCTGGCGGTTCTTCACCGAGGGCGGTCCCGCTCCCGGTCCGTTCACCAGCCGACTCCAGATCGAAGAGGTCCCGCACCCGCGGTTCGCCTTCTCCTGGCAGATCGTCGACGACGGCAGCGGGGGATCCCGCGGCAACGGCGACGGGCTGCTCCAGGCGGGCGAAGAGATCGACCTCGTGGTCGCCGTGAAGAACATCGGCACCGGCGCGACGGCGGACCTGTGGCAGGCCGACCGGGGCGTGGTCCCCGAGGGTGAGGAAGACCTCCGGCGCGGCTTCGTGCGCTTCAAGAACCGCTCCGGCGAGGCGCTGTTCCTGACCGAGGGGAGCGACGAGTTCAGCCTCCGCCCGGGCGCCAGCAGCGAGCACCGCCTGCACTTCCGCGTCGAGCAGGACGTGGGCCAGCGCGACACCATCGAGGCGTCGCTCACCGTCGGCGACGCCCTCTTCATGGAGGTGCTCTCCAGCGAGCTCGAGATCCCGCTGTTCAGCCCCAGCGACGAGGTCGCCTCGGTGGACCGCAAGATGAAGCCCAAGGGGGCCAGCGCGTCCATCTACGGCGGCGCTTCCGAGCACGGTGATCCGGTCGCCTCCGCCGTCGGCGCAGTGCAGATCGACGGCCGCCTCGGCCAGTGGTTCCGCACTCGCCTCCCGTGGGGCACCACCGGCTGGATCGCAGCCGCGGAGCTCGTCCCGGCCGCCCGCGGCGACGAGCTGGTCGAAGCCACGCGTCACCTGAGCAACTCGCCCCCCGTGGTCCAGCTCGCCAGCAACCCCGGCGGGTCCGTCGTGGTGACCGACCAGCTGACGGTCTCGGGCGCCATCGTGGACGACTCGGACGTGCGCGACCTGTTCGTGTTCGTGAACGACAAGAAGGTCAGCTACACGCTGGCTCCGGCGGCCTCGCCCGAGCATCCCTTCGAGCTGAAGGTGGACCTCGTGCCCGGCGACAACCGGATCGAGATCTTCGCCCGCGACGACCAGGACCACATCGGCTCGCTCAGCCTCGGTGTCTACCGGGAAAGCGCGACCGCGTCGGCTCCGGCCGCTCCCGCGGATGCGGTCGTTCGCTAGGGCCTGGCGGCCGAACCGCAGTCAGAAGACTCGGAGTTCGTCTCCCGCCGACGGCGGCGTGGTGGGCGCCTCGTCCATCATCTCCGCGAGGAACCGACCCGTGTGGGAGACGTCCTTCTTGCTGGCGATGAACTCGGGCGGCCCCTCGGCCACGACGAGCCCTCCGCCGCTGCCCCCCTCGGGGCCCAGATCGATGATCCAGTCGGCGCAGGCGATGACGTCGAGGTTGTGCTCGATCACGACGACGGTGTTGCCCTGATCGACGAGCCGATCCAGCACCTTGAGCAGCTTGGCGATGTCGTCGAAGTGCAGCCCCGTGGTCGGCTCGTCCAGCAGGTACAGCGTGCCTCCGGTGTCCCGCTTGGCGAGCTCCCGCGACAGCTTGATCCGCTGCGCCTCGCCGCCGGACAGCGTGGTGCTGCTCTGCCCCAGCGCGACGTAGCCGAGCCCCACGTCCACGAGCGTCTGCAGCACCCGCCGGATCTTGGGGTTGTTCCTGAAGTGCTCCAGCGCGTTGGCGATGGTCAGGTTCAGCACCTCGCTGACGTCCAGCCCCTTGTACTTGCACCGCAGGGTGGCGTCGTTGAAGCGCTTGCCGCCGCACACCTCGCAGGGCACGAACACGTCCGCGAGGAAGTTCATCTCGATCTTGATCGCGCCCGCGCCGCCGCAGGTCTCGCACCGGCCGCCCTTGACGTTGAAGCTGAAGCGCGACTTCTCGAACCCCAGCGCCTTGGCCTCCTTGGTGTTGGCGAAGGCCTCCCGGATCGGGTCCCACAGCTTCGTGTAGGTCGCCGGGTTACTCCGCGGCGTGCGCCCGATGGGCTGCTGGTTGATGTCGATGATCTTGTCGAAGTGCTCCAGCCCCTTGATCTGCTTGTGCGCCCCGACCCCGCGCGAGGCGTTGTGGAAGTGGTTCGCCAGCGCCGGTGAGATCGTGGCGTTGATCGCGGAGCTCTTGCCCGCGCCGCTGACCCCGGTGATCGCGACGAGGCACTGCGCGGGGATGCGCACATCCACGTCGCGCAGGTTGTTGGCGTTGCAGCCGAGGACCTCGAGCCAGTTCTTGCCGGGCTTGCGCCGGTCGGACGGCACCTCGATCTTCTTGCGCCCCGACAGGTACTTGCCGGTGAGGGTCTTGGAGGTGCGGAGCTTGCTGGGCTTGCCCGAGAAGACGATGTCGCCGCCGAGCGTGCCCGCCCCGGGGCCGAAGTCGACCACGAAGTCGGCCGCCTCGATCGTCTCCTGGTCATGCTCGACGACCACCACCGAGTTGCCGATGTCGCGCAGGTGCTGGAGCGTCTTGAGCAGGCGCTGGTTGTCCCGCTGGTGCAGCCCGATCGACGGCTCGTCGAGGATGTAGATGACGCCGGTGAGCTCTGTGCCGACCTGAGCTGCGAGCCGGATCCGCTGCGACTCGCCGCCCGACAGGGTGGGGCCCAGCCGATCCAGCGTGAGGTACTCCAGCCCGACGTTGACGAGGAAGCCGAGGCGGGCGGCGATCTCCTTGACGATCTCCTCCGCGATGACCGCCTTGCTGCCGTCCAGGTCGAGGGTGTCGATGGCGATGCAGGCCTCGCCGATGGTCATGCCGACGATCGTCGGCAGCGTGGTGCCGCCGACCCGCACCGCGCGCGCCTCCGCCCGGAGGCGGCTCCCGTGGCAGGTGGGGCACGGGAGGGTGCGCATGAAGCTCTCGTAGTAGCGCCGCATGTTGGCGCTCTCGGTCTGCTTGTACTTGCGCTCGAGGCTCGGGATGACGCCCTCGATGGTGGTCTTCCACTCGCCTTTGGAGCGCTTGCCCTGCCACTTGATGACGATCTCCTGATCGGTGCCGAACAGGAGGATGTCGCGCTGCTCTTTAGGCAGCTTGTGCCAGGGCTTGGTGCGCGAGATGTTCAGGGCGTCGGTCGCCTGCTTCACGTAGCGGTACTGCCAGCCGCTTTTCCGCTTCAGCGCCGAGGCCCACGGCACGATCGCGCCTTCGTCCAGGCTCAGCTCCTCATCGGCGACCACGAGCGCGCCGTCGAGCACCTTGCGGAAGCCGAGGCCGTTGCAGTCGGAGCACATGCCCAGGGGCGTGTTGAACGAGAACAGCGGCGGTTCGAGGTCGGGGAAACTCAGCTGGCAGTAGGCGCAGGCCAGCTTCTCGCTGTACAGCTGCGGATCCGAGCCCGGGACATCCACGATGAGGAGGCCGTCCGCCTCCCGCAGGGCGGTCTCGACCGAGTCGGTGAGGCGGGACTCCAGCCCCTCCTTGATGACGAGCCGATCGACCAGGATTTCGATGTTGTGCTTGAAGTCCTTGTCCAGCGTCGGAGCGTCTTCGAGCAGCACCGTCTCGCCGTCGACGCGGGCCCGGGTGAAGCCGTTGCGGAGCGCCTCCTTGAACAGCTCGCGGTACTCGCCCTTGCGGTTGATCACGACCGGGGCGAGCAGCTGGAACCGGGTGCCGTCGGGCAGCTTGAGGATGGACTCGACGATCTCCTGCGCCGACTGCCGGCCGACGACGCGGTCGCAGTTGGTGCAGTGCTGGGTGCCTGCGCGGGCGAACAGCAGGCGCAGGTAGTCGTAGATCTCGGTGATGGTGCCGACGGTCGAGCGGGGGTTCTTGGACGTCGCCTTCTGCTCGATCGAGATCGTCGGCGCGAGCCCCTTGATCTGGTCGTACTTGGGCTTCTCCATCTGACCCAGGAACTGCCGCGCGTACGCCGACAGCGACTCGACGTAGCGGCGCTGCCCCTCGGCGTAGAGCGTGTCGAAGGCCAGGGACGACTTGCCCGAGCCCGACACGCCCGTGAACACCACGAGCTTCTTCTTCGGGATCTTCAGCTCGAGGTTCTTGAGGTTGTGCTCGCGCGCGCCCTTGATCCAGATGTGGTCCAGCTCGGTCTTGCTCATGGGAGGACGTCGATTCCCGGGGGGCCGGAGGTCACGACGCCGATCGGGACGGCGCCGGGGAGGGCGGAGGCGACGGACGGGTCGACGAACAGCAGCAGTCCGCCCGAGGTCTGGGGGTCCAGCAGCAGCGAGCGGCGAGCCCGGTCGAGGTCGCGGGCGAAGGACGCCTGCCCGTCGAGGTACGTCATGTTCCCGGTCTCGCCCCGGGTGAGGAAGCCCTTGCGGGCGGCTTGCAGCGCGCCGTCCAGGACGGGCACCGCGGAGGCGTCGATCGACAGCCGCACGCCGCTGGCCCGCGCGACTTCGATCGCGTGGCCGAGCAGGCCGTTGCCGGTGATGTCGGTGGCGGCGTGGACCGTGCCCTCGGGCAGGTCCCGAGCCGCCATGGAGGCGTCACGGTTCAGGGTCGTCATCGACGCCACGAGGTGCTCGGTGCCGGCCTCGTCCAGCTTGCCCTTCTTCAGCGCGGTGGCGAGCACGCCGGTGCCCACCGCCTTGGTCAGCAGCAGCACGTCGCCGGGACGGGCGCCTTCGTTGGCCCAGATGCGATCGGGATGGATGGTGCCGGTGACGGCGAGGCCGTACTTCAGCTCCTTGTCGCTGACGGAGTGGCCCCCGCCGATGACCGCGCCCGCTTCGTGCACGACGTCGTGGCCGCCCCGGAGGATCTCGCCGAGCACCTCGGGGCCGAAGGTCTCGTCGGGGAAGCAGACGACGTTCAGCGCGATCGCGGGGTCGCCGCCCATCGCGTAGACGTCCGAGAGCGCGTTGGCGGCCGCGATCCGGCCGAAGTCGTAGGGGTCGTCGACGATCGGGGTGAAGAAGTCGATGGTCTGAACCAGGGCGAGCTCGTCCGTGAGCCGGAACACGGCCGCGTCATCCGCGGCCGAGAACCCGACCAGAAGTCGGTCGTCGTCCGGGGGCGTGAGCCCCGCGAGTGCCTTCCCCAGCGTGTCCGCCGGGAGCTTGCTCGCTCAGCCGGCGCACTGGACGGTGGAGGTCAATCCACCGGTCTTCTTCCATCGCATGCGCGGCAGTGTAGTGCCTCGCGGGCGGGGATCCAGGGGAGGCTGCTGACAGCGGTGTGTCCGCAGAGATCTACTCGTCGCAGTTCCACTCCTCGAACTCCCAGGAGTACTCAACGGGACCGGCCTGCTTGGGCGCCTCGACGCGGATCAGGATCTCGAGGGGTTCGGTCCCCTTGGGCGCATCGCCCTCGCAGTCGAACTCGTTGCCGACGCCCATGTAGGGCCAGCGGCCGAGCATCGCGCTCTCGACCAGGTTGCCGTCGGCGTCGTGCCGGCTCATCGCGAGCTCGGACCCCTCGGGGGCGCCCATGCCGATGTCGACGCCGTCCGCCGGCGCCAGCGTCATGCGGTACCAGTCCACGTCGCCGGCGCAGAGCACGCTGTCGCCGAAGCTCGTGACGTCCCAGGTGATGCCGGTGGGGGGCGCAGTCTTGGGGGTGTCGTTGGGCTCCCACTCGTCGTCGCAGGGGGCCGAGTCGTCGTCGTCGTTGGAGGCCGCGTCGTCGTCGTCGTCGTCCGTCTCCGGCGGCGGCTCCAGCTCCGGCGTGGGGCACGCGGGCAGGGCGAAGGCCAGCAGGGGAAGCGCGACGGCGGCGACTGCGGGCCGGCGGCCGACCAGCATCAGGAGCTGATCGCGGAGCGGTCCGAGCCACGCCTGGGCCAGCGTGTCGTGGCGGACGGCGTGCTCTCCGACGAGGCCGAAGGTCAGCTCTTCGCGCCCCTGGGGCACGTAGATGGTGCCGCAGGCCCAGTCCCAGATGGACAGCACGGAGCCGAAGTTGCGGTCGATGTGGCGCTCGTCGGTGGAGGGCACCGAGGGCGAGCAGCAGCAGCACCAGGCTGGCGGTCGGTCCGACCGGCGGCGCGGACGCAGTCGTGCAGGTGCAGTCGTATTCGCGGCAGACGTTGCTCGGCTCGTCGCACTCGGGGGGCGACTCGCAGACGGCGTCCTCGCCGTCGCAGTCCTGGTCGATGCCATCGCCGCAGGTCTCGCCCATCTCGGGGCCGACGAGGCGGTTGGTGTCGTCGCAGTCCCCGCAGGCGAGCCCGTCGGTGTCGGCGAGGTCGCAGTCGGTGCAGGGGACGACCTCGTCGCCGTCCTCGTCCTGCCAGTCGACGGTGCTGGGCACGCAGTCGTCGTCGGCGCCGTTGCAGAGGACCTCGGCTGCGCCCGGGTCGATCTGGGCGTTGCCGTCGTTGCAGTCATCGTTGTTGGGCACCCAGCCCGCGGGAATCGGGCAGCCGACGTAGGCGTCGAAGGCGGCGTCGCCATAGCCGTCGCCGTCGTCGTCCGGCCAGACCGCCAGCGGGGGTGCGCCGTTGTCGATGACGCCGTCACAGTTCTGATCGACCTCGTCGCAGACCTCGGCCATGGCGGGGTGGATCTGGGTGTTCTCGTCGTCGCAGTCGCCCTCGCAGATGAGCCAGCCGTCGCCGTCGTCGTCGACCTCGCCCGGTCCCGGCAGGCCGTCGCAGTCGTCGTCCAGTCCGTTGCAAACCTCGGTGGCGCCCGGGAAGACCGCGGCGTTGAGGTCGTCGCAGTCGTTCGGGCTCAGTCCGCCGGGGCAGATGCTGCCGAAGCAGAAGCCGTCCTCGTCCACGTCGACCGTGGCGTCGAGGCCGGAGAACACCCAGGCGAGCCCCTCGAACTCGGGTTCGAAGACCGGGGTCGGTCGACCCGAACGGCGCGCCCACGAGGAGGTCTTCGTGCCCGTCGTCGTCCACGTCCCGCGCGCCCGCGATGGCGGCGCCGAACTCCGTGTTCTGTTCCGGTCCGTAGCGAACCAGCACCGCCTCGGTGCTCAACCCGCCGGCGAGGCCCTCGAAGACCAGCACTGCGCCCGCGTCGATGAGGGGGCCGTCCAGGCCCGGCGCTCCGACCACGAACTCCGACTGAATCCCGGCGTCGAGGCTCCCCGGGAGGGCCAGGGCGGCGCCCAATTGGCCCCCGTCCTCGGTCCCCTCGACCGCCCACTGGGGCACTGGGGCGAGCCCGGTGGCGGATCCCAGGTAGAGCTGGACCCGGCCCGCGTCGGGGAGCGGGGCGCCCCAGCCGGCCTCACCGACGATGACGTCCGTGAGGCCGTCGCCGTTGATGTCTCCGGTGACGACCGCGTGGCCCAGGCGATCGACGCCGCCCGGCTCGCCGAAGCGGGTCCAGTTGGGCAGTGGGCCGGGGCCGGAGGCCGATCCGTGGAAGACGAGGATGGCCCCACCTTCGCCGCTGGCGAGCACGGGACCGGGGGCCCCCACCGCGAAGTCGTCGAAGCCGTCGCCGTTGACGTCGCCGTCGCTGGCGACGCTGAAGCCCAGCTCGTCGTCCGGGAAGTCCATCGAGAACGACCACGAGGCGATGTCGGCGGGCACCCCGTCGGGGGCGAGGTACAGGAAGACCTCCCCGGAGTCCTCGAGCGCGGCGTGAGCCCAGGGCGCTCCGACCAGCAGGTCCTCGTAGCCGTCGTTGTCGACGTCGACGGCGCCGCCGCCGGCGCGTCCGAAGCCGGCCTCGGGCACGTCCCCCTCGACCTCCCACAGCGGCGTCGGTACCGGTCCGAAGGGGCCTCCGCGGTACAGCACCACCCGGCCGACGTTGGCGCCCGCGACGCCGTCCCAACCGGGCGCGCCGACGATGAAGTCACGGTATCCGTCGTTGTCGACGTCGCCCGCGGCCGCGACCGAGGTGCCGAAGAAGGCGTGGTCCTGGCCGCCCTTGGCGGTCCAATGGGGCGCGGTGAACAGCCCGGCCGCCGAGCCCAGGTGGATGTGGGCCGCTCCCTCCGACGGGTGGCCCCCGTCCTCCCCCGGCACGCCGATGATCAGATCGTCGTGTCCGTCGCCGTTGATGTCGCCCAGGTTCGCCATCGACATACCGAGCGCCGCCGAGGGCATGCTCCCATCCACCTCCCACGCGGGGATGGTGGACAACCACGCTCCGTGGGCGGGGCCCGCGCCGAGCGCGACGGTGCCGAGGAGGAGGATCGGGAAGAGGCGGCGGGTCATCAGGTCGACCGTAAGGACTGCAAAAGGCGTGCGAACTTACAGGGCCGACCCAGGACCCCAGAATGTCAGAAGGGGCCCGGCGGAAGTGCCGAGCCCCTTCTGGATGGATCCGCGTCGCGCGACTGTCGGCCTCGAGGAATGCCGCCGGCGTACGTCGGTGGCTCGAGTATGTCGACTCCCACGGACCAGGTGGGAAGCGCGATAGCGTGGTGGCGAGCGGAAATCCCACTCAGCCTGGGTGATCCCCGAGCCCTACGGGCTCGCCACCTCCACCTCGTTGGTCATGTGGCAATTGTCAGACAAGGGATCACCTCCTTCCGCGGCGCGTTGAAGTGCCCGGGTTTCCGTCCCGGAATTCGCGCGCCAACCGCCGGAAGATGGCAAGCGAAGAGGCCCTCCCAAGACTGCGGGGAGTAAAGGAAGCCGGTGCCGCTTCCCGTTCGCCAGCTGCGAACTCCTCGATCCAAGTCTAGCCCGCTGGGATCATTGAAACCAGATGCGGGGTGCAAACTTTTTATTTCAAATCAAAAAGAAGCGATCCGCTCGAGGTAGTCGATCAGGTGCGAGAACGCCTCCGGAGGACGCGCCGCGGCGACGCGGACCTTGACCTTCCAGCCGTGATTCGGGACCTCGTCGCAGGAGCCGATGTGGCCCAGGGCGCGAATGGTGATGTCCTGCATGGCGTCGTTCACGGCCATGCGGTGGCGGATCTCGAGCCGGATCATGGCGCCCTGTTCCAGGGGCTCATCCGGTGAACGCAGGGTCAGCGAGCTCTTGGAGGCGCGCTCCACGATGATCATCGTGCTGTGGCCGTCGACGGTCGCGGAGCCGATGACTTCGGCCGACGAGGTCAGGGTCTCGGTCGCGCCGGTCGAGCCGGGGAGCGGGTGCTCGTCTGTGTTCTCGATCGGGAAGTCGAGGTCGCCGTCCATGATCGCGGCCATCGCGCCGCTGCTGCCCATCGCGTGCGGCGGGAGGCGGGGGCCCGCGTGGGACTGGGTCCTGGCGGGGGCCGGCTTGGCGGGGGCCGGCTTGGGGGCCTCCGGGACCGGCTTCGGGGTCGGGGCCGGCTCAGCCGCCTTGGGCTCTGGCGGAGGGGGCGCCGCGAACTCGGCCATCGAAGGAGCGGGCGGGGGGCCGAACCTCAGCGCCGCGCCCCGCGCGTTGTCGATCGAGCTGCGCAACCCGTTCAGCGTGAAGGGCTTGCTCAGGAACGTGGTCACACCTTCGCTGCTGAGGACCTTCGCGACCGGCCCATCTTCGGGGTACACGGCGCTCATGGCGACCACCGGGACCGCCTCCAGGCCGCTGACCTTGCGCGCGACCTTGATCAGGTTCACGCCATCCATCACGGGCAGGCAGATGTCCATCAGGATGAGCGACGGGGGCCCCTCGGACAGCGCGTAGAGCGCTTCGTTGGCGTCAACGGCGACCCGCGACCGGTAGCCCAGCAGCCGGAGCATGCCCTTGGCCACATTCGCCGCATCGGGATCGTCTTCGACGACCAGCGCGATGGGAGCCGAGTCGGCCAGCTTGATCTCGTAGTCCTCCGAGGGGAGGGCAGGGGCTTTTGCCATGGAGCCCAGTGTACTATGCGGGGTCAGCCTTGCTCTGAAGGACAGCGATGGTTACCCTTGCGTCCCCGTTGACTGACCAGTCAATCAACCTCTCTGGAGAAGCCATGAGCACCGCTTACCTCGTCGACGCGATCCGCACCCCCATGGGCCGTCGCAATGGCGACCTGTCCCGCATTCGTTCCGATGAGCTGGCCGCCCTTCCGCTGCGTGCTCTGGTGGATCGCACCGGCATCGACGCGGCTGAGATCGAGGACGTCATCATGGGGTGCGTGACCCAGGTGGGTGAGCAGGGGCTGAACATCGGCCGCACCGCGCCGCTGATCGCGGGCTTCCCCAAGGAGGTCACCGGCACGTCCGTGAACCGCATGTGCGGCTCCAGCCAGCAGGCGGTCAACTTCGCCGCCATGGGCGTGCTCTCGGGCGCGCACGACGTGCTCATCGGCGCCGGCGTGGAGTCCATGTCGCGCATCGATATGGGCAGCGACATGTTCTACAAGGGCGAGATGAAGCTGCCGTCGGAGAAGCTGACGTGGCGCTACACCTTCGTGCAGCAGGGCATCTCCGCGGAGCTCGTCGCGCAGAAGTTCGGCATCGGCCGGGAGGAGCTCGACCGCTTCGCCGTGGAGAGCCACCGTCGTGCCGCCGCGGCCGAGGATGCCGGCCGGTTCAAGGCCGAGATCGTCGCCGTCGAGACGACCGGTCCCGAGGGTGAGGCGATCACCGTGACCCAGGACGGAGGCATCCGCCGGGGCACCAGCTACGAGAAGGTCTCGAGCCTGAAGCCGGCGTTCAAGGAGGACGGCGTCATCACGGCGGCGACCTCGTCGCAGATCAGCGACGGCGCTGCGGCGCTGCTGCTGGCGTCCGAGGACGCGGTGAAGCGCCTGGGCCTCAAGCCGCGCGCGAAGATCACCTCGATGGCGGTCGCGGGCGTGGACCCGACGATCATGCTGACGGGGCCGATGCCGGCGACCCGCAAGGCGCTCGCCAAGGCGGGCATGGGCGTCGGCGACATCGACCTGTTCGAGGTCAACGAGGCGTTCGCCAGCGTGGTCCTGGCGTGGTCGCGGGTTATGGAAGTGAGCCTGGACAACGTCAACATCTACGGCGGCGCGTGCGCCCTCGGTCACCCCCTGGGCGCCTCCGGCGCGCGCCTGCTGACGACGCTGCTGAACGCGTTGGAGCAGGAGAACAAGCAGGTGGGTCTGTCGACGATGTGCATCGGCTTCGGCCAGGGCATCGCGACCATCATCGAGCGCGTCTAGGTCACGCCGGCCAGTGCCGCTTGGCGGTGCTGAACTCGATCGTCATCTCCAGGAAGTCGACCGCGGCCATCGAACAGAGACCGTCGGGGGACTCCACCTTGATCGAGTCGGCCCGGAACCAGGGTGACGCGGCGTCCAACGGATCATCGAAGAACACGCGGTCGGCGGTCTTGTCGATCCGGGTGATGCGGACCTTGTGGGGGTAGATCAGCTCCTCCTCGCTGTTGCTGGCGTCGGCGAGCTTCTGGCGCGCCTCCGGGCCTCCCCCGAGCGCCGAGACCAGCCCCTCGAAGTGCAGGTCGGGGGGAGCGAGCGTGGCGAAGGCGCCGCCGCCGTCCTGGAGCGCGCCGTCGGCGACGTCCAGCAGGTTCTCGACGGTCACCGGTGAGGTCGCGACGGAGAGCCCGGTCGCTTCCGTGAACGCGCGGATGGTCGCCGCCACGGACTCGGACCAGACCTCCCAGGTCTCGTTGGTGACGGCTTCGATCAGGGTGTCGAAGGCGTGCATGTCGAGCCCGGCGGAGTGGACCGCGCCGAACTCGTCGCGGTGGACGTCGGAGGTGGGGTCGTAGTCGAGATCGCCGTTGGCGTACTCCATCGCGGCGGCCTGGAAGAGGCGGTTGACGGGGCCGCGCTCGTCGTCGCCCGTGAGGGGACCGTTCTCGTCGCGCACGAGGTCGTCACCGTTGGCGAGCGTCACCCGACCCTCGGGCCTGACGAGGCCGACGATGAGCCGGGCGTACTCGCCCGGTTGGGTGGTGGCGAGGAAGGTCGCCGCGCACGTCCCCTTGCAGCCCTGGTTGATGCGTTCGGGGTGCTCGAGGGTGGCGCGGAGGTCCTCGAGCAACGCGGCCCGACCCGGTGCCTCCAAAAGCGGCGCGTGGATCGGTCCGTCGGCCAGGGCGGTCAGCCAGGTCTGAAGCGTCATTGGGTGCGCCTCCGTCGCGCCGGGATCAGGAGGAGGAGCACGAGTCCCACCGGCGCCGCGGAGCCCGCCATCGAGGAGCGACATCCGTCCTCGCGGTTCTGAAGACCGCCGAGCGTGGTGGTGCCGCCTACCGCGTTTTGATCGTCGTCGTCGTCGTCGTTGCCGCTCTGATCGTCGTCGTCGTCGTCGTCGTCGGTTGCGTCGTCGTCGTCGGTCGCGTCGTCGTCGTCGGTTGCGTCGTCGTCGTCGGTTGCGTCGTCGTCGTCATCGCCGACCGGCTCCCAGGGGCCCGCGTTGTCCTCGATCCAG
>PVBE011824937.1_pt1 | contig 15159 bp, 23 predicted proteins | sample 1631181 | NCBI WGS metagenome assembly PVBE01 (sample SAMN08397723, study PRJNA350692) | Marine metagenome, whole genome shotgun sequencing project. | isolation source: water | place: Pacific Ocean | collected 2012-04 | reverse complement strand
TTATATCTTGAAAGAATAGTTCAAAACGACTGCATGCCCACGGCAAGGGAACATTCTTTTGCCCTAGCTTTAAGTGCCAGTCTGCCGTAAATAGAATCATGCTACGAAATCTTCTCCAGGTTGCCATTCACAGCCAGTTAATCCACCAGCTTTAAGTGCTTCCAAAGTTCTTAAAATTTCATTTGCATTTCTTCCTGTATCTAATGCATTTACTGATACGTGTTGTATTGTGCCATCTTCATCAACTATGAAAGTAGCTCTATAGCATACTCCTTCCTCTCTATTAACTATTCCTAGTTCTTCAGAGAGTTCTAGTCCACAGTCGGCTACAAGAGTGTGGCTAATGTTTTGTATAAGTTCATTATCTTTTTTCCAAGCTAATTTACAAAATTCATTATCGCCACTAATTCCAACTACATTACAGTGATTCACTAAACTATCAAATGCCGCTATCTCTGTAGGGCAAATGAAAGTAAAATCTTTTGGGTAGAAGTATATTACTGACCAATCTCCGTAAAGATGATCGCTATTAAATCTAACCATATTGTTGTTTCTGTCCACACCATTTAGTGCAAATGCGTCTGGAAATTGTTCTCCTACTGACATCATGATAATGAAAACTCCTCATTAACCTCTGAAGGTGTTTCAGTTTCAGGTTGAGTTATTCTTTGAAGTAACTCTAACTGTGCATCAGGAGTAGGTCTTGGTAGAACGTCGTCCATTGAACGAAGCTCTGCTATTGCCTTTTGCTCTGTTTCATTTAAAGCTCTAGACTTGCTTTTAAGAGCTTGTAATCTATACTCTACATTAAAAGCCATTGGCCCAGTTTTAACTCTTTGAAAATATACGTCCCAACCAGTTTCAGCATCAGTAGGATCACCTAAATCTTCTGCTGCAATCATGATTTGTTCCATTAATTTTTTCTTTAAGTTAAGAACTTTAACATTTCCATCGTTTGGGTCGATACATTGAATTGCATATGCCCAACCGCATTTTAAATCAGGAAAGTACTCTCTTACGTAGTCTTTTTCCTTGTTGTTGAATGTTTCAGTAGCTCTATCAAAAGCTAAACATTCCATAGGGATATTTTTATTGTTTTCCCCTTTCACCCAATATACATATCTTGGAAGTAAGTCTCCGACCATGCGAACGACATTATCACCTTCTTTATAGGTATACTGGTCAATTTTTCCTTTCTTAGCAGACCCTTGAGCCTGATTAAATTTTATTGCCATTGTTATTTTCCTTTGCGTTATCCTCGAATTTAAAATAAATTATCTCATTTTCTATCCGAAGCAATCTATTGTTGTTTATAATATCTAAAGACACAGGCAGATGTAATATCTGTAATGTTGTATCTTTAGTCTTTTCGTAATGATAGTAATTCCTATATGAAGCTACTGCTAAATATTCAGCGGCTTCAGTCATACTATACTTTCTTGCTCCTATGAGGAGTTCTTCTGGGTTTAGTAAAAAACTATACCCCAAAAAATCTTTCCCATAGTATTTATAAGTTTTATCCTTCGTACTGAAGGGAATACGTTGATAAGTTAAGAGTTCGAGTACTGATATAATCTCAGTCGAATCGCCTTTTGTGGCTCTCATTATTTTATCAAAATTGTATTTTATCATATATTATAACAAAATTTAAAGTCCGTGTCAAGTAATATTTTTCGGAGGTTGTTACAAGGTTGATACTTCATAACCCTGTTTAACATAATACCCTAAGCGCGCGTTAGCTTGACGTCTTGCGGTATTGCCCACCAAATGTATATCTATTACTATTGGCTGTTGTTTCCCTTCATACTGTCGAATAATTCTTCCAATGAGCTGTGTAAGCAAGGGCTCATTATTTACTGGTGTGCCTAATACTAAGCAACTAAGAATATCTAAAGATATACCCTCTGAGAAAATACTTTGTGTCCCATACAGTATGTTTTTATCTTCAAATATCTGGTTTATAATATCAGGTCTTTCTTCGTGGGGGATTGCTCCCGTTACACAAACTGCGTCATCACCAGTGAGTTTGGCACAGTTTTTTAAAAAATCTACTCTATCAGATACTACTAACACTTTATGACCTCGTGCAGCATATGCACTTGCAGTCATGGCGATAGAATTTTGATACTCTGGGTTATAAGCCAGTTCATTTATTCTATTAGCCCAAGGTATAGCATTTCCGTCCATAAATCTTATTGGAAGTTTTAGAATATCTACTTTAGGTGTCATAAAGTTTTCCTTTGCAGGTTTTATAACATTATCACTAAAGTAGTCTCTAAATACTACGTGTCTACCATCTTTTCTTGTTAATGTGCCTGTAAGTCCAATCTTATATCTAGCACAATTTTTATCTATAATTCTTGAAAAAGTTGGACTACTAACATGATGCATCTCATCAAGTATTACTAGTCCAAATTCTTGTCGAATCTCTGGAATCTTTCTGTATAGCGTTTGAATATTCCCTATCACAATAGGACTATCAATATCAAATTGTCCGCTTCCTACCACTCCTGGCTCAATTCCAAATACTTTTCTAACTTCATTTTCCCACTGCTTTCTTAATGTTAGAGTGTGGGTTACTACTAATGTTTTTTGACCCAGCTTTGAAGCTATTGCTAAAGCTGTAAATGTCTTTCCCCAACTTACCCAAGCGTTAATTATACTGCTGTCATGTATTTCTTCATAAACCGACTGTTGACTTGGCCTTAGTTCAAACTTAAATGGGGGAAATTCTACGGGTTTTGTAATTCGTTTGTCTTTTATATCATGGTCAAGTGGTATTAAATCGGTTCTTCCAGAAGGGATTGTTACTAAATCCTCTCTAATAGTTCCCATATTTTTAATCACTATAGGCGGATCATCATATCTAAACGAAGGTATCGAGTATGTTAATTCATCATCAATTTTCTTTTTTTGATGGGGAAGAACATCTAAATATATTCTATCACTAATTACTGCTTTCATATCCTTTAAACCATTGTACTAATGAATACCTAGTGCCTTTTGTAACAGGTTCTACCTCATGAAGTAGGTTAGAAGGGAAAATTATTACAGTCCCTCGCTCGTTTGTTACAGGACTAGGAGAGCCTCCTATTCCATATAAGCATAAGTCTCCTCCTTCATATTCTGAAGGCTTAGAAAGTTGAACACTAATACTAAGTATTCTCTTATTGTTTTCATCTGCATCACAATGCGGCCCATAGAAATCTCCTACATTATAAGTTGCAAATTGTAAATCTTCAGCTTCTTCTATTACATAATTTTTATAGTGTGTTATAACTAATTCATGCATAAAACTTTTAGTAAACTCATTATTTATAAAAGAAACTTTGGTCGATCTCCCTTTAGATTTTTTGTTTGTTTGTCCAAGACCTGCGTCTAATTGAGGGCGGCTTTTGCCTTCCTTTATAATAGTATCACAAGCCATATTAGGTACTAACGATTTAAAAATCTTTATCATATTTTTCTCCATGTGTCTTTTTTCTTTTTATCTGATGTATCATATAAAATCCAAGGGATTCCGTCTCTGTGAAGCACGCCTGCCCAAGAGTTACTCTCGGACAGGGGCCTCTTAAGAGTGAAGGGGAAAGGGCAATCTTTAAGCCACAGCACACTGGCTATGGTTTTTTTCTCCACTCTCAAAATCTTATGGTATTTTAAACTTACTTTTGTTGTTTTTTCTTTCTCAAAGAAGAACCCAGAATTATCTATATAATACTTGCCCTGATGGTTTAATAAATCTGGTATATCTTCAATCATGTACTTTAAAGGATATATACTTTTCATTGGGCTTTGTAATCTTCTTATGCCTAAAGTATTTCCTTTCATATTTGTGTCGTCTAACACTTCTCCTTCCACCCATAAAAGTCCGTCTACTAGTTCTACATTATCAGTATGCACAACAAATAGAGGGAATTTTAGTTTATCATAAATCATATTTAGATTCAAACTTTCCAAACGAATAATCGTCTCCCACATCAAAGTCGCAACCTACAGGGCAGTCTGGAATACTAACCCCTCTATCTCTTTGAATACATTCTCTAACTAAATAACTGTAAGAGTCTACTGCAGTCTCAGATACCTCTGCTAGTATTGAATCATGTACTAAAGCAAATATCTTTGCTTCGGAACCCCACGGCATATTCTTTAATTCATTATGAGTATCAATTGCTCCCAATAAATTTATATCTGAGGCTATCGATTGAACTAAGAAGTTTAGGCCTGACCTAACTTCATGACTTGCTACTCCCTTGTTATCAGAAGTTACATTAGGTAGTCTTCTTTTTCTTCCAAAGTGTGAGTATATAAATCCATTGTCTCGTATAAAGGCAGACGAATAATCAATCCAAGCTTTTAATCTATGAAACTGTGTGAAATAATCTTCAATTACTTCTTTAGCTTCATTTATACTAAAGTATTTTCCTGAGTCTTGTGTTACCTGTTGTGATATTTTATTTGGGCCTGCTCCATACATTATTCCGAAAGTAACAGCTTTTGCCATCTGTCTTTCAGTAGAGTAGTGTTCAGTTACTTCTTCAACAGTACCAGGTAGATCAAATACTAACTTAGCAATTTGACTGTGGAAATTCCCACCCTCTCTAAATACATTCATTAGGTTTTCATCTTTTGCTAGTACGGCAGCTACATACACCTCTGCTGTAGTTAAATCCATTGCAACTATCTTATTGCCTGGCTTAGCTTTAATACAACCTTTTACTATAGGATTATCTCTAGGTATTTGTTGCATATTCATTTTACCACTACTGGATAATCTTCCAGAAGTTGTACTATGAATATTAAAACCTGTTCTTAATCTATCATCTTTATCAAGTTGTGGTAAAATTTTATCCAAATAAGTATTTTTAATTTTTGACTTTTGTCTAATACTAATAATATGTTTTGGTATATCATTTTTTACTGCTAACTCTTTTAATGCTTCTGCATCAGTTGTATCCGCTCCAGTACCTGTTTTTCTTCCTGTCGGTTGTAGTCCAGCATAATCAAATAATAATTTTCGTAATTGTACTGTGCTATTAGGGTTAAATTCCTTTTGCTCAATCCTTTCAAAAGTTTCAACAGCATCAAACTTATATAATTCTGCTACTGCATTATCAATATCTTCTTGCATTAATACTGCGGCTTTTGTCAGTCTATCCCTATCAAAAGGAACTCCAGCATCTTGTACATCAGTTAAAAATCTACAAGCAGGTTTTAATATATCTGTATATACTCTCCAAAGCTTTGGGTTACCCTTAACTTGTGGGTATAACTTTTCAAAAATCAATAGTGTTACTACTGCGTCCATTGCAGCATAGTCCTTCATTACTTCGTAAGGAACTATATCCCATGTAAATTGGTCTTTCAGTATTCTATTAGCTTTTCTATATCCATCTATCCAATCATTTAGAGGTTTTTCGTAGTCTCCATAAGGAGTATATTGCATTGCAAGTTGTTTTAATCCATGTGTTCCTGGTACTTCATTTATACAGTAATGTAATAACATAGTGTCCTCAAAGTGGGGGAATTTAAAATTGAAATGATACTCAAAAAATGCTAAGTCAAATTTAGCATTATGAAATACTACTGCTTTTGTATTAAAAAGTTCTTGCATCATTCTTTCTGCTTTTTCATCTATTATATCTGTAAGTACATAAGCTCCTTTATTCTTTTCATAGGACATACTGAAACCAATCATATAACCATCTCTAGGGTATAATCCTGTAGTCTCTGAATCAAGTCCTATAAATTGATTATCGTGGTTTAAAGCCTTCTCTAAGAATTTATACAGCTCTTCAGCAGTATCAATTCCTTTTGCATTTTCTTCGGTTACTTTTTCTACTTTTAGTTCTCCACTAATAAATTTTATTATATTATTCTTACTTTCTTCCCACATAGGCTTAGCTTCGGGTTTAAAAGCCAGCATAGATGGGTTAATTGCGGGTAAAAATTTATCTTCTACACATCTACCACTATATTCTGTGATTTTTGTTAATTTTGTATAGGATTTTAGTGCTTCAGACCCAATAAGTATTACCCATTCATATGCATCAATATCTATATCTATATCTACGTCTGCTTTCAATACTTTCTTTTTACTAGAGTCTGAGCATAATGCATATCTATCAAATTCAAATGCATTCTCAAATGTTTGTTTGTAGTTTGTTCTACTTGGTTTTGCTTCTATTATTGCTACGTTAGCCATATAATCTTCCTTTTAATTCTGTTGTTTGTTGTTTGTTTAAATCGCCTGGGTCTGTATTATTTGGTAGTGATTCAATTCTAGGAGAAAGTTCCGCTTTTTCAGCTAGAAGCTTTACATGCTCAGCTGCTTTCTTTCCTGCGTCATCTCCATCAAATAATATATCTACTCCTACTATATTTTGTAATTTAAGAATAGAGAGTTTATCTACGTCTACGTTATTTGTACCAAAACAACATATCGCATTGGATAAACCCTTGTCGAAAAGATTTATCATATCAAAAATCCCTTCGACAAGAATTATCCTACCTTTTATAGGTTCTACCACTGGTGGATATAAAGGTAAAGTTGCTTTACTAGGGGCAATCATATATCTGGGCGTTGCTGTATATGTCATATGTCTACCTATAAATGCTACTATCTTTCCCATTATATTTGTTACAGGGAATACTACTCTACCATTAAACTGTGGGTGAGGGTGAGTAAATGCTTCAAAGTTTTTATAAGTTTCTGGGTTTATACCTCTCCAATTACCCACATAATTAGAATATCCTTTAGGCATTTTATATCCCGAACTTCCAGCTCGTTTCTCTTGTATTTTTTCTCTTAAGCTCTGTCTTTTTATTTCAAGAAAGTTGGGAAGTGCTCCAAAGTGTTTAAAGACACTTCCCTTAAAACCACATGAAAAGCAATGAAAAATCCCTGTAGTATTGTCAATTCTCATACTAGGGTTTGTATCTTCGTGGTCAGGGTTCAAACATTTAGTTAAGAAATCCCTGCCCGAAACTTTATAATCGATTGCTTTTTCTAATAGTAATTCTTCTACTTTCATATTATAATAGTAATTAATACACTTATAACAATCATGATACCCATCATGGGTATTAATAATTCACTCATTGTCATGTTTCCATTTTAGTTGTTCGCCTAAATCTTCGTATTCAGTCATCTTTTTTCCTTGCCCATCGACTTCATGTTCATAGTACAGGCTTTTAAATACTAATTCTTGAAGCTGGAACCAGATGGCTATTGCTTTATTCCTAAATTCTTTATCTGACCATAAATAAAATACATTATGATAATCAGCTAAGAATCTATGAACTATTATGTTTAGATTAAAATCTGGGTCGATTTCTTCTTTAATATGTACTACTGCACGAAGTCTTTGACTGCCTGCTAAAGGATACCAGCTTTCCATAGTTAGTATTGGGTTTTTCATACCTTCTTTTAGTAGACTCTCTACTAAAGGTTCATTAAGGGGCACACCGTGTATATTTCTATCCACAGTTTCTTGCTTTAAAATAAAATTAGTTGTTACTTTTCTTACTTCAAAGGGTGGTACTGCTACTAAATTAGCAGCTGTTCTACCTACTCTATCACTTACCATTGTCTGCTCTCCATCTTAAAAACCTATCAATTAAGTTCGTAGGCTCTTCCGCGTATACTGTCCAGTTTCTACCGCCTTCCCAATTTTCATGATAGTTAACATCTCCATTATTAAATTTAGTTTCAATAATTCCGCTACTAGCGTGCATATACTTAACCTCTCGACCCCATGCTTCGGCATCTTGCTTAAGTTTATATTTTTCTACTACGTCTGTGTATTCAGTCATAAATATCTTCTCCAGTTTTTGTACTTCCTTTTTCTATCTCTGTTTTAATTTTCTTTTGAACTTCGGGTAGAGCTGCAGATTGAGGCCCTATCTTAAGAGTTTCCCAATCCATTGTACTAGTAAAATCTGTCATACTACCACTTCTCATTTTTGTGCATTTAAAAGTGATACACGCATTTTCATTAGGGTCATGCGTATCTAGTACAAAAGCTGCGTCACACGCATCTAGAATACCTTTTGACATTCTTACTTCTCCACCTTCCGTTGTTTGATAAGCTGAAACAATTGGAGTTTCATACTCCTGAGCTAAGGCTTTCAGAGACTTACTTAACTCGATTTGCTCCATCCAATCATATTGTCCTGAGCGGCTAGGGGCATTATGTCTTTTGACTTGGTTTAGATAATCTACTATTATAACTCCAACATCTTGAGAACTTAACTTACTCTCAAGTTCTGCTTTAATAGTTGCTAAAGTTAATTGACTATCATAAACTACATCAATTTGACGGTCTAATAGTTTTTTCTTTGATAGTTCTTTATGGAAATCATCAAAGTTTTTACTCTCGTAAAATTCAGGTAGAATATCTACTCCATCTTCAAATCTATTTGCCCACCATTGTGCTACTCTATTCCATTCAGCGGGGGTTAACTGTCTATTTATTATCTTGCCCAAAGGCACATTAGCGCCTAAAGAACAAGCTCTTTGTAAAATCTGCCTTCCGTCCATCTCTATAGAGAAGTATAAGGCACTTCGTCCCTGTTCATACATATTATTTGCTATATTTACACAGGTAAGAGTTTTTCCTCCGCCTCTAAAGGCTCCTATAAGTATTAAATCTTTGGGAGTAAATCTCAACTGCTGGTCGTAGTCTTGGTTTAATCCTAGTGGTAAATACTTTGAGAGTTCTTGTTCTGACGCAAACAAATTGATTGTTTGCATATTTTCTTCGGGGGGCTTTAAATCTACTCGTTCTCCAATACCTAATACTATCTGTTGTAGAGCTTCAACATTTTCTTCTGCTCTCGATATAGCTATAGTACTTTCTATAAACTTATCTAATTCATCTAGTATTTCTGATTGAGCATATTCATTCTTTAGATATTCAAGCAAAATCCAAGCATCAACATCTATGTCAATAGCTTCTATTGCAAATATCTTTTCTTGTAGTTTGGGGTCTCGTATTGACAGTTTTAAATCCTCAAAAGTAGGTAAACTGTTAAAATTCTTTACATGACTTCCTATAAATTTATATACTCCTTGATAATCACTAGACAAATAATTCTCCCTTAGGGTAACCCAAGTGTCAAAATCTTGTTGCGTAATTATTTGCTTCAGTAAAGCTGAAGGTAGATTCATGTTTGCCCGTTCCTCGAAGTTAAAAAAGGGCAGACGACTCTAAAGTCACCCGCCCTCAAAATTAATGAAATTTTAGCTAGAAGCTTTTTCTTTTCTAGCAGCGCCGTCGTAGTCTGCGCAAGTTAGACCACGTCTTGTCAACATAGTTTTTACGCCTCTTACAGTTTTGCCGATTTCATCAGCAATATCTTCAACATTCATGTCGGCGATATCACCGTTTAATTCAGACAAAGGGTCGACTTTACTAGAGCCTTTAGTAACCTTTTGTCTAGGTATAGCGTTTATTTCGCCAGACCTTAATAAGCTGAGAGCTTTTCCTCTGATAGAATTAACAGATTTGCCAAGTGCGTCTGCGATTTCTTCAACAAATGCACTGTTGTTAACCATTTCCACAAATGTGGCTTCTTCTTCGGGAGAGTAAGTTCTAACTGATTCTGGTTTCTCAGCAGGTTTTACGTGGGAAGTAAGTTCCATAGATAGGATTTTCCCTTGTATTGATTTTGCAGAAAAATGCCCGCCCTCGAAAGAGTTAGCAATGTCTGCGTAAGTGTACTGACCACTGTTGTCAGTAACGAATTGTGATAAAGTAGCTTCTTGATCGTCAGAAAAAGTTCTGTTAGATACTGAAGAGGCTAATTCTACATCAAATCCCATTTTTCTCAATTTGCTAGAGACACTTCTTGTAGAAGTTTCTAAATGCTCAGCTGCAGCGGCAACTGTTGCTTGAGAGATTGGGCTTTCTGAACCCACGAAGTCTGTAAGACTTTGAGTTCTGTCATCTGTCCATTTAGGTAATGCCATGTTTTTTCTCCGTAATTTTTATAAAATTGTTTTTAGGTTTGTTATTATTTGAACACCCCGTTCTCGGGCTGCTTGTGTTTTTGCGGAGTCAACTCCGCTTTCGTTTACTAAGATAGTTACATCTTTTGTTAAACTATTTTTTACAAGGTAGCCCATTTTTTCCAATACGTTATTTGCGGCTGCCTTTGTTGGATAGCTTTTCAACTTACCTGTTATGCATACTGTTCCTTTTGTCTCAGTTACAGTTCGTTTTTGAACTGTCGTTTTCCAACTAAAAGGTAATCTATCATAACCATCTGTAAATTCGTCATAGTACCAATCTAGTAAATATTCTGTTGCTTTCGGGCCTAGTCCTGCTTCACTACATACTTTCTCGTTCAACTCTAAAAGCGAGTCTATCTTTTCACATACTTTTTGAGAAGCCGTAGTCCCAATCAACTTAATTGAGAAGGCTGGTAATAGGTCTACTAAATCAACTTTCTTACTAGCTTGAATCTCTCTGTGCAGTTTAACTGCCAGTTTCTCGGATTGTAATAAATCTATCATTAAATCAAGATTCATTTCGTAGAGGTCATAAAGATTACCTATCCTTAATTTCTCTATTGTTCTAGGGCCGAGCCCCTTTATTTTCAAAGTCTTTGCAAAATGTTCCATTCTTTTACTTGTTTTACCACTACAATTAGCATTAAAACAAAAGATTTGGTCTTTTTCCCACTCTAAAACTGATTCACATATAGGACAGTTTGTTGGCGGTGTTATTATTTGCAATTCTTTTTCCATTTATATATATTATATCAAATTTGAGGTGCCATGTCAAGAATTATTTTTGGGGAAGTCCGAGAGAATCAACGAATTAATTTTGAAACACTCTGTATGACCTCCAAACTTGATTTTTGGTTCATATTTGTCATCTTTATAAATTTCATGTAAATACTGTTCTTGTATCCACACATGATAAAGAGTATCAGTCCAAGTTCTTTGAATACGGATATCGTATCCTTTAAACCCTCTACTACGCTTTACAATGTGTCTCCAGTCCTTCCCTGAAGCAATTCCTACTTTAATACATTCTCGTTCAAATGTTTTTCTATTTACTAGGATAATTCCGTATAGAACACCCTCTCTTTCTTTTTCCTCTGGGTGATTTTCAAAGTATGTAGGATTATACTTTCCTATACTAGCCATTATAGGTCGATTTCATCTTGCCACTCACATATTCTATTCTCAAGCCATTCTCGTGGTTCTATATCTCCTAGTTTTTTGAAAATTTCTTCATTATCTTCCCAATCGTCTGGTAGTTCTTCTAAGTCTAATTCTTCTAAAAGGAGTCCATCTATATCACTATCTTCGAGTTCTTCACAATCTCCCTCTCCATTAGCTACTCCTACAAAACACCACCCCTCATCATCATATGTCATTCTTATAGAAACCTCTCCATAAAATTCTAGGTAATTTTGTAGGTTTTCTATTAATTGAATGGGGGGTGACCAAGCAGAATACCCTGAAAAGAAAAGGTTATCGTGGTCTACATCTTCTATATGACACCACTTAGCTCCTACATTATTCACATAATAATCCCATGAGTTCTCTAAATAATCATCGCTATCATACTTGCCTTTAGGCATAAATGCAAGCCTATCAATATCTATTAGTTCTTTTACAGTATAAGTGTCATCTGAGGCATAGAAAGGTCTAGTTATTTCCTCCATAACCATTACTTCTTCAAAAGCTTTCTCTACTTTTGGGTCGTTTGTTGTTACACTTACATTAAAATATACATGATTTGCCATTAATCCACTCTCCTTACTATTCTTGGTATTATTTCTCCGCTTCGTATAACTTCTACTAAGCAGCCTATTTCTAAATCTAACCCCTCTATATGTGCCATGTTATGTAAAGTTGCTCTACTAACTACAGCGCCATCAATCTCTGTAGGCTCTAAAATACCTACAGGAGCAACAACTCCAGACTTACCAACTTGCCATTTAACATCAACTAATGTTGTGATAACTCCTTCTTGCCTTTCTTTCAGAGCATATGCTCCTCTAGGGTGGCGAGAAGTATGACCAAATTTCTCAAAGTCCTTATAGCTGTCAATTCTAAAAACCACCCCGTCGTGAGGGTATTTTGTCCAGTCACTGTCGAGCACGGTATCAAAACCTAACGTATCACGTAATTCAGCCATAGCGTTTGCATAGCTGTCGTTTACATAGGGTTCAGAGTTATGTGCTATAAAGATGAGTTCTCGACTAACAAATTCCGTTGTGCTTTTTAGATTCAAGGCTCCTGCGGCATAATTTCTTGCGTTCTTAATAGTTTTTGGGGCGACTACTTCTCCTGTTATTTGCAATAACGATGGCACAGGGGAAGTAAGTCTATTTGGAACTAGCGTTTTCATATGATTACTAATGTCTAGTCCCTTTTTGCCATCTCCTCTTGTCAATGCTCTGCGAAATTCCCCATTTACATAGGTTATAGCGACAGCAGCACCATCTAGCTTAGGAGTAACTGTTACTCCCGATGCGTAAGATTTAAGGGGGTTGCTATTGAGGTCAGTGGAAAACACTTTTTGTAAAGAATACATAGGATAGGCATGAGGAATTCTACCATCAGTAGTTCCGACCTCTTCAAAGTTATGTAACTCTGCAAGACTATCAAATTCTTCGTCAGACATGATAGGCTTACCATTGTAGTAAGCCATTGCTGCCCTTCTCAAAAGTGCTTTTATATTTTCCATTAATATATTATAACAAAAAATAAGTGCGAAGTCAAGAACTAAATTTAGGTAAGGTAAATTTCATCTAAAATATCTTTGAACTGAGACTCTAAGATACCCTTTGCTTCTGCTAGAGATAAAATCTCTACTAACCCCTCGAATAATGCTCGAGAGTTTTGGAAATCAAGGGACATGGCTACGCCGTCCTTACTAGGCTTAAAGTCTCCTTCAAAGTCTAAATAGTATTTTCTAAGGTGTAAATATTCTACACCCCGAAATTCGTTAATTGTTAGTTTAACTTGTTCTGTACCATCTGCATTTTCAGATATTAACTTTTCATACACCTCTGGTGCTTCGTATATTTTCATTTCTTCCTCCCTCTTAGCATTGCGCTTAGTGGGACTATGCTGGTCACATTTTCAGGTTTTAATAACCTATATGAATCTGTGTCCCAGCAAAATAGTAAAACAGTATCGTCTGCTTCTTTAGCTCTATTCTTTTTGTCCTGAATATACTTATTATTAAAGTCTAGGGTACATACATTATACTTTATCTTTTTAGAATTTGTGCTTCTGTATGTTATTACTGCGTCTCCACAGTTGTTTACTTGAGTTTTGAACTCTTCTTTTTTCACTAATATACTCCATTACTATTAAGAAAACTCTTTCTTCGTAGTAACGGCAGTATAATTAATTGTTTATTGCGTTAATAACACCTGCAAAATAAACAGCAGCTTTACCAGTCAATTTATCAATGATGTCCTCATCAATATCTTGTCCAGCGTCGCTCAGAGCATCCTTTAAAGTTTGCTGTGAGTCTGCTTTGCTTACTCTAGAACCGCCACCACCTGTTGATGATTTAGCGGAACCTGTTGCAGGAGCTTTCTTGACATATACACCAGCTTTAGTTAAAATCATTCTAACTCCATTAGGGCTTTCTCCTAATTGGTCAGCTATATCTTTAACAATCTCCATACTTGTTTCTGGAGTTGGTTCTGCTTCTGTGTATAGTTCAACGGCTTCTGCTTTGCTTTCGTCAGTCCATGCCATCTTTCTTCTCCTTCTTTGTTGTTGTTGAAAATAAAATCTATCACTCATATTTATATTATACTAAATTTTGAGTGCGAGGTCAAGAACTATTTTTCGGGGGTGAGTTCCGCCTCTATTTCAGTAATAAATTGATTACATTGGTCAATCGTATTTTGAGTTACGGGTTGCCCCAAGTTCATTTTTAAATAGGTTCTTAATCCATTTAGTTTTGTCTTTACTTCTTTTGGTGAATGAAGCATCAATCTACCAAATCTTCCACATACTCTAGCTTTTCTTGAGCATGCGCTGCTTTTTCTATTTCAGAATCTATTGCAGCTATTATGTCTGGGTGTTCTCCAATACCTACGGGCTCTCGCATATATACTTCTATATTAGCATTGGCTCTAGCTATTTCACCTTTATAGCCCAGTATAAGGGCTTGCTTTATTTGTTGTCTCATTTTTCTTCCTTTGTTATTGCTTTTACATAAGATAAACAAAAACTCTTTCTAGCTCTATTACTTATTGCTACCTGTGGTATAAATGGCACCAATAGTGTCATGCAAAACGAATAAATAATAAACCCTAAAATTCTGTGTTTTATCATTAGATTTTCAGGTTGTTTTATTTCTATCATATACATACTAATAGACCATGTACGATATACCATCATAATCCAAGTAGTAATAAATGCAGAAGCTATGACTATCCATAGTCCCATATGTTTTTCCTTTATCCGAGTTTAATGCCGTATTCTTCTAAATGCTTTAAACTTCCTAAATCATAGGCTAATTGATGTGCATTGAAACCACCTGTTATAAATCCAAATTGGTCATTCCATTCAGCTTCTCCTTCAATTACCCAAATACTGTATAAACTACAGCCATATTTTTCTTCATAGTTTGTATACCTAATGCCTGGATTGCTATCCTGATATTCTTTAGTATATTTCTTTTTAATTATAGCTGGAGCGTGATAATTCGCTGCCCATACTTTCTGCCCTTCTTCAAAGATATCGCTTACACACTCCTCTGGTAAGTAAGCTGGGCCTTTTCTTTTTGTTTTAGGCAATTTTTCTGGAACTCCTACTTTGTCTAATATATTTTTAACAAATGTAGTGCTTCTAAATAATCTTTTTGCTATATCTGATATGGTTTCGCCATTCAGATAAGATTCAATAGCCTCTTTAATTTCTAAAGTTGTGGCTTTTTTACCTCTATTATGAGATTTTCTTGTTTCTCGGTAAGATACTGTGTCATTGTGTTCGTTTAATATTCTACTTAATCTCGTAGTATTATAACTTATGTTTAGCATCTCACAGGCTTCCTTCTTAGTTATCGGATTATCTTGATTAAGTAATGCTGATACCCTAGTTAGGTTTGCCTCGTCTAATTTTTCTCCTGCCTTTTTTCTAATTCCTCTTGTTGCCATATTAATGTATTAGTG
>PVBE012602069.1_pt1 | contig 15160 bp, 14 predicted proteins | sample 1631181 | NCBI WGS metagenome assembly PVBE01 (sample SAMN08397723, study PRJNA350692) | Marine metagenome, whole genome shotgun sequencing project. | isolation source: water | place: Pacific Ocean | collected 2012-04 | reverse complement strand
CTGCGTGCTTTTGACGAGGTGCGTCCCGATCTCGTTCTGCTCGATCTGGGTGCCGGAGCGCATGCTTCAGTGCTCGATTACTTCCTCGTATCAGATGACGGGATCCTGGTCTTGCAGCCCGAACCGACGTCTGTCGAGAACGCCTATACGTTTCTGCGCGCCGCGTTCTACCGCCGAATGCGGCTGGCCATGGTCGGGCATGGCGTTCGACAACTCGTCACGATGGCTATGGATCAGCGCAATGAGCGGGGCATCAGGACGCCGCTCGACCTGCTGCGCGAAGTCGAGAGAGCCGATTCGGCCGAGGCGCGTCGCTTCGCCGAAACGATGCGCATCTTTCGGCCTCGCATCGTCGTCAACTCTGTGCGTACGGCCGAGGACGTGAAGCTCGGTTTTGCGGTGACCAGCGTCTGCAAGAAGTATTTCGGGATCGAGGTGGAATACCTGGGCTATGTGAACTACGACGATGCAGCCCGTCGATCGGTCTCCGAACGCCGTCCGGTCGTCGACATTTCGAACGGTGCCGACGTGTCGATCTACTTGCAACGCATCGCTCGAAAACTGCTCGGTCTACCTTCAGCGAGCTCGGCGTCCACCTCATCGGCAGCTGCCCAGGGTGGCCGACGGGTCGTAGGCGCCCCTGGATCGACTTCGCGGCCTGGAGGCAGAATATGAAGTCCATCGGCGAACTCGATCATTATGAATTGCTCGAGATACCGCATAGCGCGACTCCAGATGAGATCGATCGCGCCTATCGCACGGCGCAACAGACTTACGCCGAAGGATCACTGGCGCTCTACTCCGTATTCGAGAGTCACGATGCGAGCACGATTCGCGCGAACCTGGACGAGGCCTATCGAGTTCTTGCAGACTTCGAGACACGCGAGATCTACGATCGGGAAATGCGATTCGAGGATTCCGATCGGGACGCCGCACGACCGACGGAGCTGTCTGAGCAGTCGCTTACACAGCCGAGTGCAGAGGCGACCACGCAACCGATGCAACCGGATGGGTTTTCATCTTCGTCTGTCGATTCGTACCGGATCTCGTCGGCGGTACAGGCCGGTTCGCATCCTGACGAGTACAGCAACGATGCCATCGAGGAGGTCGTCGAGGAATACGACGCGCTCGAGGATGACGATGTCGGCGAATTCGATGGCGTTCGACTTCGCCGGGCGCGTCTTTTTCGCGGCTACGAGATCGACGATATCGCGGGCGTCACGAAGGTGACCGGGGCGCATCTGCGCAACATCGAGGCAGAGAATTTCAGCCTGCTACCAGCCGATGTCTACGTTCGTGGCTTTGTGACGGCCTACGCCAAGACCATTGGTCTCGATCCCGAGGTCGTCGTGCCGAGTTACATGGCGCGGGTCCAGCAGTCACGCGGAGGTGGACAACGCGCTAGCTTTCTCGGCCGTCGTTAGCGACTCCGAGCGAGCGATGTGCGCCGACGACTCTGGTCCTCTCGATCGTCCGGAGGCTGGGGGTCAGATGCTCGAGTTCAGCGTCGATGAGGCCAGCGCTGGATCGCGTGTCGACTCCGTTCTGGCAAAGCTGACCGGCCACTCGCGCTCTCAGGTTCGACGCTGGATCGATGCGGATCGGGTTCGGGTCGCGGGCGGGCGGGTGCGACCGAGCCGCGTCTTGCAGCTCGGTGAGAACATCGAGGCGCTGCCCATCGAGCCCGTGGCAATGGATGTCTCGCCAGAGCCGATCCCGCTCGTCGTACTCTTCGAGGACGCCGACCTGATCGTCGTCGACAAGCCCGCGGGTCTCGTGATCCATCCGGGGCCCGGTCATCCGAGTGGTACCCTCGTCAATGCGTTGCTTCACCAGTGTGGTGATCTGGCTGGGATCGGCGGCGTTCTGCGGCCGGGCATCGTGCATCGTCTCGACCGAGGGACCTCCGGCGTGATGGTGGCCGCAAAGAGCGACGCCGCCCACGTCGGGCTCTCGAGGCAGTTTGCGGCGCATTCGATCGAGCGTCTCTATCACAGCTTCGTGCGGGGGCTTCCCGGCGCGAATTCGGGACGCGTCGATCGACCGATCGGGCGTCATCCGCGAGATCGCAAACGCATGTCTGTCGCGAGTCGGTCGGGTCGCGAATCGGTGACATCCTGGCGGGTGCTGCGCCGCTATCCTGGCGCCACGGTGAGCGAACTCGAGATTCGCCCCGAGACGGGACGCACTCACCAGATTCGGGTGCATCTGTCGTCGATCGGACTGCCCCTGGTCGGTGATGAGATCTACGGTCGCGCGCGGGGACGTGACGCCCAGCTCGGCCGCCCTGCGTTGCATGCCAGGCGCCTGGGCTTCGAGCATCCGATCCGTCGGGAAAGGCTCTGCTTCGAGGCCACGTTGCCGGAGGATCTCGGCGAGTTGGCCCGAAGCCTGGGGCCCAGCGAGCCGACCGACGCCGTCGGGCCGGTCGGAGAGGCCGACCGGTGAAGCCCAGGGCTCGAGAAGTTCTTTGCGATCCCGTTCTCATAGATCTGGATATCCCGCACGGCTTTGGGCGCTGCGGATCCCAGGTACCTGAATTCACGGCGTTTCCCCAGCAAGTTCACGGCGTTCGGGTGGTCGAGGCGGCGAGTTGGGAGCCCGATCAGCGCCCGGCTGCGGATGCGATCCTCTCGACGCCGGCCCGACCCGCAGTCGGGATCGTGACAGCCGACTGCGTGCCGATTCTGGCGGCTTGCCGGGACGGCGTCGTCGTCCTGGCCATTCACGCTGGCTGGCGAGGATTGGCAGGGGGCGTCATCGAGGCTGGGATGCAGGCGCTGCAAGCCCGCGTTCGACGTCAGAGCCTGGTCGCCGCCATCGGACCCGCCGCCCGAGGCTGCTGCTACGAGGTAGACGGCCCGGTGCGCCAGGCGCTGTGCGCGCGCTACTCCCATTGGCTCGAACCTCCAATCCTGACCGAGGGGCGAGAGGGCCATTTTCAGCTCGATCTGCCGGCTCTCGCGGTCAAGATCCTGGAGTCCAGCGGGGTAATCGACGCTTCCCTCGGCACAGCGCATTGCCTGTGCACCATCTGCGATGCGCAGCAATTTGAATCCCACCGCCGCGATGGAGCGGCTGCGGGCCGTCTCAGCCACTTCATCGTGGGCTCGGGCCCCCGCGATTTCCCGGGCAGGGTTGACAGTCTTGGGGGGCCCCCGTAGATTTCAGCTGCTCGCGGCCGCAATGCGGCGGAGCCTCCCAAGCAGCCTTCCAGGCTAGAATCCGCGCGAGCCTCGTGGATCACCCGACGGTCCGAATTTCAGCGTCGGCCAGCTTCGAAGGTCCTCAAACCTTTCAACTTCAGGTCAACTTCGGGTGAAGTCTCGACGATGGGCCTGATAGAGGCCTTGCAAGAGTAGCCCGGAGCGAACGAGATCAGCCTCCCGATTGCGGTCTACGCCACACGAGACGAGTCAGAACTCAACGCAGCTTCCACACTCATTCATCGGGCCGCCCCGGATTCCGTCGCGTGCCCCGATTGTTGCTTCCGCAGCGTCCGACGAATTCTCGTCCCATGGACGCAAACCCCACCGATGCTGGTCCGCGCCAAATCCCAGCCACCCCCAAATATGAATTCGAGATCTCGACAAACCCCCAACCACCCGCCAAAAGAGAGAGAAGCCACGTGAGTTCTGATCGCGCGACCGATAACAAGGACGGATCTGGTTCCCAACAATCCAATCGAAGTCGCCGAGGCCGAGGCCGTCGTCCGCGTAATGCGGGCGGTGGAGGACGAGGTGGGCGCGGCGGTGAGCCGAAGCGAGACTACCTGCCGAGCGATGCCGAACTCGCAGAGGAGGAAGCCTCTCTAGCAAACCAGCCCGACGATGGAACCGAGAGCGTCGTCGTTCGCGAGCTCAAATCAAAATCGATGACCGAGCTCACTCAGCTCGCGGAAGACATGGAAGTCGAGAATGCGGCCGGTCTTCGAAAACAGGAGCTGTTCTTCGCGATCCTGAAGAAACAGACCGCGAATCGAGGCAAGATTTTCGCGGAGGGCGTCCTCGAGATCCTGCAGGACGGTTTCGGGTTCCTGCGCGCGCCGGATCAGAACTATCTGGCTGGGCCCGATGATATCTACGTATCCCCTTCTCAGATTCGGCGCTTCAGTCTTCGAACCGGTGACACGGTCGAGGGGCAGGTTCGCGCGCCAAAGGAGGGCGAGCGCTATTTCGCGTTGCTGAAGGTCGAGGCGATCAATTTCGAGGAGCCCAGCAAGGCCAAGCACAAGATCCTCTTCGACAATCTGACTCCTCTCTATCCCGAGGACAAGTTCAAGCTGGAGACGAAGTCGGGCCAGATTACGACGCGCATCATCGACCTGATCGCGCCGCTCGGGAAAGGCCAGCGCGCACTGATCACCTCGCCGCCCAAGGCCGGCAAGACAATGCTCCTGAAAGACGTCGCCAACGCCATCTCCGAGGGCAATCCGGAGGCCTATCTAATCGTGCTGCTCATCGACGAGCGGCCCGAGGAAGTGACCGACATGCGGCGGACCGTGAACGCCGAGGTGATCTCCTCGACCTTCGACGAGCCCGCGACGCGCCATGTCCAGGTCGCCGACATGGTGATTGCCAAGGCGAAGCGCCTCGTCGAGCACGGCCACGATGTCGTGATCCTGCTCGATTCCATCACCCGACTTGCCCGTGCACACAACACGGTCGTGCCGCATTCGGGCAAGATTCTCTCTGGCGGTGTTGATTCCAACGCGTTGCATAAGCCGAAGCGCTTCTTCGGTGCGGCCCGCAACGTCGAAGAGGGAGGCAGCCTGACGATCGTGGGCACTGCGCTCATCGATACCGGTTCGCGAATGGACGAGGTCATCTTCGAGGAGTTCAAGGGCACGGGAAATTGTGAGATCGTGCTCGATCGCAAGCTGGCCGACCGACGCACCTACCCGGCGATCGATATCAACCGCTCTGCAACGCGCCGTGAAGAGCTCCTCCTGGATGAGAACACGCTGAATCGCATGTACATCCTGCGCAAGGTCCTGGCGCCGCTGTCGCCCGTCGACTCAATGGAGTTCCTGATGGGCAAGATCGAGAAGACCGATTCGAATCTGGAATTCCTGGAGTCGATGAACTCCTGAGGGGTCGGGTGCAGCTCGCGTAGCCCGACGTGCCTCGCGCTCGGATCGTTGGCCGCTGCTTCGGAAACACGATTGCGAAGCCGGCCTGGGTGTTGCGAGACCCGAGCTGCTTTGGGATGAATCGGGTGCGGATGCTTGCGACGCTCCGCTGTGGCGATTAGCCTGATTCCCGAGAGCCCTGGAATTGCTCGAACAGCGTGCATACTCGTCTATTTCGATCAACCGCCACCTCGAGTCAGTGGCTATGCGCGGGTCCCCGAGAGGTCGGACCCGCTGCGGAGCAGATCCGTGGCCGACTTTCTAGAACGCATTGCCGAGGCCGAAGCCAAGACTCGCGACCTCGAGATCCAACTCTCCGATCCCGAGGTGGCCAAGCAGCCGGGAGCGCTCGAGAAGCTCGGGCGGCGTTTGACTTCGCTTCGTCCACTGCTCGATGTCGGAGAACGCTACCGGGTGGCGGTGACGGAGCTCGAAGATGCGAGAGCGATGCAGGGCGACGAGGATCCTGAGATGGTGGAGCTCGCGCGCGGTGAGGTGGCGCGCCTGGAAGAGCAGCTGCCGAAGCTCGAGACCGAACTGCGCATTCTGCTCACGCCCAGGGATCCGAACGACGAGAAGAACGCGATCTTCGAAATCCGTGCCGGTGCCGGTGGCGACGAGGCGGCGCTCTTCGCGGCCGACCTGTTTCGGATGTACTCGCGTTATGCGGAGGTGCAGAACTGGAAGGTCGAGACGCTCTCGGCCTCAGAGACAGATGGAGGCGGCTTCAAGGAGATCATCGCCGCAATCTCGGGAACGGACGTCTTCAGCCGTTTCAAGTACGAAAAGGGTGTCCACCGGGTACAGCGTGTTCCTGTGACGGAATCCCAGGGTCGCATCCACACCTCGACGGTGACGGTTGCGGTGATGCCGGAAGCCGAAGAAGTCGATATCGAAATCAAGCCTGAGGAGCTCCGAATCGACGTCATGCGGGCGGGCGGACCCGGTGGCCAGAGCGTCAACACAACAGATTCGGCCGTGCGCATCACGCACCTGCCGAGTGGCCTCGTGGTGCAGTGCCAGGACGAGAAGAGCCAACACAAGAACAAGGCCAGGGCCATGACCGTGCTGCGCGCCCGGCTTCTGGATCTCGAACAAGGCCGTGCGGACGCAGCACGGGCAAGCGAGCGCCGCGCGCAGGTCGGCACAGGCGAGCGAAGTGAGAAGATCCGCACCTACAATTTCCCGCAGAGCCGCGTCACCGATCACCGTGCCGGTGTGACACTCCACAAGCTCGACGCCATCATCGCCGGCGAGATGGACCAACTACTCAACGCCGTGCACGCGCAGATCGCTGCCGCGCTCGAGGGTGAGGTCGACGGTGTCGCAGCGGAGCAAGAACTGTGAGCGATCAGCCCGGACATGGCGTGAAAGCCAGCGGTCCGAAGAGCGACCGCCCGGGGCAGGTCGGGGGACTCCGAAGCTGGAGCGTGCTCGAGTTGCTGCGCTGGACAACGGATTACTTCAAGCGGGTGGGCATCGATTCCGCGCGCCTCGACGCCGAGGTGTTGCTCGCCCACGTGCTCGAGATGGAGAGGCTGACTCTTTACGTCGACTACGAGAGACCGGTGCAGGCCGACGAGCGAAATCGTTTCCGAGCGCTCATACAGCGCCGCGCGAGGGATCGCGTTCCGGTCTCTCTGCTGCTGGGCAAGCGGGAGTTCTGGTCGCTCGAGTTTCGCGTCACGCGAGATGTGTTGACGCCGCGCCCCGAGACCGAGGTTCTCGTGGAAGCGGGACTCTCCAAGATTCCCGATCCCAGGAGTGCGGCTGCGATCCTGGATCTGGGTACAGGATCGGGTGCAATCGCCCTCTCCCTTGCGTCGGAACGCCCTCAGGCTGTGATCACGGCAACGGATCTTTCCCAACCAGCACTACAGATTGCGGCCGAAAATGCCGATCATTTGCAGATGGCAGAGAGGGTTCGGTTCCTGTCGGGCGATCTCTTCGAGCCGGTCGCCTCGGAGCGATTCGAGCTGATCGTTTCGAATCCACCCTACGTGGCCCGAGGCGCTGCGGGGTCGCTTCCGCCGGAGTTGGCGCACGAGCCAGAAATGGCCCTGTTCGCTGGTGGTGACGGACTGGACGTGATCAGGGTCCTGGTGGCCCGAGCGGGCGATCATCTCTCTCCCGGTGGATGGCTCTTCATCGAGCTTTCGCCCGAGCAGGTCGAGATCGTCGAGCAGGAGTTCGCAGCAGCGGGATTCGAGAAGATGGAGCGGCGTTTCGACCTGGCAGGGAGGCCACGAGTCGTTGGGGCTCGTTGGTCGGGGCAATGATCGGGGCTTTTCAAAGGCCGTCGGGAAGTTGGATTCGAATCCGAAAGCCCGGCAGGGGGTAAAAATGGCCGCCAAAGCAAGTGCGAAACTGATCCGCGTGCTCAAGAGCGATTCCGCGAACTTCTCCGCGGAGTGGCGGGCACTCTGCGATCGCCGCGTCGACACCGTGCTCGACATCGAAAAGGACGTGGCAAAGATCATTGCCGAGGTTCGCGCGGGCGGCGATGTGGCGCTGCGATCCTGTGTCGAGAAGTTCGACGGCGCGGTCGTCGACAAGTTCGAGGTGACGCCCGAGGAATGGGACGATGCCTGTGATCAGGTCGATTCGGCTGACCGCGCTGCGATTGGCAAGGCCGCAATGCGCGTCCGTGAATTTCATCGCAAGCGGATTCCCTCGAGCTGGGAGATGCGCGAAGAGGGCGGCGCCTATATGGGCCAACGCGTCAGGCCATTGGCACGCGTCGGTCTCTACGTTCCGGGCGGCACGGCCGTCTATCCGTCTTCAGTCGTGATGAACGCGATTCCGGCTTCGGTCGTCGAGGTGCCAGAAATCGTGATGGCGACGCCGCCGAGTGCCGAGGGCACGATTCGTCCGGAGGTCCTGATGGCGGCACGCGTGGCGGGTGTCCACCGGGTCTTCAAGATGGGCGGGTCCCATGCGATCGCCGCCCTCGCATTCGGGACCGAGAGCGTGCCGCGGGTCGACAAGATCACGGGTCCCGGCAGCATCTGGGTCACAACCGCCAAGAAGCAGGTCTTTGGCCAGGTCGGGATCGACAGCGAAGCCGGTCCCACCGAAGTGGCCATCGTCGCCGACCGGAGCGCGACAGCGACCTGGATCGCGGCCGATCTGATCTCCCAAGCGGAACACGACGAGCTCGCGCAGTGCCTGCTCATCACCCACGTCAAGGGACTCGTGACGCGGGTCCGCGAACAGCTCGTGAAGCAGCTCAAACGTCTGGATCGCGCCGAAATCGCTACGAAGTCGATCAAGGAACGCGGCGCGATCATCCAGACCCGCAATCTCCAGGAATCGCTCGAGATCGCGGACCAATACGCCCCCGAGCACCTCGTGCTGGCGATCGAGGACCCCGAGAAGGCGGCCAAGACGGTCGAGAATGCCGGTGCCATCTTCCTCGGGCACTACACGCCGGTCGCCGTGGGCGACTACCTCGCGGGACCGAATCACGTCCTCCCCACAGGGGGCACGGCACGCTTCTTTTCCCCGCTGGTGGTGGAGGATTTCCTCAAACGCACCAGCTTCATGAAATTCGAGCCGACCAAGCTGCGCGAACTCGGTGCGGACATCGTCCGCCTTGCGAACATCGAAGGACTGACCGGGCATGGCGCGTCGGTCGAGCTGCGGCTACAAAAGATCCGCCGCGCTCGTCGCGAGCGGGAGGCCGCCCGCGAAATCGAGGTCTGACTCGTTTCCGTGCGCGGAGCCCGCGGGCGCTGAGGTTCTGGGCTCGCCGACTTTCAATGCTACCAATGCGGCCATCGCGGTCATTGCGGCCCTCGTGTCTCCGCGTGCGGTGTTGCTGAGACGCGCAGGTTCCGGTTCCGAGAATCAGGTCGTATCAGACCCGGTCCAGAGGGACCAGTCGAGCGCGACCGAAGTGAGAGTCCGATGTCATCGAAAGCCAAGCAGTCGCCCAAAACGGGTGTCGTGGGCCGTGTTGCCACCCTCGCCCGCAAGACCAAGGAAACCGAGATCCAGATCTGCATCGATCTGGATGGCACGGGCCAATATGGCATTGCCACAGGCATTCCCTTCTTCGATCACATGCTCGAGTCCTTTGCGCGACATGGCCTCTTCGACCTCGAGATCCAGGCCAGCGGTGATGTCGAGGTCGATCTACACCATACGGTCGAGGATGTTGGCATCTCCCTGGGGAAGGCATTCCGCGAAGCCCTGGGCAGTGCGGTCGGGATTCGGCGTTTCGGCAGCTGCCTGCTGCCGATGGCTGAATCGAAGATCGAGGTCGCCGTCGACGTTTCGAATCGACCCTATCTTGTGTATAGGCTCGACCTCGAGAACGGCCGAATCGGGAGCTTCGATGCAAGTCTGACCGAGGATTTCATGTACGCCTTCTCCCAGAATGCCGGTCTCGATCTCCACATCGAGAAGCGTTACGGCAAGAACGCGCACCACTGCGTCGAGGCCGCATTCAAGGCCTTGGCCCGTGCGCTTCGGGAGGCCGTCGCGATCGATGCTCGAGAGAGCGGTCTTCCGACGGTCAAGGGAGCGCTCTAGGGAGATGACCGGGTGAAGTCGGATCTCGCGAGTTCCGCGCCTTTGGTCCCGGAGTGGGCACTGGAGTGGGCATTGGGGTGGGCGCTGGCTCAGCAGTGGGATGGACGCCGTGAGTGGTAGCAAGCCGAGAATCGCGCTGGTCGACTACGGTGCCGGAAACCTGCGCAGCGTCGCCAAGGCGCTCGAGCGCTCGGATCTCGAACCGGTGATCACGGGCGATCCGGCGATCGTGCGCGGGGCGGACGGCGTGCTGCTGCCCGGTGTTGGTGCGTTTCGTGACGCCGTCACCGCACTTTCCAAAGCGGGACTCGTCGATGTGATTCGTGACGTGACGGAGAATCACGATCGCCCGTATCTCGGAATCTGCTTCGGGTTGCAGCTGCTCTTCGATGAGAGCGAGGAGCACGGCCCAACGCCGGGGTTTGGGACCCTGGCCGGAAAGGTCGTGCGCTTGCCCGAGAAGGACGCGTCGGGAGAGCCGCTATGCGTGCCGCATATCGGATGGAATGAAGTTCGCTTTCGAGGCGAACATCCGATGATCGAGGCGTTGCCGGAGTCCGATGTCTACTACTTTGTGCACAGCTATGTGCCCGTGCCGGAGGACCAAAGCATCATCGTCGGACGCACAGACTACGGTGGGCCCTTCGCGGCGGCCATCGCACGTGGCAACATCTTCGCGGTGCAGTTCCATCCCGAAAAGAGCCAGGCGGCGGGCAAGCGCCTTCTCGACGCCTATCGCGCCTGGCTGAAGGCCTCGTGATGACACACCAGAAGGCCGCCTTCGAAGTGATCCCTGCGATCGACCTGTTGGGTGGGCAAGCGGTTCGGCTCTCTCAGGGTCGCTACGAAGAGGCGACGATCTACGATGCGAATCCAGCGAGCGTCGCCGAGCGCTTCGCCAAGGCGGGCATCCGCCGCCTGCACGTGGTCGACCTGGAGGGCGCCAAGGCGGGGCGGCCGGTTCAGGGCGATGCGGTGAAGCGGATCCTCGACGCCGCCCACGACCTGCCCGTTCAGCTCGGCGGTGGCCTGCGAAGCGTCGAGGGAATCGACGAGGCGCTGGGCTGGGGGCTCGACCGCGTGATCCTCGGCACGGCGGCGCTTCGCGATCCCGAGCTCGTGAAGCAAGCGGCGTTACGGCATCCGGGTCGGATCGTGGTCGGCCTCGACGCGCGAGATGGCCGGATCGCCGTCCAGGGCTGGACTGATTCCAGCGAGACGGCGGCGATCGAACTCGCCAAACGCTTCGAAGATGTTGGAGTCGCGGCAATCGTGTACACGGATATCGCCCGTGATGGCATGCTCACCGGCCCCAACCTCCCACAGACCACGGCTCTGGCCTCCGCAATTTCAATCCCGGTCGTGGTCTCGGGAGGCGTCTCGAAGATCCAGGACATCCTCGATTCCGCGGCCCTCGTCGATCACGGCATCTGCGGCGTAATCGTCGGTCGTGCGATCTATACCGGCGACGTCGACCTCGACGACGCACTGCGCGCGGTCGAAGGAACCTGACACGATGTTGCTGAAGCGAATCATTCCCTGCCTCGATGTGGATCAGGGGCGCGTGGTGAAGGGTGTCCAATACGTCGACCACGTCGATGCCGGGGATCCCGTCGACGTGGCCAAGCGATACGATGCCCAGGAAGCCGACGAGATCACGTTTCTGGATATTACGGCGAGCCATGAAGAGCGGGCCATCCTGCTCGATGTCGTGTCTCGCACGGCCGAGAGCATCTTCATGCCGCTGACTGTGGGCGGTGGCGTGCGCAGTCTCCAGGACATTCGCGATCTGCTCAATGCGGGCGCGGACAAGGTCTCGATCATGACGGCGGCCATCAAGAACCGCGATCTCGTAAGCGATGCGGCGGCCAAGATCGGCAGCGCGAATCTCGTCGTCGCGATCGATGCCAAACGCGTCTCGGGCGAGGGCGAGCGGGAACGTTGGGAGGTCTTCACGCATGGGGGGCGAAAGGCAACCGGGATCGATGCCGTGGAGTGGGCCGTACACGTGGCCGAGGCGGGTGCCGGAGAGATTCTGCTGACCAGCATGGATCGCGACGGCACGAAGAGCGGCTACGACCTGGCGATGCTGCGGGCGGTGGCGGATCGAATCTCGATTCCGGTGATCGCCTCGGGCGGTGGCGGCAACGCAGCGGACCTGGCGATGGCGCTCCAGGAGGGACCGGAAGGGGGCCACTGCCAGGCGGCGCTGGCGGCTTCGATCTTTCATTTCCAGGAGACCTCGGTCGCTGACGTGAAGCGCGAGCTGCTGGCGCTCGGGATCCCGGTGCGAGCACCGGCCGAGGGACCGAAATCCCGAGGGGCCGATTGAGAGAGATCCATCGCTGCGCTAGGCTCAGCGCCCTTCGCGAACCCCGAATCGGATTTGGGCCGGTCGGCTCCAGCTTCTCCATGCGTGCGTGATTGATTGCATGATTGTGGAGCCGAGCTGATTCCGGCGAGGAAGGTTTTTTTGGGGGGGGGGACGGCGGCATGCGGCTGGCCGGGACCGAGTCGAATCGGGTTCGAGGAGCCGGACGGCGCACGATACGTTGGGTGCGTCCGCGGACGCGATCGGGACGAGAAGCGCGAGAAGCGCGAGAAGCAAATGAGCATCGAGGGAACGAACCATGCCCGTGATCAAGATCAAGGAGAGTGAGTCCTTCGAGGGCGCGCTCAAACGATTCAAGAAGACCTGCGAAAAGGCGGGCATCCTGACCGAGCTGCGGCGTCGCGAGTACTACGACAAGCCGAGCATCCGGAAAAAGAAGAAGGAAGCAGCAGCACGCAAGCGTGCCCTCAAGAAGCTTCGTCGCTCGAGGAATTGAGACCGGCGCAGACGCAATTCTTCGAGGGGCGAATTCTTCGAGAGTAGAGGGACGGATTGAGCCGGATCCCCGAAGCCACGATTCAGGAGATCCGAAGCAGAGCGGATATCGTCGCCCTCGTCTCACGCTACGTCGAGCTCAAACAAGCCGGTCGAAACTGGAAGGGCCTGTGTCCCTTCCACGACGAAAAGACGCCCTCCTTCAACGTCAACCCAGACCGCGATATCTTTCATTGCTTCGGCTGCCAGGCCGGAGGCGATGTCATCAGCTTCTTGATGAAGAATGAGGGCCTCAGCTTCCCCGAGGCGGCGCGTGCCCTCGCCGGGGAGCTCGGCATCGAGATTCCTGAGGAACGCGACGACAGGGATGCGGGCCTGACCGCCCGGATCTACGAAGCAAATTCTGTCGCCCAGGATCTCTACCGCGAGGCGCTCAGCGAAGACCACGCCAAGCAGGCACGCAAGTATCTCGTCTCGCGCGGCTTCGACGGTACGGCCGCAGAGGAGTTCGGCATCGGTTATGCGCCGGCCAGCTGGGAGGCGGTAGCGGGCCGGCTGCGAGAGCGGCGAATCGCCCTCGAGGTCGGCGCCCACGCGGGGCTTCTCGCCGAACGCAAGACGAAGACCGGGCACTACGACCGTCTGCGCGGACGGGTGACCTTTCCGATTCAGGATGTGCGCGGGCGGGTGATCGGTTTCGGTGGTCGCGCCCTCGAAGCGGACCAGGAACCCAAGTACTTGAACACGCCGGAGACTCCGGTCTTTGCGAAGCGCCACGCCTTTTACGGCTATCCCGATGCGCTGGAGGCGATTCGGCGCGCGGGTCGCGTAATCCTCTGTGAAGGCTATTTCGATCGCATCGCCTTCGCGCGCGCGGGTCTACGGGAGGCGCTGGCGACCTGCGGTACGGCGCTGACGAGCGAACACGGCGCTCAGCTGCGGCGCCGAACCCGCGAAGTCGTGCTCGTCTTCGACGGCGACGAGGCGGGCCGGGCAGCGACGGAGAAGGCGTTGGCGATCTTGTTGCCCCACGGTCTGCGCGTGCGCACAGCTCTGATTCCCGGCGGGCAAGACCCGGACGATGTCCTGAAGGCGCAGGGTGCGCCGGCTTTGCGACAGCTCGTCGAGGAGGCCGCCGATGCGCTCGAGTCCGCGATTCACAACGCGGTGCGTCAAGGCAGCACGACCCCAGATCAGAAAGCCGATGCGGTCTCCCATGTGGCGCCGCTGATCGCAAAGGTGGCGGATGTCGTTTCACGCGACGAGTACATTCGTCGCCTTGCGCTGGCACTCGGCGCCTCGACGGGCGCTGTGGCGTCGATTGTGCGCGACGCCGCGCGCGGTGCGACGCGGACGCCAGAAGTTGAGGCACAGAGTCTCGGCTTGGAGCGCGAGCGGCGTGACGCGCCCGAAGCGCGCCAGCTGCGCAGTCTGGCACGGCTGTGCCTGCAGAGCCCAGAGCTGTTTGGGGACGAAACTGCACTGACGCTGGAACAAGTTCTTCCCGAGGGATCCTGGAAGGCCATCATCCTGCAGATCATCGAGGCTGCGCAAGAAGGTCTGCTGCTTGCCGGGGGAGAGGGCGGCGTCGATCCCTTCGCGGTCGAATCGCGTCTGGATGAGGATGCAGCAACTCGCCTGCGGGAAATCGCAGTAGACAATAGGCCAATCGATACGGCGCGTTCTGCAAAGCAGATCCTCAACGATCTGGTGGGGTGGTTCGAATTGCGTCGACTCGCAACTCGTGAGCAAGAGGTCAAGCGAAAGCTGCGTGATCCCAACGAAGATCACGACGCGCTGCTTGCTGAGCGTCACGAGCTGCTGCTCCAACGCCGTGCTCGTCTCGGTGCAGGGACTGACATCACTTCTGCGCACTCCAAGGCCACTCACCCGCAGACTGCAAACTCATGAATCGATCGCTGGTAGCAGCGCATCAGGTTCTTCGGAAGTAAAGTTTCAGTGTCCAAGGAGGACCCCCCCCGATGGCCTCGAATGCGCCCACCACCGAGTCGACCGCGGAGCCAGCCAGCGAGTCGCAGACGCCGGTCGCTCCGGTCGAATTCGATGACAGCGTCGAGACGCCTCCGAAGGCGGGTAGAGCAAAGGTTTCGAGGTCCACGACCCGGCGTACAACAGCTCGTTCCACCAAGAGCAACACCAAAGAAACCACAGAGACCAAAGACAGCACCAAACGCACCAGGAAGACCAAAGGCACCACAAAGACCAGCAGGAAGAACAACGCCAAGAGTGTCGCAAATAACAGCGCGAAGGCTTCGTCCCGGAAGGCGTCCAATTCGGATCCCCAGCTGACCGCGAAGGCGAAGCCTCGAAAGAAGGCGCGCGCCGGGTCGCGGGCGACTCGAGAAGCCACCACCAAGCCGCCGAAGGCCAAGCGGGCGAGCGACGACACAGAGGCTTTCGCCGGTGAGACTTCGGGACCTCCGCATACGCGCGACGAGCTCCTCGAGCTCAATGCGGTGCAGAAGCTGATCGAGATCGGGAAGCAGAAGGGCGACGTCGATCGGCACGATCTCCGAGCTGCCTTCGAGCTGGGAGATCTCGGCAAGAGCGATCTCAACGGTGTCCTCGCGCTATTGATCGGAAGCGACATCGCTCTCGCGAGGACGGCCACCCAGCGGAAGCCCAGGACGACGCAGGGGGAGGCT
>PVBE011873650.1_pt1 | contig 15160 bp, 13 predicted proteins | sample 1631181 | NCBI WGS metagenome assembly PVBE01 (sample SAMN08397723, study PRJNA350692) | Marine metagenome, whole genome shotgun sequencing project. | isolation source: water | place: Pacific Ocean | collected 2012-04 | reverse complement strand
CTACTACAAGCCGCAATCAAATTTTGACACTATTGTCAATTTATTTTCGAACGATTTCTTTTGGAGGTTGATGCCACTGGGACGATTCATTTTTGCCACCAGCAATATACCATTTGGCGGTTCGAGCAATGCCTTCTCGCACACTTGCTTCGGCCTCAAAGCCGGCATCAATGATTTTATTTGCCTCAAACTTGGTTTGATCTATAAACAACTTCCTCACACGAGCTGTTGAAACTGGAAGGTTCTTGCCGGTCAATTTGATAATAATATCAAATGGTTTCGCCCCAAGTAACAGCAACCAAGTAGGTGGTCTCCATTTTGGTAGCTTTTTGCCTAGAGAGGCATAACAAGTTTCTGCAATCTCAACACTTGTTAAGTCGGGCTTATCAATGTAATTAAAAATTTCAAATGGGGCCAAGCCATCCTTGTTCATTAAGAACAATGTTGCGTCTGCGATGTTCTCAATGTAAGACAAACTCTTAATATTATTTGAGCCACTTGCAAAGAAGAATTTGCCATTGTCAATTTGTCGAAGCAACGAATACATATTCGCAAAGTTTTCTGGTCCATATGTAACGGTCGGACGAATGACCAAACAATTTCGACTATCGCCTTTATTAATCCAACGCTGAAGTACCTCTTCGCCCTTTAGTTTTGACTTGCCATAAAGCGATTCTGGCTCTGGGGTTGTTTCTTCACTTACTGGTGGAGGTGCACTGCCATAGACAGCAACTGTTGAATAGAAAACTATATTTTTGATACCTAACTCATCCATCACGGATGTCATTACTTCAAGTCCTCCTTCATTTACCGAGTAGTACGTTTCTTCTTCAATTCCAAAATCATGATGTGCAGCAGCTAGGTGAATAACATTGTCGCAATCTGCGAATGCTTCGCGAACAGCTACTTCGTCTCGGATATCTCCATAAACATATTGATCGTGTGGGCTCAATTCAGTTGGTTTGACTAAATCGAGAATAACAACATCATCACCGCGTTCTTTGAGCAAACGACAAAAATACGCTCCGATAAATCCGGAGCCACCAGTAACAACGATTTTTTGTTTTGATGTTGTCATAATACGTATCTAGAAACCTCCATTACGGTTATTTGGATAGAAAACTTGAGTCAAATAATAGTTATACCATTCGAAATAGTGGCCGACCGCTTCAATTATTGATTAGTCCCACACGGCTGTAAAATCTATTACTCTTGATGGCAATGTTTCGTTCACTGTAGAAACGACCATCCAATTGTCACCGGAGAATAGCCCCAAACTATCTGGTGGCAATGGGAATGGAACCTGAACATCAGCCCAATCTTTCAAGAAAATATTGTCCGGTCCCAAAGCTGATCCATTGAGTGGTTGGTATGCAATGCCTTCGGGAAGATAAGATTGAGCAATTTTTACTGATCCATCACCAGAAACAATTCCACCCTTCCAAACTTTATTCTCTCCATGAAATTTTAGTGAATTGCTCTCAGAATCAAAGATAAGGGAACCATCTGCATCAACTGAACTCTCGGGACCTCGGTTCGAAAGAATAATGTCTGAAGAGCTTGACCCAGTGTGCCATTTCAGCCGAACGCGTTCACCGCAAAGGGCTTGGTGAGCATAGGAGTTGTGGGCAGGATTCGAAGCAGAAGCGGCGGAAACATCAGCACTAAAATTGTCATCCCAAAACACCGTATTGCCATCGATATCATCGTATCTGTACACAAGATCCTCGCCATCAATGTCGTGAACGTAATTATTTGTTTCAACTGGGCTGATTAAAAAATCGGTTTTGAAGTAATTGCGGGCAATCATCATGGACATCAAATTCGCTGTTGTATTGGTAAAATCGTACAGCGCTGGATCAAGTTCTGGATGTTCCTTACCAACATCGCTTGGCAATGGAAGTCTTCCCTCATTTCCTGTTGCATCAAGCACTAAAGCAGCATGAATACCCTTCAAGCGAGTTTTGTCTTCTGATGATTTTGCGGTTGCAAAAGCTTTACCCAAAGCAGGAATAAGCATGGCTGAAAGGAGGACAATGATAGCAACAACAACAAGAAGTTCTATGAGTGTAAAACCGTTGAAATTATGGCGTTGATTGGCGTTAAAACTATTCATATTGTAAAGGATACGCCATCTCGCAATAAAAGTCACCAACAATGAGTTATCCGAGTCCAAACTATGTGTGTGCCGCCCACAGATATGTCATATTCGCAGAGACAACTCGATTATGTGGTGCGACCAAAAATCCATCGGAGTTCTGGTTTACGAAGCAATAAACTACCAATTCCAACAACACTCACGCCAACTAAAACAGACAAGGTGAGCACTATTGTGGAGTGCCATACACCTTCGGTTTCAGTCCAAATTTGGGTCACGAGTGCGACCGCGCCACCCATTGCAAGGGTTAAAAACGCTGTTGTGCACCACGAGCGAACAACTCCGCTATCAACAGGAACCGATACATGTTTCCGAATCATGATCATAAGAATGCTCACTTGAATTACAGCACAAATCGCGGTCGACCAAGCAAGTCCTGCTGTTCGAAGTGGAGTCCAAATCAATGTTATGTTTAAAATGAAATTTAGTGCAACACAGAAAACAGCAACCTTGACCGGGGTCATAATGTCATCTTTTGCATAAAAACCCTTCGTCAACACATGCATCATTGAATACGCCCATACCGCGGGAGCGTACCCAAGAAGTATTGAACCAACAACGAGTGCATCTTGATTTGTAAAATTCACGCCCTGAAATACAACGGTGGCAAGAGGATTGCGAACCAAGATTAATCCCGCGCTTGCTGGCAACCCAACAAAAACCACTAGGCGTAGTCCTCGATGCATCGTGTTAGTAAATGATTCATTGTCTTTGCTTTGCTTTGTAAGGAGAGGATATATTGCTGTTGCAACCGCAATACCAAAAACTCCAAGAGGGAATTGATAGAGTCGTTGGGCCCATGTGAGTGAGCCCATTGCACCAACATCTAGTGGATACTGAAATCCAAAAATAGTAGAATCGTTTACTAACGTTGGCCAACTCGCTATAAGTCCATCGAGAAGCGTGTTGAGTTGGATTGTTCCAAGTCCGATGATCATTGGAAGCATCCTTCGCTTCATAACTTTAAATTCATCTTGTGCCTTGCACGTCTCCTTTGAATACCAACCAAACTTATGCAATGCAAAAAATGACCACGCAACCTGAATCAATCCTGCAAGAACGACTGAAACACCAACCACCATCATGTGATTAAGTGGGTTAGCAAAGAAACTAATAAATCCAAATAAACTTGCAATCATTAAACCATTTAAAAGGATGGGTGCAGCTGCAGGTGGTCCAAACGTGTCGTGAACGTGCAACATTGCTGCGAATATTGCAACGCAACACACAAGCGGCATGTATGGAAGCATAATCATTGCAAGTTTGAGTGAGGCACTCGGCTCGGTCTGAATTGAAAGAATCCACCAGAGCAATAATTCTCCAACAACTGTAATTACACCAAGCAGAACAATTAATTTAGAAATAGTGAGTGTTGCAAACTGTTTTGCGAGTTCTGGATCTTTGTGGTGTAGTTTTGAAAAACTTGGAAGAAATGCAACTGCGAGTGCACCTTCGCCAAAAAGACGGCGAAACACATTTGGGATTAAAAACGCAAAATAAAATGCGGATGCTAGAGACTCCATGCCAAACAATCTAGAAATTGCGCCGTCTCGAACAAGGCCCAACACCCTGCTAACTAGTGTCAGCGACCAATTTGTCCTTGTGTTTTTTTCTAAATTATCTCTCTTGGTCATGTTGCTCTATTCCAAGCAATCCGTGAACCCACCAAAAGCACCATCATTGCGACAACCAATGGTTCAAACGTTGTAAATAAAACTAAAATTCCAGCCATGGCTGCAAACACCATCGTCAAAAGAATGGTTGGAAACATACTTTTTATTAGTCGCGATGCGTCTTTTTGCAATCCGCCCTTTCTAATAAAAAACCACAAGACACAACTGGTTGCAATTATGAATGCATCAAATAGAGCGATCGATGAATACTGCTTGCCATGAATCTCCCTGAGAAAATACCAAATCAGCACCGTTGTAATAGTTGTGACCAGTGATCCAATAAAAAAAATAGATATCCAGTTTGTTGCCTTTGACAAGATGGTGTTGACTGCTTCACGTATATGAGATGTAGATTCACCCGAAAGTGCGCCGGTCCACACTGCAAAAGAAACGATGCCAAGTTCGCTAGCAAACAAATCTGCATAACTAAATTCACGCTGAATTGGAAGAAGGTGTTGTGTCACTTCATCGAAAACTGCCCACAACCCAAGAAGTATCAAGCACGCCACTAAACTCTTTACCCATCGTGTTTGTATAAACAAAAACGCGAGAATCCCAAAACATAAAAAATGTAGCAATTTGTCGGGTGATTCAAAAAATGGCTCCGCGTCAGTTGGCGGATCTTGGGGGAAGTGCGTTGCACATGTCATCCAAATAAACCAAAACAGAAACGCCAACCTCCAATGACGAACCGTTAATTTACGTGTTTTCATTGACTAATTCAACATCAGCGACATGATTTGCGGCAATCACGTTCTCTGCAAGTTTTCGATAATCTTTTGCGCCAGCGCAATCGGGTTCATAATCAAAAATTGTTTGACCAAAACTTGGCGCTTCTGCAAGTTTCACATTCCTTCTAATTGGGGGTTGTAAAATTTCACATTTTCGCCATGGAACGTCTTGCACTCTCGATGCTTCAAAAAACTCTTCCAAATCTGCAACAACTTCTTTACCTAGATTCGTATGTCCTTCGTGCATACAAAGGACGATTCCTGTTACTTGCAATTCTGGATTAAGTCCACCAACAAGCATTTGTACCGTTTCAAATAACCGGCTCACCCCTTGCAATGCGAGAAAATGTGTTTGCATTGGCACTATTAATTCTTTTGATGCAGCAAGTGCATTGATTGTAAGCAGTCCCAAACTTGGTGGGCAGTCAATCAATATGTAGTCGTACTTATCTTGAATAGGTACTAACTTCTGCGCTAGCAAATCATGTCGGTTGGTTTTGGATGCCAGTTCAGATTCAGCGGCGGCAAGATCCACTTCGCTAGTTATGAGGTCGATATTCTTGCGAGCTTTAACGACAGCATCTTTCGCTGAAACGGTTTCGTCCATAAGTAAGTCGTAGACAGATGCCCCACTTTCGTCAATTCCGAAGTGCAAACCAAGATGTGTTTGTGGATCAAGGTCAATAACAAGAACCTTGTTGAATTTTCCAGAACCGTTTTTCTCCGAGGCAATCGCAGCGGCAAGGTTTACCGTGGTTGTGGTCTTGCCAACTCCACCCTTCTGATTCAATAATGAAATGATTCTCGTCACGCGCTCAGTATAAACGACCACGCGGATTATTTATTTTTCTTTGTGGAAATAAATGACCTGCGAGGTTCTTTATTTGTTCCACATCCAACGCATGGCTGCAGTGTCTTTGCCAATAATGTCGCGGAGGTAGTGGGCAAGAAGTCGATTGGCTCGATCGAGAGTTTTGGGCTTGGTTGGCTGCATAGGTCGCTGATCCTGCAACATGCGTAATACTTCTATCGTTTCTTTGCGAACGCGGACACGATCAATTTCACCGGTGTCTTCGACAACGCCACCTGTTTTTGAACTAAATGCAACAACTGGCTCATCCTCCTGATTTGTTGTGAGTGTTGGTTGGTAACCCGTTTCAACAAGAAGCGCCCACTGAAACCGAAGTAAAGGCCAATCAATATCGTGCCCATCATCCATACGGGTTAGTGCCTCAAGCAACACATCATAAACATTCGTGTGAGGATCTTGGTCTGTCAACATTCGAGCAACCAAATCAATCATATAAATTGCGCCGCGATTAATTTCAAGATTATTTCGAGTCGTCCACCAAACATGTTCAAGATTCCACTCGGTTAATGTTGCAAGGTCGCTACTTGTTTTTATCCTTGCAACAATACTCCCCCGTGTTAATGGATCAAAACCACCTGAGAATGCACCATTGTTCCTTTTGGATCCCTTTGCAAGCCCGCGAATCATGCCATGCTCTTTTGTTAGCAAACTTACAGTTTGGCTAGTTTCTGAAAAATCCCAGCAACGCAAGCAAATAGCTGTATCAGACAGAATCGCCATTTTAATTGTGCTTCGTCGATGCTTCGAAGACTGGAACCCATGGATACGCTTCTGCGACTTCTTGTAAATCTTTTATTGTTAACGATTCAATTTGTTGCAACTCGTCTTCCAAAGAAACGTACTTCCCACTTGTTGTCAACATGCTACCGAGTCGTTGCATTCTGCCGGCAGGTCGTTCACTTGCCATTGCTGCACCAGTTGCTGCTTTTGCTAACACTTTTTCAAGGTCTTCTTCTGTGAGTGTATGAACAACGTCTGCCATTTCGTTGCGCATGATATTTGCGACTTTCTCTGAGTTACTTGGATCGCACACCGCAAATACGAGTTGTTCACCATAGCCATCATTCATATCAACACTTGTCGATGCCGCTTCTGCAAGGCCGGTGTCAATCAACGCCCAATGCAAACGGGAACCATCGCCACCACCCAGAATTGCTGCTAGTGCGGCGGCGGCGTGCTTGTGTTCGTTTTGAAAAGAGACGCTTGGCATCATCATCAATTGATAGTGTTGTTGTAAATCCGGAATATGTTTTTCAAACTTACCTTCGTTACGAATAACTTTATCGTAATTTCGAGTTGCACCAGTGCACTCCCACGAACCACAGTGGTGTTGAATATCAGCAACTATTTTGTCGAAATCGAGATTCCCTGCAAGAACAACGGTCGTATTGTCGGCACTGTAACGTTGTGTAAAGTACCCCGCTAATTCGTCTCGTTGCATGCTGGTAATTGTTTCTGGCGTTCCAAGAACGCGATGACCGAGAGGGCTATCCCCGTAATATTGCTCCATTGCACTCTCGTATAACACCCAAAATGGCTGATCGTCGTACATCGCAATTTCTTCGATGATTACTTTTTTCTCGTCATCAAAATCCTTCTGACGGAGCGAAGGGCGAAGAATATCTGAAAGTGTGCCGCAAATGTTGCCAAGAACTTCTGGCAAGCCAGCACCCCAAAATGCCGTCATTTCGCCAGAAGTAAAGGCATTGTGTTCTGCACCTATATTGTCAAACGCAAGGTCTACTTCCTCAGCGGTTAGCGTCTGGGTACCTTTGAACATCATGTGCTCAAGAAAATGACTCACTCCCATCAGTTGTTTCGTTTCATCACGTGCACCTGTTTTTACAAAAAAACCAACTGCTGCAGTCGCTGCTAAAGCTGAGTGCTCAGCTGAAATTCGCAAACCATTATCTAATTTTGTTTCGAAATACTTAAAACTCAATTGTGAATCATTCTGTTTTCTGTGCCAAGGGCTGCTTCGTGAATGGACTCTGACATCGTTGGGTGTGCATGCATTGTCGAAATGATGTCTTCCACTGTTGCCTCAAGTCGAATTGCTAAACCAATTTCAGCAATGAGTTCACTTGCATCATGTCCAATAATATGCGCACCTAAAATTTCACCGTACGGCTTGCTTGCAAGTATTTTTACTATGCCTTCTGCAGCACCAACTGCAATTGCTTTGCCATGCGCCTTTAGTGAATACTCGCCTTTAATATATTCAATGCCAGAATCTTTGACCTGTTGTTCGGTCATACCAATCGATGCAATTTGTGGATTGGTATATGTGCAACTTGGAATAGATTTATAATCAACTCCAAATGTGTGAAGTCCCGCCATGCGTTCAACACAAGCGACCGCTTCTTCTGATGCAACGTGTGCAAGTAGTGGCGGTCCTATGATGTCGCCGATTGCAAATATTCCAGGAGCGCTCGTTTTATATGTTGGAGCATCAACATCTCTCACGTCAGTTTTTATATACCCACGGTGCAATTCTATACCGAGTGAATCAGCGAAAAGGCCGTCATGGCGTGAACCAACACCAATAGCAACCAATACTTTTTGTGCATCTATCGATGTTTCATTTTCATTTTTTATGAAAGTAACAGTTGCACCTTTCTCGTTTACTTCAATTTCATTCACTGAGGCGCCTGTATGAATAGTCATCCCTTGCTTTTTGAACGCACGCTGCGCAAGTTTACAAATGTCGTCGTCCTCAAGGGGAACAATACTATCGAGCATCTCTATGATGGTTACTTTTGTACCAAAAGAGTTATATATATAAGCAAACTCCATACCGATTGCACCCGAACCAATAATCGCCAGTGACTCTGGTCGTTCTTCAAGTGTCATCGCATGTGATGAGTTCAAGATTGTTTTGCCATCGCACTGTGCAAATGGTAACTCTCGAGGTTTTGCCCCTGTTGCAATTAGTACGCGGTCTGCGGTAACTATTTCAATAACGTTGTCACCATCACCATTGTAATAGTCTCCCGTTGGGGTTTTAACTTCAACGGTACAGGGTGTCACCCCATTGTTTACAGAAACAATATGTGCATGCCCTTGAATGTATTCAATTCCATTTTTCTTAAAAAGATGCCCAACCCCCACATTGAGTTGTTCGGTTATTTTTCTACTTCGGCCTATAAACGTTCCCCAATCAACCTTCACTTCACCAACATTTATGCCCCACTCTTTGCCATGATTCACGGCTTCGTCGTATATCTCTGCTCCATGCAATAATACTTTTGATGGAATGCATCCCCAATTTAAGCATACACCTCCGAGTTTATCGCGATCAATACAGACGACCTTAAAACCAAGTTGAGCCGCTCGAATAGCCCCCACATATCCCCCAGGCCCAGAGCCAATAACAATTAAATCAAAATGCCGCTGCGATGTCAAAATACAAACCTTCCTACTATATGAATAAAACAAGTGTTAAAAGACGTATTTTATCGTAGAAAACAACCCTCGAAAGAGGGTGGATAAATCTTTGCATATAAAGAGCTTACGTGTTTTGTCCCTCATGTAATACAATGCGTCCATTGGTCACCCGTCGAATATTCTTGGTCTAAGGTATCATTCGCGATTCATCAGGAAAGAGAACCCCATATGCGAACAGCATTAATTAGCGATATTCATGGCAATTTAGAGGCACTGACAACTGTGCTTGAAGATATCGGTGACCGCTCGGTAGATCGAATCGTTTGCCTTGGCGACACGCTGGGCTACGGTCCAAATCCTGCAGAATGTGTTGATAGAATTGCTGATATCTGCGAATGGTGTCTTCTTGGAAACCATGATTATGGTGCACTCTATGAACCAACAAATTTTAATGCCGCTGCAGAACAAGCTGCGTATTGGACTCGAGCACAGTTCGATGCTGAAGAAGATAAAAATGTTGCCGCTAGGCGCTGGGAATTTCTTGGCGGACTTTTAGTTCGTACTCAAATGGGAGATTTCCTAGCTGTTCACGGAACGCCACGACGACCAATCAATGAATATCTTTTTCCAGATGATGCTATTAACTCTCCTGTAAAAATGAAACAAATTTTTGAACGAATTCCAAAACACTCTATGTCAGGGCACACGCATGTTCCTGGAGTCTTTACAGATGAACCAGACTTTTATCCTCCAGAGGATGTAGACGGAACATTTAATTTTAAAAATGAAAAACACATTATCATTAACCCCGGATCAGTAGGTCAACCACGTGACCTTGACCCTCGATCAAGTTACGCCATTCTTGATGATGTATCACATACTGTTGATTTTTTTCGTCTTGATTACGATATCGAAACGGTTCGCGAAAAAATTTATGCGATTTCTGATCTCAGCAACTGGCTTGGAGACCGGCTGCTTGAAGGTCGGTAATTCCTCACATGGGAAATAGAACGAAATGACACCTCAGTCTCGTCGACGGTTAATTCCATTTATTGTTTTTGTGGCAGCAGCAAGCGTTCTGCTTGTTATTATTTTTGGTTCAAAAAGAGCGCAAGAAAAAGAAAAGCCACTCAAACCTCAAGAAACGTCTGTTGCTGAGGGTGATAATACAGAGAAAATTTCTGTCGGCGTTGATTCACAAACAAAACAAGATACTACTCCGAAAATAAACACTCCCAATCTTGCTGTAAACGAAGAAACCACAAAAGAGATTGCGCCATTTGAAGTATTAAGTGTCCTCTCACATGATGAACCAGCCAATCCCGTTGTGCTTGGAGCTTTAGATGAAATAGAGTTGTGGCAACTGGAAGTGTGTTTTACGCGTGTAGGTGCGGGCATTTCTTCAATCCAGTTTTCAAACATTTTTGAAACTGTTGATGGAAAACTCGCTTGGAATCAGTACAGAAAATATGGGGGAACCAAACCTTCAATTGATGAGTTGTATTTATTAACCTCTGAAGAAGTGGGCCACACCAAGAATAGATCCGTGCTTGGTGCTTTTCAAATTAACATCAATGACCAACGGATAGCGCTTAATTCTGCGCAGAGTTGGGAACTAGTAACTAAAACAGAAAACAGTGTGACATTCGTCGCAACTGTTATTGATGCAAAGCAAAATAAAATTGCGTCGATTAACCGTACGTGGACACTAAATAATCAATATGGATTACACCTAGAACAGTCTATACAAAACTTAACATCTCAAGACATTGTTGTTAAATGGATGCAATATGGACCACCTTCACTAACTGTTGATCGATCTCGCTACATGGATCGACGACGTTTTCGTTTCGGGTGGGAACTCGATGACGAATATGATCCAGATCACGCGGCACCAATACAGTCGAATGATTTCGTTCTTGAGTTTGGCGATGTCACAAAAGAAAATGATCAGACAATATGGCCAACAAGCGACACTATTGAAGATGGGTTTAAACTTTCTTGGTTTGCCTCAACAAATCGATATTTCGCACTTGCTGTCTTTCCAAATATAAACAAGTATGGAGAAGGCGACCGAGTATTTACGAATAAAGTTGAAAAAATCACAAGCAATGTTGAGGGAGCTGACGAACAACAATTAGTGTTCACTGGATTGTGGAGTCCTGAAACACGCATCGCTGGCGGTGGTTTATATGACGTTTCAATGGGTGTATATGCTGGTCCGTTGAAACGTTCAGTCCTTGATAACAAAGAACCATACATAGCACTAAACATGCGGGACTTGGTGCTTTATCAAATGTCAAGTATGTGTGCAATATGCACTTTTCAATGGCTTGCTGATTTTCTAGCGGTCGTTCTTACGACACTTGATCATTACGTTGTGTTTGACTGGGGACTCGCAATCATATTGCTCGTACTTATCGTGCGAAGCATATTGCATCCAATCACAAAGAAATCTCAAATCAACATGCAAAGATTTGGCAAGGTTATGCAAAAACTAAAGCCAGAAATCGATAAGCTAAAGAAAAAATATCCTAACGACCCAAAACGCGTACAACAAGAACAAATGGCGTTGATGCAGAAATATGGCGTAAACCCCTTTCAAATGCTCGGGTGCTTGCCAATGTTTTTGCAAATGCCAATTTGGGTAGCGTTATATGCACTGTTATATTTCATGTTTGATATTCGACAAGAACCCGCATTCTTTGGTGTATTCCAATTAATTGGAGATTGGCCATTCCTTGCAGATTTAAGTTCGGCGGATCACTTTTTTGGGAAATTTAGCGAACCAAAACAGTTCCTATTTTGGAATGTCACTGGTATTAATATTCTCCCAATATTAATGGGCGGTATTTTCTTCGTCCAACAAAAATACATGTCTCCGCAAAGTATGGCGACATCACCAGAGCAAGAATCCCAACAAAAAATCATGCGAGTTATGATGGTTGTTCTGTTTCCAGTCATGCTTTACTCGGCACCGTCTGGCTTAACTCTTTATATCTTGACTTCGAGTTTCGTTGGTATCTTGGAAAGTCGACGAATACGAAAACATATCGACGACATTCCGATTGAACCTAAATCCGCAAAAGGACCAAAAACATCGCGTCGAAAATCGAAAGATAAACAGGGGCGAGCTTGGTCAGATGCTATGGATGCTCGAAGAAAGAAAGTCCAGAACAAGGCAAAGAAACGTTCATACAAAAAACGTGATTAGCGAGGTCGCTGATGGATTTGGACAACACAATAGTTGCTGTGAGTTCGCCTCGCGGAAATTCTTCTCGCGCATTATTGCGAGTAACGGGAAGTGATGTTTTTGAGAAGATTGAACGAGTTGGTGTCATCCCAAAAAATCGACAACTTGTAGCCTGTAATTTAGATTTGCCAGAAGGTTCCCTACCCGCACTTTGTTTGGCCTTTCAAGCTTCCTCCTCATACACGTGTCAGGACACCGTTGAACTTTCCATCCCAAACAATCGGTTTGTGATTGCATCGGTATTGCAACGCATTATTGAGGTTACAGATGGAAGACACGCACAGGCGGGCGAGTTTACCGCCAGAGCATTTTTTAATGGAAGATTAACATTGCCAGAAGCAGAGGGGGTATGCGCTACCATTTCCGCAAACAATGATGGTGAACTTCGTGGTGCCGCGTTACTTCGCAAAGGATCACTCAATGGTTTGGTCTCACCACTATCAGAAAATATCTCAAAAACACTTTCTCTCGTAGAAGCTGGAATTGACTTTACTGACGCAGAAAGCGTTGTTGCTATTACTAATGAACGTCTATTAGATTCTATTGATTTGGTTTCAAACTCAATTCAAATGATCCTAGATGGGAAAATTGCAATGGAAACACTACAACATCTTCCACATGTTGTGATTGCCGGCTCACCAAATGCAGGAAAGTCTACTCTATTCAATTCATTGCTCGGTTACAAGCGCGTTGTGGTCTCGCCAGTTTCTGGAACTACTCGGGATGTTATTCAAGAACCAGTGTGGTTTGGTAATAAAGAAGCGAAACTCATAGACATTGCTGGCTTTGAAGACTCCGACAGTTCACTTACTGCTGCAACTCAACGTTCAGCAAAGAGAGTGGTAAAAGATGCCAACATCATTATTTGGTGTGTAGCTCCTGAGGAACACCCCCCCTCCAATTTAAACAAAACAATTGTTGTACACACAAAATCCGATCTTTGTAAATGCAATCAACAACTATCTATTTGCGCTATTTCGGGAGAAGGGCTTGATCAATTAAAGCGTGAGGTTGAGAGTGTGTTATCTTCAACTCCTTCACCATCCGAAGACGCACTAGCAATTCTTCCAAGACACGAACAACATTTGCGAAGCGCCATTACATCGCTAGTGGAAGCAAGAGAGAATTATTCGGCTCCGGAACTATGCGCGACTTCGTTACGAGAAACCTTAAATGCTTTGGGATCAATTACAGGAACAGTTACTCCGGATGAAATTCTTGGAGAAGTATTTTCGTCATTTTGTGTCGGGAAATAAAACGCCGACGCAGACATGTTGCAGATCCCTTACCTATCTACACGAACACGTACTTGCTTTAGTGTTCCGCTACATCGTTGTTGAAGTTGACGAAGTAATCCAGAACGAATCAGTCGGTTAATTTTGTATGCGGTTGGTGAGCCGTCTACGACAACCTCAAGAATACCGCCCTTAAATGAAATTGGAATTGCTACGAGACTTAGTTGTTCTGGAACAAACTCATCCCACGCTTCTTGCATTTGAAGAAGTTTCTTATTCGCTTTTTTTAGTGATCTACAAAATGCATTCATAGAAGAATCGATGCGTAAATCTTGTTTTCTTCTCGTTCTCCATTTCTGGAGTTGGCTAATTTTAAGTGACGCATTATCCATTGGCTTATCTTATCGTGAAGATTGAAAACTCCAAGCATAATTTTACCTATTCATTCATGCAACAAGTGAGCAGTGTTGGTATTGTTTATAACTATGACAGCAATCCGCTTACAAAATCTCGTAAAAAAATTCGGTCAAACTGTTGCCGTTGATGGAATAGACCTTGATATCGATGCAGGTGAACTCTTTTTCCTCTTGGGACCATCTGGGTGTGGCAAAACCACCCTTCTGCGAATGCTCGCTGGTTTTATTGATCCAACCCAAGGAATTGTGATGTTTGGAGACAAGGATGTAACACACACTCCTCCAAATAAGCGGAATTCTGGCATGGTTTTTCAAAGTTATGCACTTTGGCCTCACATGACCGTAGCTGAAAATGTTGCCTATGGATTAATGATTCGTAAGGTTTCTGCTGATGAACGCAGGAAAAAGGCTCTTGAAGCACTTGCTAAAGTGCATATGGAACAACTTGCAGACCGCAAGCCCAACGAACTCTCTGGTGGACAACAGCAACGTGTAGCGCTTGCCAGAGCAATCGTCGTAGAGCCAGACGTACTTTTATTAGATGAGCCGCTTTCAAATCTAGATGCTAAATTAAGACTAGAGATGCGTAGTGAAATTAGAAATATTTGCACATCTTTAGGTATAACAACGGTTTATGTCACTCATGATCAGAAAGAGGCTCTTTCAATTGCAGATCGAATGGCTATTTTGAAAGATGGCAAGGTGCAGCAAGTTGGCACCCCGAGTGAAATATATCAAGAACCAAGCTCAACATTTGTTGCCGAGTTTATTGGTGAAACAAATTTTGTTCAAGCTTCCCTAACTGATCAGGGCCTGTCTACTTCTTTTGGGATACTTAATACCTCCAAACAAATAGATGCCACCGAAGCTATTTGTTCTATTCGTCCAGAAGCTATTGCTGTATGTGGCTCCCCTGCTGAATTAAATGGTTTCTCTGGTACATGTGTAGAAACTGTCTATCTTGGCGAAGTTGCACAACACAAAGTGCAGGTAAATGGAGACATCGTGCTAAGGGTTATGGAAGTAAATCCAAGCCATCTAGGAAAAATAGGTGACCGAATGCATCTATCTGTCGCTCCCAAAGATGTCGTCCCACTACTAGTTTGACACTGCCCCACCAGCCGTAATTGTTGCTAATTTACGCGATATAGCGACGAATGGTCGCGTAATTGCGCTAACTTCACTGTTTCTTGTTAATTCCAAACTTAAAAGCCTTTGTTATCGGACCGATTGCACCCGCAATCATTTTGTTTTTTGGGGTTGGCGGGCTTGACGTTCCACGTGGAACATGAGATAACACCAATTAAGAAAAAACGTGTTCCACGTGGAACACATAAATTGCAATATGGTTGAAGGAGTAACCAATGGCTACACCAGCACGGAAGCGGAAGCGCCGATTAGGTAAGGGGCTCGATAGTTTATTGTCAAAAGCAGTG
>PVBE010159507.1_pt1 | contig 15162 bp, 17 predicted proteins | sample 1631181 | NCBI WGS metagenome assembly PVBE01 (sample SAMN08397723, study PRJNA350692) | Marine metagenome, whole genome shotgun sequencing project. | isolation source: water | place: Pacific Ocean | collected 2012-04 | reverse complement strand
TGTAGGCGCGCGCCAAACGCGTGATGGAATCGAGCAGGATGATCACGTCGCGTTTATGCTCAACTAGGCGCTTGGCCTTTTCGAGGACCATCTCGGCGACCTGGACGTGGCGCGCAGCGGGCTCATCGAACGTCGAACTGACGACCTCGCCCTTGACCGAACGCGCCATGTCGGTGACCTCTTCGGGGCGTTCGTCGATAAGCAGCACGATCAAATAGCACTCGGGATGGTTGGCGGCGATGCCGTGGGCGATGTTCTGCAGCATCACCGTCTTGCCGGTACGCGGCGGCGCCACGATCAAGGCCCGCTGACCCTTGCCGATGGGACAAATCAAGTCGATGACGCGCAGCGTCATGTCCTTTTCTTCCGGGTTGTCGATCTCCAGGTTCAGTCGCTCGTCGGGATAGAGCGGCGTCAGGTTGTCAAAGTTGATGCGGTGGCGGACGGCGCCCGGTTCTTCGTAGTTGATGAGGTTGATCTTGAGGAGGGCGAAATACCGCTCCCCGTCCTTGGGCGAACGGATCTGCCCTTCAACCGTATCGCCGCTGCGCAACGAGAAGCGGCGGACCTGGCTGGGAGAAACGTAAATGTCGTCCGGGCCGGCCAGATAATTGGATTCCGGCGAGCGCAAAAACCCGAACCCGTCTTGCAAGATTTCCAGAACGCCGGTGCCGAAGATGGCGACATCGTTCTCCGCCAGCCGCTTGAGGATGGCGAACATCATATCTTGCTTGCGCAGGGTCGAGGCGTTCTCGATTTCGAGTTTCTCGGCGTAGGCGAGGAGGTCGGCCGGCGACTTGGATTTCAGTTCAGTGAGATTCATGGCTGATGTTTGTTTCAGATGGACGGATTGGGAATGGTCGGAAGACGGCCAAGGACGGCCAAGTCTGCTTTAACAGGGATAGAAAATCAGGCTTAGTGCCCGCGGAAAACTTGAATTTCTTGGAAAACCGACATCCGCGATATCCTTCGCGTATGATTACTAAATAAGATGAACAAAAGCCCAGCGCAAGTCAAATACGCAATTAATCCCAACTTGGTTTAATTACCGCCAAGATAACGATGGCGATCATAAGGACCGTCGGCACCTCGTTGGCGACGCGATAGAACTTTTCCGAACGCGTGTTTCGATCGGCCTCAAAGTCCTTACGCCAGCGCCCCATCTGGCCGTGCATTGCCGCCAGGCCGGCGACGCAAGCGAGCTTGGCCAGGACCCAAACCTGGGTCCAGGCACCGTCACCCATGTCGGCCAGCAATACGCCGCCAAAGACGAAAGACGCGATCATCGCCGGGTTCATAATGGCGCGCAGCAGGCGCCGCTCCATCACCTTGAAGGTTTCGGACCCGTCCGAACCAGGTTCGGCCTGGGTGTGATAGACGAACAACCTGGGCAGATACAAAAGCCCCGCCATCCACGCGATAACGGCGATGATATGAAGCGCCTTGAGCCACAGGGCGGCATCGCCAGACAGATCCAACATGGTCCCTCCTCCGTTTACACTTTGCTCAAGGGACAACCGGCGAAGGCCGGCGGACAGCACTCTCCGTCCCGTCCCCAGGCCATCGGCTGGGGGTTCTCGTCGGCCGCCTTCACTTCCTGGGCCAGGCCATCGATGAAATCTTCGTCGGTGCCGACGGCCGGCACCCGGACGTAAGCAGGGACACCGGCGGCGTCGGCCAGGGCTTTGTATTCGATATCGAGCTCAACCAGGGTTTCGGAATGTTCGGAGACAAAGGCGATGGGAACGACAACGACCGGCACCCGATCGGTGCCGGCCCGTTTCAACTCATCGATCGTCGATGGCCCGATCCACTTGAGGGGGCCAACCCGGCTTTGATAACAGACCCCCCAATCCAGGTCCGCGATCCCTACCTTGTGAACCACCGCCTGGGCCGTCTGCTCGACCTGCCAGCGATAGGGATCGCCCTTTTCAATAATCCGTTCGGGCAGCCCATGGGCCGAGAACAGCACCCTCGGCGTGCCGGCCGGACGCGCCTTTTCCAGGCCCGACCGCACCAATTTCGCTTGGGCGGCCATAAGGCCATCTTGGACCGGATAACAGCACACCGTTTTGGTCGGCGCGTCGATGCCGGCGCGTCCGGCCGCGCGCCGCCAGTCAGCCAGTGACGAACCCGTGGTGGTGGTCGAAAACTGGGGGTAGAGAGGCAACAGCACGATCGTCTGGGGGTCGAACGCCTTGACCTCGACCGCCGTCTCGTCGGCCATCGGGTGCCAGTAGCGCATGGCGACGAAAACCCGAACCTCGCCGAACGCCGCCAGACGGGCTTGCAAGGCGTCCGCCTGATCGCGGGTCAGCCCAAGAAGGGGTGAACGCCCGCCGATCTCCGCGTAGATGCGCCGCGCCACCGGCGCCCGGCGGGTCGAGATCAGGTGCGCCAACAACCAGCGCAGCGGCCCCGGCGCCCCGATAATCGCCGGGTCGTTAAAAAGATTGAATAGAAACGGCCTGACTGCGTTCGGGCTGTCCGGTCCGCCGAGATTGAACAAGACGACGGCAAGCTTCGACATATCATGCCGGCCATTGACGAATTAATGTCGCCAGGTGGGCGACGTTTTCGGGCGGCGTTTCGGGTACGACGCCGTGGCCCAGGTTGAAGACGAACGGTCCCTCCGACAGCACGGTCAGGATGCGCCGCGTCTCGCGGTCCAGGGCTTCGCCACCGGCGACCAGGACTTGGTTATCCAGGTTACCCTGCACGGTACAAAGCGGTTGCAGGTTATCGCGGGCCCACTCAAGGGAAACGTCACTGTCCAGGCCAATGCCGTCAACACCGGTCTCCTTGACGTAGGCGATGTAGCGCTCGCCACACCCGCGGGGAAACCCGATAACAGGAACGTCAGCATGGCGCGCCTTGACCAGGGCTATGATGCGCGCCGTCGGCTCGATCACCCAGCGTTGGAAAGCAGGCTCGTCAAGCAAACCGGCCCAGGTATCGAAGAGCTGGACGACCTCGGCACCGGCGTTGATCTGCGCCAAAAGATGTTGCGCTGTCGCCTCGACAAGAAGTTCGATCAAGTGTTCGAACCCGTCCCCTTCTCGTCCGGCCCAGTTCAGGGCGGACTTGAAACCGGTGCCGCCGCGGCCTTCCACCATGTAAGTCGCGACGGTCCATGGCGCGCCGGCAAAACCGATCAGGGCCGTCTCGGCGGTCATAGCCTCGCTCAAAATCGAGACGGCTTCGTAGACTGGCGCCAGGTGGCGGCCAAGATTTCCAAGCGCCAGGCGATCCAGATCCTTGGTGTTACGCACCGGCTCCAAGACCGGCCCTTCGCCGGTGCGAAATTCCACTTTTTGACCCAGCCCATCGGGAATGACCAAAATATCGCTGAACAAGATCGCGGCATCCATTCCATAGCGCCGCAGAGGCTGCAAGGTAACTTCGACGGCGAATTCGGGCGTATAGCAAAGGGTCAGAAAATCTCCGGCCTTCTCCCGCACCTTACGATATTCGGGAAGATACCGCCCGGCTTGCCGCATCAGCCAAAACGGCGGACATTCCACGGTTTCACCCTGCAAAGCGCGCAGAAATTTTTTCTCCGATATTTGGTTTGTCATGATTCCGCGACAGGCTAATTGGGACGCTTTTCTTCCACTTCTACTAAAGAATGATTCCTAAGAAAGAAAGGTAGTAGTGGTAGTGGGGGCATGAAAAATGGGGATTAAAGTTTATCCACGGGTTATGAGCAGGGTTGTGGGGTAAGGGAAAAAACAATCCTTCTGTCCGTGTATTTTATTCACTGCAATTGGTTGTTAAAGGCCTGTGCACGCTGGACCAAGGCGAATGGAATTGTGGGGATTGAAAGGATAAGACATGGCGGATTGCGGTCTGTTCCATGTTTCGTTGAGTTTAAAAAAATGTAATACATGATGGGGTAAGACTTAGAATGTTCCGGGGAAAAATAAGGGTTTTGGCCTGTCTGTCGGTTGTCCCCAGCTTGTCCACCTGTGAAGGAAACCATCGTGGTTATGCAACCGTACCACATCCATCTGGTGTCTGATTCGACGGGCGAAACAGTCGGCACCGTGGCCCGCGCCTGTCTTGTTCAGTTCACCGATTTTGATGTTGAAGAACATATTTGGCCCATGGTGCGGACCGCCAAGCAGATAGCGGAAGTTGTCGCCGGCATTAAGGCGGAGCCTGGATTGGTCCTTTACACCTTGGTCAACGACAACAATGTATCGGCGTTGGAAAAGGAATGCCAAGATCTTAAGGTCCCGTACATCGGCCTCCTCAACCCGGTTATTGTGGCGATGGGGCACTATTTGGGTAGCGAGGCCCGGCACCGGCCCGGCCGCCAGCACGTCATGGACGCCGGATACTTTGGCCGCATCAACGCCATGCAGTTCGTCCTTAGCCACGACGACGGCCAGTTGATGAAGGACCTCGACCAAGCCGACGTGGTGATCGTCGGTGTCTCGCGGTCTTCCAAGACGCCAACATGCGTCTATCTCGCCAATCGCGGTATCAAGGCGGCCAACATTCCCCTCGTTCCGGGCGTCCTCCTGCCGGCAGAAGTCGATAACGCCACGCGGCCCTTGTTCGTCGGCCTGACCACGGACGCCAAGAGCCTGGTCCATCTGCGGCGCAACCGCATGCGATCGATCAAGGAGGACGCCGAGACCGATTACACCGACTATGAAGCGGTCGCCGACGAAGTTACGTCCGCCAGGCGCCTGTTCGCCGAACGCGCTTGGCCGGTGATCGACGTGACCCGACGCTCGGTCGAGGAGACCGCGACCAACATCATGCAATTACTCAAGCGTCACAGGGAGCCGCCCGCCTGACTCAAAGCCGACCGTTCCTCGTCCTGGCCTCAAACAGCCCGGCCCGCGCCCGCCTCCTCGAAGGGGCCGGTCTGGTGTTCACCCGTCGCCCAGCCGACATCGACGAGGCAACCATCAAAGACGCCTTCGTGGATACCGAAGCGGACGCCGAACGCGTTGCGGCAACCCTGGCCGAGGCCAAGGCCGTGGCGGTGTCCACCGGTTTTCCCGGGGCCCTGGTCATCGGCGCCGATCAGATTTTGGAGTGCGGCGGCGTTCTCTATGACAAGCCCGAATCGGAGGCCGGGGCGCGGCGCCAGTTACAAAGCCTCGGCGGTCGTGACCACCGCCTGGTCAGTGCCGTTTGCGTGGCGCGCGACGGCGCCGCCCTGTGGCGTCACGACGAAGAGGCGCGTCTGACCATGCGCGACTTGAGCGACGCCTTCATCGCCGATTATCTGAGCCGCGCCGGGCCGGCGGTATTGGGTGCGGTCGGGTCCTATCACTTGGAAGGGCTGGGCGTGCATCTGTTCTCGCACATTGACGGCGACTACTTCACCATTCTCGGCCTGCCCCTTTTGCCCCTGCTCGCCTTTTTGCGCCAACACGGCGTCGTCGATGGCTGAGTGGTTGTGGTTGCGTCGGCCGTCGGCCTCGACTATAGGCTCAAGGGCGTTGTGGGAGTAGGCATATGGCCATGACCGGTAAGACAAGGCTTGCCGCCGTGATCGGCTGGCCCGTCGGCCATTCGATCTCACCCAGGTTGCATGGATACTGGCTCGGCCACCACGGCATCGACGGCGCCTATATGCCCCTGGCGGTACGGCTCGACGATTTGGCCGATGCGGTACGCCTTTTGCCGCGCATCGGTTTTGTCGGCTTCAACGTCACCGTTCCCCACAAGGAAGCCGTCCTCGCCCTGGTCGACGAGGTTGATCCCGAAGCACTTAGCATCGGTGCCGTCAATACCGTGATTGTCGAGGCCGGCGGCCGGCTCAGGGGAAAGAACACCGATGCCTTCGGTTTCCTCCAAGGCCTTCGGTCCGGGTTTCCGGACTGGGATCCGGGGCACGGTCCGGTCGCGGTTATCGGCGCCGGCGGGGCGTCCAGGGCCGTTTGCATCGCCCTTATCGACGCCGGGGTCACCGACCTGCGTCTGGTCAATCGGACCCTGGCCCGGGCCGAGGGCGTGGCCCGCGATTTCGGCGGCCCCGTGACGTGCGTCCCGTGGCAGCACCGCAGCGAAGCCCTGGACGGCGTCGCCCTGTTGGTCAACACCACCACCCAGGGCATGACCGGCGAGGCGGCGCTCGATCTTGACTTGGCATCCTTGCCGAAGGCGGCGGCGGTAATGGATATTGTTTACACGCCTCTTGAAACGCCGCTTCTCGCCAGCGCCCGGGCGCGCGGCAATCGGGTCATCGACGGATTGGGCATGATACTCCACCAAGGCCGGCCGGGCTTTGCCGCGTGGTTCGGCACCGAGCCCGAGGTGACCGAAGAACTGCGCCGCCATGTCCTCGCGGGGCTTGATGTTGGAAAATAAAAAAATATCCACTCCCGTGGACGGCGCCAGCCCGCACCCCCTCCCGGCCACCCATGGCATTGTACGCTTGGGGTGGCCGGGAGGGGGTGCGGGCTGGCGCCGCAAAAAAATTCCATGGTGATCCTCGGCCTGACCGGCTCTATCGGCATGGGCAAGTCGACGGCGGCCGGGGCCTTCCGTCGCATGGGGCTGGCGGTGCACGATGCCGACCGGGTGGTGCATGACCTGCTGGCCACCGATCAGGGGGTCGTCGGTGCCATCGCCGAGGCCTTCCCGGACGTTCGCCGAGGCGACGGCATCGACCGCCAGGCCTTGGCGCGCAATGTCTTCGACGACGATGCGGCCCTGGCCCGCCTTGAAGCCATTCTTCATCCCTTGGTGCGTCGCCGCCAAGAACGGTTCTTGCGTCAGTCGGCGCGCGCCGGGCGCCCGGTCGTCGTGCTGGACGTGCCGCTCTTGTTCGAGACCGGCGGCGACCGCCATTGCGATGCCGTCGTTGTCGTCTCGGCACCGGCCTTCGTGCAGGCGGAACGGGTCTTGCGCCGGCCCACCATGACGCGCCAGCGCCTGGACGCCATTTTGGACCGCCAACAGTCCGATTCGGAGAAACGCCGCCGCGCCGATTTCGTGGTCAGAACCGGATTAGGGCGGAGCCATAGCTTGCGTCAACTCCGGGCAATCGTCAAAGTGATCGGTCAGTGGCGCGGTGACCACTGGCCGCCGATTGCGCCCGCTCAAAATCATTAGGGTCTAACATGCGCCAAGTCGTGCTCGACACCGAAACCACCGGCCTCAGCCCCGAAAGCGGCGACCGCATCGTCGAGATCGGCTGCGTCGAACTGGTCCACGGGGTGCCGTCCGGGCGTACGTACCAGCAGTACGTCAACCCCGAACGCGACGTCCCCGAAGAGGTCGTGGCCGTGCATGGGCTGAGCGGAGATTTCCTCTCCGACCATCCGCCTTTTGCCGACATCGTGGACGCGTTCATGGAATTCCTGGACGACAGCACGTTGGTCATCCACAACGCCGAGTTCGACATGGGCTTCATCAACGCCGAGCTGAAACGGCTCGGCCGTCAGCCCCTGCCCTTGGCACGGACCATCGATACGGTGCGCATGGCACGCCAGAAATTCCCCGGCGCGCCGGCCAGCTTGGATGCGCTGTGCCGCCGTTTCGAGATCGATAACACGGGCCGCGCCCTGCATGGCGCGCTCAAGGATTCCCACCTCCTGGCCAAGGTCTATCTTGAGCTGACGGGTGGCCGCCAGGCCGACTTGGCCCTTGCCGGTCCGGCCCGCCGCCAGGGTCCCGCCAACGCCGCCGCCACCCAGCGTCCGGCGCGTCCCCATGCGCCCAGCGCCGCCGAGACGGCGGCCCATGACAACTTTGTCAAAGAAAAATTGGAGAAACCTGTTTGGCGCGATTGACGGTTATTGGGTGCGGGCTGGCGCCGCAATAATCAAAAAACCCCCTAGTTGGTTTCCTCGGGTGCCGGAGGCTCGCCTTCGCCCGCCGTCTGGGCCGCCTGTTGTTGCTGTAATTGGTTTTGATACATGGCGACGAAGTCGACGGTGCCGAGCAGCAACGGGGGGAAACCGCCGTCGCGGGTGGCATCCGAGATGATGTAGCGGACATAAGGAAAAAGAAGGCGCGGACACTCGACCAGCAAGATCGGCTGTATGTGTTCAGGTGGAACCTTGAGGGTGAACAGGCCGCCGTAAGCCAACTCGACGATGAAGGCCAATGTTTCGCCCACTTTGCAATCTGCCTTGACGTGCAGGACGACCTCGAAAACCCCGTCTTGAAGGGGCTGGGCGTTGACGTCGATGTTGACGTTGATTTTCGGTTCCTGCTCCTGCATCAAACCGAAGATACCGGGCGCAGTCGGCGCCTCGAAGGATAGATCCTTGATGTACTGGCCGTTGATGGTGATCGGCGGTTCGGCAGGCTGGGCAGTGGCGCCGGCATCGGCATCGGCATCGGGAGCAGGAGCAGGAGTAGGAGCAGGTGTATTCTCGGGATTTTCTTCAGACATGACGGGCCTTCCGTTGGTGCGCGCTGTGGCTATCACGAATCTTCGGGCGGGACAACCTTGATGGGGTGCCGCCGGGGGCTCTCGTTAGGCGCCGCGCCGCTTTCGGGGTCCTCTTCCTCGACGCGAGAAAACTCGCCTTCGATCACCGGCCCGCCGCCGGGCGTCTGGGACCGCGGTTGGGCGATGACCAGGCGGCGGCCGAGGAGAACACGGAGTGCGGCGCGCACCCCCGGCACGAAGAGAAGAAGCCCAATGCCGTCGGTGACGAAACCCGGCGTCAGCAAAAGCGCGCCGGCGAATATCAGGCACAAACCGTCGAACACTTCGGTCAGAGGCATGCGGCCCTCGGCCAGGCTGTGACGCGCACGGTGCAAGGTTGCCAGGCCCTGATGGCGCAGCAGGGCAGCGCCGGCCATGGCGGTTGCGACGACGACGGCTATCGTCGGTCCCAATCCGATGCGTCCGCCGACCTCGACGAAGACGGCGATCTCTAAGATCGGCATCCCGATGAAGGCGAGAGCGGCGATCAAAACCATACTTGCCCCCGGGGCCATAACGCCCTATCTAATCCAAGGAGACGTCGTTGTCTCCGAACGACCGACTCCGCCACCCTATCCATAGCTGGACCTTGGGTCGCGGGACCGTTAATCTAGATAGTGTATTTAACCCACGGACCCTTGGCGGTCCAGCAACAGGGGGCGAACGGCTCAGGGAAATATGGGCGACGGATTCCCCTTCATCGATATCATCTTGTTCGCCATGGTGGCGGCGTTCCTTATCTTGCGTCTGCGCGGCGTCCTGGGACGTCGGGACGGCCATGAGGGCCCTCGCCCCGACCCGTTCTTACCGCCCGGCAAAGAGTCCGCCGACGGCAAGGTCGTGGCGCTGCCGGATCGCGCCGCCGCCGATGCGTCTTCGGCGCCGGCGGACGCCGAGGCTGCGACACCCCTGGAGTCGGGGTTTGCCGAAATTCGAAAATCCGACCCCGGGTTCGACCCCAGCGAGTTCAGCTCCGGCGCGCGCCTCGCCTTCGAAATGATCCTTGGCGCCTTTGCCACGGGCGATACCGAAGCCTTGAAACCGCTTCTCAGCCCCGAGGTTTACGGCAACTTCGCCCGCGCCATTTCGGACCGCACCGAAGCCGGCGAGGTCCTTCAAGAAACCCTGGTCGGAATCAATTCATCTGACATTGTCGAGGCCTTCGTGGAAGGTCCCGTCGCCAACGTCACCATCAAATTCGTCAGCGATCAGGTCAACGTCACCCACGACCGCGACGGCAAGGTGGTCTCCGGCGACCCAGAAAGCTCCGTCGAAGTGACCGACTTTTGGACCTTTGGCCGGGACACCCGGTCGCGCGATCCCAACTGGACCTTGGTTGGCACCCGTAGTCTCGATTAAGCGGCGAACCCCTTATCTGGCGGCGTTCCTTGCCGTGCTTGCGGCCTGCGCCCCTGTCTCATTGCCGGTTGACGGCGGTCTTGCGTCGCGACCGCCGCAAGCCGACGCCTCGCGAAGTTCCGGGATGGCCCTGGTCGCGACGTCGTTCGAAAGACTGGCGGGCTGGCGCGACGATGACCACGCAGCCGCCCTCGTCGCCTTTCGCCGGTCATGCGCCCGCATCCGGTCGTGGCCGCCGGACCGCGCCCTGGGCAAGGCGGCCATTGGCGGCATCGTTGCCGATTGGCGACCCATCTGCGCGGCGGCGGAGGCCTTGAGGTCGGCCGACGGGGCAAGGGTGCGCTATTTCTTCGAATCCCGTCTGCGGCCCTACCTGGCCACCGAGGGGGGCCGGCCGGAAGGCCTTTTCACGGGTTATTATGAGGCCGCGTTGAAAGGGGCCTGGACCCGCCACGGTCCTTATCAGACGCCGGTCTACGCCCGTCCGCCCGAGCTTGTCTCCGGGGCGCCCTTCCATGCTCGTGCCCAGATCGACAAAGGCGCCTTGGCAGGACGCGGGTTGGAGCTTTTATGGGCCACGGATCCCGTTGACGTCTTTTTCCTTCACATTCAGGGTTCGGGCCGGGTCCTGATGGAGGACGGCTCGGTCATGCGGCTTGGCTATAGCGGCGATAACGGCCGCACCTATTACGCCGTCGGACGCGCGCTTGTGGCCCAAGGTGAGATCGCCCCCGATGCCATTACCATGCAATCAATCCGGGCCTGGATGAAGGCCGATTACGCTCGGGCGACGGCTTTGATGGCGCTCAATCCGCGCTATATCTTTTTTGACCGCATTACCAACGCAGGACCGATCGGCGCCCAGGGCGCGGCCCTGACACCGGGCCGCAGCCTCGCCGTTGACCCCAGGTTCTTAGCGCTCGGCTTGCCGCTATGGCTCGACACCCGCCATCCCAAGGACGGAACGCCCTTGAGGCGCCTGGTCGTCGCCCAGGATACGGGCGGTGCCATCAAGGGCGCCCTACGCGGCGATTTGTTCTGGGGCGCGGGCGCCGACGCCGCCGAGGCGGCCGGGCGCATGCGCGAAAACGGGCGCTATTACGTCTTGTTGCCAAAAAACACCAAACCATACTAGTTTCCCCCCCGCCGGCGCTCTTGCCAAGCATGGCTTGGGCGTTCATTCTTCGCCGATGTCTTCCGATTCCCCCAATGTGGCGCTGTTCGTCACCTGTCTTGTCGATCTGATGCGGCCCAGCGTCGGTTTTGCCGCCGTCAAGCTGTTGGAGGACGCCGGGTGTGCGGTCTCGGTGCCCGCCACCCAGACCTGCTGCGGCCAGCCGGCGTATAACGCCGGCGACCGGGCCGACGCCCGGGCCATCGCGCGCCAGGTGATAGAGGCGTTCGAAGGCTTCACCTACGTCGTTGCCCCGTCGGGGTCGTGTGCCGCCATGATCAAGATCCACTACCCGGGCCTGTTGGCCGACGAACCTGGGTGGGCGGCCCGTGCCGAGGCCCTGGCCGGGCGCACCCATGAGCTAACCCAGTTTCTCAGTGACGTTCTCGAAGTTGATGAAATCGCCGCTCAATACCAAGGTATTGTCACCCATCACGACGGGTGTTCGGGGCTGCGCGAGATGGGCATCAAGGAGCAGCCGCGGGCGCTTTTGGGCCGCATCGGCGGCTTGGCGCTGCGCGAATCGCCCAAGGCCGAGGCCTGTTGCGGGTTCGGCGGCACGTTTTGCGTCAAATATCCCGAGATTTCGGCCCATATCCTTGATGAAAAGATCGACGACATCGCCGCGACCGGAGCCGATACGGTGATTGCCGGCGATTTGGGCTGTCTGTTGAACATCGCTGGACGATTGAAACGGCGTGGTCTGGCGGTCAAGGCGCGACACATCGCCGAGGTGCTGGCCGGATCGACGGCCGCCGCCATCGGCGAGCCTTAGACCATGGACGCCACATCCAGCGCGTTTCCCGAGAACAGCCGCCGGGCCCTGGCCGACGAGCGCTTGCAAGAAGCGCTGCACCGTTTGGCCGACGGTTTCCCGGCGCGGCGCCGGGAAGCCGTTGACCGCCTTCCCGAATTTGACCAACTGCGGGCTCAGGCCCGGGCCGTCAAGGACCATGTCCTGGAAAACCTGGACAGCTATCTGGAGCGTTTCGCGGCCAAGGTCGAAGAAGCCGGGGGTCATGTGCATTGGTGCCGCGACGCCCTTGAAGCGCGCCAGACCGTGTTGCGCATCTGCCGCGACGCCGGCGCCCGCACAGTGACCAAAAGCAAATCCATGGTGGGCGAGGAAATCGCCATCAACGAACATCTTGAAGCCCACGGCATCGAACCCGTGGAGACCGATCTTGGCGAATATATCATCCAGTTGCGCCGCGAGGCGCCGAGCCACCTCATCGCGCCGGCCATTCATCTGTCCAAGGACCAGGTGACAGAGACTTTCAAGGCGGCCCATGGAGAATTCCCCGTCGGGCGACGCCTGGACGAACCGCGCGCCATGCTGGACGAGGCGCGCACCGTTTTGAGGAAGCGCTTCGTCGAGGCCGATGTCGGCATCACCGGGGCCAAAATGATCATCGCCGAGACCGGCACCGCGGTCGTAGTGACCAATGAGGGCAACGCCGATCTGACCATGACCCTTCCCAAGGTCCACATCGCCATAACAGGCATCGAAAAAGTGGTCCCGACCCTGGACGATGCCGTCACCGTTCTGCGTCTCCTGGCCCGCTCGGCGACGGGCCAGGACGTCACCGTTTACACCACCTTTGCCACCGGCCCCCGCCGCGACGATGATGTGGACGGACCGGACGCTTTTCACGTGGTGCTTTTGGATAATGGGCGCAGTGCCTTGATGGAAAGCGATTTTCGCGACATCCTTCGCTGTATCCGATGTGGCGCGTGTCTCAACCATTGCCCGGTCTACTCTGCGGTCGGCGGCCACGCATACGGCTGGGTCTATTCCGGTCCCATGGGTTCGGTGCTGAACCCGGGGCTGGTCGGTATCGAAGAGGCTCATCACCTGCCCAACGCCTCAACCTTCTGCGGTGCCTGTGAAGAGGTCTGCCCGGTCGGCATTCCGTTGCCCAAGATGTTGCGCCACTGGCGCGAACGGGCTTTTCGGGCGCGCGCCGTCGGGGCGACGGGGCGCGCCGGTATGCGGGCTTGGGCTTTTCTCGCTCTACGTCCACGGCTCTACCGCGCCGTGACGGGCGCCGTCATGGCTGTTCTTGGCGCTCTTGGGCGGCGCCGGGGCCGGTTCCGCCGCCTGCTCCTGGCCGGCGGGTGGACGGTGGCGCGCGATCTGGCGGCACCCCAGGGGCCGACATTCATCAGCCAATGGGCGCAACGCCGGCGGGAGCGATCATGAGCACGGCCCGCGAGCAAATCTTAGGCAATCTTCGTAAGGCCTTGGGACGGGGGCATTTGTCCCCTGACCGCGAAGCCCAACTCGATGCCCGCCTGAGCGCCTCCGGCGGCGCCGTGATACCGGCCCGGGGGCGCGTTGAGGGACAGGCCCGCATTACAGCCTTTTGCGACGAAGCGGCCAGGGTCGGCACAACCGTTGCCCGCGTACCGTCATCCGCCGCCGCCCCCGCCGCCGTCGCCGATTACCTGGCCGAACATGATCTGGCGGCGGACATCCGCCTGGCGCCCGATCCGTTTCTTGCCGACCTTCCGTGGTCCGAACAGGCGGCGCTGAGCACGTCGGCCGGCCCGGCCCGGCCGACCGACACGGTCAGCGTGACCACCGCCACCGCCGCCGCCGAGACCGGCACCTTGGTTTTGGCGTCGGGCCCCGAAAGCCCGACGACGTTGAATTTCCTGCCCGATACCCATATCGCGGTGCTCCTGGCCGAGACCATCGTCGGCGCTTACGAAGCGACGTGGTCCGCCGTCAGGGCGGCGGATGGCCCCTTGCCCCGGGTCGTCAACTGGATCACCGGACCGTCGCGCACCGCCGATATCGAACAAACCTTGCTGATCGGCATTCATGGGCCGCGCCGCCAACACATTGTGCTGATCGATGGCCAAGACACCTAGCAAGAACGGCCAACGCCGGCTCAGCCGCGAGGAAGAACGGTTGTGGCGCGAAGTCACGGGCGATGTCGGCCGTCTTGAGGAGACCAACACCCAAGACGCCGTGGTCCCCGAAGGGGCAGAGCGGGAAGAAAACACCCCGTCGCCGACCAACTCCCGGCCGAGGGCGCGGACGAAGCAGGCGCCGAGCCCATCATCGCCCGCCCCCTTGCCCGAGCTGCGCCACGATGCCCAGCCCGGGCTTGACAAGCGAACGGCGGCGCGGCTCAGGCGTGGGCAGATTCCCCTCGAAGGGCGCATCGACCTGCACGGCCTGACCCAAGACGAGGCCCACCGGGCGCTCAGCGCATTTCTCAGCGCCTCTTGCGATGCCGGGCGGCGGTGCGTCCTGGTCATCACGGGCAAGGGTTTCGGCCCCGACGGCTCTATCGGCGTGCTGCGCGCGGCCGTGCCGCGCTGGCTCAACGAGGCCTCTCATCGACGCCAAGTGCTTGCCTTCCGCCATGCCCAACCCCGGGACGGTGGCGAGGGTGCGCTCTATATCCTCTTGAAACGGAACAGAAAATGAAGGTTAGGGCCGGGCGGGGGAGAAACCCATGACCCCATTTGGCACCAAAGTAAGGGAACTGAGGGCGGCGCGCGGCATTTCTCAGAAGCGCATGGCCGCCGAGCTTGGCTTATCGGCGGCCTACATCTCGGCCCTCGAGCGCGGCCGCCGCGGCCGCCCCGCTTCCGGTCTGGTCATGCAGATATGCGGCTATTTCAACCTCATATGGGACGAGGCTGAGGAACTGGCTCACCTCGCCCGGCTGTCGCACCCGAGGGTCGTGGTCGATACGGCGGGCCTGAGCGCGCGGGCCACAGAGCTTGCCAACCTTTTGGCCGAGCGCATCGCGGAACTGGACGAGGAAACCGTGGAATGGATCTTGGCCGAGATTCGCAGCCGTGGCGGCCCGACCGACGGACCAACGCATTGAAGGGTTTAAGCCCGCATTGCCCAGATGATCATGTGATTTGACGACAGCGCACCCGGATTCTGGTATAAGAATCATAACATTATAGGCGGATTTGGGGTGCTGACATGGCTCACCCGATGGGTGAAAGGGAAGCAGGGGTTCTGAGGCTCGGTTTTGACCGTCGGCTGAAGCTGGAGTTCCACGGTTCCAAGGTCTCTTCCGATGCGGGGCTGTTGCCGTACCGGGAACTGGATGATGCGGTTGAACTGAGCGAGATTGCCGGGGACGCACTCACGGACAGCCGTCGTGGGAAGAACGGTCGTCACGATCTTGGCGGGCAGTTCCGTCAGTCCGTTTTCGGACGCCTTGGCGGGTACGACGACGTGAACGAT
>PVBE010457416.1_pt1 | contig 15165 bp, 8 predicted proteins | sample 1631181 | NCBI WGS metagenome assembly PVBE01 (sample SAMN08397723, study PRJNA350692) | Marine metagenome, whole genome shotgun sequencing project. | isolation source: water | place: Pacific Ocean | collected 2012-04 | reverse complement strand
ATTGATAAAAACACTATGATCGATAAAAAAAGTCGTGATCAATGGTTTGATGGATTATCCGAACAAACTCAGTTATTTGCTAAAATAGAGCTAGACTCCATATATAATATAAGAGAGGCCTATCGGGCGGCGGGTTCAGAAGTCTATAATCAATGGGAGTATTACCAGGATGCGAAGGAGGAGAGTTTAGAAAGACAGAAAAAGCTTGAGGCAGAGGGCAAGCAACAGGGTATCGATTTCTACATCTCCTGGTATACAGTAATGGATGATGCTATAAAACGGTGGCATGCTGATCTGCAAATAGTGATAGATGCACAAAATGGCATACAGGCAAGTGCTGAAGCATCTGGTCAGACCTTGATGACATTTGGCCGGGAAATGCTAGCGGCTGCGAACTATACTGACAAAAATGCCACTGCATCACAAATTGCCACTAAAAAACTGGATATGCAGACAGCTGCTATGGATAAACTTGAAAATAAGGTGAAGGGATATAAAACATCAGTAAAAAAACTTATGGCCGAAGGAAATTATGAACAATGGAGTGAGGGGGCTAAAGATTCTATGACGGCCCTACTGGCGACCTATGATACCTATCTTACGAAAATAAGGGACTGGAGAGGAGCTCAAGTAGATTTAGCAGACGAGCAAGGGTTTGTCGCGGAACAGGTTAACAGAACTAAGAAAGCAGTAAGGGACTTACAGCAGAAGTTAATAGCTGCAATACCAAACGCGCAAAGAGCTGAAGTGGCAACTCTTTTCCTAAAAATAGGACTAAAAGAACTTAATGCTGAATTTAAACAAAATGCACTAAAGCAACATGCCATACAATTGGATAGAGTTAGTGATTCTACAGAACAATTACATAAAATATCTATGGAATTCGGGAAGAAGGGAATAAATATTAAAAAGATAGATGCGGGTAATAAGATAATGTCAAATTATCGGCATGAACTTAAAGGAACTTCAGATGAGTTTAAAAAATGGCTGTCCCTCATGAAGGAGGATGTGAACACATCTCAATCAGTAATAGATGCCAAATCAAATCTGGCGGAGGCCGAAGCCCATTTGGAAGAAGTAAAGAAGGGAACAATTACAACAACTAAAAAGGCGATCGATACGGAAGTGGAACAGGGTGAAGGTCTGACCGTGCTGGCAAAACGTATGGGAATTAATATAGATCTTTTGAAGAAGCTTAATCAAGCACAATTAAAAACATATCAAACCAAGGCTGGGCCAGTAATGGGTTTTGATACAGGAGCCATACTTACTGGTGCTACACAAGATGTTGAAACGACGGTTGTTGATGATACAGCCGTTGCCGCCGCCCAAGGTGGAGTTGATACAGCACAAGCAGGGGTTGCTGCCGCAATGGCAGGTGCGACCCCCAACCTGACCAATCAAGCGGCTGCGTGGGATGTCTACAGTGAAGCAGTTCGAGAGAATAATTTGGCAATACAGAAAAATCTCGATGTAACATCCTTAATGCCTGCTATGTTTGAAGGTCTTTTAGTCGGTCATAATATGGCTGGGATGTATGAAGATCAAGCAGTTGCAATGGCAATGATGCAGTCGGGACATGTGGAAGCAGTAGCTCAAATGGAAGAAAGCAAAACAGCACAAAAAGATGAAATAGCGGGTATGAAGGAAAAAAGGGATGCATATGTCGATGCTATGGAAAAGGTGGATGGTTGGCTCGAAAAAGATGCTATACTTACTGACCAAAATTTAATAAATCTAGATAATAAAATTGCCAATGCCGCAGTTGAACATGGTTTGATGGATGATAAGATTGCGCACCTGAAGGAAGAACAAAGACAGGAACTGGAAACTGCTGCGAATAAACAAGCTCAAGAAGCATTTAAGAAAAAGATACAGGCATGGCAAACGGGCATTTCTTCTTTCTCGAAGCTACTTGGAGGTTTAGTGCAAGCGCATCAGAAAATTACTGCTGAGGAAACGAAATATCGGGATACTTTAAAATCCGAAATAAATGAATATGATGATTGGGACACAAAACAAAAACAATTAAATGCAAATAAAGAAAAAGAATTTGAAGCAGCAAGAAAATTAGAGAATGCTAAGGCTTTAGCTTCACTTGCAAAGACAATTATTATTGAAATATCATTATATATGGCTAGGGCGGTGGCCAAACAGGGAGGTATTGCGGGAGCAGTTGCAGGTATGGCTATAATTGCTGCTGGACAAATTGCCGGGGCGGCTGCGGAAAGAGCACTGGTAGCTAATGCTCAACGAGAATATGATAAAACTAAAGCGGAGGTTGCCGCAGAAGAAGAAAGAATGAGGACAGAATGGGATAAGGAACTTGAAGGAGGAGGGGATGGAGAAGATCCTGAAGAAGCAGATACCAGTGCTCGTCAATTAGGAGGTACAATTAAAGCAGAACAATTAGCCGTTTCTATTTCACCTACTATTGTAGTTAGTGGGGAACAAGTATTTATTGGTCAAGGAAGTGTAACAGAATTTAGTTTAGAATTAAGGGCCTTAATGATTGATTCTGCTCAACAAGCTATAGAAACAGGAGAACTTGATATTACTCCCCTCGGTGGAAGTAATTTGATGGGATAAAATAATGGCAAATGTAGCAGATCTAAATGATAAAATTGGAATACCAGATGTAGGTACTACATCAGATTCTTCAACAGAAAGTTTTGGAGATAACTGGCAATTTGGAATAGCAGTTGATATAAATAATAGAAAATTTGAGTTTGGCAAAGTTATAAAATTTAATATTGCAGCTGACGATTTTGATGTTAGCGAAGTTGAACAAAATACTCATCAGATTGGTATATCTCATACTTCTCAGGATATAAATAGTTCTCCCTCTAATTTTATTCAATATGGAGATAAAGCTTTATTAGGACCCTCTACTTTTATAGGCCATGAGGGTTATGGTGAAACTATTAGAATATCAACTGCAGCTCAAGATACTGATTCTAGCACTGATACTTGGAATAATGGACTTCTATATTCCTTAGATAGAAAAAACAAATATAAATATCAATTAAGTGACTCTATTACAATAAAAGGTACTGGTCAAGGGGCAGGTTGGGTAGCTCAAAATGCTTGTATGGGAACTTTGGGTTATATGCACGGTTATTCCTCTCTGGGGGAAATGGGAAGATATTCTGTATATGCAAATGCAAATACAGAAGATCATATTTTAGCTTGGGAAAATTCTTTTGGTGATGATTTTATTGGATTGAAAATTATGCTTCCAAATAATGGTAGTTATGATCCAGCCGCAAATACTAATGATCCAGCTATATACAATTCCACTAGAGGATTGGCACCCTGGAGAGACCCCAATGCCGCTGGACTTAGTGTTGGAGATATTGATTGGGAAAATGATGCTCCTAGTTATAAGGGAGTTTTTAGATATGTAAGATCGCACAATGATGATAGTGATTATGCTTTATTAGCTTATAATTCTAATGTTATTGCTACGGGTACTATAGAGAATGATAATACTTATGCTCCTCTATTAACTGGCTTTGTTCATGATGGTGGGGAATTTTCACCTTATGCTCAATGTTTATTTACAATGGCTAATAATCTTTCTAATACATATGGGTCAGGACCGCAACAGGAAAGTTTAAGTACGGGTATATTTACTCAATATTTAACTCGCTCCATTAATGATAGTCAGGATATGTCCTATGCTAAATTAATACCAAATGTTTATTATAGGCTGGGTATTACTTGGAAGGGGGATGTACAAGGAATACAAATTGGACAAAGTACTAAAACTTTTGCTAAATTTCAATGGGGACCAACAGCTGGAACTGGGGATGTTAATCATTATGAAGCTTCTATGATTACTACAGCAGAATTAATGAATTCTTCTAATCCTACTCAAGCTGTTTATAAAACAGATATGGTTTCTGGTTATGTAGGCCCTATTGATACTGATGATTTAGATACATCTCATTCTAATTTAAAAATAGATATAGTTCAACAAGCTGCTTCTTGGAATAACTCGATAGATCTTGAAACAAGAAATAGAGGAGCCGAAGTAAAAACCTTTGTAGATAATATTTGGTTAGAACATGAGGGGGATGTACCCAATGGTTCTGGTAAAGGTTATATTGAGATTGACCATCATCCCGCTCAAGGTACTTTACAGTTTCAAAGATATCAAGCATCAAAACCTAAAACTATAAAATTAGCTGATGGTTCTAGTGAAACTATAGATCCCACAGGTGCTAGTAAAAGATGGTTATATGAAATAAAGGCCTCCTTCAATTATGTAAATTCAACGGTTTGGTCTCAATTTAAAAGATTAATGCAGTGGCAGGATAAAGGGTATAAATTAACTTTACATCCCTTCCTTCCAGAGGTTCCCCATTGTTTAGTGGGAGAACTTACTATTAAGAATATAAAGAAAAGCTTCTGGGATTTAGATAAATTCACCTTTCAGTTAATATTCAGAGAAACGGATTAGAGAATGGCAGCGAATGAACCTATTATTGGAGACAGCAGAAAAGTTGTTGGTATAAAACCAAAATTTTATATTAGGGATGATGGGACTGATTATACTGATGGGGAGGAGTTTAATGGTCTTTGGTCGGCAGGTGAAGATGATAATCCAACAGGCTATGGCAATATTGCCCATTGGAAATTACAGGAAATGGAGGGTAGTATAGGCTTTAATAATAGGGTAAGAGGCTATACTGATTTATTTTGTAAGGGAACTTCTTGGTCTAGCGATGGAGTAACTAATTATTTACAGTTTATGTTACCTAATCATAGTCCCATCGGTGATAGTACGAGTAATTTTTTTATTATGGTGGGAACGGGAGGTTCTAAAAGTCAAACGGACGCTTGGGATGAATTTGTAAAAGTTAATACTAATGGGACTTCTGGTTTTGATGATGTAAGAGGTTACGAAGGAGGGAGATACTTTTTTAGTATGTGGGGTTATTTTAGAAAGCCCCCTACGACCGCTAACCCAATTCAAACTTTATTTTATTTACATAATGAAGCAGGTAATACTATGGATAAAGTATTAAGATTTTGTATAGAGAATGTTGGAGGAAACCCCGTATTAGCTCTTTATAATGTAAATACTGCCCATACTACTTTTACTAAAGTTCACAGTACTGATGCTGGAGCTGCTATATATCCTGGTGGATCAAGCGTAGATGGAGGTTTACATCATATAGGTTTTGTTGTTGATAGAAATAATTTAGATTCAGGAGATATTGTGATGGATCAAGCTCCTTATGGTCTTTGGGTTGATGGAAACTACTATCCAGCTAATGTGGGTTCTACATCTACTTGGAAAGAAAGTTTACAAACTGTAGATACTAATGCTTTTATTGGTTGTGAAATAGATGGTGATAGTCCCACTTTTACTGCAGACCAAGAGGATGTCTCTGTAGCTCCTGAATTTGTTAATCATTTTACAGGGAAATTTTATAGTATTCAATTATCTGATCCTGGAGTGTATGGCGGGACAGATACAGTTACTGTAGAAAGAATGAAAATGATTCATGGACTTAAATTTGATATTCCACGAGGTCCTGGATTAGTAGATTTTTCAGAACGATATGAATTTGATGGTAAAAATTTATTACAAGAAATTGGAAAAATTGATCAGGTTATTGGTGACGACAAGGGAGGCTTTCATGTCAACATCAATTCTGTTAAGGTTAGAAATTAATGGCTTTTGTCAACGAACCTAATCTAATAGAAGAAAGAGCTAAGGGAGATCGGTTTTGGGACCAGTATGTAACTCAACAATTTACAACAACTGATGGTTTTAAAGCTATTTTTACTCCTACCGTAGGAGGGAGTAATACTGCTTGGCAAAATAGAGAGGTAATGTTTGGAGTTGAAATTCAACATGCCGATGGTAGAAGCGAATCAAGAAACATTGCGGCAGGCATTTTTGAATCAGTTACTACTAGAAGAAGCTCTTCCTTAGCTACTATAAAAATAGCCTCTTTAGCTAAACCGATGAAAGAGGCTAATGCCGAAAAAGTTAAAGATGGGTCACAATGGTATGAGGGTAGAGAAGTTAGTTATGTATTAAATAAGTTGTTAGAATCAGTTTTTAAAACTAAGGATGGTTATTTAGCTGATACTAGAAGGCTGTCAAGAGAATTAATTCAGATACCTACTCTTTCGGGAAAATTAGATTATTGGGCGTTAGGGATTCCTCCTTATTGGGACGGTTCTAGTTTTAAACCCTCCGCCGATGCTTTTCCCGTAACTGCTTTAGCTATTAATGTAAATAGAAATATCATATATGTAGGATTGGGCGGGTGTGACGGAATCCATGCTGGAGAATTGTGGCAATACGATATTGATAATAATTTATGGGGGCAGCTAGGAGAAACAGGGGAAGAGGCTGGAGACACTAGGACATTTGCTGCAGCTATCCGACAGTTATGGTTCAATACCAAGGATGAACATTTATATGGTGTATTGTGGCGGGACTGGGGTAATAATTCTGCAACTGCAGAGAATCCAGCTAACAAGCTAGATTGGATTTGTCCTACGGCAAGACTTTTTGCGCTTGATACTGTTGATCCTCCGGGAGGGAACTTAAACTCTCCTGTTATTAGTATGGATTTAGGGAATATTTGGACGGGTCAATGGGATGTAAGAGAAATGTGGCGACATGATTCTAATTCTGAAATTGGAATTAAACGAGATGATGGCCCTGGACCTTATCAATCGGGAGATGATAAGAATGAGGCTAATGTACATAAACTAGATGCTAGAGCTAGTGCAGGAAATTTTACCGCTTTTAAATATGTAAGTGTTCCTTTTGGACCAATAGGTCAACAAGGCGGTCCCACTGAAGACCTACAAGTGCCTAGAAGGGCATCTGTTAAATATCATTCTCAACCTAGTAGAGATAATTATGAAGATGATCCTTTAATGGCAACTTGGGGGAATGAAGACTATGGAACCGCATATGGAGAATTAATTCCCACCACTTCTTCTGGGTCTACTGCTTGGACTAGTGCTTCAGGTACAACTCCTCCCGATGGATGGAGTAGGGCTGGTGGTGCTCAATTTGCTGTTGCAGGGGGAATATTAACTGTAAGTAATATAGGTAGTGACTCTGCTGATGGTTTAAATATGACAATTAGTGGTATTGAAGATAATATGACAACCTATAGACTTAGAATAGATGGGGGCGCTAATTACGAATTATATATTTCTAATAGTGCTCATGGTATTAATTCAATGCCATATGGCCCCATTAGTCCTACAAATAGTCGGGGTTATTCTGATACCTATCATGATACGGGAGATTATTATTTTAGTGTATTATCTACTAATGCTATAGATAGTCCTAATTGGGAAAATAATGATGATCTATATTTTTCTTTGAGAAGGCGGGATAGTTCTGGAGTTTCCACTTTTTCAATTAATAATATAAGTTTAACAGTTGCTAGATATTGGGATAAATGGTGGGGTAAAGATTTAGATCTAAGACAGTCCGGAGAAAATATTCCAATAATTAGTTATAGTAAAATTATGGCTGGATGTACTGTTAGATATCCTCCTCATGAAGCAGCTGGAGAGACATCACGACAGTCGGGGGATTGGGATGGTCCACAAGCAACAAGATCTTTTGCTTCTGAGACGGGGCCAAATTTTGGTTTCTATGACCCGGACATTACCGAGACCTCTGTTTTGGCTCAACCTGGTGACACCGAAGACCGAGACGGTGATGATGAATTAAATTGGGAAGGAAAGCAAAGAAATGAGGATATATTTTGTGAATTTAATTTAGTGGGACAAGATAGAAGACTTTTATCTGGTTCTGATTGGGATACTGCTGCTTATAATCCTATGTATGGACCTTCTGAGGCTGAAGATGGAATAAGTCCTGATAATAGTAGAAGATTTCAAGTTGGAGTTAGGAATATCACTCCACCATTGGTTGATACGGGAGCTCCGTGGGTAGGAGTAGACTTTAGTAGTAGCTCTTATAGTAATGAAATGTGTATAGTGGATATGGGTCCAAGAGTTTCAGGTACTAGTCCCAGCGAATGGAATGGTCAACCAAGTTATGTAGCTGATCAAGTATCTATGCAAACGGGACCAGGTGGATATGGTTATGCTTCTGTCCAATTACAAGCAGTGGGAGCCAGAGCCCTAGATGGGACTGAATCGGATGATTTTGCGATGTCTGGAATGGTTAGATATACTAATGGTCAACAAGGTTTTTTTATTTTTTCCCAAGAAGCAGACAACGGAAATGGAGCTATTCTATATGCTTCATTTGATGATACTGATGGACCTCCACCAGATGATACAATGTATGATTGGGGACCTAACGGCGGCACCGGAAATAGATTTGAAATAAAATATCATGCTATAATATGTGATGACGGAACACCTTCTATAGATGAAAATTATACTAAACATGCAACAGCAGTAGGTTCAGGGAAAATTCCAACCCGTAGAACTTTAAGCTCACAAACCCCTTATTTGATAGGAGATGATGCTTGGACTGCTATTTACCCAACTGCCGGTTGTGCAGATGATCTAGGAAATTTTTATATAGGCACTATAGAAATGCCCCCCGCACATACTGTTTTATTTACTGGCTCTAATGAAAGTGATGTTCATGCTCGATCCTATATTTATAAACTAGCTGTGGGTACGGGAGGTTTTCCTGCTAGCGGAGGAACAAGTACGGAACTTTATGATTCAAGCAGTGATGCTTCTGTATATAATGTAGATGGAGTAGGAGGCTGTTATGGAATGTTAAATAATGATTATGCCTCAGCTACGGGAGTATCTGGTTCAGTAAATAATACTAGAAAGATTGGTTGGTTGCATTTTAATCCTCTTTTATCCGCGGGGACTCAAATTTGTGGCTGGTCTTTTAGAAGAGATTCTATTATTGAAGACCCCTCGGGAGGAGGAACCCCCACTCTTGCTATCCCTTGTAATGAAGTTTTTATTACAGATGGAACTACTAGTAATAAATTAACTATAGTAGATCATGATGTAGCTGATGGAATAAATATGAATGCTGTTGCGTTCTGGGGTTTTTGTAATTCTGAGGGTAACCTTGCTCCTAAAACTACAGGTATTGGAGAGCAACCAGGTACTTGGTATTTTAGACAAAAGCAGGCCACTGTTCATCCAACACCTATTGAAATAATCGGCAAGGGCATACAAGTTAATTATATGTATAATGATGGTTTAGGAAATTTAATTGGTGGGATATTTTGGGATGATGAGTTAACTTCAGTTCTTTCTCATGTTGTTAAAAGTGATGAAGCTTTTATTGGAAGTAGAATAGCAATTGTAGGACTTAATGATTTTGGTTTAGATACCGAAAGAGAAGCTATATTTAGTTCTTTTGATCATTATATAGATTTTAATCATATTAGTGATGAAGAATATGCTAGATCTAATCCTGTATGGACTTCTACTAAACAATTTTTCAAGCTTGATGATACAGAAGTAGACCCTATTGTAGATTTATTTGATTTTACGGGACTAAAGGTTTATGATGCTATTACTAGAATAGCTTGGGCTCATAATTTTGTATTTGGATTTGACATAGATAAATTTTTTATTGTCTCTAGAGATTTACAAGAAGTAACTCATACGCTTGAGGGAGAGAAGGGTGATATTTTAGATATTACTAAAATCATTGATAATACTATAAGAAATGTAATTAGTATTCAGCCGTATATTCCACAGGTTCAAGATGTTGATTGGGAAATTACTCATGTCGGAGAAGCAGATGAGGAGTTAGCTGACCCAACTTTATTTCACGGGGATGTGGTTTTACAAGTCAATACTCATAAAGAAGTTAGTATGAATTTGGTTTGTACTCGTAAGGGACGATTAGTAATGAATCAGTTCGGAGAAGAGGATGTTGAAAACCCTGGTCAAGACCTAAATGGAGACGCTTGGCATGGAGAGATGCAAGATGCCATTGATGATGTTGAAGATAGAATGGTTCCCATGTTCAAATTTAAAGTTAATGCTCCCACAAAGAGTATAGTTTTAATGTATACTATTGGGGTTGATTCAACTGAAATTTATGTAAATACTACTTTTGCTGGAGGATTGAGTCCCATTGTTCCAGGAGACCTTTTAGTCTTTTCTAATCCGACAACCTTTGAACAAGTTGGTAGAGTTATTACAGCAGTAGATTCAGTTAATAATATACTTACTATTGAGGAAGGACCAGGATTTGTAGTTCAGCAGTCTGCCCCTCTTAATGTTGCTAGTGTTAATACGGGAGATAGAATTACTTCTGATGGTAATATAAATCAAACAAGTTATGGAACAACCTATAGTGATGAGGGAGTTTGTGTTATAACTGCGGTTAACCATTCAGAAGAACTAGTAAATGCGGGTATGGCACCGGGAGAAGATCCAACATTTGATTGTACTTCTTTGACAGTAAATAATTTAGCTCCTTTTAGGGGATTTAAATTTACGCCCTATAATTCCGAAACCTACAAGCATTATTCTTTTATGGTAACTACTGAGCCTTCTGGGACTGATGTAGATGTTACCGATTATTTCGATCCTCCATTTGCTGTAGATTGGGATGCGGGTGATTTAAGTCCTTTGCCAGATGGAGAGGTAGGACAAACCAATAGTACAACTATGAAATTAGCCTGGGTTTACAAGGTTGATGAAGATGCAATGAAAATTTATTTAAATGGGATTTATAATTATTTCACAGCAGGACAAATATTAAATATACACTATTGTATGCAACCAGCTATTTTAATTAAGAAGATTGAAGCCGGTTCTTATGAACCTCCTCCATATACATCAGTTCTTCAAGACCTCCCCGAAGGGCTCGCAAGCTGGCACTGGGTTGTAGATGAAGTTACCGACTTATTCAATGTTGGGGATATTATCAATTTCAAATTTAAAGGTATCAAGCTAGTAAAAGATAGTGCATCTATTTATACTGGAGCTGATATGACTTCTATTAACAAGTATGGAGAAAAGCCCTGGACCTTCCCGGATAATAGATTTATGGGTCACAATAGGGTAGAGTATTGGGTTAGTAGATATTTACAAGAATATAGCCACCCAAAAATGCTTATAAATGCTACCATCCCTTATAAACATGATCTAGGTTTTATGAATCCAGCAGGAAATTTACTGAGATCGGTTAAAATTATAGATGAAGTTATGTTTCCGGGGATTGCAGGTTTTAGTGTTACGGGATATATGACTAAATTAGGAACAAACTTGAAAAACTTTAAAATGGACCTTACACTAAGAACAGAGGAACAATATTAATGAAGACGCATTCTAGTTGGAATAGTTTTGTACCAGGCACTTCAAAAGTAGATGGATTTCATGGAGGTCTTAAACCTCTCATGACTGAAGCAGCGTTTGCAAATAATGACCCCGGAGTTTTTTGTGGAGTTACTTATAGGTTAATGGTAAATGCTGCTCACAATGGGTGGCACCATTTTTTAGGAATGTATACTTCAATTCAGGGAGTTGCTTGGGCTAATGCTTGTGTTAAAGAAAATTGTAGAGCGGGGGAATATCAATTTGCTTTTCATTTCCATAGACCTCACCTTAAAGGGGCGGACGCTTTGTGGGATAATTACTATGCACATAATAGTTATAAATATAGTATGTTTTATGGACAAGACCAGGCGGCAGCAGCGAATTATTATGGACATAATAGATATTGGAATGCAGACCATGCGAATATTACAGAACCTGCTTGGGTGACAGGGGAAGAGCAACCTATGGACTTAATGGTTTTTAGACCAACCTTAGTTGATCCTACTAATGCAAATAATTATAAGACGCTTTGGTCTGCTGGTGCTTACGACGGTTGGCAAATGTATTTTACAGGATTTCCTTTAGCGGACCCAGGTATAGTTCAAGGTGAGGACTACGAGTTAAGTTAACATAACTAAAGGCTTTATATGGATGATTTTATAGTAGGCCATTTTTCCTCATATTCTACAACTTTCAACCATGACTCTTCCTACTGTATTCTAAAAAAAGGTATTCCCCTATTACATGCTGAGCTGGAGAGATATAGTAGGATAAAACCGGGAATTGGTGATGCTTTAGAGCTTCTGGAAAATACATATCCCGATATTGGAAAAATAAAATATAGTGTTTCTACTTATGATGATTTGGTCCGCCTCTATCATAGAGATGCAAAAAGATTTAATAAATTTTGTAAAGTAATAAATCGGAATAAAGGTAAGCTGCTTTATATGGGGCATCACGAAGCTCATGCTGCTAATGCCTTCTTTTCAAGTAATTTTGATAAGTCATTAATAATTACACTAGACGGTGGTGGTTACGACCACAGTATAGAAGGAACAATATATAATTGGGACCAAAATAAAAAAATTGTAGGATGGCCGGAGGGTGAGTTTGGAGGTGATTCTATTTTCAAGATTGAATCTAATGGTAAAATCGAAATCCTTGACTTAGTTCAATCAGCACAAGCCATGTGGTATGGGAGTGGAAATAAAATCAAAAGATTACATATACAAAGTAGAATTCCAGGTACCATTGGTAAGGTAAATATTGGTGTAGTTTGGAATGTTATAGGCGTATCTGTTTATGGTTTAAGTAGTTCTATAGGGCCCGCTGGGAGCCAAGCTGGAACTATAATGGCTATGGCTACTATGGGAGATCCCGATAAATATTATCACCTATTCAAAACCAGAAATATGATAGATGCCATAGAGGAGCATAATATACCATATTTAAAAAAGGAAGTACAAAAAAGTGAACAACACTCATTCGATGTAGCTGCTGCACTACAAAGAGCTACAGAGGATATTATCAGGAAATATATTAAGGATGCAATCCAAAAGCGTCCTAATTGTGAAAACTTATGTTTAGGAGGGGGAGTAGCATTGAATTCCGTAGCCACTGGTAAGATTAAGGAATGGTTTCCGCAAATTAAAAACATATATATTCCTCCGGCACCTTATGATGGAGGATTAACCATAGGAGTTGCTCAATACATTTACCATCATTATTTTAATCAACCCAGAATTAAGTGGGATGATTGTTGTACTCCATATATGGGAGGTAAGTATAACTTGGATGATATAGAATCTGCTTTAGCTAAAGTTACTGACCACACTTCTTACCAAATATGTGATGATAACATCATCATAGATAAATTAGCCCAACAAAAGATAATTGCTATTTATGGGGGAAGATCTGAATCTGGTAGACGTGCATTAGGTAATAGGAGTATTATTGCAGATCCACGTAATAAAGAAATAAAAAATATCATAAATGGAAAGGTTAAACATCGTCAATGGTTTAGGCCTTTTGCCCCTTCGGTATTAGAGGAAGATGTACCTTTATATTTCGAAAATCAAGAGGAGGGGATTACGCGAAGCCCTTATATGAGTTTTGTTTTAAAATTTAAAAAAGATATCCGGGAATTGGTCCCAGGTGTGGTTCATTGTGATGGTTCTGCTAGATTACAAACAGTAACTAAAAAATCTAATGAATGGTATTACACCTTTCTTAAAAAGTGGAAGTCTAAATCAGGTATATCTATCTTATTGAATACCAGTTTTAATGATAGAGAACCAATATGTGAAACTCCTGCCCACGCGATAAATTGTTTCTTAAAAACCAATCTAGATTACCTGTATTTTTATGACTACAATATAATTGTTAATAAATCATCCACTATCGACTAGTTGCCTGACTTCTTTTAATAAGGCTATCTTATTATCAAGACCTATCGTCCAATTAGCATGGTGCATTAAAATTTTATCAGGTATAGGTACGGGATCTCCCGGTTTCCAAATCTTTTTAGAAAGTTGACCTATTGTATAAAATAAAGGGGATAACGCCTTACTCTTGCACATATGAATACATTTATTCAACATATATTGATCGCCGTGACGTTTGTCAAAAGTATTAAGCATGTGCCGAAACATGTTCAAAGTCCTTTCATTAGCTCTGCATATAAAAAAGCCTGAACAGTATCCATCATCACCATGAGGACAAGCTATGTCGCTATTCCCAAGTTCAGTTATTAATCTATCCTTACAGTCTCCAAAGAATTGAATATCTACATCTGAAAAAATGAAACTCTCACCTAGATTCTCTTCACATATTTTTACAAAAAACTCAGCCTTATGTTTACAAGCGGCTGACCAACCTTTAGAGTACCATTCTCCGCTTTCACATACTTGCTCAAATGCCTCAGTATGTAGCTCGAACTCTTGTGGAATCGTTTTACTAAAAAACTCATCAAAGAGGATTTGATGAGACTCAGAAAAAATAGTGTATAATTTCAACGCCTATTATAATTTACGGGATTAAAATCCCGTTTCCTTACCTTATAAATTATAAATTAGAATATTTTCCATTTTAGATTTATTACAGATTTCATTACATCTAAGGCTTCTTTCATAACCTTATCTTTTTCTGCTTTAGTTAATTTACCGTCAGCATAGCCATCTTCTAGAGCTTTGGCTACTTCTCTCATCTCTTTAATAACATTAGTATATTTAGCGGCAATCATTGTACCAATACCTGCCAATACTAACCCCATTAGGTAAAAACCATTAGTCCAACTTATCCAATCATCAAACATTTTTATTTCTCCTTTAGTGTTTGAACAATTTAAGCATTTTATGCAAAATACTTACTGGTATTTTTATCTGCCTTCAATAGATTATTTAAAGCGTGTCTATAGATGCTATGCCTACCGTTTGCCTTAAGTCTGCCCCATACGTTGCCAACCATGCCTTGATAGACTATAGCTTGTTTATTTTCAGTGATTATTTTTAATCGGCAACTTAATCTTTTGCCATCATCACTATGGAGTGCTTTCTGAACATCGAAGCATAATTTTTGGAACTTATTAGCTTCTTCTGCATTAATCTTCTCCTTGGATACTATACCCATACCCTTACCTTCTAAAGGAATGATAGTTTTTGCTCTTAATGAAGCAGGATTATCATTCTGGTCGCCAGGGTCATGTGGACCATAGGTAGGGACTTTTTCTTTTACTGGTTTCTTTTTCCTTGCCATTTTATTTCTCCTTCTTGAATGGTGATTCGAAAAACTTTTTCCAACCGCTTATAACTTTATCCCAAAATGGAGATTCAGTAGGAAGATTACCCTCCCAAAAATCTATCGTACCATCCCAAAATAGACCTGTTT
>PVBE011188476.1_pt1 | contig 15167 bp, 9 predicted proteins | sample 1631181 | NCBI WGS metagenome assembly PVBE01 (sample SAMN08397723, study PRJNA350692) | Marine metagenome, whole genome shotgun sequencing project. | isolation source: water | place: Pacific Ocean | collected 2012-04 | reverse complement strand
GGTGCCGGAGCCCGAGCCCGTACGCGCACCCGTCGCGCAAGAGCCCGAGGTGTCAGCCTCGACTCTACCGGGCATCGTGCCCGGGTTGGAGCCGTCACTGGCGCCTGCCGTCACCGACACGACGGCTCCCGCGCCCGACGACATTGGCGCGGACGGGGTCTCGACGGGCGAGCTGCCGCCCATCGGCGATCGGGTCACCGCGCGCGTGGCCGACCAGGTCGTCGCGCCGAGCGCGCAACCCCCTTTCGGGACCGCCGGCCCGGTGAGCGAGTCGCCCGGCGCTGCTACGGCGGCGGTTCCGGAGACTGACGAGCGCGGTGACCAGGTCCCAGGTCCACCGACCGCGGCCGCGTCGGTAGGCGGGCTCGCGGGACTGCTGGCCGATTCGGGGCTGCACGGTGACGTCGGCGGCTTGGATGTGTCCGTCGGAACGCCATACGGACGCATGGATCAGGCGACGCCGACCGCGTCGTTGCTCTTCCAGGTTCGACAGGCCAGGAGCACCAAGAAGAAGGTCGCCGCCGGAGCGTTTGGACTGGCGGCGGTCGCGGCGATCGGATTCGCGGTGACGTCGGCGGCGTCCAATATCTCCCACGACGAACCTCGGGTCGTTCCGATCGTCGACGAGTCGCAGCTTCAGATCGAGGTGTCTCGCGAGGCGGCGGCGGCGATAACACGCAACCGGCACGTGGCCTTAGTGCGGGCCATCCGCGCGGTCGAGCACGCGGTCGTTGCCGGCGAGGCGGCGTTGCCCGTGCCGGAGCCCGTCGTCCCCGTGATCGTGGCGAGCGCTGCGGAGCAGGATCGCGGCGAGCGTGGCAACGGCAATGGACCCAACCTACGCGGGGCCCGGTCCGAAGGCGCGGGGGAGACCGGATCGCGCCGGCGGGAGACCGCGTCCGCCGAGGCCCCCCGACACGGGTTCTTCGGCCAGGTCGGAACGGGGGCCGCGACGCCGACCGTAGGCGTGGCGATCGACGAGCGCCCGACCCGCTCGGGGCCCGGTCAGGAGCACTTCGCCGAGGGAATGCGTACCTTCGTCCAGAACTCGCTGATTCGATGCAACCAACGTCAGGTGATGACAGAGGGGGAGTTGGGCCAGTCTCGGATCTCGATCGACATCGACGTCCAGCCGAGCGGTCGCGTGACTGCGGTGCGCCTGGACAGGACGCTGCGAGACACCGCGTTCGAACGGTGTCTGCAGACCCACCGGGAGCGCTGGCTGTTCCCGGGTTTCGACGGCGAGCGGGTGACCCTTCAGAAGACGTACGTCCTGCAGTAGAGTAACTCGATGCTCCGCCGCCTCCTTCGCAGCTTCGGTGGTCAGGACGAGGTCCCCGGACGTCGACCGACGTATGCCGAGACCCTGCTCGAACCAGCCCGCGACGTGGTCGCGGACGCTCTTCGCGCGGGCACGGCGACCGATCCGCTCGTGACCTTGGGCAAGGCGCTGGTCGACGGCGAAGTGTCCAAGGGCCTGTCGCCGCCCCCGACGTCGGGGATGGCCCGCGAGCAGTTCCTTCGAACGTACGCGACGCTGCTCCTCGACAACGACAAGTCGGTCCCGGGCCTGCAGATCGGCGGCGACGATCTGGTGCGACCCCGCAACCTCCTGCTGAGCTTCTTCACCGGCGCCGGCACGATTCAGCGCGAAGCGCAGACCGTCCTCCGATTCATCGAGCAACGCTTCACCGAGGGCCGCTTCGGTCAGGCCCGCCTTCTGCTGCAGCTCTTCGATACCGACGCGGCGACGCGGCGGAACAACGAGCGCAACCTGTTCTACGAGGAACAGATCCTGTGCTTCATGTCGAAGCGCGAGGCCGACGTAGAAGAGCCGAAGGACATGTCCTTCGACCGCGCCGTCGCCGAGTCGTTGTCAGCACCCGGTGAAGGGCTGGTCGCGATCGCCCACTGGCTCGAGCAGCACGCCGGAGTCCGGCTCAACGTCCTCGGAAGGCCGCCGTCCGATGTCACCATGTGGGAAGAGACACTGGCCGAGGCCGACCACGACGCGCGTGCCGTGATGTTGGACCTCGTGCCCGGCTGGCGCTGGCGGTCCGTCGTCGAGCACCTCGACCGGTCGCTGGCCGACGTAGTGTTCGAGCAGGTGACGGAGCGCGGGCTCCGCGCCTACGTCTCCAGCCTCACACGTGCCGTCTACTTCGTCACGCTCGCTCCCGGGTCGACCGGCTTCGAGTCGCTGTTGATGCGCTATCTCGAGTGGATAGGCGCGAACTTCGACACCGTGCCCACCCGCCTGCTGCCGGAGATCCACCGAGACAGCACCATCGGGGAGAGCGGCGTCGGCGAGGCGCTCGCGGCCGCCTACGACGGCCACCTCGGAGAGTCGCGGTTCGGAAGCGGTGCGTTCTCGCGAGAGGCTGTGGCCGAAGCGCTGACGACATTGCACGAGCGGCTCCGCCATCTCGACCTCGCCGCCATCCCGGAAGGCGAGTACGACCTTGGCGGTATGGTCTTCGACGAGCTGGTGGGCTTGGAGTACGAGGACATCTCGCACGCATTCCGGGTCCATCGCCTGACTTGAGTCGACCGGTGTCAGAACCCCGGACAGATCAGACCGTGCCCGGGGCCCTCCGCCTCTCGTTGGACTTCCTCTTCGGCAGGGGCTACCTCGCCGCGCGCGACCATCGACTCGCCGAGTGGGCGTTGGTCGAAGAGCTGCGCCTGGAGATCCCGGACCTCCGCTTTCCGGTGAGCGTAGGCGGTGGGTTCGATCGTTTCCGTCACGTCCGCTGTCAGGCCCGACACGTGCGGCTCAGCATCCCCGAGCCGGCGCTGCGCGACCGCATCGCGCAGATCGAGGACGGGGTCGAAGGGTTCTCCGACGTGCACGTCGTCTTCCTCGACGGCGCGATAGAACTGTCGGCCCGCTCGACCATCCTGTCGGCATCCGGTTGGTTCGCCTGCCGTCTCGGCGTCGTCCCTTCTCACGACGACCCCGCGCTCCTGCGGTTGACGGCCTACGACTATTTCTCGCTCGGCACCCTCCCGTGCCCAACACCGGTGCTGGTCCGGGAGCTCCTGTCGCGGTTGGTCACGGATCCACGGCTGTCCCCGCTGGTCGAACGCTTCCTGCCATCGGTGGACGGCGACACGATCGAGATTCCGGCGGTCCGCCTGCTCGCGTCGGAGCTGCTCGTGCGTCGCGGATGGAAGCTGCCCGGGGTGGAGGATCTCCACCGCATGCGGGTCGATATCCGCCCGGGGCGACTCACCCTCGTCGCCACGGCCGACACCCCGGCGGATGCCGACGACACGGAGAGCGTGACCGGCGACCGGGGCCGCGCCCTCGCGGCGCTGGAGTCGAAGGCGATCGCGACCGCCGCGCGAGACGCCGAAATGAGCGGCGACCTCGAAGCGGCTGCGGACGCGTACCGGGACGCGATCCGCCGGTACGGGGCCCATCCCTTTCTCGCCGATCGGCTCCTCGACACACTCGTCTCGGGCGGATCTCCCGCGGCGCTGGCCGAGGCAGAGGAGCTGATCAGCCAGCGTCTCGTCGCCGACGGCGACGACCTCGGCGGTCGGGCGTTCGCTGCGCGAGCTCAGATGATCCGGGGGGAGCGCCAGGACTACGTCGCCGCGTGCGAAGCGCTGCTGCGCGTCCTCGCGACGACCGGGCGCGCGACCGAGCACATGATGACCCTGGTCCACCTCGCCGAGGTTCTCGTCGACGAGGAACCGGACCAGGCGCGACGCTGGGTCGACGAAGCGCTCAAGCACGCACCACGCCACGCGACCGCGCTACGTGTGCTCGCGGGTGTCGCGCGCCGGAGCGCAGATTTCACCCTGCTCGAAGATGCCCTGAAACGGCTCGCATCCGTCTTGCGGGGCCGCCGAGCCCGGATCCGCGTACTCGAGGAGCTGGCGCGGGTGAGTTGGGAGCGGCGGGGAGATGCCGCAGCCGCGCGCCTGCACCTCGAGCGGGCAATGGAGCTGGGGCCCGACGACCCGTCACTGGTCTCCGAGCTGGCCGCGCTGCTCGCATCAGAGGGGCGCACGGTCGAGGCCATCCACGCCTACCACCGGGCGGCGGACCGGTTCCGAGCCGACAACCCGGCGGCTGCGGCCGATGCCTGGCTCGCCGCGTCGGTATTGTGGGAAGAGCGTCTCGACGACCGGGAGAACGCATCGCTCGACGTGCGCAGGGCGATCACCGCTCAGCCCGGGAACGCGGCGGCCGCGGAGCGCGCGGTGCACCTCGCCGTGGCGCTCGACCGCGTCGACGACGCACTCCGGTCGCTCGACATCGCCCTCACCCTGGCGGAGAGCGCGTGGGTCGAGTCTCCGACCGACGAGCATCGCGCTCGGCTGGGCCGGGTGTTGTCGGCATCTGCTGCGCTCGACGACCGGCGCGGACGTAGCGACGCGGCGGCGCACACGCGGGCCAGGCTCCTGGCGATCGTCCCGGAGGACGACGCGGTGCTCGACGCGCTGCAGAGCTACCTGACCTCGATGGGGCGGGCGGGGGATCTCGCGGCGATCGTCGAGGGCGCAGCCGCGGACGCACCGGCCGACGTTGCGCCGCGTCTGCGAGAACGCGCTGGCATCGCGCAGCCTTCCCCCGGCTGGGCGATCCCGGGGCCCGAAGAAGGGAAACCCGTCTCCGAGGGGGACACGCCGCAACCCGGGCACCGGACGCCTGGCCCGGCGGCGGAGACCGCGTCCACGGCGCCGGACGGTCCGGCAGACACCGGCGGCGCGGCTCCGAACGATTCCGCAGGCGACGCGCTGCCGCTCCAGGATACCGGCGCACGGCGCGTCGCCGAAGCGCTGACGGTGGCGAAGCGGGCCCTCGAGGACGCACGCACCGTCGACGATCCGAAGGCGCTCGCCGACGCGCTCACCGAGGTCGCCGCCGTCGAGACCGACGGGAATCGCCGCGCCGCCTACCTGTCGGAGCTCGGCCAGCTGCTCTACTTCGAGTTCGAGGACGCCCCGCGCGCGCGGGATTACCTGGAGGAAGCTCGGCGCCTCGATCCCGACCGGGCAGGGAGCGAGTTCGCCCTGCTCTCCGCCCTCGAGGCGATCTACGATGAGATGTCCGCCCCCGACGGGCTGGTCGACGTATATCGCCGCAAGCTCTCGCAAGCCCAGGACGACGAGATTCGAAACGTCTACGGCTTGCTGATCGCCGGCGTCCTTTTCGAGCGCCTCGGACAGCCCGACGAGGCCTGTGAGTTCCTGGACGAGATCCTGGCTCGTGACCCCCGGAACGTTGCTGCGTTGCGCCTCCACGCTGCGATCGACGCTGGCGCCGAGCGCTTCGACGCCGCCGCGACCGGGCTGCGTTCGTTGGTGGCGATGCCCGAGATCGACCCGTTCGAGCGCCAGGACGTTCTCCGGATGCTCGGCGCGCTGGAGTGGCAAGACCTGCGAGACCACGAATCGGCGGCGTCACGCTTCGAGACGTTGCTCGGCGAAATCCCCGGCGACACGGACGCGCTGTCCGCGTTGAAGCAGATCTACGGAGAGTCGGAACGCTGGACCGACTATGTGGATCTGCTCCTGCGCGAGCTCGGGATCCTCGCCGGAGCGATCGACCGGTTCGGGTCCGTCGACGACGTGCTCTCGGCGCGAGGCGACATCGTGCCCGATCCGCTCCAGGGGACCTTCGCAACGATTCTGGTCGAGGCCGCCGACGTGCTGGACCGCCGGGTCGCGGACCCGACTCTCGCGCTGGCCCTGGCCACAGCGGCGGCGCAGCGGGCACCGGACGATCCCGCCATCCACGAGGCGCGCGCCTCGCTCGCCCGCAAGGTCGGCGACGACGACGCCCTCGCCGCCGCGTTGCGCGCGCTGGTCCCGATGCTCCTGTCGGCCGACGAACGGCAGGCATTGCTCCAAGAGGCGGCGGACGCCGAGGTGCGCGCCGGACGGACGATCGGACGATCGAGTCAGCCGGTCGCTGCTGCGGCGCAACCGCCCGCGACCGTGGACGATCATCGCACCGAGCCGCGCCGGTCGGACGCCGAGGCAGAACCGCCCTTGGAATCCCCCGGCGACCTGGCCCGACCTCTCCCGGCGCAGGCCGAACCGCAGCCGGCGGCGGAGAAGCCGTCACGACCAGAGAAGCTCGACGAGCCGGACGGCACGCAACGCTCCGTGTTCACCGGACCGTTCGAGACCGACTCCTGGGAATCGGTCGACGAGGTGACGCAGCTTCGGCTGCTCGATCGCCAGGCCGAGTCCGGCGAGCGGGACGCCGCCCTCGCGCACCTCGCCGCGTGGCTCCCTCGGGCTCGCCGCCCCGATCTGCGCAGGCAACTCCTGCTCCGCAAAGGGCGGTGGCTACTGGCCGGACCGGAACCCCGAGACGCCCTCCTCCCCCTCAAGGGGGCGCTGATCCTGGACGGCGACTCGGCGGAGACCCGGTTCGAACTCACCCGTGCCTACGCGGCCGTCGGCGACGTGACCCAGGCGGTCGACCAGCTGCGCGAGCTCCTCGACACGATGGCGAGCGCGAGCGATCCCCCCGGACCGGCGGACCTCGGGGCGACCCTCCACCAGCTCACCGAGCTACCGCGCGGGCCCCGCTGGGAGTGGTTGATTCAGCTCGTCGAGACCGCCGCCCCGCGGGCCGCGACCGCGATCACCCGCTGGCGCCAGAAGACGGGCCGCGCTCAGAACGACACGAAGTCGTCGTAGTCCGGCCGGATCACGAGAGGGAAGAGCCCCGCGAGGGTATCCGATGCGAGCACATCGCGGCGGCCAGACGCCACCTCGTATCCGACCATCACCGTCAACACCCGCCGCACGTAGTCCCGCGCCTGGTCGTACGAGATCTCCTCGACGAACTCGTCGAAAGGCATGCCGGCGTTGCGATCCACCCACGCCTCTACGGCGACCGGGCCGGCGTTGTAAGCCGCGATCGCGAGCGGGAGCTGACCGTCGAACTTGCGCGCCAGCGCGCCGAGGTACCAGGCCCCATAGCGGATGGAATGGTACGGTTCGAAGAGCATCCCATCGACGTAGCGCTCGCCGAGCCGTCCGGCGATCGCCTCCGCGGTCTGGGGGATCACCTGCATGAGCCCCATCGCATCGCTGCTGCTCAGTGCGTGCGGCTCGAAGGAACTCTCCTTCTGCATGATCGCCCAGAGGAGCGACGGCGGAACCTCGTTGTCCGCCGCGAGCCCGCGGACGGTCGTCCGGTAGAACTCGGGGCTCATCAGCTGCCAGGCCCGAAGGGCGTCCAGATCGCGCGGCATCGACCCGAGCTGGTCGCGATGGCGGCCCTTCCACTCGATCCAGTCGTAGACGTCGGCCTCGACCCGCAGTTCCCATGCCGAGCGGGCCGCACTGTCTCCGCGAAAGAACGACCCCGGATCGTGCTCGGCGAGCAATCGTGCCTCGTCGACGAGCCCGAGGTCGGCAGCCTCGACCGCCGGCGTGCGGGGCGGCTCGACCGGCGCGCGCGCGGCCTCCGGGTCGGGTCGGGCCTGGACGTCGGGCAGGAGCGCGTCCCCGAGCCGGCGCGCCGAGAGGACGCCGAAGTACGAGAATGGCGCGGCAGCTCGGATCCCGGTCCAGATCGCCGCCGCATCCTCCGGGCGACCGACCTCCGACAGACATACCGCGCGCCAGTAGCGAGCTTGCGCGGCCCGCCCCGCGTTTCCGCCCGTGAGGTCGTCCCATTGCCGAGCCGCACGCACACAGTCCCCCGAGCGGAAGTGCGCCCAGCCCAACCACCAGCGCGCCGACTCCAACCGCGGACTCGTCGGATGCCGCGCCACGTAGTCGCCCATGGCGGAGACCGCCGCGGCGTGCCGATCGTCGTCGAGATAGAGCCACGCCGACAGGTACTCTGCCTCTTCCGCGCGCACGTCGTCGGGATGACGGCGCCGGAACTCGGTCCACGCCCGACGAGCCTCGTCGTGCCTCTCCATGCGCATGACCGCGCGCGCGTAGAAGAAACGGGCGTCCGCCCTCCGCGGGCCGCTCGCGTCCGCGATGGTCTCGAGCCACGGCAGCGCGCGCGCCACGTGCTCACGACGGTAGCGGTAGAGCATGAAGCCGAGCTGGAAGGCTGCCTCGTAGCGCGTAGCCTCCCCGGAGCGGACGGCCGCGAATGGTGAGCAGGCCGGGCCGTCGCAAGCCGCGTGGGTCAGGAGCTGCTCGGCAGCTACGTAATGTCGACCCTCGAGCGCCGCGAGCCCCATCGACAGCGACTGCTCCACCGTCCGCCGATCGCCGAGCACGTGCAGCGCCACCCGCGAGGCGTATTCGCTTCCCGGGTAGCGCCGGGCGAGAGAGCGATAGACCGTTGCGGCGGCCTCGTGCCGTCCCGCCGCCTCCAGAGACATGCCCCGGTAGTACGTGAGGCGCGCCCGGGTCGCGACGCTCAGCGTCCCGGAATTGCCGGCGGCGAGCACCTCGAACGCCCGCGCAGCCTCCGCCGAACGGCCGGCATGGAGCAATGCGCGCGCCCGCAGCTCGGGCAACCAGTCGAGTCGTTCGTCGAGTCGGACCCCGGCGGCTGCGGACTCGTGGTCCACGGCCCGGAGACGATCCATCGCGTCTGTCGGACGCTCGGTGGCCATGAGGCAGCGCGCCTCGTGAGCGGCGACGAGCGCTCGCTCAATCGCGCTCGGCGCCGGGCTCCCGGTGACATCACACCGGCCGTCTCGCTCCGCCGTGACCGTGTCGACGAGTGTCTGGGCTCGCGCCGTCGACGGGCCGAGCACACCCGCGAACGCGCTGAGGGCCGCGAGCAGGACCAGGCGAACGAAGATGGCTTGGGGTCGGGTCAACACGCGCACGCGATCGGTGGCGAAGTGCGCATGGTTCTCTGGCCGACGGCCTCGCGTCAAGGCGCCGTCGCGCCACGCGGCAAGCCGGACGATGCGCCGGTGGTCCGACGAGGCAACTTGCAGCAAACCGCATACGTGGATAGGTGTCAGGCGTGCGTTGGATTCGCCTGGCGGCCATTGCCACCCTGCTCGCCGCATGCGTTTCGTGCGGAGAAGATCCCCCCGCGGACCTCGACGCGGACGGTGACGCCGTGTCGTCCGACACCGACGCCGGGTCGGCGGACGAGGACGCCCCGGACGAGGGGGACGCGGAACCCGACGTGGATACCCCGGACACCGCCGACCCTCCCCCCGAAACCAACGACGCGGATTCGGACGACCGCGACGACCCGCCCACCGACGAGACGCCGGCGGATCTCGAGGTCGACACCGACGAGGAGACCGATCCACCGGTGGAGACCGATTCACCGGTGGAGACCGACGCTGATGCGGACATCGACATCCCGGACGCCCGCCCCGACATATGGTTCGAGATCGGAACCGGTGTCGGGACCTACGAGCCTCTCTCCGATGGCGACGAGATGCTCATCACACAGGGTATCCAGGGCGGGTTCCACGTCTGGGGCGGCGCCATCGGCAACGGGTTCGACCGCGAAGAGGCTACCGTCGAGTACCGGCTCACCGATGCGGATTCCACCCTCGTGGGTGCGGTGTGGGCGGACGGAGGCTTCGACGAACACGAGGGAGGTTGGGTCCTCTCCGCCGTCACCGTGTTCCTCGGCATGACGATCATCCCCGAAACGCTCGACGGCCGCTCCCATCGGCTCTGCGGCACCCTGTTCTCCGGCGACGGCCTCGAATTGACCGACTGCGTCGACATCGTCACCGTCTGCTGCGACTACCTGTAGTGGTGCGGTCTCAGCTCCGATACGGCTTCCCCAGCCTCACGCCCGCGGTCAGGATCCTGCTGATGGCGATCGCGGTCGTCTTCGTCGCACAGATCGCGTTCAGCGCAGCTACCGGGTTCGATCCCGTTCAATACGCTCGATGGATCCCGGGCACGCTCGGGCTCCGCCTGGACTCGGTCCTTCGCGGCTGGCTCTGGCAGCCGCTGACGTACATGTTCGTGCACTCGGCAGACGGGTTCGGCCACGTGCTCGTGAACTGCCTGGTCCTCTACCTCTTCGGCGCGCAGCTCGAGGGGACGATCGGGCGCAATGCGTTCCTCAAGGTGTTCTTCGGCTCCGGACTCGCCGGCGCGTTCGCCGTGCTGGTGGCCCAGGGCGTCACGGCATCGCTGGTTCCCGGGGCGGTCGGGCACACGGTCTTGGGCGCATCTGGGGCGACCTCGGGTCTGGTCGCCGCCTATTGCTGGCTCCACTGGGACCGTTGGCTCCACCTCTTCTTCGTCCGGCTCAAGGGGTGGCATCTGCTCGCGGCCCTGGTGGTGATCGATGTCGTGCGCGCGCTCGGCCCCTCGCCCATCGCCGTCGAGTGCCACCTGGGCGGGACGGCGTTCGGCCTGCTCTGGATCTCCGGTTGGATCGATCCGCGAACGGCCTGGTCGGCGCTCCGGCTCAAGTTCCTGAAGCGCCGGCTCCGGGCCCTCGAGGGCGGCCGGGCGGAGTCCGGGTCGGACTATCTGAACTGACCCCGGACCCAGGCGGGACGGCGCCTTGACGCCCGGGCGGGGCCGGCATATGCGTCGGCATTCAGGTCGACGTCCCCCCGCTTCAACCCTCTCCAAGCGAGCAAGGCAAATGACGATCCGCATCGCAATCAACGGCTTCGGCCGCATCGGCCGCAACATCGCCCGCCTGATCGCCGACCGTGACGACATCCAGCTGGTCGCGGCGAACGATCTCACCGATGTCGATACCCTGGCGCACCTCTTCCAGTATGACTCCGTGCACGGCCGCTTCGACGGCAAGGCCGAGGTCGTCGGTGGCAACCTGGTGATCAACGGAAAGACGGTGCGCGATCTGTCGATCAAGGATCCGGCCGAGCTGCCGTGGCGGGACCTCGGCATCGACGTCGTCCTCGAGTGCACCGGTCTCTTCCGGACCCGCGATACGGCCGCGAAGCACATCGCCGCCGGCGCCCGCAAGGTCATCATCTCGGCTCCCGGAAAGGGGGTCGACTCGACCATCGTCCTCGGGGTCAACGACCACGCGCTCGACCCGGCCAGCCACGAGGTCGTCTCGTGCGGCTCGTGCACGACGAACTGCCTGGCCCCGCTCGCCAAGGTGCTGCACGGCACCGTCGGGATCAAGCAGGGGCTCATGACCACGATCCACGCCTACACCTCGGATCAGCGGCTGCTGGACGCCCCCCACAAAGACCTGCGGCGAGCCCGCAGCGCGGCGCTCTCGATGGTGCCGACGACCACCGGTGCGGCGGTCGCGGTGTCCCAGGTCCTGCCCGAGCTGAAGGGGCGCCTCGACGGCATGGCGATCCGCGTCCCGACGCCGAACGTCAGCCTCGTCGACCTGACCTTCGAGGCCGAGCGCGCCACCACGGTCGAGGAGATCAACAACGCCGTCCGCGAAGCCGCCGCGGGCGAGCTCGCAGGCATCCTCCGCTACAGCACCGACCCCGTCGTCAGCATCGACCTGAACGGTGACCGGCACTCGTCGATCTTCGACGCGCCGCTCACGCGCGTGATGAACGGCAACATGGTCAAGGCCCTGTCGTGGTACGACAACGAGGCCGGCTTCTCGGCACGCATGGTCGATCTCGCGATGAAACTCGCGGGCTGAGGGCGGCATGGAACTCAGCGGCATCCGATACGTCCAGGACATCGACTTCGAGCGCCGGACGGCCTTCGTGCGCGTCGACTTCAACGTCCCGATGTCGGGCGGCGAGATCACGGATGATGCCCGGATCGCAGCAGCCCTCCCCACCCTTCGACAGATCCAGGACCAGGGCGGCTCGCTCGTCCTCGCCAGCCATCTCGGCCGACCGAAGGGCGCGAAGGACCCTGCTCTGTCGCTGCTCCCGGCGGGGGCTCGCCTCGCCGAGCTCCTCGACGCCGAGGTGATCTTCGCCGACGACTGCGTCGGTGACGCGGTCCGGAAGCAGGCCAGGGACCTGCCCGGCGGCGGCGTGCTCCTGCTCGAGAACCTCCGCTTCTACAAGGCGGAGACCCAGGGCGATCCCGTATTCGCGAGCGAGCTCGCCGCGATGGCCGACGTCTACGTCAACGACGCGTTCGGTACCGCCCACCGCGCCCACGCGTCGACCTACACGATGGCGCAGCACTTCGACGAGAAACACCGGGTCGCCGGGGCCCTCATCGAGAAGGAGCTCCGGTTCCTCGGCCCGCTCTTGCTCGACGCGGAGAGGCCGTACGTGGGCATCCTCGGGGGCGCGAAGGTCTCCGACAAGCTCTCGGTGATCGAGAACCTACTCGGGCACATCGATGTCTTGCTGATCGGCGGCGCGATGGCCAACACGTTCCTGGCTGCGCAGGGCGTCGATGTCGGCGCGAGCCGTGTCGAAAGCAACATGTTCGACACCGCACGCGGCCTGCTCCGTTCGGCTGAAACGCGAAGGACGCGGATCATTCTCCCATCCGATCACATCGTCGCCCCGACGATCGATGCGGAGGGTGGCGATACGACGAACGACGAGGAGATCGGGGGCGACCTCGCCGCGTTCGACATCGGCCCGAAGACCATCGAACGCTATCGCCAAGAGGTCGCGCGCGCCCGGACGGTGTTCTGGAACGGGCCCGTGGGCGTCTTCGAGAACCCCGCGTTCTCAGCCGGCACGTTCGCGATCGCGGCGGCGCTCGCCGACGCCAAGGCGACCGTGGTCGTCGGCGGCGGCGATTCGGCCGCCGCGCTCCGCGAGTCCGGCCACTCCGACGAGGTATCTCACGTCTCCACCGGCGGCGGCGCGAGCCTGGAGTTCATCGAGGGTCGCGAGCTGCCCGGCATCGCCGCGTTGCGCGCTGGCCACAAGTTCGGCTGAGAGAGCGAACACACCCACCCGCGGGAGAGGACAACGGATGCGTCGACCCACGATCGTCGGCAATTGGAAGATGAACACCACCGGAGACGAGGCCGTCGCCCTCGCATCCTCGGTCGCCGAGCTGGCCCGCGAACACGCAGGGCGCACCGATGTCGGCGTGGCACCACCCGCGCTTTGGCTCGATCGCGTGCTCCGAGCCCGCAGTGATGCCCCGCTGCTCGTCTACGCACAGAACGCGTCGCAACACTCCAGCGGCGCATTCACTGGGGACATCTCCTGCGGGATGCTCGTCGATCTCGGCGTCGATGGCGTGATCGTCGGGCACTCCGAGCGGCGACACGTCTTCGGCGAGTCGGACGACACGATCGGCGACAAGGTCCGTGCAGCACGTGCAGCCGGACTGCACGTGATCCTCTGCGTCGGCGAGCAACTCGACGACCGCGACGCCGGACAGACCTGGGACGTCGTTCGTCGGCAACTCGAGACCGGAGCCGCCGGGCTCGACGACGCGACCGACCTCGTGATCGCGTACGAGCCGGTGTGGGCGATCGGTACCGGCCGGACCGCGACGCCGGAGCAGGCGCAGGACGTCCACGCGCAGATCCGCGCATGGCTGGGGCAACGCTTCGGAGGCGCTGCCGGGGCGGCGACGCGGATCCAGTATGGCGGATCGGTGAAGGCCGCCAACGCCACCGGACTCCTGGGAATGCCCGACATCGACGGCGCTCTGGTCGGCGGGGCGAGCCTCTCGGCCGACGGGTTCGGTCCGATCGTCGCGGCTGGTTGAATCGCCCGCCCGCGCCCAGCCGTCACCCGGGGTCGGAGCCCCCTGTCGCGCTCGTGTGTCGGTGGCTGGCTGTCCCGTTCGTGCTGAGGAGCGCCGTCAGGCGCGTCTCGAAGCACCCTGCGTGCACCATCTCTGCGAGACAGAGGCTTCGCCTCTTCCTCGGGGCGAACGGTCGGGTGCGATGGGTCGATGCGCACCACCGCCGGAGCGGCCTTTGTACTTGCCCCTTCAGCGGGACTCTGCTTATAGTGCCGCGCCCTGCCCCCGGGCCCGCGGGCTCAGGCTGGTAAGCTCGTGAAAACACGACGAATCGAGCCATCCGGCACCGGACTCCTCAGGTTGTCATGACCATCGCGTTCACCACGATCTACATCCTCAACTGCTTCTTCCTGATGATGGTCGTCCTGCTCCAGGCGGGGCGAGGCGGCGGCCTGTCCATCGGGGGTGGCGGCGGCTCGGCCACCGTCTTCGGGAACCGGGGCGCGGCGACCTTCCTACAGAAGCTCACCGTCGGATCGGCTGCGCTCTTCATGGTCCTGAGCATGGTGCTCGCTCACCTGTCGTCCGGCCGTTCGGCCGTCGATGACGGAATCTTCGTCGATCCCGACACGACCGAGACGCTCGGTGCGGCCGGCGAGGAAGGCGCGACGTCGAGCACTGCGACCACCGGCGCAGAGGAAGAGGCGCCGGCAGAAGAGGCGGCGCCGGCAGAAGAAGCGGCACCGGCAGAAGAAGCGGCACCGGCAGAAGAGGCAGCGCCCACGGGCGAATCAGCACCGGCAGAAGAGGCAGCGCCGGACGAAGAAGCAGCGCCCTCGGACGAGGCCGCGGCGGGTGACGAAGGCGCGACGACGGAGTGACCTGACCCCGGCGGAACGGCGCTCAAAACCTCTTGACCGCCCGGAAGGAGCCGGGTTATCAAGCCGTCCCGCCTGAAACGGCGGATCCCCACGCGAGAGTGGTGGAACTGGCAGACACGCAGGATTAAGGTTCCTGTGCCTGATAAAGGCGTGCGGGTTCGACTCCCGCCTCTCGCACTGGCCCCGGTCACCACGGACCGGGGCTTTCGTTTTCGTGCGGGGGTGCCGCGCTGGGCGAACGGGTTGCCGTCGGCTCGACGAAGAGTAGGATTGGCCGGCTTCGTGCCCCCTGACACCCGCCCAACATGCACGACCGGAAGCACGTCCTCGCGAACCTCGACCTGGTGAAGGCGAAGACCGCCGCCCGGAAGGTCGAATTCGACTTCGACGCAGTGGAACAGCTCGCCGCCGATCGACGGCGAGCCATCGGCGATTTCGAGTCCCTGCGCGCCGAACAGAAGCGCGCCAGCGAGAGCATGAAGACGCTCACACCGGGCAGCGACGAGTTCATCGGTCGACGAGGCGAGCTCAAGGAGATGTCTCAGCGGGCGAAGCAGCTCGAGGAGCAGAAGAAGTCGGTCGAAGCCGAGCTCGACGGCGTACTCCTCACGCTGCCGAACCTGATCGACGACGTGGTCCCCGTCGGGGACACCGAGGAAGACAACGTGCTGCTGCGCAACGTCGGCACACCCCCGAACTTCGACTTCGACGTCGCCGACCACGTAGCCCTCGGCGAGAAACTCGGCATCCTCGACCAGGAGTCGGCAGGCCGGG
>PVBE011162689.1_pt1 | contig 15168 bp, 12 predicted proteins | sample 1631181 | NCBI WGS metagenome assembly PVBE01 (sample SAMN08397723, study PRJNA350692) | Marine metagenome, whole genome shotgun sequencing project. | isolation source: water | place: Pacific Ocean | collected 2012-04 | reverse complement strand
GAGCATGGCGGGCGCTACCTGGAGTTGGCGCATTGGTTCGCGGAACGAGCCTTCGCCGTCTACGCATACGATCAGGCGGGGCATGGCCGATCCCCTGGCCCCAGGGGCCACGTCGATCGCTTCGGAGATCTTCTGGACGATCTCGAGACTCTGATCGACCTCGTGAGCCGGACTCACCCCGGCCTTGAGCGGGTGCTGCTCGGCCACTCGATGGGGGGCCTGGTCGTGGCGGCGCTGGTCTGCGAGCGCGAGCCCAGCGTGGATCTTCTCATCACCTCCGGCGCGGCTCTCACGCTATCTCCCGATCTCTCCTCCGGGAAACTCCTGCTCGCCCGCATTCTCAGCCGATTGTTGCCGCGCCTCTCGATGAATGCGGGCCTGGATAGCGAGGGTCTCTCCCGGGATCCGGAGGTCGTTCGCCGATATCTCGCCGATCCCCTGGTTCACGGCAGCATGAGTGCCGCGGCGGGGGCCGGAATGATGCATCAGATTCAAGCGCTGAAGGGCGCGGCCGCCCGGGTGTCGATTCCCGCGCTGATTCTTCATGGCGAAGCGGATCCCCTCTGCCTCGCATCGGGGAGCCGCAACTTCTACGCTGGGCTACCTCACGAGACGGTCGCGGGCAGTGCACTTCGGATCTATCCGAACCTGCGGCACGAAATCTTCAATGAACCCGAGCGCGAAGAGATCTATGCGGATGTTCTGGACTGGGTGCTCCGCATGAAGGCCATGCAATGAGCGGAAAAAAAGACAAGAGGGCGGAATAATTGACGCATCTCGATTCCGAGGGTCGGGCGAGGATGGTCAATGTGGGCGAGAAGGCCATCACCCGGCGCTGCTGCATCGCGCGCTGTACGGTGACCATGGAGCGCGAAACCCTCGCCCGGATCACGACCGGGGATATCCCAAAGGGTGACGTGATGGCCACGGCCCGGATCGCCGGCATTCAAGCGGCCAAGCGTGCGGGAGATTGGATTCCGCTCGCACATCCCATGCCCCTCGACGCCGCTGAAGTCCTGCTCAGCCCGAGTCCCCAGGGGGACGCTGTTGATGTCGAGGCCAGGGTCGAAGCACATTGGCGGACGGGAGTCGAGATGGAGGCCCTGGTGGCCGCCTCGGCGGCCGGCCTCACGATTTACGATATGTGCAAGGCGATCGACCGCGGGATGTGCCTGCAGAACCTGCGATTGGTCGCCAAGACCGGGGGCAAGAGCGGTCGCTACCTGCGTGCAGGAGAAGGCGAAATCGATTTTGAATGCGAAGGGAGTTCGTGATCGTCTCCAACGGTGAAGAGAATCCGGAACCGCCGGCGCCGGGGCGGGGTCAGTCGGATCGGAGGCGATCCATGAACTTCGAAATGGTAGAAAGCGGTCCCGCGGCCCCGGTGAAATCGAGTGTCCGGGGCGGTGCGGCCCGGGGAGTCGTGATTGAGGACCCGGACGCGGATCTCGTCAGGCGCTGGAAGGACGGGGACGAGAGGGCCTTCGAAGAGTTGATCGAGCGCCATCAGAGGCGGGTCTTCGGTCTCCTGATGCGCATGATGGGCAGCCGCGAAGAGGCGGAAGATGTCGCCCAGGAGACGTTCTTGAGTCTTTACCGCCATGGACGACGCTTCCGGGGCGAATCGCGCTTTTCGACATTCGTGTACCGGGTGGCGGCGAATGCCGCGCTCAATCGGAGGCGTACCCTGGGACGCAGTCGCGTGCGAATCGATCGACTGGCGGTGCGCCAGGCGGGAGGGGACGATCTCCCCTTCGCTCCCCGTGATCCCGAGGATGCCACGGCGGGTCTCGAATTGACGGACCACGTTCGAAACGCACTCCAGACCCTTTCGCCGGCCCTGCGGATGCCCGTGATTCTCTACGACATTCAGGTCTCGCCTACGGGGAAATCGCCGAAGCGCTCGGAATCGCCGAGGGCACAGTCAAATCACGTATCCATCGCGCCAGGCAGGCTCTTCGAGTCCAACTGAAGCCCCTGCTCGGCACTGCGGACAAGGGAAAAGAATCGTGAAACATTCCGATGTGCGGGGCCATATGGCCGACTATCTGGAGGGCGATCTCGGCCTCGACAAGCGGGCGCTCTTCGATGCGCATCTCGACGAGTGCCCAGAATGTGCGGGGGAGATTGAAGGGGTCCGCGGCACGATTGCCTTGCTCCGCTCCCTTCCGGATCCCGAACTCCCCGATGCGTTCGGCTCCCAGGTGATGGCGCGGATTCGAGAGCAGGAAGCCGAAATGCGGCCCTGGTCCGAGAGATTGGGTCGCCTCGCGGCATTTTTCTCGGCCCCGAGAGTTCTGGCCCCGCTATCGGTTTCCCTGATCGTGGCCGGCCTCGTCCTCGGTACGGGTCAGGTGGAGGATCTGATCTACCTCGATGCCGAGACGACGGGTATCGCCCATCGCTCCCAGCCGACAGAAAGGGTGCTGGCGGGTCTTCCCGGGTTGGTGGGAAGGCAAACTACGCGGGCCGGTGCCAGTTTCCCGTTGTTGGTGATTCGTCAGGAGCCGGTTTTGGAGGATCTTCCGGGCCCGGTTCGCACTTCGCCTCGTCCATTGATGGCTCTTTCCCCGGGTCTTCTCGCACAGCGATCCGGGTCGCCAGGGGGGGCACGAGCCGGAATGGGGGGGAGTTGGGGCTGGTCGGAACGCGCGGCCGGATCCTTTCACCCCTATTCGAATCCGTCCTCGATGAGGGAAATGCCGGTACCGGGATCCCTGGTCTCTCTGAACTCCTCGGGTGGCCGGAGCCCGGCGCCTTCGGAGTGGGAACATCCCGGGCAGCAGCCGAGTGCGGATGACTGGCTGAATCGGCTTCTCGAGGATCCCGCGGTGTTCGCAACGGGCCTCGGCAATACGAGTCTGGCCGAGCAGGAACTCTGGGTAGAGCATCTGGCCCGGCGGGCCCGGCAGCGGGGCGATCTCGATCGCATCGTTCGCGCCCTGCGCACCAGTGCGAGTCCGAGGGCCAGGCTCTTGGCCGAGGACTTCCTGGCTTCGAGTCGGGGGAAAAGCATCGCGGATCAGTCGAGTTCCGGGTATCGCGACTGAGCGGAATCCGAACCTTCCAGGTATTCTGGACGCCCACTCAAGCCAGCAGGCTCGGGTTGAGAAGGGAACGATTCCGATGCCTGGCAGACTGCCGATTCACTCCCGTGGAACGCTGGGATGCCTGCTGGCTGTCCTCCTGCTGCTCAGTCCCATTCCCTCGCAGCCATCCGCCCGGGCGGACAATCGCGAAGTCCAGCCGGACGTGGTGGACATGAGTCCCGGGGGCGGGGTGTCGTGGAGTTTGCGCCATCTGACGGCGCCCCTGATTTCCGCGCTGCGGGGGCCCGATCATATGTACGCTCCCAGGGAGATCAAAATCGAGACCACTCCGCCCGGAGGATATCTGGATCTCTTCTACGTTCGCGCCGGTTTTCAAAAACGTTTCGAACAGGCCGAAGCGCCCGTGATCGTACGCATTCCAGCTAGAGTCGAGGTCGGATCTCGCGACTCGATGACCATTCGTGCCTTCGCCGAGGGCTATCGCCAGCAGAAGCGGACCTTTCGTTTGACCGAGGATATTCGCTCCGTGATGCTGGATCTCACGCCCTTGCCGAATCGGCTGATCGGCATTTCATTTCTCTATTTCGCCGGTCGTTCGGAACTCTCGTTCATGACCGATGAGGCCTTGACTTTCCGCTTCCAGGAGTCCGCGGATGGCTACGGGGTGATCCTGCTCGAGACGGGGATCAGCGATTCCGCCGGGCTCGGAATCCAAGAAATAGAGAGTCCCCGACTCTCCGGTGCCTATGCGGAGCAACTGGGAGACGACCTGATGGTCAAGTTGCAACTGAGGGAATCCGCTGCTGCTCAGAAGGTCGACGTCCGTTCGCGTCAATTATATGACGCGCCCCGGGATCTCCACGTCTTTTCCATCGATCTGATCCACCCATCCCCCGATGAGGATCGAAGCGAGCGAGCCCTGGAGGTACTCGCGGCTGTGTCCGGTTCGGATCTCGGCGGTTGTGCAGGGGTTTTCGACGCGGCTCTGCGGGCGGCGCTGGACCCCCAGGATCTGGCCCGCGCGCTCAGACCCCGCGGCGCTTTCACGGATCCATATCTGCGCGCGGCCATGCGTCGGCTCGGCGAACTCTCGGTCGATCAGGTCGTCGATTTTGTCGACGGATCCCAACTGCGCCCATCGAGCCCGATCGAGTTGGAAATGGCCATGAGCAACGCCTCCCAGGCGAGGGGCTATCTGGTTCTGCTCAGGGAATTCGTCGAGGGCCTCGAGCGCGATAGGAAGGGTCGCGAGTTGGCATTGCGCAGCTTGCTCGCGCCGGAGTTGTCGAGCTCTCAATTCCAGGAGAGGCTCGCCCTCGCACGGGCCGGGGAAGAGCGGTGTCGGGACGGAACTTGATGAATTTTTCCCATCGATGGGATGAACTGCCGGGCCGGCACCTGTAATCTCGAAGCCGCTTCCGGTCCCGAGGAGCGCGCCGGATGACCCGATCGGCGGAAAGGCGCCAGTCCCGGTTGGTGGGATCTTCGGAATCCCCCGCGAGTGCCGGAGTCCTATTCGATCAGCCCCGCGAGCGACTGAATCGCCTGGGCGTCGATTCCCTATCCGATGCGGAATTGCTCGCCCTGGTGATTCGAACCGGGCAGTCGGGCGAAAATGCCCTGGCGCTCGCCGCGGGGCTGCTGAAGCGCTGGGGCGGTCTGCAACTGCTCTCGGAAGCCGTTCCCGGTGATCTATGCAGCCTTCCGGGACTGGGACCCGCGAAGTCCGCCTCCCTGGTTGCGGCGGCCGAACTGGGCAGGAGGCTCGCGAGCCGACGCCTGGAAAGGGGGGACCGGATCCGAGGCCCCGAGGACGTCTACGACCATTTTTACCAGCGGATCCGGAGTTGGCGCCGGGAGCACTTCATGCTTCTGCTCCTCGACGGTCGCCACCGTGTCCTGCGCGAGTCACAGATTTCCCAGGGTACCCTGACGGCGAGTCTGGTGCATCCGCGCGAGGTCTTTCGGCCGGCGGTCCTGGCGGCCTCTGCGGCCGTCGTGCTCGTCCACAATCACCCAAGTGGAGATCCCGCGCCGAGCCGGGAGGATCTGGTGGTCACCCGCAGGCTGGTCGAGGCCGGCAAGATTCTCGGAATTCGCGTGGTGGACCACATCATCGTCGCCGAAAACGGCTTCCACAGCTTGCAGGAAAATGGTCAACTTTCTGAAGGTTGAGTTCTATCTGTCTAATTCTGAAAGGATTTCATGTTTAATGATCCGAGGTATAAACCCCTCATGGGCGGAAGGCAGTCGGTCGATAGGGAGTTGGCTGACTGCGCGCAGCAAATTTGGGAGGAAGAAAATGGCGAATCTCGGGCTGGAAGAAGAGGGAATCGGTCACGCCCTTGCGGACATCGAGCGACGTGCTTCTCCGCGGGTCGATCTCATCGTCCGGATCCACTACGCGACCGTCGACGAAGTCTTTTCGGACTTCACCCGGGACATCAACGAGGGGGGCCTCTTCGTGGAAACGGACAATCCCCTGCCCGTGGGCTCGGAGGTCGCCCTGCAGTTCAGGCTTCCGGGGGGTTGGGGCGGAGTTGAAAGCAAGGCACGGGTTGTTCGAGTCGCGGTCGCCGAGGCAGAGCGAGTGGGCGGGATGGCGGTTGAGTTCGACGATTTGAGCGATGTGGATCGCGACCGACTGAACCGGATCATCAGCGATCTTCGCTCCAGTCGCCGTCACGGCTGATCGCGTGGGGCGGTCTTTCGGCAACCCGTGAACTCCAAAAATTCCGCGAGACTTTCATGTCTCTGCCGTATCGCTGCGATCTTCCGCCGCGGAATCGATGCGTCGGCATTTATGCGCTCGACGCGGCCTGGTGGCGAGCCGGCGGGCCCCTCTGGCTGAGTCTGGGCGCCAAACCTGGTTTTAGCGCGATTAGAAGTGTGAGAAAACTCAGCGGGATTCCGGTATCAGCCGGGATTTCCGTCCATCCGTCGTCCCGCACTTCGGAAGGTCATCCGAGCGGATCCCGTCGAGCGGGATCCGCCTTTCTCGAACTCGAACTCGCTCGGACGGGCCACAAGCGAAACGCATGGGCGGGGCCCGGGATTCGGAACCCCTCAGCCGGGATGCGATTCTTCACCCCAGGCATTCTTCAACGCAGCACTCTTCAACGCAGCACTCTTCAACGCAGCACTCTTCAACGCAGCATTCTTCAACGCAGCATTCTTCAACGATTAGAGAGGACGACGATTAGAGAGGACCGTCGGGCAGGAGACCGCCGCTTCGGTTTCCGTCTAGAAGGGGATGTCGTCTCCCCCGGCGGGTTCCTGGGTCGCCGGTTCGGCGGAGGGAGCAGGTGCTCCAGAGGCCTGATTCTCATCGCGCTGGCTGCCTCGGGGGCTGTTCAGGAATTGGACCGTTTGCGCATTGATCTCGGTCGTACTGCGCTTGTTGCCCGCTTTGTCTTCCCATTCTCGAGTCTGCAGTCGTCCCTCGATGTATACGGAACGCCCTTTTGCGAGGTATTGGCTGCATAGTTCCGCCAGCTTCCCCCACGCGACTACCCGATGCCACTCCGTCTGTTCCTTCTTTTCACCGCTCCGGTCGGTCCAACTCTCGGAGGTGGCCAAGGTGAAATTTGCGACCGGTTGACCGTTCTGCGTGTATCGAAGTTCGGGATCCCGGCCGAGATTGCCGATCAGGATGACTTTGTTGACGCCTGCCATTTGCACAGCCCTCCTTGGGGGAAAGAAATCCGGGGCTCGACCAAGCATCCACGGCTCGGAGCGCCGAGTCAAGGGCGAACTCGGGTTCTCATACCCGGGGGATCGTGGCGCTGATTCCGCGGGAGGGGTATTCTTGGCTGTGTTTCCCTTTCCGGGGGGTGGGGAAGTGATCAGGTCAGTCTTATCTTGCATTCAGCTCACCGCGGGGGGTCTGCCCCGTGGCTAGGCGGGCCGCGAAAGCTGGCGCCGCCAAGAAGCCTGGCGGGGCTGAGCGCGGCGTCTGGGTCTCTGCACTGGTGTCGGAGGCGCTCGGCATCTTTATGCTGGGCCTGGCGGCGCTTTCCACCCTGGCCCTGGCCACCTATTCTGCGAGCGATCCGCTCGTCTCGATGGAACCCGTTCTGAACGGCGCGGGGGTTGTCGGGGCAAATCTGGCCGGGGGCCTGCTCGGTGTGCTCGGGACGGGCTCGGTCTTCTGTGTCGCCGCGGGAGCCTTCCTGGGACTCCGCATGGTCCTGGGCAAGGGCACCCCATCGTCTGGTTCACGCTTCTGGGTCGGAAGCCTCTTCGTGATCGTCTCGGTCTCGAGCCTGGCCCCGTTTCTCGCCGAGGAACTTCCGGGGCACTCCGGCTGGCTGGCCGGGGGATTGGTCGGAGATCGGCTTCAGGCATTCGAGGAACTCCTGCTGAGCCGCTGGGGGGCTCTCCTCATCAATGGCTTGATCCTCGTCGTGGGTCTGCTGAGCCTGACGGGCATCTCCACTGGTGTCGCATTGATGGCCGCGGGCCGAGGCCTTCAGAGAGTGGGGGCCATCGGCGCTGGAGCGGTGACTCTGTTGGGCTCGGGAATACTCTCCCTGGCGGCGTTCACCATGCAATCCGGACGCCGGGGAGTCGCCATGCTCGGACGGGGCTGGGCTTCGCTCGTGGTCTGGCGAGAACAGCGGGCTCGGCGCGGCCGGGTCGCTGAATTGCGGGCCCCCGAGTTGCCCCCGGTCTCCGCCGCCGCCCCCAGCGCGCCGAGTGAAAAAACTCAGGAGAAGCCCCGCCCGCGCAGCAGCAAGGCCGGGGATCCCCAGATCGTCGACCACATCGAGGAAAGACAGCGGACGCGCAAGCCCGAACAGGAGAACTTCGAGTTCAACGAGGAGCTCTCGACCGGCCCCTTCCTCTTGCCGGATACGGGGATCTTTGCCCGGCCTCCGGAGGGCGAGCGGACTTTTGATCGCGATAGCCTGCTCATGAATTCGCGCATTCTCGAGAAGAAGCTGATGGATTTTGGCGTGCAGGGTCGAGTTGTTCGCGTCCATCCCGGCCCGGTCATCACCATGTACGAGTACGAGCCCGCCGCCGGCGTAAAGGTGAATAAGATCGTCGGACTGACGGACGACCTCACGATGGCCCTGCGAGCCGTATCGATTCGCATCATCGCCCCACTGCCGGGCAAGAACGTCGTGGGGATCGAGGTTCCGAACCCCGCACGGGAAACCGTCTACCTGCGTTCGTTGCTCGATAGCGATAGCTACCGCAAGGGAAAGTCGACCCTCACGGTTGCGATGGGGATGGATATATTTGGCAATCCCATCAGTTCCGATCTTGCAAAGATGCCCCACCTGCTGGTCGCCGGTTCGACGGGGACGGGCAAGAGCGTCTTTCTGAATTCCTTCCTCTGCTCGCTCCTATGCCGTGCGACTCCAGACGAGCTCAAGCTTCTTCTGGTGGACCCCAAGCTATTGGAGTTGTCGATCTACGAGGGAATCCCCCATCTGATCGCCGATGTGGTGACGAATCCGAAGCATGCTGCATCGGCTCTCCAGGGAGTCGTACGCAAGATGGAGGAGCGCTACCTGATGATGAGTTCCGTTCAGGTGCGCAATATCGATCAGTTCAACGCCAAGGCCCGGGAGCAGATCGACCTCGGAAACACCCATTTTGAGCTGAAATCCATCAACCCGCCGGGGGAGGATGTGGAGAATGACCCCGTTCACGTTCAGTGGGCTCCGCTGCCCTATATCGTGGTGGTGATCGACGAACTCGCGGATCTGATGGTCAGCGTGGCGAAGGATGTGGAGGAATCTCTTCAGCGCCTCGCCCAAATGGCTCGAGCTGCGGGAATACACCTGGTACTGGCGACTCAGCGGCCGAGTGTCGATGTCCTGACAGGCGTCATCAAGGCGAATTTCCCCTCGCGGGTCTCCTTCCAGGTTTCTTCGGCGACGGATTCTCGCACCATTCTCGATCAGAAGGGGGCCGAGAATCTGCTGGGCCTTGGCGATATGCTTTTCCTGCCCCCGCGAACCGCACTGCTGGAGCGACTCCACGCCCCCTTCGTGAGCGAAAAGGAAGTCGGAGAATTGGTGAAAGTGCTTCGCGATCAGGGCAAACCGGTCTTCGATGAAGAATTGGTTCGCATTACCGAGGAGGGCCCCGCCAGCGCGGATTTCTCCGACGAGGATGCCGACGAAATGTTCGATCCCGCCGTAGCGGTGGTGACCGAATCCAGGAATGCATCGATCTCCTACGTCCAGAGGCGGCTGAAGATCGGATACAATCGGGCCGCTCGAATCATCGAGCGAATGGAGTCCGAGGGAATGGTGGGCCCCCAGATGGGCAATCGCCCTCGCGAAGTTCTGCTTCGCGATCCGAATGAGGAGTGAACCCCCGGACCCCGATGCTTCCCGCGTAGAAACGATCTGCAGGGATGAAGCCGAGATGTGTATCGGATCGAGTCGCGGGAGGATCGCCGGGGCGGCCCGAAGGCCCGTGTCCCGTCGGAGCGAGCCAGTGGCGGAAGCGGATTCGATCGAATGGAGTGCGTGAAATTTCAGTGGGATCGAGGGAGGAAGGGCGGCTGGGCTCGAGTACAGCGGACTTTCGCGACGAGTGGATTGATGGAAGAATGCGTATTCCACGCTGGGAGTCGGCCTTTCCGAATCCCACCAGAACCGGGTTTCCGGCAGGGGTGTCCAGGTCCACGATGAGAATGCTCACCCGTATTGCCCTGGGCCTCGCCCTGGCGTCGCAATTCCTCGGCAGCGCCCAGGCGCTCGAGGGGAGTCCCGTCGCCACGACACCCGACCCCGAATGCGCAAGGCCCGGGGACGTGATCGAGAGGGTTCAGCGCCGCTACGATGCTCTGGCGGATCTTCGGGCGGATTTCGAGCAGGCGACGGAATCCGCGGTACTCGGCAGTGGGTCGCTGGCCGCGGGTGAACTGACCCGGGGTACCGTCCTGCTGGCCAAGCCGGGAAAGATGCGTTGGAGTTATCGCGGGTCGGAGCCGAGTTTCGTGATCAGCGACGGCGAGACTCTTTGGATCTATGACGTGAATTCAGCCCAGGCGAGCAAGCTCAGCGTCGACGAGGGCTATCTCGCCGGAGCGGCCCTGCAATTCCTGCTCGGCGATGGCAGGATCTCCGAGAGCTTTCGGGTGTCCATGATCGCTTGTGGAGCCTCGAGCGCTGAGTTCGAGCTATTGCCCCGTGCCGCCGCGAACTACGAGAGCCTGCGGTTGACCGCCGGACTCGATTCGGGACTGATCACGGCCACGACTCTGCTCGATCTCTTCGGAAACCGAACGACGATTCGCTTCAGTGGAATCCGCGTCGACGAATCTCCCGACCCGAAGAGTTTTGTCTTTGTGCCGCCCGCCGACGTCGAGATCATCCCACTCGGATCGCGGCCCTGAGCGACGCCCGCTGGGCCATATCGCCAAGAACGCGTTCTCGGCTCAGCGCACTCCCCCGAATGCGGCCCAGTCGCTACTTGGCCAGCTCCTGCCTCTTCTCGTGGCTGAGTCCCGAAACCCAGGTGGCTGTTGCGAGAACAGGTTCTTTTTCGCACCGCTGAAAGTTGCGGGGTAAAAAAACTCCGGTTCGGAAGGGTACAACTATTGGTCAGAATGGTCCCTTTTTTGGCAGTTTTCTGGAAACTCACGAGCGTTGACAACTTTGTCAGAAGCGGCTTGAAACTATTTGTTTTTTTTTGAGGTGTCGAAATGCACCCCCAAAAATCGACTCCGCGATGGGAACACAAACGTTTTCGGGTGGATCTCACAAGGTTGACATAAGCAAGGGTTCCGGGGCGACTCCCGGCTGGCTCCCGGAGCCAGAACGTTTTGTAAAACAGTGGTTTGCATTGAGTTTCGTTCTTCGGAGCTGCTTGACACTCCCGGGCGAGCCGATAGACTGAAAAAGGAAGAAAAGGTGCTGAATTTCAAGAGTTTCGACGATTCCTACGTCCATGACCCGAACTTCTGAGCGGATCGAATCGCCAATCGATGCCCCAGCGGCCGCCTCGTCGGCTCGCCTGGGATCGAAGTGGCGCTTTCCAAAGGAATGCTTTTCCGCGCAGGTACTTGGAGCCGCCCCGACGGCTCGCAGAGCCGGCTTGGGGCGAATCGAAGCTATCCCGCGGGTTTTTTCTTCGTCGGGTGGCCCATCTCTCCGAGCCTGGTCGACTTGTTCTCTGTCTCAGATTGGCGGCCCCTTGGGCACGGTCTTTGCTTATCCAAGGCTACAGGACGCAGTTCCCGTGCTGGCGGGATGGCGAATGAGGAGGTCGCAGGCATGAGCGAGCATGATTCGGGTGGTGGTGAGGGGCGAAGGGGTTATACCCGCGAAATAATCGGTAGGACGTCGGCTCCCGAGAATGAGGAGCAGGGCGCCCCGGATTCCATGGGGACTCCCCGGATGGAGCATCCCGATGCCGAGGGGCTCGAAGACGCCATGCGCTTCTATGGCAGCGACTCGCGGGAATTCAAGCATCGGCTCGACAGCATGTTGAGCGAGTTCGATTCGCTGCGACGGCGATACGACCACGCCCAACTCCAACAGCGTGGAGCCGAACGCCAGAACGAAAAATTGGTGAGTATGCTGCAGGAGGCGAAGCAGCAGGTCGAAATGCTCCGCGAGGAGGTCGACAAGCTTTGCGCTCCGCCCAATACCTATGGGATCTTCCTGGCCTCCAACAAGGATGACACCGTCGAGATCATCGTGGACGGTCGACCGATGCGGGTCAACGCGCATCCGAGCCTCGATCCGGGCCAACTCGAGGAGGGCCAGATGGTCGTCCTCAATGAAGCCTTCAATGTCGTCGAGGCCGCGGGTTTTGCCCAGCGTGGGGAAGTGATGACGGTCGCGGATTTCGTATCCGAGAGCCGAGTCCTCGTCCTGGGACATACGGACGACGAGCGCGTGGTCACCCTCGCGCAGCCGCTTCGAACCGAAAATGTGCGAGTGGGCGACCGCCTGCTGGTGGATCTGAGAACTCAGCATGCCTTCGAGAAGATGCCCAAGTCGGCGGTCGAGGAAGTCATGCTCGAGGAGATTCCCGACGTGACCTATGAGAATATCGGCGGTCTCTCGGATCAGATCGAGATTCTTCGGGATTCGGTTGAGCTCCCCTACCTCCACCCGGAGATCTTTCGAGAGCACGAATTGCGGCCGCCCAAGGGCATTCTCCTCTATGGTCCTCCCGGCTGCGGCAAGACCTTGATCGCCAAGGCGGTGGCGAATGCCCTCGCTAAGAAGATCGAGATCCGCACGGGTCGAGGGACGACGGCCTTCTTCCTGAATGTGAAGGGGCCGGAGCTCCTGAATAAATACGTCGGCGAGACCGAGAGCAAATTGCGCGAGGTCTTCAAGAAGGCGCGCGAGAAGGCCAGCCATGATGTGCCGGTCGTGGTCTTCTTCGACGAGATGGACTCTCTCTTCCGAATGCGAGGGTCGGGGGTCTCGTCGGATATGGAGGCGACCGTTGTTGCGCAATTCCTCTCCGAAATCGACGGCGTGGAGTCACTCGAGAATGTGATCGTGATCGGCGCGAGCAATCGGCAGGATCTGATTGATCCCGCGGTTCTGCGCCCCGGCCGCCTGGATCTCAAGGTGAAGGTTTCTCGGCCGGATGCAGCAGCGGCGAAGGAGATCTTCCGAAAATATCTCACGCCGAACCTGCCGCTGCATGAGAGGCTCCTGGAAAACTATGACGGAAGTAGCGAAAAGGCCTGCCACGGTCTTATCGATGAGGTCATTCGAAGCATGTACTCGACCGGCGAGGAGAATAAATTCCTCGAGGTCACCTACGCGAAGGGTGAGAGAGAGATCTTCTATTTCAAGGATTTCGCCAGCGGTGCGATGATCGAGAATATCGTGGCCCGAGCCAAACGGAAGGCCGTGAAGCGGTTGATCGATGAGGGCGAGCGCGGGATCAAGACCACCGATATGTTCGAATCCGTTCGCGACGAATTCAAGGAAAATGAAGATCTTCCGAATACGACAAATCCCGATGATTGGGCCCGCATATCGGGGCGCAAGGGCGAGCGGATTATCAATGTGCGAACTCTGATTTCGGGAATGGAGCGGAAGGAAGAGACGATCGAAACCGTCGCCGCAGGCCAGGGACAATATTTGTAGGCCGTGACCTGCTACGGTCGCTCGGGTCGGCTTCGTTTAATGGTCGCTTCCATATCCGAGATCCAACGGACGCAAGACCAGAGAAGTTAAAACGGTCTTACCCGGGGTGGTGTGTCCGGCGGAGTCTGGGGAGAGCAGAAAGTCAACTCGAAGCAGGAGATCGGATGGCGATACCTAGTGTAATGGGCACGGAGATCGAGTTCGGGATCATCGTCAAGAACGATCCTGAATTCGATCCCATCTCGGGCTGCGTTCTGTTGGTGAATGCATATCGCGAGGATCCCGATGGCGAAATTCTATGGGATTACGACCAGGAAAACCCCCTGGCCGATGCCCGCGGGTTTCAGGTGGACGGCGAGAAGTATACGCCCAACCAGCAGGAGAATATTGCCCGCAACAAGACCCTGATCAATGGTGCGCGTTATTACGTGGATCACGCCCATCCCGAGTATTCCTGCCCGGAGGTCACGAACGCGAGAGATCTCGTGATCTACGAGAAGGCCGGGGAGCGGATCGTCGAGATGAGTCGGCGGGAGGCCAACTCGCTACTTCCCGAGGGTGCGGTCATGTTGATTCACAAGAATAACAGTGATCGCAAGGGGAATAGCTACGGCTGCCACGAGAACTATCTGATGGATCGCCGCACATCCTTCAAGCGTATCGTGGAGCATCTCCTCCCCTTCTTCGCGACGCGGCAGATCTACTGCGGCGCGGGCAAAGTAGGCAGCGAGAATCGCGGCGAACCCTGCCGATACCAGATCAGTCAGCGAGCAGATTTTTTCGAGACAGATGTGGCGCTCGACACGATGGTAAAGCGCCCCATCATCAATACTCGAGATGAACCCCACGCCGATCGCGAAAAATATCGCCGTCTGCACGTGATCGTGGGTGACTCCAATATGAACGAGTATACGATCTACCTCCGCAATGGTGTGACGGCACTCATCCTGTCGATGATCGAAGACGGTGCGATCGATGAGGATCTTTCGCTACAGAATTCCGTGCGGGCCATCAGGGATATCTCCCATGACTCGACACTGAAGAAGACCGTCCGGCTCGATAACGGCAGGAATCTGACTGCGATCGAAATCCAGGAGAAATTCCTTGAGATGGCCCTTACCTATGCGGCCAGGAATTCCCTCGATGAAGTGACGAAAGATGTCCTCGATCAGTGGCAGTTCGTGATGACGAAGCTGAAAAGCGAGCCGATGGAATTGCATCGGGAGGTCGATTGGATCACGAAGAAGCTCTTGATCGAAAATTTCATTGCGCGCAAGGGGATTGACTGGGAGGATTCACGGGCCCAGATGCTGGATTTTCAATACCATGATTCTCGCCCGGACAAGGGGCTCTACTATATGTTGGAGCGCCAGGGGAAGGTGGCCCGGATCTGTAGCGATGAGGAAATCAATGCGGCAGTCCATACCCCCCCCTCGGATACACGAGCCTATTTCCGGGGAGAGTGTCTGCGTCGTTTTCCGGCAGAGGTCTTCGGTGTCAACTGGGATTCCATTTCCTTCGGGATCGACGATGAGCCGGTGAGGCGTATCATGATGAGCGAACCCCTCAAGGGCAGTCGGGAGCATGTAGGGGACCTGTTTGGGCGGTCGAAGGACGCCGCCGATCTGTTGGCTAATCTCACTTCATAGATGCGTTTCCGGTGCTCCGGCTAGCGCGAGAGGTATGGGGATATGGCACGATTCATCAAGCATCTGAACGGTCGCACCGCAGCCGAGGTGAGGGCCTCCGCTCGCATCTTCATGTCCGCCTCGGGGGAACAGAAGCAAAAGCAGGGCGGTGGCGGTGGGGACGACTCCTCTGCTGGCCAGGATGCCGGCAGCAAGAAGGCCGCGAAAAAGGGTGAGGAGATCAAAGAGGATATGGACAGCCTGATGGACGAGATCGACGCTGTCCTCGAAGAGAACGCGGAAGAGTTCGTGAAGAATTATGTTCAGCGCGGTGGCGAGTAGTTTTCGGACTGCCGAATGCCGCCGATGAGGCGATCCGGGGGGGGGGGAAGTGGACTGGAG
>PVBE010918991.1_pt1 | contig 15170 bp, 11 predicted proteins | sample 1631181 | NCBI WGS metagenome assembly PVBE01 (sample SAMN08397723, study PRJNA350692) | Marine metagenome, whole genome shotgun sequencing project. | isolation source: water | place: Pacific Ocean | collected 2012-04 | reverse complement strand
CCAGAACTTCGGTTCGAGTGCGGCGACCGTGATCGCTTTTCCCTCCGAGGTTTCATACGTCCGGTAACAGGCGAAGCCGCCGCTCAACAATTTTTCCTGGTCGATGATGTTTCTTCCCGATTCGAATACTTTCGAAGCAGCCATCGGCGTCCAGGAAAGAATTGCATCGGCGAGGGCCAGATCAATATACGTGCCTTTGCCCTTGTGAAGCGCGCCGAGAATGGTTGTCGCCGCGTACAGGCCGCCGGAGAAGTCCGCGACCGGGATTCCCGGAACCGAACCAAGATCAAGGACACCCGCCACGCCGAGAAAATTCAGGTCGTGTCCTGGTTCGTCCCGCCGGGGGCCGGTCTGACCGTATCCGCTCAAGGAACAATAGATGATATCGGGGTTTGCTCCCTTGACCGCTTCGTAATCAACGCCGAGCTTTTTGGCAACGCCGGGGCGGAAGCTTTCGAGGAAGATCTGAGAATTTTTGGCGAGTTCCAGAACCTTCCCGGACGACTTCGGTTTCTTCAGGTCGAGCGCCACCGACTTCTGCCCGGCATGGAGTGCGTGGTAGGCGTAGCCGATTCCCTCCACATAGGGGGGAAGGGATCGAAGCGGGTCACCGCCGGTCGGATCCTCGACGTTGACGACCTCCGCGCCCATCTCCGAAAGAACGTGCACCGCAAAGGGGCCCGGAAGATGGCGGGATAGATTGAGAACCCGTACGCCTTTGAGAAAGTCGAGCATTCAAGAATCCGCCCTCCCTCGGGGGGAAGGGCGGAAATTTGACAACTCGTTTAGCCCTTGAGCAGGGCGGCTCCGTTGGAGATCACCTTGTCTCCATCCTGGTTCTTCACCTCGAACGCCATCGAGTTTCCGTTTTCCCAGATGGAGGTGGTGAGAGTATCTCCCGGAAGGACCGGCTTGGTGAATCGGACCGAGATCTCCTTGAGATCTTTCGGAAGATTCCCCGCCGAGACCGCCATCGTGCAGAGGCCCTGCAGGATGACATTTTTGAATCCGACCGACTTGGCGAAGTCCAGATCGGTATGGATCGGGTTATCGTCCCCGGAAGGACCGGAATAGCGCATCGGAAGATCGTCTGCGATCGTCGTGGAACTGGAACTCGATGGAGCTCCGCGATCGACTTCCGGTTTCGGCGCTTTCTTTTCGCCCTTCTTCGGAGCGTCGTCCTCTCCGCGGAAGAAGAGTCGCGATTCGAGTTCGACGACGACTTGCCCTTCGCGCATGATCTTCTGGCCGACATTGAGGATCTGGCCGGAAGCCTTGTCTTCGATGGCGAGAATCTCGGCGCGAGGGGCGACGAGATCCCATGGGGCCAGAGGCGCGTGGAAGCGCATCAACTGTTCCCCGTGCACCATCCGCCCGACGTTGGCACTGAAGTCCGGGTCTTCCATGAAGCCGGCGAAGAGTTCTTTGACGAGCGCGACGGGGAAGATGAGCGACCCCTTGTCCCCGACCACTTCGTCGTATTCCTGCATCCATTCTGGATTGATCATGACCGCCGGGCCGGAATATTTGCGGCCGATCAGTCCCCGGTTGAGGCCCTTGTCCTCTTCGAACCGGAAGCATTGGCGGAACTTGATCCAGGAAGGAGGATGGTTCAGTTTTACCTTTCCATCGGAATGTGCTTTCTGTGCGTCGACCGCGCCGGTGAGGATTCCCCAGAGGGTTCCGGCATCGACTTCGATCGTGCAGGTCGGGGAAGGGTGTTTGCCTTCCCGCATCCGGCAGGTGCCATCTTCGATGACAACCGAGCCCATCTGCCCGTCGACCTTGAATTGGATCGCGCCATTGAATCCGGTCGCCTTCTCCGGGATGAACCGGTGGGCGATGCTGGCGAGAACCTTTTCGGCGCTGACGTCAGAGGTCTCTTCTTCGGCGCCGCTGTCATCAGCAGAAGTCGCGGCCGCTTTCATTTTCTTGAAGTCGAAGACCTTTCCGAACTTGGCCAGTTCATCGAGCCGGCTCGCTTTGATCTTTCCTTTCATGAAGGCGGTCTGTCCATCGATCTTTCCGGAAGCCATGCCGAGCATGGTGTCCTTGTCGATCGTGACCGTTGAGGTGGGCGCGTCCGGCTTCCCTTCGGTGATCGAGCACTTTCCTCCATCGACCGCAACGGACCAATCGCCCGCACCGGTGATCTCAAAGTGCATGTTGGTCTTCCAATCTCCTGCCTTCTCGGCAACGAAGCCGGTGGGGAGAAGTTTGAAAAGTCCGGGAACACCTGCCGAAGCCCCGCCTGCCGCCGCTTTCTTTTTCGGAGCGGCCGCTTTCATCTTTTTGAAATCGAAGACCTTTCCGAACTTCGCGAGTTCGTCGAGTCGGGAGGCTTTGATCTTGCCTTTCATGAAGGCGGTCTGTCCGTCCACTTTTCCCGAGGCCATGCCGAGCATGGTGTCCTTGTCGATCGTGATGGTAGAGCTCGGTGCGCCCGGCTTTCCGTCGGTCACCTTGCACTCACCACTCTCAACCGCGACACCCCAGTCGCCGGCACCGGTAATTTCAAAATGGATGGTCGCTTTCCAGTCGCCCGCCTTCTCGGCCACGAAGCCGGTCGGAAGAGCGTGGAAAAGAATGCCGACCGGGTTGTCGCTGCCGGTGTCCGCTTCCGCAGGCGCTTCCGCGACCGCTTCGGCGCCGATCTGGGTAAACCTTTCGGCGATTTCGATCGGGGTCCAGGGGGTATCCTTCTTGATCCCGTCGGTCATGTTCATTTTGTATTCGAAGATCTGCTTTCCATGAATCCCGTAGATATTCCCGGTGATCTCCTTCGAGCTGTCCGCCGCGAGGAAGGTCACCATGGGGGAGATGTCCTCCGGAAGCATGTCCTCTTCGACACTCTCAATGTCTTCGGTCATGCGGGTCTTGGCAACCGGAGCGATCGCGTTGACCGCGATGTTGTGTTTGGTCAACTCCAACGCTGCGATACGGGTGAGCGCGTAGATGCCCGCTTTGGCCGCCCCGTAGTTGCTCTGCCCAAAATTGCCCTGAAGCCCGGCGATCGAAGAGGTGTTGATGATGTGGCCCCCGGTGTCCTGATCTTTCATGACGGTCGCGGCGGCGCGACTGCAGGCCCAGGTTCCCCGAAGGTGAACCGCGATCACCAGATCAAACTCTTCGTCTGTCATTTTCAAAAGGGTCTTGTCGCGGAGAATGCCGGCGTTGTTGACCAGGATGTCGACCCGTCCGAAAGCGTCGACGGCGGTCTTGATGATATTTTCCGCCCCCTCGGTGGTGGAGACCGAATCGTAATTAGCGACCGCTTCGGCACCGAGTTCTTTCAGTTCCAGGACAACCTTGTCCGCCATGGCGTTTCCGGTTCCCGCGCCGTCCCGGGTTCCCCCGAGGTCGTTCACCACTATTTTAGCGCCTTCTTTTGCGAAAGCGATGGCGTGACAGCGGCCGATGCCGCCTCCGGCGCCGGTAATAATGGCAACTTTTCCTTCTAGTAGTTTCATCGATTAGATCCTCTCGATAATGGTAGCCATACCTTGACCCAGTCCGATACAGAGCGTCACAAGAGCCCGTTTTTCGTTCCGCTTCTCCAGCTCGTGGAGGGCGGTCACGATGAGGCGGGCGCCGGTGGCTCCGAGCGGGTGACCGAGGGCGACCGCGCCTCCATTGACGTTGACCCGTTTGGGATCGACGCCGGTCTCTTTGAGCCAGGCGAGAACAACAGGAGCGAACGCTTCGTTGCACTCGAAAATGTCGATATCGTCTTTTTTGAGTCCTGCTTTCTGGAGCGCGAGTTGGGTGGAACTGATCGGGCCGGTCAACATCAGGGTCGGGTCGACACCGGTGACGGCGGTCGAGACGAACCTGGCGCGTGGCTTCTTCTCCATCTGGCGCGCCCCATCCGAAGAGGCAATGAGAAGCGCTGCGGCTCCGTCGCTGATCTGGCTCGAGTTCGCCGCGGTGATCACGCCGTTCTCATCGAAGGCGGGCTTGAGCGAGGCGATCTTCTCCAGAGAGGTGTCGGCACGAGGGCCTTCATCCCTGGTCACTCCGTCGATCGGGAGGATTTCTTTCGAGAAATCGGCCGCGATCGCTTTCTGGTGACTTTCGAAAGAGAACTGATCGATCTCTTCCCGGGAGAGTTGGTATTTTTTGGCAACGAATTCCGCCGCGATTCCCTGATTGACCAGGTCGAACCGTTCCTGGATCTGTTCGGAGAAGGCCCCGGCGTCCGAACCCATCGTGACCCGGCTCATGCTTTCGGTTCCGCCTCCGATAACGAGGGTATGGTGTCCCGACTGCACCGCCTGGGCGGCAAAGTTACACGCCTGAAGCCCCGATCCGCAGAGACGGTTGATCGTCGTGCCCGGTACCGTGACCGGGAAGTCGGAGGCGAGAACGGCGTTGCGGGCGACGTTGACCCCCTGTTCGCCGATCTGTGTTACGCAACCGAGGATGACGTCTTCGATCTGATCGGATTGAATTTCGTTTCGGGTAACCAGGGCTTTTAAAACTTCCGCTGCGAGATCGTCGGAGCGGTAATGCGCGAGTACGCCACCCTTCCTGCCGATGGGTGTTCGGACCGCGTCAAGAATGAGCGCTTCCGTCATAGAATTCTCCTATGCTTCCAATTGGTTTAAGTATCGAACAATTGTGTTTCGCTGAATTTCAGAGGTACCTTCCCAGATCTTGAAAACGACCGCGTCATTGAGCCACCGGCCGACGTTGTACTCTTTCATGAATCCGTATCCGCCATGGATCTGGATCGCGTTGAGACAGGTGTCGACCGCGAGTTCCGAGCAGTAGAGCTTCGCCTGGCTTCCTTCTCCGCGGGTGAAGGGAACGTCATGGGTCGCCATCCACGCCGCTTTCCAGCAGAGAGCGCGGGCGGCCTGGATTTTCATCTCCATATCGGCCAGTTTGTGGCTGACCGCCTGATACTTGATGATCGGTTGTTTCTGTACGCGGGTCTTGGCGTATTCGAGAGCGGTTTCGAACGCGGCACGGGCGATTCCGAGCGCGCCGATCCCGACCAGAACGCGGGTCGCTTCGAGTGTTTCGTAGACGCCCATCATTCCGCCCGACTCTCCGTTTCCGAGGCGGTTTTCGCCCGGGATCCGAAGGTTGTCGAAGACGACTTCGGTCGTATCGGAGGCGAGAACGCCCCATTTCTTGTAATCTTTTCCGGGGTGAAGCCCTTTGGCCCCTTTCTCAACGATAAACCCGGCCAGACCGGCCGCCTGTTCCATCGTGGTCTTCGCATCCGGATCGGTCTGCGCAACGACCGCGTAGACGTCGGCCCGGCTTCCGTTGGTGATGAACTGCTTGGTTCCGTTTATGATCCAGTCGGAGCCATCTTTCTTTGCAAAGGTTCCCAGGCCCGTGACATGAGAACCGGAGCCCGGTTCGGTCAGGCAGAACGCGGCAATCCCCGGGATGACCGGTTTGTTGTCCGGGTTACAGAATCGGGGAAGCCAATGCCTCGCCTGTTCTTCGGTGCCCATCGCGTGGATCGCCTTGGCGCCGAGTCCCGAGGCCATGAGATGAACCTGGATTCCGGCATCCCCCCAGGCGAGTTCTTCGCCGATCAGGCAGGAGGTAAGCTTGTCCTCGATTCCGAGGCCGCCAATTTCCGCGGGGAAGTAGTGGTCCATCAGGCGAAGAGCGTTCGCCTTCTTGACCAGTTCATCCAGTTCTTCGGTCGGGATTTTCTCATCCTGGTGATAATACTTGTCTGCGAGAGGGCGGATTTCATCTCGCGCGAAATCGTGCGCCATCTCTTGCATCATTTTCTGTTCTTCGTCGAGTGCGAAGTCGACCATCGTTTAGGCCTCCTGAAAGGTTTTTTCTTTGAGTTTCTTTTTCAGCCGTTGGGACCACTTCTCGTTGATCTTGGCTATTTCCTTCGATTTTTCGTGTAAGTAGTAGAGGTGGAAAGGCCACCGACCCGGATTCTTCTTTTCAAGGTCTTCCAGTTTCTCAACGACCTTCTCCAGATCTTTGAGTCGTTTTTCCGCCGCCTTTACGAGTGTTTTGGGCGACATCTTCGGGGTGAAGAAGAGCGCAACATCGAAAGGGGAGTAGACCTGGTCTGATTTGTCTGCCGCCTCTTCGAGTCGTTTTTGAAAACCGCGCTTTCCAGCCGCGGTGATGGAATAGACCCGCCGTTCCGGCCGCCGGCCCTGTTTGGAGACCGAGCCTTTGATCCAGCCGCGCGCTTCGAGTTTCTTCAGGGTGTAGTAAATCGTCCCCGAGGAGACCTGAACGATCCCTCCGAGCTCTTCCATCATCCGTTGGGAAATGTCATAGCCGCTCGAAGGGGTCTCCTCAAGCGTCCCAAGAAGGATGATTTCGTTTACCGGGTCTGTTGAAGCTGGCATACTTTACTTCAAATACTTTAATTAAACTATTACGGCAGGTCAATGAAAAGTGGGCGTCGGAAAAAGGGGGGGCGACTGGTTTTCATGGGGGAAAATCCTCGATCTGGCTCCCAGTTTTGCTATAACACCCGGTCCACCCGGTAGGGGGGTGGTGACAATTGATTTTTGAGGATGGTATGAAAAAAGCAAGAATCCTGGGCACCGGACACTACGTTCCGGAAAATGTGGTCACCAACGAGGATCTGACCAAGCGGCTGAACACCAGCGATGAATGGATCCAGCAACGCTCGGGGGTGAAAGAGCGGCGGTTTGTCACGCCGGGAACACAACCATCGGAACTCGCCCACAAGGCAACGTTGAAGGCGCTCGAAGCGGCGGAGTTGACCGAGAAAGATATCGATTTCATCATCTGTGCCACCCAGACCCCCGAACATATGTTTCCGGGAACGGCCTGCTACATCCAGCAGAGGATGGGATTGCCGGGTGTGCCGGCTCTGGACGTACGGGACCAGTGCACCGGCTTCCTCTATGGGCTCTCCATCGCCGATGCCTACATCAAGATTGGTCAGTACAAAAAGATCCTGCTGGTGGGGACCGAAATTCATTCCACCGGCCTGGAATGGAACGACAATGGTCGCCACGTCAGCGTTCTCTTCGGGGACGGGGCGGGGGCGGTTATTATCGGGGAATCGGAAGACCAGGAGCGGGGCATCATCGATATGCGCCTTCATGCGGATGGCCGGTATGCCGATGAACTGACCGTTCCCGCGCCCGGGGTGGGGTACAACCCCTGGATCAGCCATGAACTGATCGAAAAGGGGATGCATTACCCGAAGATGAACGGGAAAATGGTCTTCAAGGAGGCGGTCTCCTCCATGACGCGCGTCTCCAGGACGATCCTCGCCGAGAACAACATGAAGATCGAGGATGTCGACTACTTCATTCCACACCAGGCGAACATGAGGATCACGGAGGCGGTGGTCAAGATGATCGGAATGAACCCGGAGAAGGTCGACCACAGTATTCAGAAATACGGCAACTGCGCCGCGTCATCGGTGCCGATCGCGCTCGATGAGACCGTTCGTGCGGGCAAGATCAATCCTGGGGACACGGTTCTTATGGCGACCTTTGCCGCAGGCTTCACCTGGGGCGCTTCGCTCATGAAATGGTAGTAACGACGGGGAGTTGACATAAAAAAAGGGCCCGATCACTCGGGCCCTTTTCTATTTTTGCGTTGTTTCCTATTCGTCGTCGGCGCTGTACCAGTCCCGTTTCAATCGACGCTGGCGAACCACTTCACGCCTCTGTTCGAGCGTCAGCTTCGCGTTGCCGAGCGCTTCGCCGGAGGCAAATTCGATATGGTAGTCGCCATCCGATACCGCATTGGTAACGAGGACGTCGAAAACCTGCTTACTCGGAGAAACTCCCGTAGCACGGAAGATATCCGCGAGGGACTGGGCGCACTGCAGGCGAAGAGGCTTCTGCTGGCCGGAGAAGCCTCCATCCTTGTCGTTTAAGACCTTGGCGAGGACATCGATCGCCCGCTGGTCTCCGAAGACGCCGAGCGCCCGTGCGGCCGGAATCCGGATGAAATCTTCCCGAAGAACCTTCGGGCTGACGGTGCGGATCAGCGCTTCGACCGCATCCCGATACGTATAGAGCGTATCGGTGGTCGAGATGGAAGCGAGCGTTTCAGCGGCATCCTTGGCAAGCTGGTCCGCCCGATCCTTCGAATCCTTCTTCGCTTCAGGCTGGTCAAAGATCGTTCCGAGAAGTTCTCTCAGATCGAGCTTGTGGGTGTCTTTTTTGATGTACCAGGGGGTGTTGTCCTGGAACTGGGTTCTGGCCTCTGTAAGGCTCGCTGCGTTGTCTGCGAGGATGATCCGGGGGATGTTGCGGGTGCGAACGTCCCGTGTCAGGGCGCGCAGGACACTCTCTTTTTCCCGGGCCCGGGTGGCGGTCTCCTGGAAATAGATCTGTCCGGCGATCTTTTTCTGGATGATGATCACATCTTCGGTCGGGAATTTCTTCGCCTTGATAATCCCTTCCGATCCGCTGTTGGCGATCACCGGGAAGACGTTGAGGTTCAGAAGAGTCTTCTTGAAGCGGTTGATGAAGTTCCGATCCGCTTCGGTCTGCACGTCGTAGATGACGAGGGCAACGCGGACCCCCTGTTCTCCGAGCGCGTCGATCAGGTTTGGAATCACCAGATCCATTCCGAGTCGGAGTTGCTGCGGATTGAGTTTGACCATCGTTTCCGCCGCCGCATACCGAACCCGTTTGTCAGGAGAAGTGAGCGCTTCGACGAGCGGGTATCCCATGCTTCCGGACGTTCCGGAAGAGCTTTTTGTACTCGTATCACTACCGCGAACATCGGCGGGAAGATCGGTCGCTTTGCCCATTTCGGCGATCGCCTCGATGCAGGCTCGTGCGACGAGCGGGTTTTCATCTTTCATGGAACGTTCGAGCGCCTCGTAGAGGTATTCCCGTCCCGGGACAACCGCGAGGACATTGGAACGGATGATCTGTGCGGCGAAGGAGAAGTATTTGTCGAGAATCGTCTGAATCTCGCCATTTCCGCCGGCATTCTGGATTTCGTCCGAAAGGGAGGAGATCCGGTCGGCTGACATGCCTTCAATTCCGCGCAGAATTCCGACGAGCCCTTCAAGGGTGATCTCATCGTTCTTCAGAGCCGCAACCGAAGCGCGAACCGCCGCTTGTGCTTCGAGCGCCTGCTGGAATTCGTTCATCACCAACAGTGCCCAGGCGCTTTCGCCCCGTGCGTTTCGATAGTCGGGATTGAGAGCCAGAAGATCGAAGAGCGCTTCTTCGGCGAGCTGTTCGTTGAAGACGAAACGGGCGCAGCGACGTTCGAGGAGGCGGTCATTTTCCGCATCCCAGCTCCAGATAAGGTAGTACCGTTGCCAGTTGAAGATGACGCCCGAATCCCCGTAGTAATACTTCTCTGCGAGGGTGTAGTAGTAGTCGGCCGCCTTTCTCCACTCGTTGGAGTTTTTCGCGGTGATCTTCAGGAGAGCTTCCTGAGCGTACTTTTTCACTTCCGACTTTTCATTCGGATCTTCATGGATCTTTTTGAGAGCCGCGATGGCTCGATCATCCCGAATGTTTCCGAGAACGATCGCCGCGGTCTGCTGTAGGAAATCGTTTTCCGATTCGAGCGCTTCGATGAGAGCGAGTGTGGCATCGACCCCCATCTCCTTCAGAAGAAGCATCGTCCGGCTTCGGACCCGGTCTTGCGTTTCATCCGCGAGAGCGGGAAGGAGGAAACGGACCGCCCAGGAGCCGTAATTCTTCAGATGCCAGTGCGCGTTACGATAAATCTCGAACTCTTCACTCGCGAGATCGTCCACATAACCGAGAACGATCTTTTTCCCTTCGCGGAGAGGTTCTCCTGGCTGGGCGATCCGGAAGAGGCGGTGACCAATGTCCCGCATCCGCGGATCGGCCGAGTTGATCATGCCGGCGACCCGTTCTTTGCCCGCTCTCTCGAGGAAGGCGAACACCAGGTTGGCCTGACCGCGCTGGTCGGGATCCTGGTCGCTCTTCTGGAGCGCCTGCTCAAATTTTGTATACGCTTCGTCGAATTTCGCGCGGTTGTAGAGACGGATCCCGTCATCCAATAGTTGGCGGATTTCGTCTTTGAAATCGTCCTGCGCCACAGCGGGCATGCCGCTCTGGAGAATAAACAGGAGCGCGAAAAGGGCACCAGTGAGTCGCTTTGTCATGGGTCACTCCCCGAGACTTTTAGGAAAGAGAAAAAGGTACAATACTTTCGTTTCTGATCAGGTCTTCAAATTTTTCCCGTTTGGTCACGACTTTCGCTTCTTCCCCCGCCACCATGACTTCACACGGCCGTGGATGCGAGTTGTAGGTCGAACTCATGACAAAACCGTACGCCCCCGTTGAATAGATGGCGACCAGGTCGCCCCTCTTCATTGGCGGCATTTTGCGATCCTTCGCAAAGATATCCCCGCTTTCACAGATCGGCCCGACCAGATCGGTCGGAATATGAGGTCCCTCCCAGGTATCCTCATCCGGTACTTCCCCCTGTACCCCCGGCTCCGTCGCCACCGGCCATATCCGGTGGTAGGCACCATATAAACTAGGACGCAATAAATCGTTCATTCCTGCGTCGCAAATGACGAAATTCTTCCCTCCCGACTCTTTTAAATAGAGGACCCGGGAGACCATAATCCCTGCATTTCCGACGATAAAGCGGCCGGGCTCGAGAATCAGCTTGATCCCCATCTCTTTTATGAGAGGAAGGAGCGGTTCAGCGATCGTATCCGCGCTTTTGGCGAGTTTGTCCTTGTACCAGATTCCGAAACCGCCCCCAATATCGAGCCATTCGACGGGACAGCCCACTTTTTTGCATTCGGGCAGGAAATCGGAAACTCTCTGGAGCGTTTCGATATACGGTTCGACTTTGGTGATCTGGCTTCCGATATGGACGTGCAGTCCGTTCAATTTTACGTGAGAAAACTCCCCATGGCGTGCCAGGATCCGTTTCGCCTCGATCAAATCGACCCCAAACTTGTTTTCTTTCTTTCCGGTTGTGATGTACTTGTGCGTCTCTGGATCAACATCTGGATTGATCCGGAGGGCGCATTGAGCCGTTTTTCCCATTCCGGCGGCGATCCGGTTGATATTTTCGAGTTCTTCTTCGCTTTCGACGTTAAAGAGGAGGATCTCCTGCTCGAGAGCAAAGGCGATCTCTTCATCGGTCTTTCCGACGCCGGCGAAAACGACCTTTTTGGGGTCTCCCCCTATTTTCAGCACTCTTTCGAGTTCCCCTCCAGAAACGACGTCAAAACCAGACCCCATCTCTTTCATATAATTAAGGACCGAAAGATTCGAATTTGCCTTTGTGGAGTAGCAGATGAGGGGATTGGCGGGCGCAAAAGCGGTCGTCAGCTTTTTGTAATGGTCTTGGATCGTTTGGGCGGAGTAGATATAGAGCGGCGTTCCATGCTCTTGGGCCAATCGATCGACCGGGACGCCCTCGCAATGGAGTTGTCCGTTTACATAATTGAAGTAATGCACGAGGTGCCGATTATAGAAAGGGGTAAAGAGGCGGTCAACCGACAGAAAAGGCCTTTTTGCTCCTTTTTGCCGAAAGTCTGTCTACTCCGATTCCCCCAAAACACGGATCTTTTGAACCTAGATTTTTTCTTGAAGCGGGGTTATCGACTCCGTACGCTCTTGGATCAAATCATTTGAGGAGATGAAGAATGCCGGATGCCATTAAAGTGACCGTTGATCCGATCGACCTGGAAGTCGTTTCGGAGCCGTATGCCTACATGACCTTCCGTGGGTATGCCCCTGTGATCGATGTTTCCGTCGGGGGAACAAGCCATATGCTCTATATCAGTTCCAAGTCGATCTCTGTGGCGCTCGACCCGCTTGTGAAAGAGAACGGGGATAAATTTGTCGGTCTGAAACTTCGTGTGAAGAAGGAATCGGAAGAGAAGATGGCTCCCTACGTTGTCGAGAAACTCTCCTAGTCCTTCGACAGTTTCCGATGCTGGAGTGCGGGAAGCGATCGACGGACTTCCTCAATCGTTTCGCGTGAAATCTCCGCTTCAATCACCCCGACGCGGGAGGCCTGTGCCAGGACCTTTCCCCACGGGTCGACGATCATCGAATGTCCCCACGTTTTCGTGCCATTCGGATGATCCCCCTCCTGGTTGGGAGCGATGACGTAGGCGAGGTTTTCCACGGCGCGTGCGCGTACGAGCACGTCCCAGTGATCTTGACCCGTCTTTGCGCTGAAAGCGGAGGGAACGATGAAAAGGTCGACCTCCTGGGCGCGGAAAAGTTCCGGGAAGCGGAGATCGTAACAGATCGCAAATCCGATCCGGAATCCATTCATATCGGTCGTAACGATTTCGTTGCCCGCTTTCATATAGGTAGATTCAGAACCGAGACCCGGAACGTCAAAGAGATGTATTTTCCGGTAGAGGGCGTGAATCTTCCCCCCCGGATTGATCAGGAAGGCGGTGTTATATTTTTCCCGGAGAAGGCTTCCCGCGATCCAACACCCTTTCTCGGCCGCTTTTCCCTGGATACGCGGAAGAACCGTTCCATCGTCGTACCGGGTGATGTGCGAGAATACCTCCGGAAGAACGATCAGTTCCGCATTCGCCCGTTCAATGAGAAAGAGCGCCCGTTCGACGTTCTTTTCAACGTCATCTCCGGTATTCATCTGGATGGCGGCGATCTTCATTTCACTTCCGAGCAACGTTTGAGAACCAAAAGAGCCATCGCGGTACCGTAGGGGCGACCGAGTTCATGGGAATCGACCCACGCTCCGTCGATTTCGGCAATGGAAAGAACCCGTTCGATCATCTTCTTCGCAGCCCCTTTCTCCTTCAGGAATCGAATCGCTTCCGCTTGCGCATGAAGATCATACCAGAAGAAGAATCCTCCGTTCTGATAACGGTCCGCATGGTCGTCATATTTTCGAACCCGCTCCAATCGATCATGATGTTGGAAAGAGATGGCGAGCGCCTTTCGAAGTGCTTTTTTTGTTCCCCCTTTCCAGAGGGTGAATCCCATCTCACAAAGAGGCAACCGGCCTGCGGCGCCTTCTACACGGGTTCTTCCCCCTCCCATATAATAGGAAAAGAGATCGTTTTTGGTTCGGCACGCTTTCAGGGACTGGAGAGCCCGGTTGACCAGGGAGGAAGAAACGGTGGCCCCCGCGCTCTTCGCTTCGTAGAGCGCATGAAGAGTCGAGGCGGTTACGAAAGGGTTTGCGTATTCGTGACGGAAGGCTCCACTCGGCAATTGCATTCTCGACAGGGTGGCAATCAGTTTTTCCATCATCTCCTCGTCTCTCTGTTTCGAAAAATAGAGGAGGCGATAGATGTAAGCCCAGAGAATTTCATCTTTATCTTCATGGGCAATCTTAGATTCATCGCGCATATATTTTTCGGCAGCGACGAGGGCCTCTTCGATATGAGGGTTCTTCTCTTTCCATTCGAGAAGGGCCAGAGAGATCAGTGCGGTCGAGGCCATATAGACATTGGGGAGAGAATCGTCTCCTCCAAAGTTGTACCAGGGGTCATCCCACCCCCCGTGCGATCGTTGCATGGAGAGAAGGTAGGTGAGCGCAGGCTCGACCGTCACCTTCTTCATCGTTTTTCGTGGAGAAGTGAAGACTTCAAAGCCGTGCACAAAAGGTCCATCCCCTGCCAGTTCGGCGGACGCTTTCCACGCCCATCGAGAGGAGGGGTTTTCTCGAACGAGCGTTTTCCAGATCGTTCGCCCTTCGTCATCTCGTCGCCCAAGGTGAAGAGCGGCACCGAGAAGATACCGTTCGTGGGGGCTCGTTCCCTTTTTCAACGATCCCAAGGCGGCGGATATATTATTTTGGGCCAGATCTTTGAGCGCGGCCGGTTTCTCCGTTGGGATCTCTACCTTCTTCTTCAGGAAAGAGAGGAGAAAGTTTCGAAGGTGGTCTTCCTGGAACGTAGAGATTCGATCCATTTTTCCTACTACTTTCCCTCCCGAATCGAGCAGAACAAATCCCGGTTCAATGAAAGAGAATCGTTCGATTCCCTGGCTTCCATCCGAAGCCGCCCGAAGAGGAATAAAATGGTTCGAAGCGAGGAAAACGATATCGGGCATCATCCACGGACCGCTCAACATGTATTTGTGGAGGACCCGTTTCCGGTCCATGGGCGATCGAGGGATGCTCGTGACCCACCAGAGAACCGGTTTTCCCGACTTTTTGGAAAGAGCGAGAGCCTTGTTCCGGTCCGTCTGCCATGGGATTTCGGTTCCACATTTTGCTGCAGGGCCCTGCAAAGGAAGGTCGGGGGACTTTGCTTGTAGGAGAAGAAGAAGGAGCAACGTCATTGCGTCGGGGATCCCCCATTGTCGGGGAGGAGGGCGATCCATTCTTCCCGATATTTCTCCATCGCCGCCTTGAACGCTTCGGTTTCGGCAACCGTACTTGGGGCTTCCGGGTCGATTCCGAGTTCTATCATCGAAGATTCCATAAGCGGTCCTAGGGCGGTTTCCAACTGTTCCTGGGTCCGGATCTCTCCCGACTGGATCTTATTGATCACGTTCTGATTGATCCTATCGGCGATATCATCTCCGCGGTTGGTACATCCCCCGGCCAAAAGAAGGAGACACACTCCAAGAGTCATCCATCTTTTATCCATCCTCTAACCTCCATTTCGAACGTCGGCATACCTCAGACTATCCAGCTCACAAGGGAATAGGAAAGGAAATCGTCACGTGTTCCCGGAACGAAAATCTGGTATACAAGGGGGCGATGGGTCGATTGAAAAACGAATTTTCCTGGTCGCGCAGCCGAATGAAAAATTTCGAAGAGTGCCGACGGATGTACTGGTTCGGTGCGTACGGAATGTGGGATGGCTGGGATGCGCGGGCGGATGCCCGGACCAAAGAGATCTATATCCTCTCGAAGTTGAAAAATCGATGGATGTGGGTGGGAGAGGTGGTCCATAACGCGGTGGCGGAATTGCTCGAAACGTACCGCGCCGGCGGAACGGTGGCCGAAATCGATATCCGGGAACGGATGCGGGTCCAATGGAAGTCGTCCAGGGACGAGGTATACCGGCAGCCGAGAAAGGCGAAAACGACCGCCCTCATTGAGCACGATTACAACATCGAAGTGGATGACTGGAAAGAGGTCGCCCTGCATGCGGAAACCTGTTTCCAAAACTTTCTGCAATCCTCCTATCACAATGACTTGAAAGAACTGACACGCGATCAGTGGCTCGGTATTGAAGAGCTCGACTCTTTCTTTCTCGATGAGAGTCGTGT
>PVBE010603686.1_pt1 | contig 15170 bp, 6 predicted proteins | sample 1631181 | NCBI WGS metagenome assembly PVBE01 (sample SAMN08397723, study PRJNA350692) | Marine metagenome, whole genome shotgun sequencing project. | isolation source: water | place: Pacific Ocean | collected 2012-04 | reverse complement strand
GCCATTGAGCGCCTCCGGGGTTCCAACGCCACCCTTCAAGGCGGTCTTCAAACAGGTTGTTGTTGCCATCGCGCCAGCTTGAATCACGATAGGTGACCAGCACAGTTCCATTTGGATTTGTTGAGTAGTTGTTGAATTCGATCAACCAATAACGATCTACTGTTTTACTGGCCCATTCTACTCCAAGTCCCCCGATCAGGTTTGTCACTCCGAGAGGAAGTGGCCGGTTATTGGGCAACTGCCAGATATCAGTTCCGATGGTGGCAACGCTGAGGTCGCCAACACCACTTTGCGCACCTACACTTGTGACCGCATAACTAAAAGGTACTTGCTCTAAGAATCTTTTTGCGAAAGGAATAACAAAAGTGTTACCAATAGGAGCATTCCCAATTTCCCATTCAACATAACCATGGCCGGGAACTGGACCGGTTTCGCTAATTACCCCTCCCAAATTCATGAATTGAATGGCATTAGGTGCAGGGTTTTCAATAATAAGTCGATTCGCATTAAGCGCTAACTGCCCGTTTCCACAATCGAAAAAATTCATGCAATAGGCATCGCTCAATAAGTCTCTCCGGTAAACACTGTCGAGTACCATGGTGTGAAACTTAAGGTTGGAACTTGTTCCTTCAGGATCTAACCAGTATCCCCGATTAAAACATGTGACAATCGGATCAACGTTAACTGCACCCCTTGTATATCTCCAGTTCCCACCAGATGATACTGAATCGGTGATCGTTAACAATCCAGATGGTTTATCAATGTTGATACCAGGAACATTCCCCTGACCAACTACTGCACTTGGTATAAATAACTGAGGTCCAGTGCCGTTTATGTGAATCATGCAACTCCCACCACCATCAGTTGATAGGTTGGTAGAGATTAAATTGCCCCGCAGGTAAATGTTCCCTGAATCCACTGTCACCCTTCTTTGGGCTGCTATCCATAAGGTATCCATCACTTCAAGTATGGTACCGCTTTCAACGATGTAGATTGCATGTTGACTGGCGGGCCAGAATCTAACCTTGGAAAGTGTGTGGCTACCAATAATTGCGTTGCCATAGATAAAATTTACAAAAGCTGCATTCGAATTAATGGTTCCGGCTATATACTTCCAGGTTGTATTAGAGCCCATTGGAATTTGTTTTTGCAAAAACAAAGTGCCACTAGGTTTATTGATAGTGATTGAAGGCAAGCGACCCTGCGTTGGACCATTTGTGCCATCTATGGTCTGATTTCCAGTTCCTACCATATGGATCACACCGGTTCCTCCTGCTGCACTCTGAGCCTGGTTTTGATCGAACAAATCACCATGGAGTAAAATATCTCCATCCGTCAGGTATTGCAAAGCTCCGCCACTGCCGGATAAATTACCCCAGTAAAAGTCATTATCTACTGTTACAGTGAGGGTGTTAAGGTGTAGATCACAAGCTGAACGTGGACCAAATCCCATGTTCGTGATTCGAAAATTACCGCCAGTAATGTATTGTTTAATCGGTCCTGAATTAGCACCACAAAAGAACAAGATCCCGGGTCCGTTGATTTTATTTGAATTGACTCCATTTCCTGCAGAAATAAAATCAAGATCTCCTCCCAAATTGAAGGTGTTAACTACATTAACTTGCCCGAGGGTTTTATCAATCTTCAAGTGGGTAAGATTTCCACGAACAAATCCCACAGTTGACCCCCTTAGATTTTGTGTCCCAGATCCGTTGAGTGTAATCTGTGTGTGGCCTATGAAATCTTGGCCATTCAAAAATGTGCTGCGTTGCACCACATCACCCTCAACTTCAAATCCTGTTATGCTCGCATCTCCAACCATATCCATACGTCCATCTCCAACAAAAGCCAAATTGTTTTTAACATCAAATATGGTACTGTCTTCCAGGTTATACTCGTAGTTACCTACAGTATCTGCCTCAAAAACCAGGTTGTTCACAATCATCAGGGCAGGCCAAAGATTGGAAACATCAATTATCATCCCAATTCCATCTTTGAATGTGATGGTTCCGCTGTTGTGGGTAAATGTTCCGCCTGTGAAAATGAAATCCCCTCCTGTCCCGCTTCCGTTATCGATGATTAAACTATCAGATGTACTGGTAAAAGCACCGCCTGAAAGATTGAAATCATTAACATAAATCCGATCATTCCCTCCGATAAAGGTTCCGGCAGCCATAAAAAAAACACCGAGTCCACCACTTGCTACCGATGCTTCAAGTTCACTACCAGGAGATTGTGTGATTGTTCCCGCATAGGTAGCCTGAATATTAACAAAACCAACCACCGCATCAATATCCTGCGTGCAATTTGGGGAGGTATTGTTAAAGCGCACTTCATCTCCTGGCTGTGGTAAACCCGCAGGTGTCCAGTTGTTTCCATTACTCCACAATGCATTAACGCTTCCATCCCAGGTTTTGATGACTGCATGAACATCGAAACTGAAAATAAACAGAAACAGCAGGCAAGCAGCACAGACCTTTAACAAATGAAATGATTTCACCATAACTCTAATTTCAATAATAAGCGTGTTCTTAATCGATTGTAAACAAACAGTTTACATGGTTGAGGAGGGGTTCATTTCTGGATACAGGGGGTAGAAAAATGAACTAAGCAAAGATAGTGAAAAAACGTTGTCGGCTTACAACACTTATAGTTAACTATTCGATGCGTTGTCGTGTTGTTTTTCAACACTTTAAATGTTCCATATTAGTATCATCCAAATAATCGCTTCTCAACTAATTATAGTTTTTAGTGCTGCGATAGTTGGGGATTCTATATCTTATATGAAACTTTTTCCTCTAAAATCAGTATAAGAATAGACACACACGGCCACCCCGATTTAATGAGGACGAAAAGCAGGGCAAGGTATGATTTGGGAGAGAATGAAGGTGGTAGATGCCGGAAGAACATATATTTTTCTGGCTACCGCAAAGGAAAATGAAGGGACGAAACCGGGGAGCGGGTTTATTCAAAAGCTGGTTAGTGCTATAATCGTATGTCTTCTTCTAATACCACTTTCGACCACCAACAGCCTGGCAAATAGAACCGCCCCAAAGTCGGAAACGCAAATCAAGAAAGAAGCCACCAGGGCATTCAATTCTGCCAACCAACAACTTAAGATCGGGGATTACAAAGCAGCTATAAAAGGCTACAAAGAGATGATCGCCATTCAGCCGGATTGGCGCGCCTATTTCCAGATGGCCAATTGCTTCAAACACCTGGAAAAACCCAAGAAAGCTGCCAAGTGTTTTAAATTGAGTTTGCAGGAAGACAACACCGTAAGCCGGATTTACAACAACCGGGGCAACCTATATCTCGAAATGGGTAAATACAACCAGGCCATAAAGGACTATAATCAGGCAGTAAGAATGGACCCCATGAATTCATGGGCCTACAATAACCGAGGGGCAGCCAGAATCTTTCATCAGGACGTTGCCGAACCGCATCCACGAGATGTCGAACGCGCCATCAAGGATTTTGCCCGATCAATTCAGTTGCGATCTTTCGCCAGCGACACCGCCTATTTCAACCGCGGCTACAGTTTCAATTTACAAGGTGAGTACGAAAAGGCAATACACGATCTAGATGTTGCCATCAAATTGAATAATCAAAACGTAAGGGCATTTCTACAACGTGCCTTGGCGTTCTACAAATTAGGCGATATTGTTTCTGCCGAAGTAGATGTATTGGCTGCTATAGACCTCGGCAAGTCAGTAGATGAGCTTAAAGCTTTTACAGCACAAGAATCATTTTCATTTGAGACACCACTTGAACCCAGTTACGAAGCCGGTAAAGAAAGGACTGCGGTTACTGCCTCGGGGCAATAGTGCATCTTTCATTTCGAAAAGTGACGGCATTCATACAGTTCTGAACTTCCTTTTTATCTAAATTCGGCAAAGTAAAACCCTTACTTATGTCCGGAAAAATCAAACTCATATTGCTTGTCGCAATCCTCGCAGGAATCTGTGGTGGAATTTTTGGTTATATGGAATTTAATCGTACGGCTACATCCACCGAAGACCTGAAAAGCGAGCTACATACCGATGTTGCCCAATTGGTGAAAGATTACGAGGCAGATGAAATGGCTGCCAATGAAAAATACCTTGGTAAAATCATCAGCGTTGGCGGTGTTGTTCAAGGCATCGATAAATCAGAGGATGGTGGAGTTTCGGTGCTTCTTGAGAGTGCGGATGGAGCCGCAATGGTTAACGGTTTGATTGAAAAAGGAAAAGAAGCGGCTGCAGTAAACCTCCAACCCGGTGACAAGATCATGATCAAAGGCAGTGTTTCAGGCTATGACGATTTGTTTACCGAAGTGAAACTAGCCAATTGCATTATAGCTATGGAATGACTTTTGCGTTGGTGGATTCGGAACGGCCGATTCCGGCAACCAAACATTTTAAAACCAAAATCCAACATCTAAAATCTAATAGCATGAAAACAATAACGCTGTTCACCGTAACCGCAATATTGCTGCTTCAACCCTTGGTGGCACAAGACAAATACATCTGCCGAAATGGGCATATCTGGTTTCATTCCGAAGCACCGATGGAAACCATTGAGGGGCACAACCGCCAGGTAAGCAGTGTGTTGGATGCAAGTAATGGAAACCTGGTTTTCCAGATTCTGATGAAATCATTTCAGTTTGAAAAAGCTTTGATGCAAGAACATTTCAATGAGAACTATGTTGAGTCCGACAAATTTCCAAAATCTAGCTTTTCGGGGCAGATCAACGATTTTGAACTGGTTGATTTGAAAAGTGATGAGATCCAAGAAGTAACTGTTGCTGGTGAACTGACTATTCATGGGGTGACTCAACCGGTTTCGTCTAACGGAACGCTTCAAATGGTAGATGGAAAACTGGTGACCAAATCAACCTTTCAAATTGCAGTAGCAGACTACGATATCAAGATACCCGGGGTCGTAAAAGAAAACATTTCCAAGATCGTGGATATTCACGTTGATGTGGCCTACGAAGCCAGGTAGTCAAATTTTTCTTTGAGTTCTTTGAGTAGAACTTTGTGAACTTCGTGGTATAAAACGCGATATTCCAAAGTGCGCATCTCCATTTTCAAGATTCTACTTTTCACATGTTGGGCAGTAAACCTCCAAGCCCAATACCAACCGATCAAAATAGTTGCTCACCGGGGTGCCAAAAAATTCGCACCTGAAAACACCATCGCTGCATTCGATACGGCCATTAAGATGGGCGTAAACATGATAGAGTTTGATGTGCGGCAAACCAGGGATGGACATTTTGTGGTGATGCATGACAAGACCGTTTCAAGGACAACCAATGGTTCCGGAAATGTAAAAGACCTGACACTGAATGAAATTAAAAAACTGGATACAGGCGGCTGGTTTTCTGAAGAATTCAAAGGTGAAATAGTCCCTACCCTAAAAGAAGCCATGGACTTGATGCGAGGAAAAGTGATCCCGGATATTGACTTCAAGGCGGGTGACCCAACTCAGTTGGTGGCTTTCCTGGAACGAGAAGGATGGCTCGATTCATTGGAAGTTTCCTTACACCCTACGAGTGAAACCCAGCTTCGGCAATTGCTGAAACTTACCGATAAAATCACCTACAGGCCATCCTGTTCAGGGGGTATCAACTCATTACGACAATTCAAGGAATCAACCGGGGCAAAAGTGGTGAACATCAATTGGATTGAATTTTCTGGAGCGTACCTGCGTGCCATCCACAAACTGGAAATGAAGGCTTTTGTGAACTGCTTAAGAAGAGCCGACAAAGCCCGAAAGATGAAAAAGGCCATCAACCAGGGAGCGGATTATATCCAGGCTGATAATCTGGATGTCCTTATTCCTTTGGTTCGAAATCGGCCAAGAATTACTCAGGCATTTTAAGTGTTTCCCAGCCACCCTCCCTTGCGCTTGACCCTGTCAAGCGCAAGGTTACTAGGTATTCCAACTTCCTCCTAAATTTGTTTTCAAATTTCCTATATCATGAAACGACTTCTTTCCCTCCTTTTCACTTGTGCGCTTTGCTTCAATCACTATTTTTCGAATGCGCAATGCTCTGTTGATCTTGGGCCGGATTATACGGTTTGCGCAGGTGATACTGTAGCATTAACTGCCGGACCTTCTTTATATGCCTATATATGGTCGAACGGAACGACTGGAAACGTTTCTTGGTTTGGAGATGCCGGGATTCACTGGGTTGAATGTACCGATACTTCAGGATGTGTAGCAAGAGACACTATTCTGATTCACCATACCGGAGTAATGGTTGATTTAGGCCCCGACACAACAGTCTGTGGCTCCTACACCATCACACCAAACATAACATTACAACTGGTAAAAGACTCCATCAAAATAACCTACGATGCAACACTGGGAGTATCTGGTTTATCAGCAGCAAGCAAAGTTTATGTGCATGCCGGAGCTGAGTTGGTTCCATTTGGAGGTTGGCAATATGTAACCGGCAATTGGGGGCAGGATGATAGTATTGGCATCATGAAAAACGCAGGGGTGAATCTATGGGAAATCACCATTCACCCACAAACCTATTTCGGCTATTCGCAAGGCACACAACTCAATGGCATTTTCATGGTTTTTAGAAATGCGGACGGCAGCGCAACCGGAAAAGATGATCTTGACCAGGACATATTCTTATACACCGCAGTTGGAAGTCCATCTTCGCAATTTGGAGGAGTCAGCGGTTCCTGGATTCAGGATAGTTCGTTGGTTTATCTTTGGTCGGATGGGTCCACAGCACCAACCTTAACGGTTAATTCTTCAGGCACGTATTGGCTAATGACTCTTATGCATAACAACTGTGAAGCACAGGATTTTATTCAGATCACCATTTCACCTAATGTAGTTTTGTCAGCAATCACCACCAACCCAACCAGCATTGGAGGACATGATGGATCGATTGACCTAACAGTTTCAGGAGGAACTTCACCATTCTCCTACGTTTGGGACAATGTCTTCACCGGAGAAGACCCATTGAATCTGCAATCTGGCCAGTATTGCGTAACTGTAACCGATTCTGTCGGTTGCATGGCCGACACTTGCTTCACCCTAATCGTAAATCCTTGCGCAGGCATTTCAAGCCACTGGGCCTCCCCCATCACTCCAAACTCCGCCCGCCTAAACTGGTCACCCGCACCCACCGCCCACCACTACAATATCCGAGGAAGAAGAGTGGGCTCTACCAACTGGGTAAACCTGGTAGTTCCACCCAACCCAACCTTCAAAAACGTGTTCGGTTTGAGTTATGGTTTTTCCTACGAATGGCAAATACGTTCTGCCTGCGATGCAGCTGAAACCAGCGTTTCCGCTTGGACTGTCTTGGATACCTTCACTGCAGATTGTTATCCAACAGATTCCATCTGGACAACACCAGTCACTCAATAGCGCTCAACTAAACTGGGAGGCAGTGCCCGGTGCAGCCGCTTACGAAATTCGCGGAAGAAGAGTCGGGACCACCAACTGGGCCAATATTCTGGTGAGTTTCAATAACACATCAAAGGCAGTTTTCGGATTGCTGCCCTCGACACAATATGAGTGGATGGTAAGATCTTGGTGCGACACCACAGGTAACCGAAAATCTGCTTATTCAGCTTCCGACTTTTTCACCACATCGAGCTTTTCAAAACACGCGAAACCAATATCAGGAGACATATCTGCTCCGATGCTTTATCCCAATCCAGCGTCAACCGAAGTATGGGTAACTACAAATGCTCCCGTTCAAAAGATGGAATTGTTTTCAGCCACTGGTCAACTACTTCAGACCTATTCTCCCGAAAATCAATTGAGGTTTAAATTAGACTTAACTGGCATTCCACAAGGACTCTACCTATTGAAAATTGAAGGTCAATGGAACAAGTTCATTATACAGCGATGATGGCCGCAAGGCAAGTTTGCAAAAACATTTCAAGTTCCTTCGTATCGGTGATTTCACCTAGCGGAACAAAGAATATTTAGAAGGATATTTTTTATTTTCGGCAGTCCTGCCCCCGGTATGTTATCCCTATTCAAATTTCCATGAACCCTTATTACCCGTGGTAACAAGTTTGGCACCTGCCGGATTTTTTAATCCAAAAAGACACACAATGAAACGCTCTAACCAACTTTTGACTTTCTGTCTGCTCATGCTATTGCCTTTTGTGGGCTTTGCTGCAGGTGGTGAAGATTGTGCTAATGCAACTACCATAGCAACATTACCCTACACCGATAGCGGCAGCACTGCAAACGCCATTAACAACTACACCGGGTCATGCGGTGGAACTGGTGGCGCACCAGATCACGTTTATTCCATTATTCCAGCACAAAATGGAACCATCGATATTTCACTTTGCTCGGGATTAACGAATTACGATACCAAACTTTTCGTTATCAAAGACGATTGCACGAATGGAACCGAAGTGGCTTGTAATGATGACGCCTGTTCAAATGACACCATCTTCACGCAACCCTGGATTTCAGAATTAACAGCCGTACCTGTTGTAGCCAACACCACTTACTACATTGTTATTGGTGGATGGAGTGCAACCAATTCAGGTGATTATACGATCAACGTAACTGGAAACTTCGTCACGGGAGGACCATGTGCAGACACTACAATTACAGCGCCTGTTACCAATTTATTGGAAACAACCACAGGGGCGGGTGACGACTGCACATTGAGAACTTCTGAAGATTACATCCTTGAAGTAAACCTGCCAACCCCAGGCGACTGGACGTTTTCATTGTGTAATTCTTCCTACGATACCTGGTTGACAGTTGGTTCAACCTGTTGCTCAGATGATCTTGGCTCAAACGATGATAACTGCGGTTTGCAATCTGAAGTTTCAATAGTTGGAATGGCAGCGGGTACCTACTTTGTACATGTTGAAGGATTTTCCGGTGCGGGCGATTTCACTTTGAATATCTCCACTGCCGGAATAGGAACACCTCCAGGAACAGACTGCGTTAACCCTTTGGTGATCACTGGCCTTCCTTTCAACGAAACTGCAGCAACTACAAATGGTTTTGGAGACGACTACAGCACAACACCTTGCAACACCAACTATATTGGTGGAGATGAAAAAATCTACACCTATACCCCGGCTCAAAGCGAGACGGTTATAATCACTGTTAACAACATCAGTGATGCATGGGCCGGAATTCAGGTTACACCAGAATGTCCAGATGTTGCAACAGCGTGTTTTGCAGAAACGAATAACACCACTGCAACTACCGATTTGGTTTTAGACAGTGTTGCCCTGACCGGAGGAACTACCTATTACCTGGCCATTTCAACCTGGCCAACACCTCAAACCATCGCATCATACGACTTGAATATCGCAGTGCTTCCGACTACAGGAGGAGGACCCTGTCCACTTTACGGAACCACTTTCGGATCAGCCACCGCACCAACAAATGGTGGAACAGACACAGTAAGTACCTGTAACTGGGCGGGAGAAGACATGCCAATCCTCAGCGTGGTTGCCGGTGAAACCTACGAATTGAATTCAAGCATCGGAACCGATCATGTATTTGTATATGATCCCAGCGGTGCACTTGTTCCCAATGCATTCGGACAAGTACCTTTGCAGTTTGTGGCTCCGGTTTCTGGAGATTACATGGTTGCGCTCGCTTTGAATGACACTTGTGGAACAGAAACAGTTTGTCGTTTAACAACAATTACACATCATCCATCAGGATCACCTGCCGGAACGAACTGCGCAAATCCTTTGGTGGTGACTTCATTGCCTTATAACGACAATGACGCCACAACTGCCGGATTTGGTGACGATTACAGTTCAACTCCTTGTAATGCAGTTTATATTGGAGGTGATGATAAGGTTTACACTTACACACCAGCCAATAATGAAATGGTGAATGTCACGGTCAGTAACATCAGCGATGCCTGGGCAGGAATTCAAGTGACAGATGCTTGTCCAGATGCAGCTACGACATGTGTGGGTGAAGCTACAAATAGCAATGCCACAACAGATTTGGAGATTGATAGCTTACAACTGGTGGGCGGACAAACCTACTACATAGTTGCCTCCTCATGGCCAGCGCCTCAATCCATCGATTCCTTTGATTTGAGCATTACTTTGATCCCTACCACAGGAGGCTGCACAGCTGACTTTAACGTGAATGCACCTTATAACAGCGGAACAGTCACGACTCTCGGGGCCGGAGACGACTGTTCACTCCGCACAACTGAGGACCACATTTACTCGGTGTTTCTTCCACAAAGTGGTGACTGGACCTTTTCACTGTGCGGTTCGGCTTATGATACCTGGTTAACTGTTGGAACCACCTGTTGCTCAGATGATTTGGGTTCAAATGATGACGATTGTGGTTTGCAATCAGAGATCGTTTTAACAGGTTTATCTGCCGGTTTGTATTGGGTTCAGGTGGAAGGATTTTCCGGTGCAGGTGATTACACCCTCGATATCTCATTGGACACCATTATTGTGGGAAATCCTCCGGGAACTGATTGTGTTGACCCACTAGTGGTAACTGCCTTGCCTTATACCGATGCCAACGCCAGCACAGCAGGATTTGGTGACGACTATAGCGCAACCGCCTGCAACGCCTCATACATCGGAGGTGATGAAAAAGTTTATACCTACACACCTGCTGCAAACGAAACGGTGAATATCACCATGAGTCAAATCAGTGATTCCTGGGCCGGAATCCAGGTATTGGCAGATTGTCCTGATGTGGCAACCACTTGTCTGGCCGAAGCAAACAACACCACGGCTACCACCGATCTGGTGGTGGATAGTTTGCAACTGACGGGAGGAACAACTTATTATATCTTGGCTTCAACATGGCCCGCACCACAAACAGTTGACTACCAACTGGATATCACTCTGATTCCGACTGGCCCAACTTGTGCAGCTGATTTTGCGGTTACAGCTCCTTACAATAGTGGAACCGTTTCAACTTTGGGCGCGGGTGATGATTGTGCTTTAAGAACTACCGAAGATCACATCTATTCTGTTGTGATTCCTTCAACAGGAAACTGGACGTTCCAAACATGCGGATCATCTTACGACACCTGGTTGACCGTTGGAACAACATGCTGTTCAGACGATTTGGGATCGAATGATGACAGCTGCGGACTGCAATCCGGAATAACCCTGGCCAATCTGGCAGCGGGAACTTACTTCGTTCAGGTTGAAGGATTCTCAGGTGCAGGCGATTATGTCCTTGACATTTCTTCACCAGTTGTTGGAGTTCCAAACGATTTTTGTGCAAATGCAATTACACTGGCAGTTGGAGCAAACGGTTCATGTCCAGGTGCAGCAATCCTTTCAAGCACAGCCCTTGCAACAGCGAGCCCAATGTCTCAAACTTCATGCGATGCATTCGGAACCAATGTTGATGTGTTCTTCACTTTCACTGCTCCTGCAGCAGGTGCTGTTCAGATTAACGCCATCAACACCACCGCTACCATTCCACCAGAAATGGCCATTTACGATTCTTGTGGAGGAACAGAGTTATTCTGTTTTGCACAGGGACAAACTCAAATTGCAACCGGCTTAACAGCAGGTTCTACATACATTCTTCAAGTTTGGCATGATCAACAAAGTGGACCAGGAGACTTCGAAATTTGCTTGCAAATTCCACCGACACCACCGGTTAACGATGATTGCACTGGAGCAGTAGCTTTAACAGTTGGAGCAGCTGGAAGTTGCCCGGCAGCCGGAACTGCCGGATCGACAGTAGCAGCCGCTGCAAGTGCCATGGCTTCAACTTCATGCGATAGTTTTGGAATCAACCTAGATTTGTTCTACAGTTTCGTTGCACCTGCAAGTGGAAGTGTTGAAGTGGATATTGACAATGTGACTGCCACAGCAACTCCTGAATTCGCTATTTATAGTTCTTGTGGCGGAGCAGACATCCAATGCTTCTCACCCGGAGCAACAGGAATAGCTGCTGGTTTGACACCAGGCAATACATATATTCTACAAATGTGGCACGATGACGGTGGCCAGGGAGATTTCACAATTTGTCTTTCCACTGCACCACCCGCCCCATTGAACGATGATTGTGCAGGTGCTATGCCATTAATAGTAAATCTAACCGGAGCTTGTGCGACAGCAACTGTTTCTGCAACCACCACAGCTGCCTCAGCTTCATCGATGTCACAAACATCCTGCGATGGTTTCGGAACCAACCTCGATGTGTTCTTCAGTTTTGTGGCTCCAGCGGGGGGATCTGTAGAGATCAACCTGGCCAATGTAACAGCTACAACAGTTCCTGAGGCAGCAGTTTACGATTCCTGTGGTGGAACGGAAATTGCCTGTATCAGTCCGGCAACCGGGAGCAATGTGGTGTCGGGTCTAACTGCTGGACAAACCTACATATTGCAAGTATGGCACGATGCTCAATTGGGTCCTGGTGATTTCGAAGTTTGCCTGCAAGTGCCTGCACCTCCACCAGCTAATGATGATTGCGCGAATGCCATGGTGGTCAATGTTGGCACAACAGGCGATTGCCCTGGAAACTCTGTAACAGCAACAACTACAAATGCAACTGCCAGCGCAACAGCCCTCACTTCCTGCGATGGATTTGGAACCAACCTCGATGTGTTCTTCAGTTTTATTGCACCTGCAGCAGGTGAAGTGGATATCACATTGGCGAATATCACTGCAACCTTCAACCCCGAAGCAGTTGTTTATGATGCTTGCGGTGGAACAGAAGTCGTTTGTTTATCACCAGCAGTCGGAACCAATACGGTAACAGGGCTGACTGGCGGAAACACCTACATCTTACAGGTATGGCACGATGACGGTGGCGAAGGGGACTTCACGCTTTGCATTGAAGGACCAGCCAGCCTGACCAACGATGAATGTTCAGGCGCAATTCAGATTCCTCATTTATCGGCATGCGTACCTTACACTGCCGATGCGGCCGGAGCAACAGAGTCTATGCCTGGTTGTACAGGTGACGCTGGCGATGATGTTTGGTTTTCATTCGTTGCAGTAACCGGTCAAGTCCATATTGAGGTGGTGGGTTCAGCAAGCTACGATGCCGTAATCGAAGCATTCGATAGCTGCGGAGGAACATCATTAGGCTGCGAAGACAGCGATTTCAATGGAGGTGGAACGGAGATTCTTACCCTGTTCAATCTAACTCCAGGGAACACCTACATGGTTAGAGTGTATGACTGGTTTGCAGCTGCACCTGCAACAACCACATTTACGATTTGTGTGTACAATGCCGCTCAACCGGCAGCTAACGATGAGTGTTCAACTGCCATTACATTGCCTCAGCTGGCAGCATGCGCACCCTATAACGCAGAATCTGCCGGTGCAACTGAAAGCATGACTGGTTGTACTGGAACTGCTGATGACGATGTCTGGTTCAACTTTGTAGCAGTAACAGGCCAGGTGAACATTGAAGTCACCGGCTCTGCCAGCTACGATGCAGTTATCGAATTGTTTGATGCTTGCGGTGGAACTTCCCTGGGTTGTGTTGATGATGACTTTACAGGTGGAGGAACTGAAATTCTCACAGCTACTGGTCTGAATGTTGGAAGCACTTACTCTTTCCGGGTTTATGATTGGTTTGGCGCGGCACCGGCCACAACAACGTTCGATGTGTGCGTGTACAATGCACCACAACCACTACCAGGGCCAATCAACGACAGTTGTTCAAATGCACATCCTTTGGTGGTAAAAACATTCTGCGATCCAATTACCGCAACTACCTTGAATGCTACCGAATCTCAAGCCGGATGTACTGGAACTGCCGATGATGATGTTTGGTTCTCTTTCACTGCTACCTCAACTCAGAACCTGATTGAAGTAACCGGCAGTGCCGGTTTCGATGCGGTGATAGAATTATTCGATGCGTGTGGAGGAACTTCAATGGGATGCGTTGACGATGATTTCACCGGTGGTGGAACTGAGATCATGAATGCTACGGGATTGACCATGGGTAACGATTACCTGGTCAGGGTTTACCACTGGTTCGGAACGCCAGCAACCACACCGACATTTTCAATTTGTGTTTATGACACGACAGCATGCCCTGCTCCAGCTGACAACTGGACAACCAAAATTGGTGCTGATCGTGCAAGATTAAACTGGACGCCAGTTGCTGAAGCACTGCGTTACCAGATTAGAGGTAAGAAATTGACAAACACCACCTGGAAGATTATTGATATTGATTACACAACTCCAACTCTTCGTGATGTTTGGGGATTGGATACCAATGATACTTACATCTGGCAAGTACGTGCGATTTGTGATAGCGCTTCAAACCTCTACTCGCAATTCACGCCATTCGATACCTTCCAGACTGTTTGTAATATGCCAGACAGCAATTGGATTGATCCGATCACGCCAACAGCCATGCGCCTGAACTGGACACCCGTAACTGGTGCTTATGGCTATGGCATGCGGATGCGTGAAGTTGGTGGACCATTCCAGCTCTTTACATTCTCGCCAAACGTTACTTCCAAAGTGCTTTATGGTCTAACCCCAGGTCAAGCATACCGATGGAGAATGTGGACTTACTGCGACAGTCTCGGTACTTACGAATCTGAGTTTACTCCGCTGATTGAAGTTACCTTGCCAACTATCAACCGATTTGCAAGTGAATCTGCTTTGATCAATGATGAAGCACTGGAAATCTTCCTGGCACCAAATCCAGCGAGAGATATGGTTTCAATTCACCTTAGTCAACCGGTTGATGGCTTTGTTGAAATAGTTGATTTAGCTGGAAAGACTTTACTCGGCCAGGTAGTAGAAAACGAAGCAGGTGATGAGATCAAACTGAACACATCTACCATTTCGGGAGGTGTTTACCAGGTTGTCTTCACAGAACAGGATGGAAACACTATCGTGAAGCGATTGATGCTGTCTAAATAGCATTTCGCGAATTCAAAATACCAATCCCCGGTTGAATCATCAGCCGGGGATTTTTCGAATACCTAAAATTTTCTTCCAACAAATGCCTTATATATTTTCAGGCAAATTTCTGACCCAATGAAACATCTGAAACTCTCGTCTGCTCTTCTTCTAGTTCCTTTTCTATCAATGGCTCAAGGCAATTGGTTAACTGCCTTAACAATCACCCCATCGGCACCTGGTTGCGGAGACAATATCACAGTAACCACATCGGGTATTCAGCAATTCGCTACGTTGCGGCGATGCGATGTGTCCCCACGCACTGCCGATGCGATGATGTGC
>PVBE010185531.1_pt1 | contig 15170 bp, 8 predicted proteins | sample 1631181 | NCBI WGS metagenome assembly PVBE01 (sample SAMN08397723, study PRJNA350692) | Marine metagenome, whole genome shotgun sequencing project. | isolation source: water | place: Pacific Ocean | collected 2012-04 | reverse complement strand
TTAAGCATCCAAACGGGCGTAGTCTCGATCAAGTGATTGGAGACAAGGTTGGGCACACCACGGCATTCAACACGCTTGAGATCGGTTGTAACGGGTTCACGGCCGGCAAGGAGTCAATCTACTTTGACAATATTTCATGGTATGGGCCGGACAAGATTGCTCCATCCATTCGTGATCCGCGTAAGCTATATGATCGGTTGTTTGCAAAAGATAGCTTTCGATCGAATGTTTCCGAGATCACGGATCTTGTGCTTGCTGATGCGAAGTCGCTTTCGCTGAAACTGGCGACGGAGGACCGCGCGACGCTGGACGAATTTATAACCATGATTCGGGATGTGGAGGTGCGCATGGCCAAGCTGGAGAAGCTTTTGGCCAATGCAGACATTCGTGTCCCGAAGAGCGAGGTGTTGCCGCGTGGTGAATACATACGATTGCAGGCAGATATGATGCTGCTGGCATTTCAGATGGGCATAACCAACATTTCCACCTTTATGATCGGACCAGAGCGCTGGGATGCCACGTTGATGTATGAGGGCGTGTTCGACAAACCAGTGCAGCACCACAACATGACCCATAATCAGAAGGGCAAGGGTTATCTTGAAGTGCAGAAGATCGATCTTTTCCACATGCAGCAGTATGCCTACGTGCTCAAGCGCATGAAAGAGATCAAGGAATCAGACGGCAGTTCAATGCTCGACAATTCGCTGGTGACTTACGGAGCAGCGCTGGGTGACGGTTCCACGCATCAGTATTATGACCTGCCGATGATCGTGGCAGGTCGCGGTCAGGGGCAGGTGAACCAGGGCCGCTTCATCCAGTGCAAAAGTGGAACGCTGAACTCCAACCTGTGGCTTTCGGTCGCTAAGTTGATGGGGTTGGAAATAGAATCTTTCGCAGACAGCACTGGCTTGATCTCCGATATGTGGGCGTAGGGTTGTCGATGTTTGCCAAACGATTCATTCAACGGGGCGGCTTGCTCCTGTTGTTGGTCTCTATTCACACGGTCCCGGAGGCCGATGAGTTTGATCAATTCCTCAAACCGTTCTTCACCAAAAACTGCGTGAAGTGTCACGGCGGCGAAAAGGTGAAAGGCAAGGTCAACCTCAAGGAGATTGCCAACGATAAACAGTTTCTTGCCAAACCGGAGCTGATCAAGGAATTGATCGAGGTGATCGATGCGGCCGATATGCCGCCGGAGGACGAGCCCCGGCTCACTGAGGCGCAGCGTGCCAACCTGCTCGCCACACTTAAGACGGAGCTGCGCGCTGCCACCGCCACGGCCAAGGGCGAGCACATACCGATCCGCCGCCTGAACCGGTTCCAGTACAACAATGCCGTGCGCGACCTCTTCCAACTGAACCGCGATGTGTTTCCGTTGCCGGAAAAACTAATGACGCGTCAGACCATCTACCTGAATGCACCCAAGATGCCCGATCGCGTTAATGTGCGTTCGCTCACGCTCAACCCCGCCGACGGCCTGCGCGAGGTGAAGGCTTTCCCGAAAGACCTGCGCGCATCGCACGGCTTTGACAACCAAGCCAACCAGCTCACACTCTCGCCGTTGTTGCTCGATGCATTCCTCCGGCTAAGTGTGTCCATAGTGGAAAGCCCGGACTTCAACGAAAACACCGTCGGCGTCTGGAACACCCTCTTCAAGCCTCCCGCCGAGGGCATTGATCTGTCGGCCGATACCCGCAAGCGTATTGCGGCCTTTTTGAAGCGAGCCTTTCGCGGGCCGGTTGAGGCCGCCACGGTCGATCGCTACACCGCCTACGCATTGGCCAAGATGAAGCAGGAGCTGTCCTTCACCGAAAGCATGAAAAAAGTCGCCTCTGGCGTACTGTCCTCGCCGATGTTTCTCTATCGCTATCCTACCACCGATGCCAAGGCTTACACGCTGGCCTCCAATCTTTCCTTTTTCCTCTGGGCAAGCACACCCGACACCGATCTGTTGCGCCTCGCCGGAAACGGCGACTTGGTCGAGCCCGAGGTGTTGGACAAGACCATCGACCGCATGCTGGCGGACCCGAAGATCGAGCGATTCCTCGATACGTTCCCTGTGCAGTGGATGCAGCTCGAGAACATCCTAGCTGCTACGCCCGATCCCAAGAAACACCGTTTGTTCATGCTCGACAAAAATCACCCCGCGAGCCTGCAGATGCTCTGCGAGCCGCTGCTGCTCTTTGATGCGGTCTTTGTCGAGGATCGCCCGATTGCCGAACTCATCAAGCCCGCCTTCAGTTACCAAAGCGATTTCCTGAAAGATTGGTACACCACCGACCTCAAGGCGCCGAAGGTGGATGAGAAAAAAATTATCGAAGAGAACAAACCGATCAAGATCAATCGCAAAGCTGCTGAGTTTATGATTAAGTTGGCTCAATCTGATTTGGATGTTTTTGTAGAAAGCATCCCTTCTATAATTGAGAAGAAGGCGGATCAGATTGATTTCACGGAGGGGCAAGCGCAGTGGGAAGCCGCCCAGCAGAAGGCACTGGCTGAGAGTGCGGCACTTTCCCCTTGGTATCATATTGGGCCCTTTGGTGCGGGTAACTTCGACGAGGCTCACGCCAAGGCGTTCATTGACGAAGCGGATGTCGATTTGGGAAAAACTTACGGCAAGCTGAAGTGGGAGCTCGCCGAAAATTTCGTGGACGGAAAGGTGCACAATCTGAGCGGAGGAAACAGTGCGACCTATCTTTACCGCACGATCCAATCCGGCGCAGCACGGGAATTGGAGCTTTCGCTTGGTACCGATGACAGCTTTAAACTTTGGCTCAACGGCAAGTTGATCACCGATAAAAAAATCACCCGAGGAGTTGCGCCTGATCAAGACAAAGTTCGAGTGAGCTTGGCCAAGGGCCAAAACAAACTGCTCTTCAAGATCGCCAACGGAGGCGGAGGCTACGGGTTTTATTTCAAGACTCAGTCGGTGCCATTTCCTGTTCCAGTTGTTGCGGCGATGCAGACAGACGCAGCAGAGCGTTCGCACGAACAAACCGCTGCATTGGCTGAGTACTACCTCTCGATTGCTCCCGAGTTGGAGCCTGCACGAAAAAAAGCGGCATCGAAAAGGGAGATTTTGGCAAAGGTGTTAAATCAAGAGAAAGACAAGCTGAACAAACTGCCGAAACCGCGCGATCCCCGCAAGGTGCAGGAGGAGATGAACCGTCGTTATGATGATGAGATCCGTGGCAGACTGCGAGATGAGACATTTATGCGAGTGGCGGCGAAAGATCCACGATATGGGGGTGTAATCACCAGTGCTGCGATGCTCAGCATGACCTCAGGTCCGCGCCGAACACATCCTATCGCGCGTGGCGCGTGGGTCATTGAGGTTATTTTTAACGATCCACCACCACCACCACCCAATGATGTTCCGCCGTTGAATGAAGATGCATCAGAAGAGAATTTGTCTATTCGCGAAAAGTTTGCCAAGCACCGTGAAAACCCCGACTGCGCCGGATGTCATTCGAGGTTGGACCCGCTTGGCTTCGCGCTTGAGAATTTCGATATTACCGGACGCTGGCGTGACAAATACGAAAATGGTCGCACCGTAGACGGCAGTGGCACGTTGCTTCGGAAATATGAATTCAAGGATATTGTCCGTTTTAAAGAATCGATCACAAAAGAAGACCGTCGATTTGCCAAGGCCTTCACGGCTCATCTCATGCGGTTCGCGCTTTCTCGCGAATTGACGCCCGGCGATACGCTGACCATCGATCGAATCATAAACAAGACAGCGAATAAGAATTTCAGACTGAGGTCGTTACTCAAGGAAGTGATAAGGAGTAAAAGTTTTCTTCAAAAAAGCTAGTAAATCTTTGGTTGTTTCCCCTTTTCATTTATTGAGGGCGCGGTGGTTTTAGGCGGCCGCGGTCGGATAATTCTGAATCGCTGAGGGGAAATAATAAGTAACATGCGTTCAATTAACTTACATTCGATCGACCGCCGCAGTTTTTTGCGGGGAGTTGGCGTGGCGCTGGCCCTGCCGATGCTGGAGAGTTGGGCGCGTGGGGCGCAGCCGCAGCGGCCCCGACGGATTCTGGCCATCGGTAATCACCTGGGCTTTTATCCCCAGGCATTCTTCCCGAAGGAGGCCGGCGCGGACTACGTCAGCAGCCAGACCTTGAAGAATATCGAGAAGCACCGTAAGGATTTCACGGTTTTTTCCAATCTGGATGATGGGGCGCATGGAGGTCATTCAGGGGTGCATGCTTTCTTAAGTGGTGGCATCCGCAAGGAGGAATCGGGAGGTTTCCCCGAGAAGAATATTTCCCTGGATCAGGTAGCCGCCGAACACAGCGGCAGCGCCGCCCGTTTCCCCTCGATCAACGCTGGACTGGCGGGGGGCACGGATATGTGCTGGAATCGTATGGGCGTGCGAATCCCGCCGGTGAACAATCCCGCCCGTCTGTTCGAAGCCCTTTTCGTTCAAAGTTCAAAAGCCGAGCGCGACTTGGAGCGAACGCGGTTGGGTCATCGGGGGAGTGTCCTCGATGCGCTTCGTGACTCCGCGAAATCCCTCCACGGCGATCTGAACAGCGCCGACCGCGACAAGCTCGACCAGTACCTGACATCGGTGCGCGACGTGGAGCGCCGACTGCAGATGTCCGAGGCCTGGCTCGACAAGCCGAAGCCCAAGCCGGGCATCAAAGCGGTGACCGATGAAGAACGCATGCACATCGAGGAAATGCCGCTTTTCTTCGATCTGCTGACACTGGCGCTGCAGACCGACTCCACCCGGGTCGCGACCTTCGAGATTCCCATGGGATTTACGACCTCCGACCTGGACAACGTCACCTCTGGCTACCATGGCCTCTCGCACCATAGCAAGGGCGAGAACAAGCTGGAACAGCTTAAGGTGGTGGAGGATTACATCTTCACCCAGGTCAACCGGCTCTTCGACGGTCTGCAGGAGGCAAAGATATTCGACGACACCCTGGTGGTCATGGGCAGCGGTATGAGCGACGGCTCGAAGCACAGCAACAAGGATTTGCCTGTGCTCCTGGCCGGCGGCGGGCTCAAGCATCAGGGCCACGTGGTCTGTCCCGCGGACAAACACAAGCGCGTGCCCTTGTCGAACCTCTGGTTGTCATCCCTGCAATGGTTCGGTATCGAGCGAGAGAGATTTGGCAAGAGCAACGGCACTTTTTCACAGATGGACTTTTCCTAAACCATGAGTCGCTCATATCTCATCACGATTGCCTTCCTTGGACTCTTCTCAGCAGATGTGCTGCATGCCGAGTTGCCCGAAACCTTCCTCAAGCAGTACTGCTACAAGTGTCACGGACCGGAGAAGCAAAAGGCCAAGCGCCGTTTTGATACCTTGCCCAATACCATCAAAGATTTCCGGCATCAGGAGCAATGGCAGGAGATCGTCGACCAGCTCAACCTGGGGGAGATGCCGCCGGAGGACGAAGATCAACCCACCCAGGAAGAGCGCCTCGTTGCGGTTAAGACCATGACCGAGGCCATCGCTGGTGCCCGCGAGAAATTCGCCGGGGCCGGCCGACACACGACTCTCCGTCGCCTGAACAAAGTGGAGTATCAAAAAACCATCAGCGACCTGCTCAGTCTGAATATTGACGCCTGGAACCCGGCAGAGGATTTTCCTGCGGAAGTAACGGCCGAGGGCTTCGACAACGACGGCGCCCAACTCGTCACCTCTGGCCTGCTGTTGCAAAAATACCTCCCTGCGGCCGAGGCGGCGGTTAAACGCGCCACTCACTTTGGCCCCAAGCCTGAAATAAAGGCTTACGCTCAAAAATCACCATTCTATTTTGAAGGAAAAGAAGCCAGGGAATTGCCCAAGCTCTTTCAGGTGGACCGGTTCCGATTTGTTCCCGAGACTCCATACACTGACCTCTACGGCCGGCACTACCGCGGCGGGCACGTCGGCTTTCTGCCGCTCCTACGACAGGGCGGCGTTTTGCACAGCGGGAAATACACCATCCGCGTGCGTGCCGCGGCCGTGGATCGTACGCACGATTACGGGAAGACAATCAGCGACTTTCGCAATGGCGACCCGCTAGTACTGGAGATTGCCTCCGTGGATCGCCGCGGTAGCGTCACCTCCGCCGGCAATGTTAGCAAGATGGTGTCCCTGTCCACCTACGAGCTTACCCGCGCAGAACCCCAGTGGTTCGAGTGGACCGGTTATCTCGAGAAAGGCTACGAACCGGAGGTTCGCTTTCGCAATGGTACGACTGCAACCAAGCGGTTGACTCGAATATTACTTAACAAGGCTGATGAATTTCCTGAATTCAAACCGTATGCCAAAATGCGGGAAACGAATACCGGTGGTCTCGAAAGGTGGCATGGTGTGCTTAAGGCCTACCGAGGGCCCAAACTCCGAGTGTGGGAAATCCAGGTGGAGGGTCCACACGTTGAACAATGGCCACCTGCCGGACATGATACTCTCTACGGTGATCTGATGCCGGGCGACCTGAACCCGGAAACCATTAACGAGCGCCTGAGCGCCTTCGCCCGCAGCGCTTTTCGTCGGCCGCCGACCGAAGGCGAGCTCAAGCCGATCCGCGCCCTGGTCGCAGCCAAGCTGAACGCCGGGCTCAAGCCACTGGACGCATTGCAGCTCGGGTTCCAAACCATTCTGTGCGCGCCCGGTTTTCTCTACCAACAGGAGGGCGAGGGACAACTCAACGGCTACGCCCTGGCCTCGCGCCTCTCCTATTTCCTGTGGTCGTCCATGCCCGACGAGCAACTGCTTAAGCTTGCCGCCGCCGGCACACTCGGTGAACCTGCGACCCGGCGCAAGCAGGTGGAACGCATGCTCGCCGACCCGAAGGGGCAGCGCTTTGTGAGCAACTTCCCGCGGATCTGGCTCGAACTTGATAATATCGGCAAGATGCCGCCGTCCAAGGACTTCCTGACCTACTATCGGGATAACCTGGAGAGCGCCATGCGCATGGAGACCGAGCATTTCTTCGGGCACATCCTCAAGGAGAACCTGCCGCTCCGTGAGTTTCTCGCCGCCGACTACAGTTTCCTCAACCGCGAACTGGCGGAGCATTACGGAATGCCGGGGCTCAAGGGGAATCATTTCCGCAAGGTCAGCCTTCCGGACGCGTCGCGTGGCGGGATTCTTGGTCACGGAAGTTTCCTGACGGCCTCGGCCAATGGCGTGGACACCTCGCCGGTGGTGCGTGGGATTTACGTCATGAACAAACTCCTCGACTACACCCCGCCGCCACCGCCCGACGACGTGCCAGCCATCGAGCCGGACGTGCGCGGCGCGACAACTCTGAGGGAACAATTGATCAAGCACCGTGCGGATGCCACCTGCGCCCAATGCCACAATAAGATCGACCCGCCGGGCTTCGCCCTGGAGAACTACGATGCCATCGGCGGTTGGCGCGATCAATACGACCGCAAATTGAAAGTGGACGCCTCCGGCAAGCTCCCCGACGGCAAGACCTTCGCATCAAATGCCGAGTTCAGGAAGTTGGTTGTCGCGCAGGACGAAACCTTCACCCGCTGTCTCAGCCGGAAACTCCTCACCTATGCCGTCGGCCGCAAATTGAACAGCAGCGATCGCCCGAGCATCGATGCCATCCAGCGCGAAATGAAAACGCCTGAAGCCGGCTTGCGCGACCTAATTCAGGCTGTGGTGTTGAGCGAGATGTTTTCTCAGAACTAGCTTCCCTTTTGAATTGTTGGCGGCATGATTAAGCCCATGCAATCACTGTCCCGACGTTCATTCATTAGTCATGCCGCGTTGGCTGCCCCGGTTATCTCATTCGCGCCCACGCTTCTGGCCAAGGACAAGAATGATCCAAACCGTTTCCAGATTGGCATTCAGGAGTACACTTTCCAACGGTGGATTGGTGAGGGAAAGCTCGATCATCTGGACTATCCTGCCCTAGCCAGGGAGAAGCTGGATATTACCCATATCGAGTATTGGAACCGACCATTCAATGGCAAGCATACCGACAATGCCTACGTGGGAGAACTGGCCAAACGCACGACCGGTGAAGGCATGAAGAACGTGCTGATTCTCGTCGACGCCGGGAACCAACTCGATTCGAGGGATGCCAAGGCGCGTACCCGTGCGATTGATGAGCACAAGGGCTGGGTGGATTGCGCTGCGCAACTTGGCTGTGATGCGATTCGTGTTAATTGCCGTTCGGGTGGGAACCGGGATGAAAATCTTGATAATGCCGCCAAGGGATTGGGCACCTTGTGCGATTACGCCAAGGGAACGAAGGTGAAAATTGTGATCGAGCCGCATGGCGGGAATTCGCAGGATCCGGACTGGCTGCTGGCCGCGATGAAGAAAATCAACCGTCCTAATGCGGGTCTGTTGCCGGACTTCAACAACTTTGGCCGCTACAATCGCTATGAAGGTGTTACCAAGAGCCTCCCATTCGCGCCAGCTGTGTGCGCGAAGGCGCTCAAGTTCGATGACAGAGGGAATGAAACAAACACCGACTACTTCAAGATGCTGAAGATTGTTTATGAGTCCGATTATTCCGGTGTCATCTCGATTGAGTTTGAAGGGCACGGCATCGACCCGATTGAGGGCTCCCTCAAGACCAAGGCATTGATTGAAAAGGCGCTCAAGGCCGCGGCCGCATGATCCGAAATATCGTTTTCATCCTGGCTTTCCTCGTCACCCTGAACGTGCAGGCGGCCAAGCCTTTGAACGTTGTGCTGATCTTGGTCGATGACTTGGGTTGGATGGATCTTTCCTGCCAAGGCAGTCGTTATTTCGAGACGCCTCATATCGACCGTCTTGCTGCTGATGGTATGCGCTTTACCGACGCCTATGCAGCTTGTGCCGTGTGCTCTCCGACGAGAGCCGCCGTGCAGACGGGGCGTTACCCTGGCCGCCTTGGGGTTACCGACTGGATACGGTCACGCTTTCAGGGAGGGACCATTCCCGCAGACAAAAAGAATCCGAGCGGCTTCTCTGGGGGCAAACGGAAGTTTCTTGTTCCCAAGAATGCTCTCTGGATGGAATCTGAAGAGGTAACGATTGCCGAACTGTTAAAGCCTGCCGGCTACGTTACCTGCCACATTGGTAAATGGCATCTTGGGGCCGATGATTGGTATCCGCAGAAACAAGGTTACGACTTTAACTATGGAGGTTGTGATTATGGTCAGCCGCCAAGTTACTTCGATCCTTTCAATCAGCCCAAACACCGTCATGCGATGATTCGAGGCGGAATTCCTCACTTGCCGGGACGTAAGCCGGGGCAGTACCTGTCAGATCGAGAAGCGGAAGAAGCAGTCGCGTTCATCGAGAAACATAAGGACAAACCGTTCTTTCTTAACATGGATAACTACGCTGTTCATACCCCGATTCAGGCTAAGGCGGAAGTGACGGCCAAGTACGCGAAGAAGCCCAAAACCACTCAAAAGAACGCTAAGTATGCCGCCATGGTGGAGTCAGTCGATGATTGTGCGGGGCGTATCATGGATGCGCTCGAGGAGCATGGGATCGCTGATCGCACGATGATCATCTTCACCTCTGATAACGGGGGGTTGGTGGGTCCAACGAGTAATGCACCGCTTCGTTCGGGAAAAGGATACGCCTACGAAGGGGGCATTCGTGTTCCACTCATTATTAAGTGGCCTGGCGTGGTTAAGCCCGGAGTCACAAGCGCTGAACCTGTAACCAGTGTTGATTATTTGCCCACTATCGCGGAGGTCACAGGATTGGATTTACCCAAAGGACGGGCAATCGATGGGATTTCATTGGCTGAACACTTGAGCTCTCAGGGCAAGCAAAGCATCGAGCGCCAGGCGATCTATTGGCATTTTCCTCATTACCGACATAACCCGGGACCTTACAGTATCATTCGCGAAGGTCCTTGGAAGTTGATCAAGTTCTATGAGGGGCCAATGGAACTTTTTAACCTGAAGGACGATCTCGGCGAAACGAAAAACTTGGCCTCTGTTATGCCGGAAAAAGTAAAAGAATTGAATTCGCGTCTCCTTGCTCACCTCAAATCAATAGGAGCCAAAATGCCAAAGTTTAACTCTGCCAGGTAATAAGGGGGAGCCTCAGAATAGATAAACTGTAGATGTTTAGGATGTAAGAGGAAATTCTCAAATAAGATTTGAGCTCCATGTGTCATAGCATTTACTGAATTAGTTTTTACTAGTTTTAAAAAGGAATACGGATGTTAGATCGACGAACATTTCTTAGGGGCACTGCTCTCTGCACCGGGGCAGTTGCGGCAAGCAAGGTGGGCGAGGTGCAGGGTGCAGTCACCAATCCTTCAGGGGTCGGTGGCTACGACTACCGGTTACCGAAGCTGGCCAAGGGCAGTCGGTTGCTTTTTCTGGGGGATTCCATCACTGACATGAAATGGGGACGCAATGAGCGCGATCGCAATCATTACCTTGGACACAGCTACGTTTACCTGGTTGCCTCGCGTCTCGGGGTGGACATGCCGGAGGCGCAGCTGGAATTCTTCAATCGCGGCATCAGTGGTCACAAGGTTTCTGATCTGAAAGCGCGTTGGCAAAAGGATGCAATCGATATGAAGCCTGATCTACTCACTATACTTATTGGAGTGAATGACGTGAGTCGGGGCGGCACCCTGGAGCAATGGGAAGCGGACTACCGGTTTATTTTGGATGCCAGCCGACAGGCAAAAGCCGATTTACCGTTGGTGTTACTGGATCCTTTCGTCCTGCGGTCAGGTAGATTGAAGAATGAAGTTGCATGGAAAAAATGGAGGGGAAAAGTGGATCAATACTGTGGTGTCGTTGCGCAGTTGGCCAAGGATTATGATGCCATTCACGTGAAGACCCAGGAAGTTTTCGATGCGGCCGCCAAGGCGGTTAGTCCTGAGCAGTGGATTTGGGACGGGGTTCATCCACTGCCGCAAGGCCATGAATTAATCGCGCGCAACTGGCTGCAGCAAGTCAGCAACTGAAGAGCTGAAGAAAACAAAATGGGTTATTGGGCGATTTTTCGCTGATTGGAGATGTTGAGCCCCTGTTCCCTCATGCAGCTGCCTGATACAAAAGAGTCCTTTAAATTTTAGACTTCGCAATTACATCAACACCAATTGCCCCTCTGATTAGTTCGAATGAAGAGCAGTCAATTCACCAAGATGAACTCGTTCATGCATATCAAGACCTTGTATCAGATTGTAAGTTCGGGAACGTTTCATTTAATGCTTTTTCTTGTGCGAATTGGGTCGCCGCAGGATGGTTGGCGCGTGACCCGCTTGTGCAGGATTTTTTGCCTCATCTCGGTTGCTCAACCGCTTGGCCAAGCGTCGGAGCGGTTCGATTATCATTCCATCCGTAAGCAGTCGATGGCGGCCCCTCAGGGGATTTATGAGGGGGAACTGCATCTGCGCACGGAAGGGAAGGCACGACCACAGCAAATGCGCGGATATGGCGCAGGCTGGCACGGGGACAGCCATCTGCTTTGGCACGGTGTGGTGGAGGAATCAAACACGGTTGAGTTCGATGTTTCCGAGGCGGGCAAATACACGCTGGCGATGCAGTGGACTTTAGCTCCCGATTACGGGGTTTTCGAGGTGCAGCTGAACGGCAAGATGATTGAGTCCCAACTGGATTTGTATTCGCCACGTGTGAAACTGGCTGAGTTGCGTGAACTAGGCGAGTTTGAGATGAAGGCAGGTCCTCAGCGTCTGGTTATCAAGCTTATCCGCGGCAATCCAAAGGCGCAGAAGTTTCAAGGGGAGGGTTATTTGTATGGCTTGGATTATTTGGAACTGACCAGTCTTTCGCCCAAATCAGAGAAGCCCGAGGAGATCAAATCCACGGTTGAGTCCGTATTTAGTTTAGGCCAGGCGCGCCTCATGATGAAGCAGTATTGTTTTCGGTGTCACGGAGTGAAGAAGGTGAAGGGCAAGGTGAACCTAGAGGCCTTGGTCAACCGTGCGGATTTCCTGAAGCACATCGAGATTACGCAGCACGCGGGGGAGATGATGGCCAAGGCGGAGATGCCACCGGAGGATGAGAAGCAGCCGGCGAAGGTCGAACGTGCAAAGCTTGCACATTTTTTCGACGACTTAGTAGACGAATATTTGCAATCAAATATGGAGCTCGAGCCGGTGGTGATGCGCCGGTTGAATCGATACGAGTACAACAACGCGGTGCGCGATCTGTTGCAATTGCGCGGCGATATTTATCCGTTGCCGGAGAAGGCGATTCGTTCCGGTAACTATTTTGATCCCTCCGTTGGTCGCATGCCTGACTCAGTAAATGCCGGCAACCGTACACTGGGTAAAAATATTGTGGAGAAACAAATCCTTAAGGGCGTCGACCCTTTTGCTATTGATCTGCAGGCCGAGCACGGCTTCAACAATCAGGGTGAGCAGTTGAGTGTCCCACCAATTTTACTGGAGAGTTTTCTGAAGCTGGGGCGTGCGATTGTGAACAGCCCGGAGTTTGACGGGTATTCGGGCCTGCGTAACACGTTTTTCAAGGATAACGGTAAACCGTTGGAGACGCGGCTTCGGACGTTTCTGGAGCGCGCCTTTCGTTCGCGGGTGGAGAGCCCGGTGCTGGAGCGCTACGCGGCGTTTCATGCGGTTGAACAAAAACGTACCGGCTCATACACACAGGCGATGAAGTCCGTCGTGGCGGCTGTGCTCGCTTCACCAAAGTTTATCTACGTGGTGGAATCCAAGGATGGCATTGGTAAGATGGCACTGGCTAGTGACTATGAGTTGGCACAGCGCCTGGCGTTGTTTCTCTGGAGCAGCATCCCGGATGAATCCCTGATGGCTGCCGTGCGTAAGGGTGAATTGCGCAACTCCGAGGTGCTTGAGGCCCAGGTGCGCCGCATGCTCAATGATCACCGTAGCCGCGCTCTCTCCGAGAACTTTGCACGCCAATGGCTGCGGCTGGACCAACTCATCACCGCCGTGCCGGACTTTGATCGGTTTCAGGTGTACTACTCTCGCATCGGTTGTGAGCAGTGGAAGTTTGGCCTGCAAACGATGGTGGAGCCGCTGTTGCTTTTTGAAAGTGTGCAGGTTGAGGACCGCTCGATCATGCTGTTTGTCGACAGCAATTACTCATACCGTTCTGATGAGTTGCAGGCTTGGTACACGTCTCCAGAGAGTCCGTTTGGAAGCAAAGAAAATCGCAACCGTTTTAGCACCCACACACAGAATTTCCATAAGCGAAAATTGCACAGCCGGCGGGAGGGTGGAGTGATTACCACCGCTGCGGTGCTCACGATGACCGCAACGCCGTTGCGCACAAGCCCCATTAAGCGAGGCGCGTGGGTGGCCACGACGATCTTCAATGATCCGCCACCACCACCGCCCGATGTGGTGCCGGAGATCGAGGCGGATGATGCGACCATCGAGGCCAAGGGTCTGACCATCCGCGAGCGCCTCAAGCAACACGCCACTGACCAGACTTGTGCCAGCTGCCATGCGCGCATCGATCCGCTGGGTTTCGCCTTGGAGAGCTTCGATCCCATCGGGCGTTGGCGCGAAAAGTACACCAGTGGCCTGCCCATCGACTCCAGTGGCAAACTGTTCGGCGAGGCTGAGTTCAAGGACATCGAGGCGTTCAAGGACGCCATTCTGGAGCGACCGGAAAAATTCATGCGCGCCTTCAGCGAGCATCTGTTGAGCTACGCTCTTGGTCGCGAGTTGAAGATCACCGACAAGCCGTCGATCGATAAAATTACCCGGCGCGTCATGGTCGATCACGGGCGTTTCTCCACCGTCGTGGTTGAGATTGCCAAGAGCATTCCGTTCCGGCATAAAACCGGGCAGAACGAAAGCAAATGAATGTGCTGAGAGAAAAGCAAATTCCGAGGCGTACTTTCCTGCGCGGCTGCGGCGCTGCACTGGCGCTGCCTTTACTCGATGCGATGCAGGCCAGAGGCGCGAAGTCCGTCCAGCCGCCCAAGCGCATCGCGTTCTTTTATACGCCCAACGGCGTGGCGCAAACAGCGTGGCACCCGGCTGAGACCGGCCACAACTTCGCCTTAAGTCGAACGCTTCAGCCGTTGGAGCCGCTACGCAAAAAGATTTCACTCCTCACCAATCTTGATCGTGTGAAAGTGCCTGGGACTGATGGACACGCGCAGGCCGGCGCGTGCTATCTCAGCACCGCTGCGCCCGATGAACTTTCGCCCGCGGGTTACCCCCTCAAGCGCACCATTGACCAGGTCATTGCCGACACCGTCGGCAAGGCTACGCCTTTCCGTTCGCTTGAGCTCTCATGCAATAGCTTTACCGACAACCGCGAGTCGGTTTATTTCGACAATATCTCTTGGTACGGCCACGGCCATGTGGCGCGTTCTATCAAGGATCCGCGCAAGGTCTTCCAGCGTTTGTTCAATGTGCAGGAACATCGCGCCAACGGCAGCGTACTCGATCTTGTGTTGGCCGATGCCGAAGATTTGCAGGGGAAACTCGGTCGACTCGACCGCTACAAGCTCGACGATTATATGGACTCGGTTCGCACTGTGGAGCAGCAGATCGAGCGCATCACCAAGCGGCAGGTAGATATTCGAGACATTGGCCTTGAGGAGCCGGAAAAACTTTGGACGACAATGCGACGTGATGAATACATTCAGATCATGGGTGATTTGATGATCATTGCACTGCAAACAGACCTCACACGCGTGAGTTCCATGATGGTTGCGCCTGAGCGCTGGTCCACGCCGCTGATGTTCGAGGATGTGTTTGTGAAGCCCATCGATCATCACGGCTGGACGCACAATCAAAAGAATGCTGGGGTGCTGGGTGATCTCGAGAAACTCGATCATTTTCACATGCGCCAGTTTGCGCGCATCAGCGCCAAGATGGATGCCATCCAGGAAGGTGAAGGCACGTTGCTCGACAACATGATGTTTACCTACGGCTCAGGCCTCAGCAGCGGTATGTTGCACGAATGCACCAATCTGCCCACCTTGATTGCTGGCAGTGCGGGTGGTCTTCTGAAAACCAACCGTCACGAACAGCACGCCAAAGGCACCCCCATCGCTAATCTCTGGGTTTCCATGGCTCAAATAATGGGCGTAAAAACCGACCGACTCGGGGATAGTACCGGTTCTCTCAAAGGCTTTCTCGCGTAAGGTGACTCTGGGAAGATTTATGAAAGTTTTATTCGCGCTTTTCATTGCGGCGGCGTCACTTTCAGCGGCGCCGAATTACGTGCTGATTTTTTGTGATGATCTCGGGTATGGCGAT
>PVBE012599786.1_pt1 | contig 15172 bp, 17 predicted proteins | sample 1631181 | NCBI WGS metagenome assembly PVBE01 (sample SAMN08397723, study PRJNA350692) | Marine metagenome, whole genome shotgun sequencing project. | isolation source: water | place: Pacific Ocean | collected 2012-04 | reverse complement strand
TTCCCAAATAGTAAGGTTTCTCTCAGGTAAAAATGAAGAGAGAAAAAAGCTGGTAGAAAGAATTCTAGAGGAAATAGATGAAGAGTTACAAAAAAACAATGATGAATCTTTGATTTCTCTAGGAAACAGGAGTTGGCCACCCGGTGTACTTGGTCTTGCGGCGCATCGTGTTATGGAAAAACATGGTAAGCCAGTATGTTTGTGGGGAGGAGGAGAAAGTACTGCTCTGCGTGGGTCTTGTCGTAGTGATGGTAGTGTAAATATTGTTGATCTTATGAGTGAATTGCCAGATGGATATATGAGAGATTTTGGAGGACACGAGTTTTCAGGAGGGTTTTCTCTTACAGAAGAGGGTGTTACTGAATTTTCAAAGCGATTGCTCTCTGCTTATACTCGTCTGAAAAAAAACATAGAAGAAGAGCCAGTATATATTGATAAAGAGCTCAATGTTGAAGATATTACATGGCAAACATTTAATCTTATTCAAACACTTGCTCCATTTGGAAGAGAAAATCCAAAACCTGTCTTTTTGTTTAAAAATATTCTTATAAAACGAGTTGAGTATTTTGGAAAAGAGAAAAATCATCTTAAATTAATTCTTCAAAAAGAATCTGGTGAGGAAATTGAAGCAATTAAGTTTTTTTGGGGCCCTGATGAATTTGGAGGGTTTGTGCCGATAGAAAATATGAAAGTCGATTTAGTCGCAAATTTGGAAAAGAGTATATTTTTTAGGAAGGTGTCGTTACGTCTACGGATCCTTATTATTAAAGAAGTATCAGCATGAATAAAGAAGTAATTATATATACAGATGGTGGCTCCAGAGGAAATCCAGGTATTGCAGGCGCAGGAGCATATATTACAAGTAAAGACGGCACACACATTAAAAGTGTTTCTAAGTCGTTAGGTGAGACGACTAATAACGAGGCAGAATATAGAGCTGTTATACTTGGGCTTGCATCTATTAAAAATAAGCTTGGTAAAGATAGTGTCAAGGAGCTACCTATAGAGGTGCGTATGGATAGTGAATTGGTCTGCAAGCAACTCAATGGTCAATATCAAGTTAAGGAGGAACGTTTGTATCAATATTTTATACAGATTCATAATATGCGAGTAAGTGAAATGAAGAATGTTTCATTTACTCATATTCCGCGTGAGCAAAATAAAGAGGCAGACAAACTTGCAAACGACGCAATGGACAAGCAAGAAACATTATTGTGATACATACTTATTTAAAAATATTGTTATATGGCTTTTTAGGAGGAGTGGTACTACACTCCTTTTTTGATTTTGGATTATTGCTTCCAAGTTTGTTTTTGTGGTTGAGTGTTTTACTTAAATACATTCCCGCTATTAGTAATATCTTTGGCCATTAATAAATCTTGGCGGTTATTTATTTATTGCAAAAAAATCAAAAAATGCACTTAAAAAAATACTAATTTTTGTATTTTCATTAGCGCCACTTGTTGTATATATTCCGATTGGTGCAATCTTTGGTGTGCCTATTGCCTTTAACATACCTCAATTTCCTTTAACACTTGTCGTGATGATTCCTATTTACTTAACATTAAGGGATTAATATTAATCATAGTTTGTGTTGTCTTGTTTAGTATACTAACCTCCATCTTCCTCACCTTCCTTTTAGATAACTTCTTCAGCTCAGTCATAGTATCTTTACCACGGTAATGTTTAGAGTTCGCAGGACTCTCTAACAAGAATATTTCTTTGTTACTAATAAGTGGTATTAACAGGTTAAATCTCCTATGTTTTGAGAGACCACCGTCCCGTTTCTAACCTCGTGTACAATGGCACCCAGAGGCACCCAGAATATCTCTTTATAAAAGTATTTAGAGATTTTTTATTGCTAAAGTTTGTTATAAAGAAGTCTAAATATTTTTTTTTGAAACTCTGAAATAGTTTTGTTTTCGACGATGAACGCTGTTTCTGTGTTGTAGTCAATATAGGCAACTTTGTCATCATATATAAACATACTTACATCATAATCAAATAAATCGTATTCTGCCGGAATCATTTTGAGTGACCTATTGAGTGTTTGCTTTTGCTTCTTTCTTCCAAAAGTAGATTCGTTGCATATTACAAGACGTTCAATATCTTTGTTGTCCCTTCTTTTTCTAAAGTCTTGTGGTAAATATTTATTTGCTTTCGACTTATCTTTCTCTGATTCAGATGTATAACGATAATATGTTTCGCCTCTCTTAAGACTTGTAATCAAATCTTCAAATACAAACTTAATCCCACTTCCTCCCTCAAGATATTTAATTATTGGTTTGGTTTCACTGCTACCATATTCAGCCTCCAATTCTGATAACATATTATCAAAATTACTACCCATATTTTCAACAAGTGCCCTTAGCCTTCTTGGGGGCTCTGCAACATATTTCTTCCTCTTTCCCTTTGGTGTCACTGAAACGAATCCTTTCTCCTGCAGTTCTGGGAGTACTTTATAGACACTTGGTCTATGGAGTCTGGTCTCCCTGGAAATACCAGATACAGTCATTGGTCCCATTTTTACAAGGGAAATATATACAGAGCTTTCATGCTCACTTAGTCCTATTTTTGATAAAATTTCGATATTATTCATATAAGTGTATTAAAAAATTACAACTATATTAGTATAATAAATGGCTATATATAAGTCAATATATGAAATACTACTAAAATACTTACAGAAATATGTAATAAGAGATGACAGATTGACAAGAATGAATATAATGATTCCAGACTAAACGAGCGGGAAAGGCTCCCTCTCGTGAGTACATCGAAAATAGGAATCTTAGATGAACAAAGTGAACAGTAACTGCTATCTCTGCGACGATTTGATTGAAAAGGGGCAGGAACTTTCGATAATCTCCCGAGGGATGTCGCCAGAAGTGTTCAGTCCGCCCGTGCATACCAAATGCGCGTGGAAAGAGTACAGAGACATCAACCGAGGTTATCCTAAACCCTTTATCAGCTGCTTCGGGATTACGCCGTACTATCCCCCCGAAGAAGATATCTCAACAAGCTGAGGTACGGAGCTAGAGTGATGACTGGCTTGGCAACAGAAGTTTCCCAGTCCGTAAGGAGGTGGAAACAAAAATCATCTGCCTTGATTAGCAACCAAGGCACTGTCGCAGAGTATGTACTCTGCCTGATGAGTCCGTAAGGACGAAACAGAAAGCAGCTCTTTTACAGAGGTATATTCTCATGATAACTGCTAACGGTTTGTCTCAGCTCGTTGGGTTCGTATTTGCGTCACACGAAGAGACACCAACGAAGCTCTCAAACGCAGTACGCAAGTGGGATGGCAAGACTCCATACGGAGTTCATCCCACCTGGTGTGCGATGACTCTTCTCACTGAGACCTTGCTTCCAGAGAAGATTCGTACAGTTGGTGCACAAGTACTCCTCCTTCATGATATCCTAGAGGATACCACCACTGAACTTCCCGACGAGATTTCCGATAAAGTGGCACGACTTGTGATGGACATGACCTTCGCAAGTTCCGACGAAGAGATGGTGAAGGTTTGGACCAAGAGCATAGAAGTCAAACTTCTCAAGCTCTACGACAAGGTTTCTAATCTCCTCGACGGTTCGTGGATGAGTGCGGATAAGCACGCACGCTATGCGTCATATACGCTACGGCTCTGCGACGAAGTTGAGAAGCACTACGGTACACTCAACATCGTCACAATTACTCGAGCAATTGTGTAAGCGTATCTACGGCCAAGCCGGTGGCCATAAATTTTTCTCACACTTCGAGAGAAATCCGGCATACGACTCCTCTATGAAAATACAGGGGTCTTCTGTTTATATACTAACTACCATCTCTCTAACTTTTCTCTTAGACAACTTCGTTAAAGCCAATGCACTATTCCTATTTGCATAGTGTTTTGAATGAGAAGCATTCCGTAACATAAATATTTCTTTATTACTGATAACAGGTACTTCAACGTTAAATCTTAAATAGTTTGAAAGACCACCGTCCCGTCAGGATGCCATGGAAGAAGGGCACGGCAAACTAACTCTCGATAGAATTAACCCCCTCTTTTTCCCAAAGCACATTAAATATACTTCTGAGCATTTCTACTATAAATTCGTCTTCAATCAGAATCACAAGCGCGGCTTTTGGTTGCCAAATAAACGCCTTATTGGCAAAGACCTGAAACGAAGTTACAAACGGTGTGGCTCCTTTTAATATTCGCGTTTCTCTCAAATGTTCCTTGTCTTGTGCTTTTAACGTTTCGGCTTCTTCGCTCGGTAGAAAAATAGCTTTGGAGTGAATCCCACGTTTTACTTTTTTTTTAATCCATTCTCTCTCTTTCTCCCAAGAGAGTAGGTTTATGGCATCCTTAGCAGAACCAAGAAAAAGTGAATCTTTAGATTCCTCAAGAACGGAAAAGAAAGCCCCTATATATTGCTCTCTCCCTCCGAAAATTTTAATTTTTGTTGGCGTTTCTCCTTGGTGGTACAGAGCAAGGAGATCTGGCATAGCAGAGACAAGAGTTTGGCCCATTTCTGTCATTGTCTCACTCTTGTCTCGTACTTTTTGTAATACCATTGACGGTGGCTCAACAACAAATGTGCGCGCATATCGTTTTCGTTCCGAAAATTTGGCAAGACCATGCTTTTCAAGCCCCACAATTACCTTATAGACATTTGGGCGGGGAATTCCCAAGTGTTCGGCAAGGGTGGCGATGGTAGATGGACCGAGCGAAAGTGAAGTGATGTACAGATCAGCTTCGGATTCTGTCAGACCAAGTTCCTTCAAAGAAGTGTATATATTTATTTTAACTTCAGACTTTGAATGCATGCTGTTTTGGGCGATTTAACAATAAATTTGTATATTTCTAGTATACACTAATTTAATTATAACTTAAAATACTTGACAGATTAGTATACTTTTGATATACTTCATGTAGAATTGAGAAGGGTAGAAACAAGGAAGTTTCAATCCTGTCGGGCAATAAGGCCCAATCATTTATTGAGGAGAAACAAGATGGCATTTTTTGTGGTCGTAGTTCAAACAGACAAAGACAAGATTTCTGTCAATGTTGGTGGCAGCGAGTGGGTAAGGGGCCTGCGAGAGGACCCTAGAAATGCTGGGGGAACAGTGCTCGCTGTCAAACAGTACCCCGATGACGAAACCTGCAACAACAACGGCGTTCTTGAGGCAATGGCGCTGGAGGATAAGCTGGAAGGCATCGGGCGGGATCTGGAGAAGTTCGCACAGTTCGTCTTTGATCTCGGTCGGCGCGAGTACCAGCCGTAGTTATGGGTTCATGGCTCAAGTATGTGCTTGAGCCCTTCTCAAAAATCGTACTGAAGTTGTGATTTTTGAGAAGGGAATGTTTTACCGCACACGGTGCGCGGGGGAAACAAACCCACAAGTTCTTTGAGGGAGATAAGTATGTCGGTTTACGACAGGCGTATTGTCCAGTTTCGCGGCGAGGCACTTCTTTTTCATCTCCACGACAATGTGATTGAGCGCATCACGAAGGTGCCGTTGCATGAATGTGGATGGTGTGACGAAGACTACCCCAATCCGGAATGTTCGGATTGTAGTGGCGCGTATAGCTGGCATGATCCCGTGGATATTCCCGAGGAGGCGGTTCCTGATCTGACTCAAGCGATTACGGGTCTGCTTGGGCTATCGATCAGGGTTGTTCGCCTGGAGTGTAGCGATACACTACAGTTCCTTCTCGAGGGATATGACGCGCGGGATGAGGGCTAATGCCAAGTTGTCTTCGGAGCTGGAGCAATGACCAGCTTGGCAACAGAAGTTTCCTGGTCCCAACATAGAGGGAATGGAGACAAAAATCATTCACCCCGACTAGCAATCGGGGTGTTTTCTTTTACATACTCACTACTACATACTCACTACCATCTTTCCAACTTTCCTTTTAGAAAGTCTCTCAAGTTTCAATAAAGTATCACCACCACGATAGTGTTTTGAATGATTTGCATTCTGCACCATGAATATTTCCTTATTACTGATAATAGGTACCTCAACATTAAACCTTAGATAGTTTGAAAGACCACCGTCCCAATTGTTCGGGCCGGCATTATGGCTGTATTAGTAATTTTTGCTCGTCATTATGGCAGATTATACGATATAAAAACGGCGCTTTTGTTCAGTGCTGTGGTTATGGTTATGTGGCAGCCGTACATATTAATTTTTGATGCTGCCTTTCAGTTGTCATTTATTGCAACTCTCGGGCTTATTTACGGCACGCCACTTCTTGAGAAAAAGCTAACTTTTCTTACTAATAAATTAAATTTAAGAAGCATTGTTTCTGCTACAATTGCTACACAGTTTTTCGTTCTTCCTCTCCTTATCTATCACATAGGAGAAGTTTCACTTGTGGCACTCCCGGTCAATATTCTAATTCTTCCTATTGTCCCTATTACCATGCTTTTTGGTGCCATTACGGGGGTAGTTGGTTTTATTAGTTATGATTTATCATATGTATTTGGAGTAATAACAACATTAATAGTCGATTACCAATTGTTTATTGTTTCTTTGTTTGAAAAACTACCCTTTAGTACAATTCAATTGAATTTTTAAGACAATGTACATAACTTTTTAGTACAAGCTATTTATTCGGTTATAATTTAGTGTATGGAAGGAGAAAATTCACCTATCGAGACACTTACAAAAGGAAAAGAACCACATAAATATCGATTATTTATTCTTATCGCTATTTCCTTATTGCTTGCTGGGTTATTTATACTTTCAAATAGAGTCAATACTAATATTGTTTCAAACAACACGGCAATTATTGATTCAGTAACAAGAACAGCAGTAATTAAAATAGAACCTATTCGAGATTCTTTTATTCTTGATGAAGAGATAGTAGTTGACGTTGTACTTAATACATCCCAGCCAGTGTTTGGTGTAGATGTGCAAATAATATTCGATGATGAGTTACTTACTTTGAAGAGCGATGTAAACGATCAAAAAATGCAATATAGCGAAGGACAGACGGCGTCACTATCTTCTCTGTTAACAGCGTCATCGGTATTTAGTAGTTTCCCATTTGCAAAAATTGAACAAACAGATGGTGGTTCTGTGTACAAATTCTCTGCAATTATGCCTCCAAATCAAACATTTGAAGGAGATGGTGTTATAGGAAGGATTATTTTTGAAGCAAAAGAGGTGGGGAGTTCTGAAGTTAGCATACAGTTCAGCGGGCCGGGTAAGATTGATGGGTCAATAGTCTCAGGAAAAGATAGTCAAAATGTTCTTGTTGGAGTTGAAGGAGCGACAATTGTTATAACTGATGTCAATTAAGAGTATTTTTTAAAAGTTCTATTGTAATGGTAGAATTTTCGTATGGAAGAAAATGTAAAAACCACTGCTTTAAGAAAACTTAGAGACGAAGTTTTTGCCTTGAAGAAATCTCCTCTGTATGAATATAGAAAAGAAAATAATTATTTTCCTGTGCTTGGAGAAGGGGATCACGACGCAGATATTGTTTTCATAGGTGAAGCACCGGGGGAAAACGAAGCAAAAACTGGGAGGCCATTTTGTGGTCGCGCAGGTAAAATTTTGGACGAACTTCTTGCTTCAATTGACTTGCCGAGAGAAAGTGTCTACATAACAAATATTGTTAAAGACAGGCCTCCGAAAAATAGAGATCCAGAATTCGAAGAGATTGAATTGTATGCACCATTTCTAGACAGACAGCTAGAGGTTATTAAACCAAAAATTATCTGCACTCTAGGAAGGTTTTCAATGGAGTACATTATGAATAGATATGGACTTCGCCCAAGACTCTCATCGATAGGTAAAATTCATGGCGAAGTTTTTGACGCCACACTTCCTTATGGAGAGGTTATGTATATGCCTCTCTATCATCCGGCCGCTGCAATTTATAATCGCACCACTATGGATGATTTAAAAGATGATATTCAAAAACTTAAAAAGATAATCAATTAATAAAACTAGTAATGTTATACTTAACTTGAAAAATGAAGGACATCACTAAAAAATTCTTTGGAGATAACTCTGAAGATTTAGAAGATAAAGTGGACGCATTGTTAGAATGGCCGATGCTCGTTATAACAGCACTTCTTTTGCCGGTTTTTGCGATTCCTGTTCTTTTTAATCTCTCGCCATTTTGGGAAACAGCATTTCATTTTTTTGATTTTGGTATTTGGATTGCCTTTTATGCAGAAATGCTAATCAAATTGATAGTTTCTGAAAATTATTGGGTAACATTTAAAAAAAACTGGTTTTTGGTTCTGATTCTTTTATTGCCTGCATTTAGAATTTTTAGACTCGTGTGGTTGGCACGATATCTACGTTTTATACGACTACTGAGACTTCAGTCATTGGTGGATCATCTTAAAGAAAATACCCGCAGACTAATTAACAATCTCGAATACGTGATTATCGGACTCGTATCCATAATTTTGTTAGCGTCTTTTCTTATGTGGCAAATTGAAAAGGCAACAGGCGGAGCGATTGACACGTTTGGAGACGCCCTATGGTGGTCAGTTATAACCATAACAACCGTTGGGTATGGCGATATTGTTCCAACAACATCCGGAGGTAAGTTTTTTGGAGCAATAATATCTTTTATAGGAGTAATTATCTTTATGGTTGTTGTAGCTAAAATCACCGCGCTTTTTGTCGTAAATAGAGAAAAAAAAGAAGGGAATTAAAATTAAACATAAAACTTATTTGCAACAAACTAAATGGAAGAAAAAAATAAAGCCATGAAAGTAAATATTTTCATAGCTTTATCCATTGGTGCCAATTCGAGTTCGGCACCCTGAGCAATACAGCCCCTCTCCAAGGGTTTCGTCGTCTTTATTGTTGACGAGTTCTGTTCTTTTTCTGCAATGAGGACAGGTGAATTTAATTTTATCTGTTCGACTTCCGTCCCCATCTATTACATCGTAACGGGTATCCTGATTATCATATATGCCCATACGAAATTAACTCTAATATCACCATACCACAGCAACTATTTTGTGCTAATTAAAGAAAGAGATACATTGTATGGATGAAAAAGAAGTGGTTATTTATATTATTGCTTGTCTCATCCACGCTTTTACTTAGTTTTGCATATACCGATATAAGAAGTACAGATATTTTACGTGTTTCTTTTTTTGATGTAGGACAGGGCGATGCGATTTTTATTGAAAGTCCGGGTGGTAATCAGGTACTTATTGACGGTGGCAATGCAGATAAAAAAGTTTTGTATGAACTGAGAAAAGAGATGAGTGTATATGATAGATTTATTGATTTAGTTATAGCAACACACCCCGACCAAGATCATATTGGCGGACTCACAGACGTGCTTGGGAAATATCAAGTCGGTGCGGTTATAGACTCTGGTATTTTAAGAGATACTACAAATTTTAAACTAAAAGAGAAAATAATTGACGAAAAAGAAATTTCTCGTATTTCTGCAAGGCAGGGGCAACGCATATTTATGGAAGACGATATTACTGTTGATGTACTTTTCCCTGACAGAAGTTTGAGAGATGTAGACCCAAACGTTAGTTCTATTATTCTAAAATTAATATACGGCGAAGTCTCTTTTTTATTTACCGGCGATTCTCCTAAATCTATTGAGGAATATGTTTTAAAGAAATATGGTGATTTTATTAATGTTGATGTGTTAAAAGTGGGTCATCATGGTTCAAAGACTTCATCAAGCGAATTGTTTCTTGGTCTTACGAGTCCAGAGTACGCCGTTGTCTCTGCTGGGGCAGACAATAGATATGGTCACCCACACATTGAGGTGCTTGATAATCTAAAAAAGTTTGAAACAAAAGTGCTTCAAACTAGTGAACTTGGTACTATTACATTTTTGTCAGACGGAACAGATTTGTGGCTCGAATAACTATCTCTTTGTTCCGAGATGTTTGCCTCTCTTTAAACAGCTTGTACAAATTTTTACTCGTCGCCCACTAGGCATTTTCGCAAATTGTAGATTTGGCTTACGTCGTCTTTTTCCTGTCGGGTTGAATTTAGTAGCACGAATACGGTTGGAGTATCCTCCACCTACTTGGCTACCTTTTTCACATATAAAACAAGTTGCTCCCATTTCTTTATAATTAATTCAGGTCTATGCTAACATAAAATCGGTATCATGCAAGAATTATTATTTCTAATCCCAGTCCTTATTATGAGTGTTGTTGTTCATGAAATATCTCATGGATACATTGCTGAAATACTCGGCGATCCAACGGCTCGAATAGCAGGAAGACTCACACTTAACCCAATTAACCATCTAGATCTTTTTGGGTCTATTCTTATACCTGGTTTGTTAATTATTTCGGGTTCATCGTTTCTATTTGGGTGGGCAAAGCCTGTTCCGTATAATCCTTATAATCTTGGGAAAGGTAAATGGGGTCCGGGACTTGTTGCTATTGCTGGCCCCGCTTCGAACCTATTGATTGCCTTTATATTTTCCTTATTTTTACGTTTCGGTTCGGGCTTTGAATTTATTTTTAAGTCAGTCGATATTGTAATAGGGATTGTTCTCATTAATTTATTACTGGCTTTTTTTAATTTAATTCCAATTCCTCCACTAGATGGTTCAAAAGTTGTTGGGTCTTTTCTTACGCCCTCTCAATATATAAGCTGGCAGAGGTTTGAGACGATAATTTCACAATATGGACTTCTTTTTATATTTTTCTTTTTATTTATTTTATTCCCGATAATTTCACCTATACTTAGTGGCCTTATAGGATTTTTCTTTGAATTATTTACTGGGCTCTCATTAGAATTGTAATAATACAAATAAGACCAAAAGAAAGAGCCCGACCCGCTATGGCAAGGTCGAGCCCTTTATTTGCTCTAGACGATTATTTCAGACACAGGCGGGTTCACCATGAGTTCAGGAAATACATAGGCTCTATTTTCGAACTGAAAACCAAGTCCAGACAGAAGTCTTCGCTTGGTGCCGGGTCGGCAGGAGGCTCCTTCTTCTATTCGATTGATTGTGATAATGGACAACCCTGCTTTTCTCGCCAATTCTTCTGGTGTCATTTCTTGATTCTCACGTAACTCTCGCACTCGATTCGTCATTTATCTCTACCCCTGTAACTGATTGTTCCATAGACTTTATATATGAAAGGGGCCCGATTTGCAATGCAAAATCGGGCCCCTTTGTCTTCTTGTCTTGAAGCTACGCAGTTGTGGTCGGTTCCGTCTGGCTTGACGCGCCAGGCGCAAGTGTTGCGACTGACATGGGAAAGACGTGCTCCTTGTCCTCGAACCGAAGCCCGAGAGCAAGCAAAATCTTCCTCTTGGTATCCATTCGGCAACCAGCGCCCTTTTCCACGCTGTGGACGGTTCGCAAGGCCAACCTTGCCTTCTTGGCGAGTTGAGCTTGGGTCATCAGCCGGTTCTCGCTTAGCTCACGCACTCTGTTTCTTGTTCGTTCCACTGTTCTAGTTACCCCACGTAATGGTTTCTTGTCCCTTTATAATATGAACTACCTCTCCGAGTCAAGCATAAGGTCGCCTCTTGCATTTTTTAGGCCTAAATAGTACAGTATTGTCACCTTGTACTCCGCTTCCGGGGTGCAATTTTTTGAAAAAATGCCAACAACGAATCAACTGACAAAAAAGAATAGAAAGCGAATAGTTAAAAAGTCAAAAGCAGTAGCCTTGGCAAAGGGTTTTAATAATAAAAAAAACAGGCCCGTATACTATAATTCACCATTCAAGCGCGGTGTTTGTGTAAAAGTAAGCACAACAACTCCTAAAAAGCCTAACTCGGCGTTACGAAAAATTGCTCGAGTTCGTCTCACAAACGGAATGGAAGTTACTGCATATATTCCAGGGATGGGCCACAACTTACAAGAACACTCAGTGGTAATGCTTAGGGGCGGTAGAGTGAAAGACCTTCCTGGTGTTAGGTATCATATTGTACGAGGAGTTCTTGATACCGAGGGTGTACAAAACCGAAAGAAAGGACGAAGTAAGTATGGAGCTAAGAAGTCTAAAGGTGATTCAAAATAAAAAAGAGATATGAGAGGTAAACTAAAAGTAAAACGACCGCTACAACCAGATGATGTGTATGATTCTGTGAATGTTACACAGTTTATTAACTATGTTATGAAAGACGGACGAAAAAGTGCAGCAACGAAAGTTGTGCACGGAATGCTTGAAGAATTAAAAGAGAAACACAAAGTTGCAAAACCGGCAGAATTGTTTGACGAAGCTCTCGAAAACGTAAGTCCTGTTATGGAGGTTCGCTCACGAAGAATTGGTGGGGCAACATATCAGGTGCCGCGTGAGGTTCGTACGACACGAAGAACCATGCTTGGAATGCGATGGATTATTGCTGCAGCTGATTCAAAAAGTGGCAAGCCAATGAGTGTTCGTCTTGCAAATGAAATTATAGAGGCGAGCAAAAAGGAAGGAGAAGCATTTAAGAAAAAAGAAAATACTCATAAAATGGCGGAAGCAAACCGCGCATTTGCTCACTTTAGTTGGTAAAAAATATGTCAGAGAAACGAGAATATCCTTTAGAGAAGGTTAGAAATATTGGAATAATTGCACACATTGATGCCGGTAAAACAACTGTTTCCGAGCGGGTGCTTTTTTATACTGGAGTCTCTCATAAAATTGGTGAAGTACACGAAGGAGAGGCAACTATGGACTGGATGGAGCAAGAGCAGGAGAGAGGAATTACTATTACCTCTGCTGCTACAACTGCATTCTGGACACCAACTTATGCAAATGGAGATGAAAATAAGAAACATCGTATAAATATTATTGACACTCCAGGTCACGTTGACTTTACAGCAGAAGTTGAGCGCTCGCTTAAGGTGCTTGATGGCGGTGTTGTTGTTTTTGATGGTGTTGCAGGGGTAGAACCGCAATCAGAAACAGTTTGGCATCAGGCTGACAAATATAAAGTGCCACGAGTTTGCTTTATAAATAAACTCGACAGAACAGGAGCTTCTTTTGAACATTCATACGCAACTATTCTTGACCGACTCACAAAAAATGCAATTCGAATGCAGATTCCTATTGGCGAAGAAGATAATCATGATGGCGTTGTCGATCTTCTTAAAATGAAAGCCTATATGTTTGAGGGTGAGCTTGGTGGTGATGTAAAAGAAATTGAAATTCCTGCAGACTTAAAAGAAACAGCAGAAAAATTCCACGGAGAGCTTATAGAAAGGATTGTTGAAAATGATGAAGTAGCAATGGAAAAATATCTTGGTGGAGAAGAAGTTTCACTTGATGAACTGAAGGCACTTTTACGTAAGGCAGTTATTGCAAATGAGGTTGTTCCTGTATTTTGCGGAAGTGCCCTAAAGAATAAAGGTGTTCAGTTGGTGTTAGATGCGGTTATAGATTATCTTCCAACACCCCTTGATGTTCCACCAATTAAAGGAATAAATCCAAAAACCGACGAAGAAGAAGTACGCGCGTCAAGTGACGACGCACCTTTTGCGTCTCTTGCATTTAAACTTCAAACTGATCCTTTCGTGGGTCAGTTAACATTTTTCCGTGTATATTCTGGGACACTTGATGCTGGTTCATATGTACTCAATACAAGAACAGGGAATAAAGAACGTGTCGGACGGATCTTGCGAATGCATGCCAATGAAAGAGAAGAAGTAAAAAAAGTATATGCAGGAGAGATTGCAGCAATTGTTGGACTTAAAGATACACGAACTTCAGACACATTATGTGATGTAGATAATCCAATAATGCTCGAATCAATAGAATTTCCAGAGCCAGTTGTGTCAATGCGTATTGAACCTAAAACAAAAGCTGACCAAGAAAAAATGGGTATCGCTCTCAAAAAGCTTTCAGACGAAGACCCAACCTTTAGAGTGTCTTCAGACCCGGAAACACTCGAAACTATTATTGCCGGTATGGGCGAACTTCACTTGGAAGTTTTGGTAGACAGAATGAAACGAGAATTTAACGTGGAGGCAAATTCAGGTAAACCACAAGTTGCATACCGAGAAACAATTACAAAACCTGCCGATGCGGAAACTAAATATATTAAACAATCAGGTGGTAAGGGTCAGTATGGTCACGTAAAAATTAGGATCAAACCGCTTGAGCCACTTGAAGAGGGCACTAAAATACCAAAAAATACGCATCGTGACGAGCACTTTGAGTTTGTTAATTTAATTAAGGGAGGTGCCATTCCACAAGAGTTTATTCCTGCAGTTGAAAAAGGACTTAAAGAAGGAATGGAAAGAGGGATTGTTGCAGGATATCCTCTCACTGATGTTTCAGTTGAGCTCTATGATGGTACGTACCATGACGTAGACTCATCAGAAATTGCATTTAAAATTGCCAGCTCAATGGCACTTCAAGACGCAGCAAAAAAGGCGAGTCCTGTACTACTTGAGCCTGTGATGAAAGTAGAAGTTATAACACCAGAGCAATTTATGGGTGATGTAACAGGGAATCTTTCTTCTAAACGAGGGCAAGTTGCAGGAATTGAAGACAGAGGTCAGTTACGTGTGGTGGATGCCAAAGTTCCTCTTTCAGAAATGTTTGGATACGTAACAGCGCTTCGTTCAATGACAGAGGGCCGAGCAAACTTTACGATGGAGTTTGATGAATATGCAATTGTTCCTCAAAACGTTGCTGATGAAATCAAAGAAAGTAAGGGATAAACTGAAAATTTTGATATTAAAAAAAGGGCCCGATACACATGTGTATCGGGCCCTTTTTGCACCCTGTTGATCAGGCAACAACCTGCCAAGGGAGTTCTTTTCCAGCAAGGAAAGGAATAAATCGCGAATTAAATATCTGTGGCACAGTCCAAGGGACTCTCCTAAGAGTGATTCTCCGTGTTTCTTCTGGGAGATTATAAAACTTGCGGGCAAAATATAAAGCACAGCCAGAAACAATTAATCTTGAAAGCATATAATAGCCTATTGGCAAAGGCAAAATACCAATGCCCAAAGCACCTATTGGGGCCATCCAAAAAACATTTTTTTCACTTTTATTAAGATTTAATGTTTTGGCAGTTTTTTTAATCCTTTTTTCTATTTTTGGTTTGTTGGAGGCAAAAGTTTTTTCTAATCTATTAATATTTTTGTTAGAAAATATTAAACCTAATATTGATCCCAAAATTTCAAAAAAACCTATCAATAATTCTAGAAAAATTGAAATTATAAATTTTATTAAACGAAAAATAAGTATTAAAAATAAGAAATTTGGGAAG
>PVBE013007404.1_pt1 | contig 15173 bp, 14 predicted proteins | sample 1631181 | NCBI WGS metagenome assembly PVBE01 (sample SAMN08397723, study PRJNA350692) | Marine metagenome, whole genome shotgun sequencing project. | isolation source: water | place: Pacific Ocean | collected 2012-04 | reverse complement strand
ATATAAACTGCTCATATTGCTCATAGAAGGTTTTAGCCTCAACCTTACTACCGATAGATTTGTGCTTCACAAACTCTACAGAAGGCTCCTGCTGTTCAAATATGGCAGCATTAACAATCCCTTCAATTTCAGCACGCTTGGTTTTAATGAGCGCATTGATTTCTAATGAATTGGAATGATGCGGTTTAACTTGCTGTTTCTCTGGGATCCAAGTCTTTGAGCTGATTTTGATGCCTGTATTACAGCGCCACTTCTTTCCAGCATGGGTATAACTGAAATATAACTGTGAATCTCCAGATTTTGATTTGTACTCCCGTAAATAGAAATGAATGGACGCCATCTTCGAAAGTAAAGATAGCAAAACTTGGCATTTTTGTGTCCCGTTTTGTGTCCTAAAAGATGAAACTCAATGAATTCTGATAGTCTAAAAAGAAACTAAACATTCCCTGAAACGCTTGCTATTAAAGGAATTTTTTGATTCATTCAGTTTCATTCGAATTCATTGAGTTTCATAAAAAGTGACCGCAGAAGGACTCGAACCCTCAACCCTCAGGGCCGAAACCTGATACTCTATCCAGTTGAGCTATGCGGCCAAAATTGAGGAGCAAAGGTAATTATTAATACCCTTAGAGACAGAGCATATCCCTGGAATATTGTTGGATGGGTTCAGATTGCCAACAAAATATTTTAGGTCCTTTTCGCAAATAGAAAAGCGACTTTCAAAATGGCGTATAAAACGGTGTAGAAGAAAATTACGGCTAATAACAACATGATCTGATGTGTGGTGTTTGTTTGCTCAACAATATTAGATTAATAAGCTAGGCATAAACATTTATAATTTCACAACTTATGTGTTAGTAATTACCTAAAATGTCTATTATTCTTGGCACGGCTGGGTTTGCAATGCCCGAAGATTCAACTCATGCAAGCATTTGAAAAGCAGCCAGTGCTGAGATGTATCCCATTCCTGTCATGGCAATAGCTTGCCCGATGGCCCATTTCCATGAGCCTGTTTCGCGTTTCACAATTGCTACGGTGCTCATACATTGCATGGAAAAAGCATAGAAAAGCAACAATGAAAGACAAACCGCCATGGTGTAACGAGGTTGTCCAGTTTCCGGTACTAATTCCTGCCTCATACGGCTTTTAATAGTTCCTTCATCAGCTTCATCGCCAACGCTGTAAATGGTGGCAATAGTTCCTACAAAAACTTCACGAGCTGCGAAAGAAGTAATGAGGGCAATTCCAATTTTCCAGTCGTAACCCAGAGGCTGAAGAATGGGTTCAATGCCGTGCCCCAGTTGCCCTGCAAACGATTTTTCTAATTCAACCTTTCCAATTATTAAGCCGTTATCCTGGGCAAAAGATTGATCATTAGATTTCAGCCCGTAAGTTGTTAATAGCCAAAGTAAAATGGAAACAGCAAAGATGATCCGGCCCGCCCCCCAAACGAAAGACCAGGTTTTGTCAGCGATAACCCGGATTACATTACGCCAATCCGGAATTTTGTAAGTCGGCATTTCATGCGCTAATGGACTCATTTCTGACTCGGGTAAAAAACGACTGAGTATCATAGCCGAAACAACGGCCGTAAGTGTTCCCAACGCATACATCCCCATCAGTAAAACACCTTGTGCATTCATGAAACCAATTGATGCAGTTGTTGGTACAATCAGCGCGATCAAAATGGTATAAACCGGTAATCGGGCTGCGCAGGTCATGAATGGAACAACCAGAATTGTGATTAACCTTTCATGAGGAGACTTGATAGTTCGCGCAGCCATGATGGCTGGAATGGCACACGCAGCCCCGGACACCAACGGCACAACACTTTTTCCATCCAAACCAAAAAACCGCATGATTCGATCGAGAAGGAAAATGGTTCTCGACATATAGCCAGATGCTTCCAGAATTGTGATAAAGAAAAAAAGCAAAGCGATTTGTGGAATGAAGATTACTATTCCGCCAATACCAGGAATCACTCCCTGGGTAATAATATCCGAAATGGAGCCAGGTGGTAAATGATTCTTTACCATTACTGATAACTGCGACATGGCACCATCAATCAAGTCCATTGGCCACGAGGACCAGGAAAAAATGGCTTGGAAAACCAACAACAACAAACCGCAAAAGATTAGGTATCCCCAAACCGGGTGGACTATCCATCTATCGATCTTACTGGTTAATGAAGATGCCTGAGTGGTCTTTTTTACGAATTCAGGCAACAATTGATTAATCCGTGCATATCGTTTAATGATGTCGTCTTTGAGGGCTACCGATCTATTAAATTTGATGGAAGAAGTATCCCGATCCCCTAATTCTTGCGAGTCGTTAGGAGCCGGATCTTTTTGATTTACCAGTTTCAAAAAATCGGAGTAAGTATTGGTGCCATCGGAGGTCAGCCAATTCTGCGTTTCATATAAACTACGCATGATGGCATTGGGCTTATCAAAATTTCCTTGAGAAAGAAATTCAATTAGCTGTTGAACACCTTTCCCGGAATGTGCATTTGTTGGGAACAACGAAACTCCCAAAGCGTTGCCTAACCCAATTTCATCAATTTCAATTTCCTTTGAATGCGCCAGATCAGCCATATTAAGCACCAGTGCCATGGGAATCCCCAGATCTGCAAGTTGGGTGTACAACAGCATGCCCGGATGCAAATTGGCACTGTTGGCAACATATACTACCAGGTCGAAAGGTTGTTTCAGCATCAACAACTCTTTCAACACTACGGCCTCTTCGGGGCTTTCGGGAGTCAGGTTCTGAACACCTGGCAGGTCAACAATTTCGATTGACTCATGACCTTTAAGCGTGCCTGATTTACTGGTTACAGTAACTCCGGGATAATTACCGGTTTTTTGAACCAGTCCTGTAAGTTGATTGAAAAGGGCACTTTTTCCCACATTGGGATTTCCGACAAGTGCAACCGAAAGTTTTACGGAGGGGTTCTGCAACGTATTAGTTACTTTCTACCACAATGGTAGCAGCTTCGGACTTTCTCATGGCCAACAACGATCCGTTAACTGCAACGCAGATAGGATCGCCAAGTGGTGCGGTATATTGAAACCTGACTTTCGAGCCGGGAACACAGCCTAATGCCAGCAGGCGGGTTGCGCATTCGCTGGGTTGTAATTCCTTGATTCTTGCTTCCTGGTTTTTCTTAAGATCGGCAAGCGTTGGCATCGGGCTTATTTAGAATGATTATAAATAAGGACAAAAATAGTTGCTTTTACCGAAGCCTTAGTCACTATTAGTAGCTATTAAGTGGCATAACGTTTTTAACCATCTAATAGTAGTTTCGCACTGAATAAACCCGCCTCAATCCAACTGACATGTATGACGTTGTTCTTTTAACGGAAAACAGGTATCTGAATCCTGAAAATCCCGATTGGTATGTCCGGCAAATCTTGTTGGAGGATGGGCTGGTTGAAAAAGCATTAATCAGCAATGGTTTGAGAACTACCAGGTTGACCTGGGATGACCCAAACTTCAATTGGTCTGAAACCAGTTATGCTCTTTTCAGAACAACCTGGGATTATTTTCATCGGTTCCAAAAGTTCAAATCCTGGCTTTCGGATTCCTCCCTGAAAACAAGATTTATCAACCCGATTGAAACCATTCTCTGGAACCTTGACAAGCATTACATGGGCGATTTGCAGCGAAAAGGTGTACGGATTGTGCCAACACATTTCATTCCTGCAAAAGATCATTCATCCCTTTCGAGCTGGTTTTCGAAATGCGATAAAATAAAGTGCGTGGTGAAACCGGTTGTGAGTGGTGGTGCGCGCAACACATTTGTTGTGCATGAAGATAATCTGGGCGAATTGGAACAATCGTTCCATTCTCTCATTGAAAAGGAAGCATACATGATTCAACCATTCCAGAAAAACATTGTTGAACAAGGCGAGATTTCTTTGATGTGCATTGCCGGGGAGGTGACACATGCAGTACTGAAAATTGCAAAAGAGGGAGATTTCAGGGTGCAGGATGATTTTGGGGGTACGGTTCACATTCATAAACCTACCTCAGAGGAAATTGATTTTGCCCGAAAAGCAATTTATGCATGCGAACAATTGCCCGTTTATGCCCGTGTGGATGTGGTTTATGACAACGATGGCCAATTGGCTTTGTGTGAGTTGGAATTGATTGAACCGGAAATGTGGTTTCGTCAACTTCCGGAAGCAGCAAGCCTTTTAGCACATTGCATTTCAGACCTGGTGATTAACGATACACACTAAGCAAGTTCCTATTTTTGGTAATTCCATGTACGAATTGATCAGTGAGATAATAAGTCGTTTTGGTGGTAGGATTTCCTGCAGTAGAGAAGAAATTGCGGCACAGCAATACTTCAAAACAAGGTTAGAGGAATTTTGCTCACGGGTAGAATTTCATTCTTTCCGTCTTGCCCGCGATGGTATGTTTCAATCGCTCAAAGGGTTTTGCCTCGCGTTTTATTTAACCTTGGTACTTTATTGGCTCTCACCAACAGTCGCAGCGATCCTGGGATTGTTGAACGTTTTGCTGTTTCTCGGTCATTTTGTAACGTACCGCCAATGGCTCGATTTTCTTTTTCCAAAACACCAATCGGCAAACGTAATCGGGGTGTTGGAGCCACAATCGGAAGTAAAATCCACCCTTATAATTGCTGGTCATATCGACAGTGTGTGGGAGTTTCAATGGTGGTATAAATTGAAAAACAACGGTGCAGTGCTAAGCGTGTTAAGCGGATTCCTGTTTTTGTTCAGCGCAATCTTCCTGTTGGTAAATGCATTCATCCCTTTGGAAATGGCAGGCACAATTACCTGGTCAATTTTTGCTCTTCTCTCCCCTATCACTATAACCTACTTTACCATTCACAACAATGTAAAAGTGGACGGAGCTATCGACAATCTTACAGGAGTAGCTCTGGCCTATGGCGTTGGAAAAGCACTGGTTGGACCTGGGCACAATGGTGTTTCCAGTTTAAAAAACACCCGCGTCAAATTGGTGAGTTTTGGTTGTGAAGAAGTTGGATTAAAAGGTGCTCAGGCTTATGTACGCGACTATCTCCAGGAAATGCGAGAGGAAAACGCAGTTCTGTTGAACATTGACAGTATCAAGGATGTGGATCAACTTTCGGTGGTCAGGGGCGAGTTGTTCACTCTGGTGAAGTATCCCCCAAAACTGGTTGAATTAATGGAGGATGCTTTCACTCGTCAGGAAGTTGCCGTAAGAAATATTGTTGTACAAGTTGGTGCAAGTGATGCATCTGCTTTCGCATGGAAAAATATTCCAGCCGTATGCCTGATTGGGCTACAATCTGATCAACTGGACCCAACTTACCATACCAGGTTGGATAAACTGGAAAACCTGTCTCCACAAGCAATGGAAACACTTAAAACCGTATTACTTGATTTCATCTATGATTGGGATAAAAAACAACCTGTGATTAACTAAGAAAACAAAATGCTGAAGATTGAAAAAGCTACGTATCAATTTCTGAAAGACCTCAGGAAAAACAACAATCGCGAGTGGTTCAATAAAAACAAGAACCGTTACGAGGATGCATGGTTGAACATGCAATTGTTCGTGGAACAGACTTGGCAAGCGCTTTCGAAACACGATAACCTGGTTGAAGAAACACCAAAAAAAATGCTTTACCGCATTTATCGTGATGTACGGTTTTCAAAAGATAAAACGCCTTACCAAATACATTTTAGTGGGGGGTTTAAAAGGGCCACCAGGCAGTTACGAGGTGGTTATTATTTCAACGTATGCCCAGGGCAATCATTTGTGGCGGGTGGATTCTGGATGCCTAATAAGGAAGACATGGGTCTCATCAGAAATGCCATAGCTGCCGATGATGAACCGCTTCGTAAGATTCTGAACTCAAAAAAGTTTAAAGATGCTTTTGGGTCGTTGATTGGGGAACAGGTAAAAACTGCTCCTAAAGGTTTTTCGAAAGATCATCCGGCCATTGATTTGCTACGTTACAAGCAGTTTCTGGTGAGAAAGGATATAAGCGACCAGGATGTGCAAAGCAAAAGGTTTTCAACTTTGGTGACCAAAGTTTTTCGGGATATGCGTCCGTTCTTCAATTGCATGTCAGAAATACTGACCCACGATGCCAACGGTGTGCCGCTTTACGAGGATTGACTTTACAAGCTGTTGATGGCTCTGAAGAATCCAGACCGATAGGTTTCCCCCAGGTTTATGATTTTGTCTTCAATTTCAACGATTGTGTTTTGCACCGAGGTAATGTGATTAATATTGATGATGAACGATCGGTGAACCCGTAAAAAATCTCCGTATGGTAACCGCTTCTCAATGTTCTTCATGGTCGAAAGTGCAATGATTTTTCGATCCCGGGTTTTAATTGCCAGGTAGTCGCCATTGGCTTCAATCCATTGAATATCGCAGAAGTTGAGTTTTACCAACTTTGAGTCAGACTTTACAAACAGATGTTTCAAGTTTGAATCATTCGTGATTTCCACACTTCTTTTTTGAATCTGGTAACAGGTTTGCATCACCCAGGAATTGTAATCTGCGGTTTCCTGGTTTTCGTTCGAATCATGTTCCTGTCTTCCAAAAATCATAATACCCGGAACACAATGAGCCATAACAAATCTGCCATCAAAGTGCTTCTTCACGGCTTCTATGGCTTCGTTGTGCGAGGCATTGCCAGGCGAAAAGCGCATGATCACAAAATCGAACGAATGGCTATTAAGCGCCTCGCCAAGTTTCTTTGGGGTCATTATTTGAACGAAATCAGGATCTGTGTTTTTTCGGGGCAAAGGCTGCACCTGCGATTTCACCATCTCCTCAATCCCTTGATGCTGTCCAACAAGTAATATATTCATCAATAGTGGTTTTGTAGTTGTTGCGTTATAAGAACAGATCTATAGCTGTTGTTTCATAAAGTTTTACGCAACAATTTTCAGAAAGTTCAGCCCAAAGTGAGAAATTGGGTTTGGGAACATATAAACCATCACAGGAATTCTTGCAGAATCGGGTCCCTATGTACTTTTCAGGACGAATCTCAGTATGTCGGTGATAGTGATTATTCCAAGCAATTTTCCATCATCAACCACGGGCACAGCATGGAATTCAGCGTTTGCTAAAATCTCAATCACTTGTCTGAGATTTCCATTATAAGCAATAGTAACCGGATCGGCATGCATAATCTCTTCAACTGTAAACATATCTGCAATGGCATCATCAATTTCCTGTTCACTTGAACCATAGGCAGTGGCAAAACTGATTCGTTGCAAATCAGTAAGAGTGATTATGCCAACCACCTCGTCTTCGTCAAGAACCGGCAAATGCCTGATGTGATTTCTTTTCATCATCACTTCCACATCTTTTAAATTGGTGTCGGGTGTGATAAAATGAGTGGACGAGGTCATCACATGCTTCACCGGAGAGTCAAGTATCACATCTAATAATACTGGAGTATTTGCCATGAAAGTGTTGTTTTGCCAATTGATTTAACAAATATCACAGGATGCAAACACTCAAATAATGACAATAATCAATTATGGCAATGATCTTTCGCGGGTTTTTAACTCGAATGCAAATTGGATCTCATGCAACTTACCAAGGCAGGTTTTTCAAACCTTCAAGATCAAGAATTGTGATATTGCTTCCTTTCACTGCCACCAGTTCTTCTTCCTTGAACTCGCCCAGCGTCCTTATAACTGTTTCTTTGGCTGTACCTACAATACTTGCGAGATCTTCACGCAACATGGGGATCACTGTGGAATGGGTTCCCTCTTCAGAGTGATATTTTTCCTCCAGCATAATGAGCATATCGGCCACTCTTTTACGCACTGAACTATAGGCCAGGTTCATCAAACGCTTTTCCATATCGGTGAAATTATTCGCCAGCATTTGTATGAATTTGTTGGAGACTTCACGATTGGTTGAAATCAGCTTCACAAAGTCGTTACGCGAAATGATACAGATTTCGCAGGGTTCAAGAGCCTGTGCAGATTCTTTATATTTTTCATTTTCAAGCATGGCAAGAAAGCCAAAAAACTCACCATCATTATAAATCTTGGTGATGTATTCTTTGCCATCTTCATGCAGCTTGTAGGATTTCACCTTTCCTTTGTTTATGAAGAATACCTTGTTTGGAAAATCCCCTTCATAGTAAAACATATCCTTTTTCTTGTATTGGCGGATATGGTGAAAGCTGGATAGTTCTTTCAATGCGGCCAATCCTCTCACCTGGATGCCAAACTCCTGCAATCCTCCGGCATTCATATCAAACTGCTTTTTAAGGCCGCGTGTTTTCTTCAGCCGAATCTCGATGGCATCCAGCAGTTCAGCTTCTTCGAACGGCTTGGTCAGGTAATCATCGGCACCCAGGTTCATACCTTTTCGCATATCCGATTTTTCAGCCTTGGCCGTAAGAAAGATAAATGGTATTCCAGAAGTTTGAATGTCTTTGGTGAGAATATGCAATACGCCATACCCATCTAATTCGGGCATCATGATATCGCATATCACTAGGTCGGGATTAACTTCACGAATCAGCGCAACACCTCTTTTACCATCTGGAGCAGTTTGAACATTATAATGCGCAAGCTCAAGGATTTCCGCAGTGTTTTCCCGTACATACTCATCATCTTCTATCAGGACTATTTTTTTCATGATTGCTACTTTATCTTGTTGGGAGACTTACCCTAAATGTACTCCCTTTGTCCAATTCACTGGTAAAAGTAACTCTGCCCTTGAGCAATTCAACATAGTTCTTCACAATATTCAAACCCAAGCCTGTGCCCTGAATATTGCCAGAATTCTTCGCCCTGAAAAATCGTGTGAACAGGTTTTTTTGCTCATTTTCAGGAATACCGATTCCAGCATCTACCACCTCTGTTATGAATAAGGATTCTCTTATTTTACAAGTCACTTTTATGGTTGTACCCGAGTGCGAGTATTTAATGGCGTTTGATACCAGGTTGATCAATATATTTTTGAACAACTGCGGATCGGTTTTCACAATCTTGTTTTGGCCGGTGCATTTAAATTCAATATTCTGATCGTTCTTCAACACCACCTGAAGTTCTTCCACAATCTGGCTACACTGCTCCTCAATATCTATTTCTTCAAAACTGGGTTTTGTTTTTCCTTCTTCAAACTTTCCAAGTGATAAGAAATCGTTAAGAATTTCCGTCAGGTTCTTTACTGCCGACCTGATTCGCTGGATGTGCTTTGCCCGTTTGTCATCAAAATTCTGCTCGTTGTATTTCTGCAATAATGCTGCACTAGAAAGTATGCCCGTAAGTGGCGTTCTGAATTCATGTGAAGCCATAGAAACAAACCTCGATTTGAATTCGCTCAACTCCTTTTCCTTTTCCAATGCCTTCAACACATCGCGATTGGCCTTTTCAAGATCCCTGGTGCGCTCCGATACTTTCTGCTCTAATTGCATATTCAACTTACGCAGGTTTTCCTCACTTTCACGCAAACGTGTATCGGTTAATTTCCGGGCTGTAACGTCAATGACAAAAGAGGCAATGTACACCTCATTTTTGTGCTCAAACCGGCATAGGCTGATTTCGACCGGAAGTTCACGATTTTGCTTTGCCAATGCATACAAATTCATTTCGATACCCATGGGTCGTGGTAAACCATCGTGGGCGTAGTGTTTTCTGTGTAAAGTATGCCTGGTGCGAAATCTTTCAGGAATCAGGTGTTCTACTTTTTCACCTTTCAATTCCATGCTGGTATATCCAAACATCCTTTCGGCACTTGGATTGACCTCAACTATCCTACCTTTTTCATCACTTACAATAATACCTTCCGTGGCATGGTAGCACACCGGTCCGAAATCAATATGTTCTTTATTATCCGACACCTTTGATAGAGAAACACAAAGTGAAACAATTTCTCTTTGTCAAAGTTGATTGTTTTCAGGCAAAAAAGTGACGAGGGTCATTTTCAATTCGGAAGATGTGAATTGACCAGACGGTTTGATCTAACTTATCTGTTATCTCCCGGGGCCTCAATCTGTTATTTGCCAGTAAACCTGAATCCTGTATCAGAATGACGAAAATGCCGGATCGGAATCTTGCTCCGCCAGTTCACTATAGCCATTACGAAACTCAAGCTCGGTTATTAATTCTGTGTCAATGGCGAATTGGGTTACAACAATTGCTGGTAAAAAACCTGCAGGATAGTGAGGTGAATCTTTCGGCCACTAAACATGTCACACGGATTTATGAATCAATATCAAGCATACCATCCATTACTTTGGCCTGATCTGTTAGCATTCTGCGGAATTGGTGAAGTGGAAACCGGCACGCATAGCTCCATCGCACAGCAGTGGCGGATTGAAGGTGCTTTTCCCCAAAAATGCTGTCGCTGATTCCTAGCACATCACCGGGTCTTCCAACGCGGGCAAGTGGGTATGTATGCTGGTTCGAGGAGTTAGAAAGTTTGAATTTCCCCGCGCTGATGCAATAAATATATTTAACCGGATCGTGTTCATGAAACAAAACCTGCCCCGGTGCATAGGCATACATACTTTTGGACAGGTAGCTCTCTTCGTTGGCTGCCAGTTTGCAAAGCACCGCCATTTTAGTGCGTGATATACCACATTCGGAACAGAGGTGTGGATGTATTTGGAATTTCATGATTGTTGTTAGGGATTATTCTTTGAGCAAAATAAAATGAACCTTTTCAAACACCGAAAAACATGAGGAAAGTCAGCTTTGGAGATGATATTGGTTGAGGGGTGGGGTTAACAGGACGCTGATTGCGACATGTACCACGATGTTGTTAATGGTAGTATAGGAAATAATAAGCCTCCACATTGTCTAGATAAACCCCGTCAAATCTAGCATCAATAATTTTCCTGGTGTAAGAATCATTTTTACCGTAGATAATATTCTGCCAGTCTTCATTCCAGAATTCAACCCAAATTTCGTCTTCATAACCGTCATAAGCTTTTTTAAGCCAGTTGGGGCGATGAAGTTTCACCCAATCACATGTCATTTATCCTATCAGATTCGATTATAATTAACTCCAACAGAACCACTCAACGAAGCCCGTAAGATCGGAGAACGGATGTCGTGGAATCCCTATTGAGTGAACCTGCACTGAAGTGCATCAGAACAAATGAAAACCACAGTCCGCGAAATGCCTGAACTTCTTCCGGTCAGCATTATTTTTGCCTGCACATGCATTCGGAGATATCCAATAAGATTAAGCAGCACTTTCCCGATCTCAATCAACCTGCCCTAGTGAATGAGATGGAACAGCGCGCCATCATCAAGGAAGTGGAAGCCGGCACCCAAATCATACAAATTGGCGGTTGGGTAAAAATGATGCCACTAGTAACCAAAGGCGCTATTAAAGTGATGAAGGAAGATGATGAAGGCAGTGAGTTGTTCCTCTACTTTTTATATCCAGGCCAGAGTTGTGCGGTAACTGCACAATGTTGTTTGGGCAATGCCAAAAGCCAGGTGAATGCCTTTGCTGAAGAAGACACCGAATTCATTGCCATACCCATTGAGTTTATGAATGAGTGGATGAAAACCATTGCAGTCTGGCGAAATTTCGTCCTGAGCATTTATCACAACCGTTTCAACGAATTGCTTCAAACTATAGATCAACTTGTTTTCCAAAAGCTTGATGAACGACTGTTGAAATATCTGTACGACAAGGCGCAAATTGACCACTCGCACAATTTGACCATCACCCACCAACAAATTGCAACCGACCTTTATTCCTCGCGCGAGGTTATCTCAAGATTGCTTAAAAAGCTTGAGCAATTGGGTAAGCTCAAATTAGGCCGCAACAAGATTTTCCTAATCTCAAACCTGGGCAATTGAAATGGGATATGACAAAAGCATGCCCTGATCCGTTATTTGCCCTGGTAAGTTTAGATTACACTATAATACTGATGACAATTGCCACTACGCTGGTTATGATATTCACTTGTGGAGCGCTCAAAGATAAACCGCCTCACTGATTCCCAACTCACCAATCATATAGCACAAAAAAAAAGGGAAACCAGCCTTTCAACCGATTTCCCAAACCATTTCGTGGTCCCTTTGCGGGAACCTAAAACCAAGTATCACATTCGCTATGAACGTGTTTCGCCATTATCCACTGCATGATTGATACCAAGCTTTTCACACAGTGGGCACCATCCTGTAATTGCAGTTACAAAAACTGCAATTGCTAATGGTGCGAACCAGATTATGCCAGTAACTCCGACCAAAATACCAATGACCATCAAACCAGCATATCTCCAAAAAATTTCCATAAAACTAAGATTCGGTGTAAAGTGCATCCTCTTTGTTATTTGAATCAGGCTCAAAGCTATCTGGTGATTAAAGTATAAATGTTGACTTAAGTCACTTCAAAAAGTGACTTTGCGCACTTTTTGAATAGATGCATTCTTCTGACCATGTATATTTTGTCGATAAAGCGGCAATATGATAACATGGAATACGTAACCTCTCTTACACCTTCAACTTAACTGCGCAGGTTTCGCATCAAATTGCCCAGACAACTATTGGCAATACTTTCAAAGAAACCACTATGAAAACTCAGAACCGGCAAACGGCTATCGCAATTGAAATTCGAATTCATTGTCCAGTTTTAAACATTCAAATTCCCACTTCATCTTCAACGCGATAAGTGCAATCTCAAAAACATTAAATTCGCAATCCTCGTTAATTGACACATAAATTTCATGAAACACCTTTCGCGATTGCTTCTACTGTGTTTCTTCTTGAACTCGTTTCTGGTTGAAGCTCAAAGCACAATCAATCCCCAGAATATTGAAATTGTGCGCGATTCCTTTGGCGTCCCACACATTTTCGCGCCTACAGATGCCGAAGTAGCTTATGGATTAGCCTGGGCAACACTTGAGGATGATCCTAAAACCACCCAATTCTTGTTAAATGCGGCACAAAAGTATTCGGGCAGAACCATGGGGGTGGATGGCGCAGCAATTGATTATGCTGCCTACTTACTTCAACTTGATCGAGTGGTAGAAGAACGCTACAAAAAGGATGTCAGTCCTGAGTTTAAAAAGATATTGGAAGCATATGCAGAAGGAGCAAACGCATACGCCAAAAAACACCCCGAAGATGTGATACTCAAAAAGGCTTTCCCACTTACCCCCAAAGACATTTTAGTGGGCTACATGCTTGGTCAATCTTTAATGGTGGGTATTGATGGAGTGTTGAAGGCCATCAACGATAACGAGATTTTAGATCGTGATGAGGAGCGACTCGATACATTAGGTACTGGGTCAAATTCATTCGCTTTCAATTCCAACAAGACGAAATCCGGAGAAGTTTTCCTTGCCATAAATTCCCATCAACCACTGGAAGGCATTCTAAGTTGGTATGAAGTACACCTGCACAGCGATGAAGGATGGAATATTGTTGGTGGATTGTTTCATGGGGCAGTCTCCATCTTTCATGGCACCAACGAAAACTTGGGCTGGGCACACACATCAAATGGTTTTGACAAGATTGATGTGTTTCAACTTGAAATGCACCCTTCCAAAAAATTGATGTATAAAGTGGATGGTGAATGGCTGAAACTGGAGAAGAATACGGCTATGTTGAAGGTCGGATTGGGCAAAAAACATCGGATGCGATTTTGGGTTCCTAAGAAACATTACATGAGCATTTATGGACCAACCATGAAAAACGATTTGGGTTATTTCTCAATCAGATATGGAGCCGGGCAAAAACTTGAAGCTGCGGAACAATGGTTCAAAATGAACAAGGCAAGGAATTACACAGAGTTCAGAGAAGCATTACATATGCAAGGTATCGCCATGCAAAGTGTGACCTATGCCGACAAAAATGACACGATCTTTTTCTACGATAACGGCATAATGCCAAAACGCCCCGATGGTTACGACTGGGAACATGTGATTCCTGGCAACACCAGAAAAACGCTTTGGGAAGAATTTACCCCGGTTGATGAGATTCCCCAGATCGTAAATCCCGAATGTGGATGGATTTTCAACACCAACAACTCGGAACTGCATTGTACGGCACCAGAAGAATTCCTGAAAATGAAAGACTATGATCCCAACCTGGGTTTGGATGAAGACGAGAATAATAGAAGTAACCGGGTTTTTGAATTGATGGAAGAATACTCCGGGAAAATATCCTGGGAAGATTTCCTGCACATTAAGCACAACCGGCAATTTCCGGATTCCATGATTTTCAGGAAGAACTGGTTCAACATCAACCTTGTGTATGACATTGATCCGTTGGAGTTTCCCGACATTGCCAATGCCCTTGGCAAAATCCAAGGGTGGAATAAAGTTGCGAATCTTGAAAACCCAGATGCGGCCATCGTCCTCTACAGCATGTACCAGGTCTTCGACAAGACTGGCAAAAAAGCCAAACTGAAGTACAACACCCCTGAAAAGCAAAAAGAACTTATTGTTGATTGTATTCGGGGTGCACAAAAGCACATGATCAATCACTTCGGCACAATTAATAAACCTCTTGGTGAAGTTCAGCGAATTGTTCGGGGTGATGTGGACTTGCCCCTGGCAGGTGGGCCAACAGCCATCAAAGCAGTTTATACAGCACCCATGGATGATGGACGAAGGAAAATATGGGTGGGTGAATCCTATATTCAACTGGTGCGATTTACCGAAGATGGACCCATAATTCAGAGCGTCTCGCCCTATGGAGCTTCCAATCGACCGGAAAGTCCACATTATACGGATCAAATGGAAATGTATGTGATGGAACAATACAAGCCCATGTCGCTAGATAAGAAGACAGTCTATAAGCAAGCATTACGAATCTATCATCCGGAATGAGCTGTTGGAGTCTTCAATTGGAAATGGGTATTCGGTATGCAGGTGAGAATCGAATTGACTGTTCGACCCTACCAGTTGGCAAATATTTACTACAGGTAAGCACAGAGGAAAACACTGTGGAAGCTCTCCCATTTGTTGTAACCGTATGATTCCGAGCCTGCAAATTGTTACTAAGTTTGGAGGCTCAACCTTTCTTCAAACCAGAACGCTTGAAACAGACTCATTTATTTCCCCATATTCTTTTCACCTTAACCCAACTTGGCCCCCCAGCAAAGAAAAACACCTAAATTTCACACATTCTCAGTCTGAAACCCTTGAAAAATGGGGATTGTAATTTCAAATTTAATTTGTAGTGATGTACGGTTGTTGCTTT
>PVBE012910038.1_pt1 | contig 15173 bp, 12 predicted proteins | sample 1631181 | NCBI WGS metagenome assembly PVBE01 (sample SAMN08397723, study PRJNA350692) | Marine metagenome, whole genome shotgun sequencing project. | isolation source: water | place: Pacific Ocean | collected 2012-04 | reverse complement strand
GGAGTGATCGCCTATAGCAGCGGCCATTAAGGTTGATTAGACGTAGGGCGGGGGCTTGTCCCCCGCCTGGCCTGGACGCGGGGGACAAGCCCCCGCGCTACATGCGTAGAGTTTGATCAACCTAAAAAGAGAACGCTCTAGCGGAACTCCACGGCCACCCAACGGGGTGAACAAGGGTTCAGGGCATGCCCGGGTCCATCAGGATCGTGCTGGGGTCCACCTGGTCCGGCGTGGGCGCGGTCTCCTTGGGCTGGGTGCCCTGGACGAAGTACTCCTCCAGCACGTCGGCGGCGCCGTCGGGGGCCAGCAGCCCGGTGGTGGAGTCGATGCGGTGCACCACCACCCCGGGGGGTTGCGAAAACGGCAGGCGCGGCTTGCGGCGCAGGGCCCGGCGCATGAAGTCGACCCAGATCGGCAGCGCGGCCCGCCCGCCGGTCTCCCACCGCCCCAGGGTGGAGCTGTCGTCGAAGCCGACCCAGACCACGGCCACCATCTGCGGCGTGAAGCCGGCGAACCAGGCGTCGCGGTGGTTGTTGGTGGTGCCGGTCTTACCCGCCACCTGGCGCCGCAGCCGGCGCGCCCGCCGGGCGGTGCCCTCGCGCACCACGCTCTGCATCATGCTGGTCATGACGAAGGCCACCTCGGGCCGCAGCACCTGCTCCTGGGGAGCGATCTTGCGGGCTTTTTCGCCCAGATGGGTGATGTAGCGGGGGAGCACCCGCTTGCCGCCGGTGGCGAAGGAGGCGTAGACCGCGGCCAGCTCCGTGGGGATCATCTCCGAGGTGCCCAGAGACAGGCTCAGGTCCCGGCCCAGCTTGGTGGTCACGCCCATGGAGCGAGCCAGCTTGTGCACCGGGTCCACCTTCACCGTGTCCAGCAGGCGCGCGGCCACGCTGTTGATCGACATGGCCAGGGCCTGGCGCACGCGCAGCGGCCCGCGGTGACGGCCGTCGAAGTTGCGCGGGATCCACTTGCCGTAGACCACCGGCGCGTCGTCCACCACCGTGGCGGCGGTGATCTTGCCCGAGTCGATGGCCGCGGCGTAGACCAGGGGCTTGAACGAGCTGCCCGGCTGGCGGCGGGCGCGCAGGGCGCGGTTGAAGTCGCCGCGGCGGAAGCTGTATCCGCCCACCATGGCCATCACGTCGCCGGTGCGCGGGTCCAGGGCCACCAGCGCCGCCTGGGGTCCGCCCTCGTAGCGGAAGTGCTTCCTCCCCTTACGCACCCGCACCAGGTGACCCTTGCGGAAGCGCGTGGACGGCGCGTCGCCCTGGGGGTTGTACCGCTCGTCGTTGGTCAGCAGCACCTTGCCCTTGCGGGTGCCGAGGTCGACCTCCAGCACTTTCTCCTCGTCGTCCACGGCGGTGACCAGCCCCTGGTAACAGATCCCCTCGCTGAACCTCTTTTGCGTGCGCGCCAGCCGCTCGAGGGTGCGCGCGCGCTTCTTTTTGGAGAGCTTGCGGCCGCGGTGGTAGCGCTGGCGCAGGTCCAGGCTCTGCAGCCCCTTGCGCAGGGCCCGCCGCGCCGCCAGCTGCAGGTCGACGTCGATGGAGGTGCGCACGGTCATGCCGAGGGTGGCCAGCTGCTCCTTGCCGTAGAGGGTCAGCAGCTCCCGCCGCACGTGGTCCACGAACTCGGGCGCGGCGTCGAAGTAGGTCCGCTTGCGCCGCACCACCGTGATCGGATTCTTGGCCACCTTGCGCTGCACGCTGCGCGAGATGTAGCCGTGCTTGACCATCTGCTTGAGCACGTAGACCTGGCGCTTCTTGGCCCGCTCCTTGTGCTTCAACGGCGAGAGGCGCTCGGGCGACTGGGGCAGGCCGGCCAGCATGGCGATCTCGGCCAGGGTCAGCTGGTCCACGTCCTTGTGGAAGAAGAAGCGGCTGGCCTCCTGCATGCCGTAGCGCCCGTGGCCGAGGTAGATCTGGTTGAGGTAGAGAAAGAGGATGTCCTGCTTGGACAGCTCGTTCTCCAGGCGGCGGGCCAGGATCACCTCCTGCATCTTGCGCTTGATCGTGCGCTCGGGGGTGAGGAAGAAGGTCTTGACCACCTGCTGGGTGATGGTGCTGCCGCCCTGGACGAACTTGCCCGCCCGCAGGTTGGCGATGAAGGCTCGCACCATGCCGGAGTAGTCCAGCCCCTTGTGCTTGAAAAAGTCGGCGTCCTCCGACGAGACGATGGCCTTGACCAGCAGCTCGGGGAACTGCTTGTAAGGCAGCACCGTGCGCCGCTCGGCCGAAAGCTCCCCCAGCAGCCGGCCCTTGCGATCGAAGATGCGGCTGACGGTCTTGGGCCGGTAGTCGTGGATGCTCTTGATGTTTGGCAGGCTGGCGTCCTTGCCGTAGAGGTGGAACATGCCGACCACCGCGCCGACGGCGGCCACCCCGGCCAGCGCCACCAGGGCCAACAGCCACAGCAGCAGCCGCAGCAGCAGCGGGGTCTTGAAGATCTCGTCTTCTGGGCTCTTCTTGCGCCTGGCCATGCTCTCCCCGGGGGGTGGTGCCCGTTCTGAACTACAGTTGTACTATGTACCGGGCTGCGGCTCGATTTTTTGCCCTCAAACCTTGCGCGCGGTTGCCGTGCCGGTGGGTACCTTCCTTTACAATCCCGCGAAACGTCGATATTTTTTCAAAATGGCAGGCGCTTCAACAATCCAGCCGCTGGCCCTGCTGGTGGCCGGCACCGCGCTGCTGGCCGGCTGCCCCGACCGGGCGTCGAGGCCGGCGCGAGCCCCGGCCCCGGCCGCGGCGCCTGCTGCGGTGGACAAAAAGTCCTGCGCCTCGTTCACTTTCGAGCAGGGCAAGCTGCCGCGCTCGCTGCCCCGGCAGCTCACCGCCACCGAGCGCGCGCCCCTGGCCCGCCTGGTGGAGGATCCGAAAAACCGGGGAAAGCTGCACCTGCGCTTCCGCCCGGCGGTGTCGTCGAGGGCCTTCGCCCGGGAGCTGGCGCTCGAGCCCGGCGACGTGGTGGCGGACATCGGCGCCGGCACCGGCGCTTTGGAGATAGGCCTCCTGGAGCACGGCGTGCCCTTCGGCAAGATCTACGCCGTGGACGAAATCGGCGGGGCCCTGAGCTTCCTCGGCTACATGCTGGCCGCCACCAAATACGAGGGCTGGCAGAAGATCGAGACCGTGACCTCGACCAAGGACAGCCCAAACCTGCCGGCCGGGGTGCTCGACAGGGCCCTCATTGTCAACGTCATGTCGTTCATCTTCGACAGCGAGCTGTACGGCCGCAAGCCGGACAAGAAGCAGATCGTGCGCTTTTTGGCGCGGCTGAAGAAGGCGCTGAAGCCGGGCGGGCGGATCTACAACTACAAGGAGATGGGCGATCCTCCGCCGGGGAAAGCAAAGGCCCCGGCCGTGCGCCGCATGCCGCCTTTGCCTGTGCAAAAGAGCTGGTTCCGCCGCATGGGCTTCCCCCTGACCACCGCCGGCTTCGAGGTCGTCGGCCAGCGCGCGTTCATGGCCGGCGGCGTCCCGTACCTGGTGGTGGTGGCCAGGTGATGTGATGGACGCCGCGCTGCTGCTGGTCTGGCCGGCGCTGTTTCTGCTCCTGCCCCTGGCGTCGGACCGCGACGCCCCCTGGCGCACCGGCCTCGACCTCGGCCTTTGCCTGGGCGTGGGTCTGCTGGGTGCGGCGGTCAAGGCGTACGTCGCCCCCGGGCTGATGATGGAGCCGGTCACCGGCTCGGACCCGGCGGCGGCCTGCGTCACGACCCACGCCGTGGCCAGCCTGGAGCTGTGGCGCTCCCATCGCCCCACCGTGGGCGCGGTGCTGCCGGCGGCGCTGTCGGGCTGGCTCGGCACCCTGGACGGGGTGCTCTGGGCCTCGTGGATCTTCGCCGCCGTCCAGGGCGCGGCCGTCTATCTGTGGGCCCGCACACTGGCCGGCCGCTCCGCGGGTGTCGCCGCGGCGCTGCTCTCCTGCGCGGTGACGCCCATGGCCATGATGACGCGCCACTTTTCGTTCTACCCCATGGCGGCGGCTGCTTATGCCCTGTGCGCCGCCGGCACCGTGGCCGCCATTCGCTGGCGCAGCAAGCCCGCCCTGGCAGCCGCCGGTTGCGGCCTCGGCCTGGCCCTGGCCGCGGATCACCCGGGGTTGCTCTACGCCCTGCCCATGGGCTGCGCCGCGCTGGTGGCCGTGGCGCGCGCGCCGACCGGCGGCTGGATCCCGCGGCGAAAGCTGCCGCTGCGGCTGGCCCTGCTGCTGGCGCCGGTGCTGGTCTCCTGGATCGGCACTCGCCTGATCACGCCCCCCACCATCGGCGCCTTCGAGCGCAAGGTCATCGCCTACATGGGCGACTCGGTGGGACACCTGCGCAACCCCCACCAGCAGCAAGGCGAGGGGCTGACCCACTCCCTGGCCCGCTGGGCCATCCCCGCGGACCAGTTCGAGCCCGCCGACCGCGGCCACGAGGGCGGCTACCGCTGGGGGTACGCCGGACCGCTGCAGGTGGCGCGCACCCTCACCGCCCTGGGGCTTTTGGCCACCCTGCCCCGGGAGAGCGGACCCCGCACCTTTGGCCAGCGCAACATGAACTGGGACAAGGTGCGCGCGGCTCAGCTCGACCCCTGGCTGCCGCTCTACGGCGTGGGGCTGCTGATCACGTTCTGGGCCCTGCGCCGCCGGCCGCTGGAGCTGGTGGGCATGGTGTTGGTGCTGGTCCCCTTCGTGGTGATGCTGGCGACCCAGACGAGGTCCCAACTCTACCCGCGCTTTCTGATGGCCCCCCTGGCGCCCATGGCCGTGGTCCTCGGCGTGGCCCTGGCCTGGCCCAGCTGGAGCCGCGGCGGGGGTGATGGCGCTCGCTGGTGGGAGCGGCTGCTGGCCGCCCGGGCGGCGCTGATGGCGCGCCCCTGGGGCTGGCTGCGCGCGCCTTTGGCCGGCCTGCTGGCCCTGGCCCTGGTCACCGGCGTGCTGCCGGGCTGGCTCTCCCCCGACGCGGCCTGGCGCCAGCCCTACCCCACCGCGCCGCTGTACTCCGATTTTTCGGCCAGCGCGGTCAACGAGCCGGACCGCTGCCACCTGGGGCCGGGGCGCTGCCTGGAGAACTGCTACAGCGTACACCGCCACGACGTCGCCCTGGGCTACCCGCGCTGCAGCCGGCTGTACCCCGAGGCGCTGGAGGGGTGCGGCGGGCAGCGGGGAGGCAGGGTCCGGTGACCATCATCGAACCACGGCACATCCTGGCAAGGTTCGAAGCCACGGGGGTAGAGGTCCGCGTGAGGCGAACACGCTGAACAGTGAACGCTATTCAGGAACCAGGCACGGGCACAGGGGAGATGCTGATGCGGCCGATCGGGCCCTTGGCGATCTTGTTCTGGACGACGATGAAGTTCCCTCTGCCTGCCTTGATCTTGGTCTTGATCTTCATGGTGAGCTCCTGGTTCGGGTTGGTGCGGCCTCGTTGCCGCGTCTGTTTCCCTGTAATTGCATCGGGCGTGCCAGGAATGGACGGCGCAGAATTACAGCATTTTTTGTGACAACACCCGTTTCCGGCTGGCTCGACCAACTGGGCTAAACATATCAATTTCAGCAACTTGAGACTGTCGTCGCTGAAATTTCATTGAAACCGCCGGATTTCAGTCCATCCTGTCGTCCATGCCGCCCAACATCCCCAGCGCCAACATGTCCGCCGCCGCCCTGCTGGGCCGCCGCCTGTGGCGCGGGCTGCTCACCGGCCTGCCCTACGGCGTGTTCAAGGTGGGCGCCGGCATGGCCGCCTGGGAGGACATTCACCCGGCCGCCGGCGTGGCGATGATGCTCTGGGGCCTCACCGACGTGCTGCTCAACCTGCTCTACGTGGCGGTGCCCGGCCGGGCCAGCTACTGCTTGCTCTCCAGCCTGGGCCAGCACCTGGACCGCGGCCGCCCGGGCGCCCCTGGCGAGTCGGTGCTGCTGGCGTTGGACACCCTGCTCTCCTTCACCATCGTCGCGTCGATGATCTGGTTCGGCCGCATCGGCGCGCTGCCCTCGCCCTTCGTGCTCTTCTGGGAGCTGGCGGTCATCTGCAACGTGCTCGGGGTGGGCGTGGAGCGGCTCTACTCCTCGCTGCGCGCGGCGGGCGCCTTTGCCGCTAAGGCAAAAACTCCAGCAGCCCCCGCAGGTCCCCGGTGACCACTCGCCGGGAGGCGGCGCGAACCTCGGGGGTCTTGGGATTGAAGGCCACGGGCAGCCCAGCCACCGACATCACCTGCAGGTCGTTGACGTTGTCGCCCACGTAGACCGTGCGCGACAATGGGATTTTCATACGCCGCGCCAGGGTGGTCAGGGCGTCGGCCTTGCCGTCCATGTCGAAGGGCGTGGGCTCCCAGCCGTCGATCTGCCCGTCGTCGTGGAACCAGATCTTGTTGGTGAACACCTCCTCGAAGGGGTGCTCGGGCAGCAGCAGCTCCAGGGTCAGGTCGATGGTGCCGCTGATGACGGCCAGCCGGTACCCGCGGCGAGACAGGGTCTCGATGGCCTCGCGCGCGCCGGTGACCAGGCGCAGGTGGCCGGTGATGATGCGGGCCAGGTCGTCGCGAGTGGCCCGTGCCGCCACCCAGTCGCCCACGTCGAGATCCACCCACTGGGGGTAGCTGATCTCGCCGTTCATGTAGGCCGCGAAGCGCCGGGCGTTCTGTTTCTGCGGGTCGTAGTGCTCGTTGAGCAGCTGCCAGACCACGCGGCCGTCGGCGCTCTCGATCAGCGTACCGTCCACGTCGAAGGCGACGAGGTCGTGCTCTCGTTTGGTGGGGCTCACTTCTGGAGCGCGTCCAGCACCACGTCCGCGACGTTGGTCTGCCCGGACACCACGTGCACCTGGATCGCCTTGCTGTGGATCATGTCGCCCTTGTCCGGCTTGGGCACCGCCAGGCTGGCGTTGGTGTTGTCGTCCATGAACACGCGCAGGTAGTACTTGCCCGGCTTGACGCCGGTGAGGAAGTAGGCCTCGGAGCCGTAGGTGGAGGACAGGTCGACGTTGACCAGCACCTCGGGCGTGGAGGCGAGGCCAGCGGGCGGCACCTTGCTGTACAGCGCCATGAGCATGTTGCCCTTGCCGTCCGCCGCCGGCGCCGTGGTGGCGGTGATCTTGCCCTTGAGCGCCGTGCCAATGCCCGCGTCGCCGGCCACCACCTGCACCTTGTCCAGCACCAGGTCCGCCTTGACCGGGCTGGTGGACGAGCTGCTGACGGTGATGTTCACCGGCTTGGACGTGATCAGGTCACCGGTGGTGGCGATGGGGAGCGGGCTCCAGGCGTTGTTGTTGTCGTCCATCCAGGCCGTGATCTGATACTTGCCATTGAGCGTGGACAGCGACGAGGTGATCTCGTACTTGACCTTGGATCCCGGCTTGGACAGGTCGGCGTGCTTGACGATGCCGCTGGCCATCTGGATCGGCGGGAAGGGGAAGGCGATGATCTGCGCCACGGAGACGTGGATGTCGCCCTTGCCGTCGTTGAGCGGCAGCGCCTTGCGGCTGATGTAGCCCCAGACCACGGCCAGAGACGCGGCGTCGGGGGGCGTCTTCTTCTTGTCGGGGGCTGCGAGGTCGCCGGGGCTGGCCTCCTTTTGGGCCAGGTCGGCGCCGGCCTCGGCCTTCTGGGCCAGGTCCGCGCCGGCGTCAGCCTTGGCCGCGTCGCCGGCCGCGTCGGCGCCGGCCTCCTTGCCGCCGTCCTTTGCCGACAGGTCGCTGCCGCTGTCGACCGCCACCTTCTGGTCCGGCGTGTCGCCGGTGTCGTCGCCGTTGCAGCCCGCCGCGGTTGCCAGGGCGAGCGCCGTGATAATGCAGGTTAATGTCCGGCCCATGACCTCCTCCGGATGAAATCTGAATCTGGGCATACCCTATCACAAACCGGGTGTAAAACATCGGCTTTATCCCGCTGGCGCGGCCCGGCCTAGGACCGAAAAATCGCCTCCGCCGGGACGGCTCTGCCACTGCGCGCCATAAAAGCCGGCTCGACATCCCGGGGTGGAAGTGGTAGGGAATCGGTGCTCGATTCTCAGGTTTTTCACTGTTCAGATTCTTCGATCCAGTAGCTGACGACGTTGTCATGCGCCGGGAGTTTGCCGATGCTGTATCTGGAAAGCTTCGTACACCGGGTAAAACTGGCCGAGATCGTGTCGCGCTGGATGGTGGACCAGCCGCTGCCCCACGACGTGCGGCAGCTCAAGAGCATCGTCAACTTCAACTCCTACATCGCGCGCATCTGGGTCGACCGGCTGATCAAGCGGCTGCTGCTGAAGATGCACGGCGACAAGCCGCTGAGCTTCTCGGCCCGCAACAAGGGCCAGCTCAAGGACTTCGTGGTGGCCAACCCCAACGCCTCCAGCCGCCGCATCGACGAGATGATCACGCGCTACAAGCGCTTCCCCGAAGACTTCTACCGCGAGACGCCCTTCGACGGCCGGGTCTACTTCAACATGGCTGGCGGGCGGCCCATCTTCGTCGGCTCCACGCGGATCAAGCGCTTCCGCAGGGTCGCCGAGAAGGGCAGCCGGCGCATCGTGGACTACATGTTCGACCGCATCCGCGGCCACGCCGACGACCTGGCCCAGGAGCGCGCCCAGAACCTCGGCATCCCGAAGCACCTGCTGATCACTTCGCCCGAGGAGATGGAGGACGAGTTTCGCCACGCCGAGCGCCGCCTGATCAAGAGCATCAAGAAGCGCACTATCCAGTCGGAGATGCCGGTGCTGGCCATCCCCGACGTGGTCGGCATCAAGATCATCACCGAGGAGAGCAACCACCGCAGCGTGCTCAACGCCCTGGCCAGCGACCCGTCACACAAGCTGCTGGAGGAGGAGCGCCACAGCGGCACTTACAACGCCACCAACCTGCGCGTGGCCCACATCCTGCCGCGGGACCTGCTGCGCGCGCACCCGCCGTCGGGCGACTTCCTCAACATCCTCGAGGCCCGCGGCTTCGAGCCGGACACGGTGCACGACCAGTACCAGCGCTTCCTCGACGAGGCCGAGGACCACATCCTGCTGGAGATCATCGTCTCCAACTACCAGGAGTTCATGGAGTCGGAGATCGGACGCTGCATGCACGAGGAACGCGTCCTCGACCAGCGCTCCCTCGCCGACTACCGCTCCCCCCTGGCCACCAGCGTGCGCTACCTGATGGACTACATGTTCACCCTCTGCGTGGCCCCGGAGCAGGTGCCGATGACCGAGGTGCCGATCAAGCTCTGGGTCAAGTACATGCCCGACACCATGGACCGCCTGATCCGTGACCTCTTCGACGTGCCCACCGACGCCACCTTCGAGCCCAACGGCGAGTCGCTGATGGCGCCCGAGGAGGTCACGCCGATCATGGACCAGCCGCCTCGTTAGCGCGCTGATCGATTGAGTTGATTCCTCGTAGCGCGGGGGCTTGTCCCCCGCGTCACATTACGCGGGGGACAAGCCCCCGCGCTACTTCGTTCCCAGGTGATCAACGCAGGTGAGCAGTGCGATACACCCCCTCACCACTTCACCTCTTCACCGGGCGATCTACCCATTTGCATTTGCTCTACTAGCGTCAGAGGAAGTACAGCACCACCCCCACGTCGTTGACCACCCGCGTGGCGCTGGCCGCCAGGGTGGCTTTCAGCTTTTGGGCCACGTGCTCCGTCATCAGCCCTGGCAGGACCAGCACCGCGTCCACCTTGCGCACGTGGAGCTGCTCCACCAGGTGGTGGTCGATCCAGCCCTTGTCCACGTTGCGCTGCATGTGATTTAGGCCGGCGCCGAGATACGAGCTCATGTCGTTGAAGCTGAAGAGCACCTTGCGGCCGTGCCAGGACTGCAGCAACAGCTGGCGCGTGTCGCAGGGGAAGGTGGCCACGGTCACGTCCCGGGCCTCGGCCCGCAGGGCGGCCACCACCAAAACCGGTGATGGCGTCCGGGTCGAAGGCAAAGGCAACGGCGTGGGTCCGGCCAGCTGCACCTCGGCGGCGCAGAGCGCCAGGGCCGCCGCGCCGCAGACCGCCGGCCGCCAGGGCAGCGCGCCCAGGCCCAGGCCGGCCGCCACCCCCAGGGCGACGCCGGACAGGGCGGCGAAGATGCCGTAGTTGAGGAAGAACGGCATCCAGCGCAGCAGCACCGCTGGCCGCAGCACCAGAAACTGGTCGGTCAACGGCAGCGCGATGGGCGGCATGTTGCCGGTGCCGTTGCCGTGGGAAAGCAGAAAAAGCGCCGCGGCGCCGGCCAGCCAGGGCCACGTCTGGCGCCGCCGCCGCACCAGCCCCACCAGGGCCAGGGCCAGGGCAGAGAACCAGACGAAGCGCCGGGCGCCGGGGGCGGCCAAAGACGACGGCGGCAGCGTGCCGCCGGATTTCACGGCGCGCGCGTTGGCCTGCTCCTGCTGGATGGTCATGCGCCGCCAGACGTGGATGCTGCGGGTGGCGCCCAGCTCACCGGCCAGGTTCCAGAGCAGCAGCATGCGGCGCCCTTCCCTGGCCGGCACCAGCTCCACCACGGCCGGAGCCCCGCCAGACTGCCAATTGGAGCGACGCTTCTGCTTGACCTCGGTGACGTACACACCGGCCACCACCGGCGCGCAGAGCAGCGCGCCGACGCCGACTGCTAGCAGGACGCTGCGCCACAGCGGGCGGCCGCCCCGGATCAGCGCGGCTCCCACGGGGATGGCCAGCACCGCCGCGGTGACCACCAGGTGGTTGGGCCCGGCGAAGGCCACGGCCCCGGTGGCGGCGGCCAGCGCCAGCGCCCGACGCCATCCCGGGCGGCGGACCATGCGCAGGGCGGCCCAGGCGGCCAGCACGGTCCAGCCGGTGCCGCAGGACTCCAGCCGGCCGTCCACCAGGTAGCCGAGCAGCGCCGGATGCAGCATGGCGACCAGGCCGGCCAACGTGGCCCCCCAGCGGCCCAGGCCCAGCTCACGGGCCAGCAGCCAGGTGGCGCCGCCGGCCAGGCCCACCAGGCCCACCAGGCCCACCGCGGCCGCGTTGTAGGCCGCCTCCTGCCCGATGACCGACGACAGCAGCCAGCGCACAAACAGCGTGGACGGATCCAGGGGGTAGAAGGTCAGGCTGGTGGTGGCCAGCACGCCGGGGTGGGTCAGGGGCAGCCGCCACTGGGCCAGGGCGCGGTCGAAGAGCCACTGGATCCACAGGCCGTTATACTGCTCGCCCAGGGGCTGGCCGATGACCGTCTCGCCGGGAGTGCCGAGGACGTTGATCGCCAGCAGCGGCAGGACCAACACCAGAAGCCAGGCCGGGTCGGCCCACCACCTGGACGCAGAGTCGGTCGGTGCCATCGCCGCACTATATCACCTCGCGTCCGCCTCTGTTGCGGACGCCTCGGGTGTAAAACGGCTTCTACTCCTGCGCCGGACGTGTTTTGCTGGAGACGTGAGCGACGCCAACTTTTACAGGGACCTGCCGAGCTTTTGCCGCTTCGACGAGATCACGGACGACTCGAAGTTTCATCCGATCCCAAACGACTGGGTCGTCTTCGTCGCCGACATACGGGGCTCCACCAAGGCCATCGAACAGGGGCGCTATCGGGACGTCAACACCATCGGCGCCGCCACCATCGCGGCGGCGCAGAACGCGCTGCGCGGCGTCGAGTTTCCGTTCTCCTTCGGCGGCGACGGCGCGACGTTCGTCGTGCCGGCCGACCGTGCGGACGACCTGGGCAGGTGCCTGCTCGGTGTGCAGGCCCTCTCGTCGGAGCGGTTCGACCTGCAGCTGCGCGTCGGCTCTGTCGACGTCGGCACCGTCCTGGGCGCCGGGCGCGCCATCGAGGTGGCCAAGTTCGAGCTCGTCGAGGGCAAGGCCGTTGCGGTGCTGCGCGGCGGCGGCGCGGCATACGCCGAGGACCTGATCAAGGCTGACGAGGCCCTCCTGCTGAGGCCGGACCGCGCTCCACCGGCGGCGAACCTCTCGGGGCTCTCCTGCCGCTGGCAGCCCATCGACTCCCGCAAGGGGCGGGTCGTGTCCCTGCTCGTGCTGGCCCGGGCCGCCCCGGCGGGACCGATCTACCGGGGCCTGATCACGTCCCTGGAGCAGATCGTCGGCGGCGAGCTGGAGCTCGCAAACCCGGTGGACCACTCGTCGATGGGCTACAAGACGGTGGCCCAGTGCGCCCGGGACGAGCGGCGCTATCACCGCAGCGCGCTGTCCCCGCTGTACTGGCTCCGCCTGCTCGAGATCATCGTCGCGGTGCTGATCTTCCGCTGGCGGATCCCGCCGCTGCTGTTCGACCCCAAACGCTACGCGGCGTCCATGCGGCCCCACTCGGACTACCGCAAGTTCGACGACATGTTGCGGCTGGTCATCGACTGCACGCCGGCCCAGGTGGAGCGCCTGCGGTCGATGCTTCGGCGGCGGCGCGAGGCGGGGGACATCTTCTACGGCGTGCACGAGTCCGACACCGCCCTGATGACCTGCCTCGTGGGCGGCCTGGGCGACGGGGAGCACGTCCACTTCGTCGACGGCGGCGACGGGGGGTACGCCGTGGCCGCCGCGGAGCTCAAGGCTCAGGTGGGCAGCGACGAGGAGTCGGCTACTCCTCGTCCATGAACGGGTAGCGGTAGTCGGTGGGCGGGGAGAAGGTCTCCTTGACCGTGCGCGGCGAGACCCAGCGCACCAGGTTGAGGATGCTGCCCGCCTTGTCGTTGGTGCCCGAGGCCCGGGCGCCGCCGAAGGGCTGCTGCCCCACCACCGCGCCGGTGACCTTGTCGTTGATGTAGAAGTTGCCCGCCGCGTTGCGCAGCTTGACCTGGGCCAGGTTGATGGCCTCTCGGTCCTGGGCGAAGATGCCGCCGGTGAGGGCGTAGGGCGAGGTCTGGTCGCACAGCTCGAGGGTCTCTTCGTACTTGTCGTCGGGGTAGACGTAGAAGGTGAGCACCGGCCCGAAGATCTCCTCCTCCATCAGCTTGAAGTGAGGGTCGTTGGCGCGTATCAGGGTCGGCCGGATGAAGTAGCCCTCGCTGTCGTCGCACTCACCGCCGGCCAGGATCTCGCAGTCGTCCGACGCCCTGGCGTAGTCGATGTAGCCCTTGATATCGTTGAAGGCCCACTGGTCGATGATCGCGCCCATGAAGTTGCGGAAGTCGAGCACGCTGCCCATGGTGATGCCGTTGACCGTGTCGATCAGCCGGTCCTTGATGGCGGCGTAGACCGACTCGGGGATGTACATCCGCGAGCAGGCCGAGCACTTCTGCCCCTGGAACTCGAAGGAGCCGCGGATCACCGCCGCCAGCAGGGCGTCGGGGTCGGCCGAGGCGTGCACGAACTGAAAGTCCTTGCCGCCGGTCTCGCCGACGATGCGGGGCTAGGTCTTGTAGTTGGCGATGTTGCCGCCGATGGTCTTCCACATGCCGTGGAACACCGGGGTGCTCCCCGTGAAGTGCACGCCGGCCAGGCTCGGGTGGTTGATCGCCGGGTCGCCGATCTGGCCGCCGGGGCCGGGCACCATGTTGATCACGCCCGGGGGCATGCCCGCCTCCTCGAACAGCTTCATCAAAAAGTAGGCCGAGTAGACCGCCGACGAGGCCGGCTTCCAGATCACGGTGTTGCCCATGACCGCCGGCGCGGTGGGCAGGTTGCCGGCGATGGCGGTGAAGTTGAACGGCGTCACCGCGAAGACGAACCCCTCAAGGGGGCGGTGGTCGACGTAGTTCCAGATGCCCGGGCCGGAGCCCGGCTGCTCGCTCATCAGCTCCATGGCGTAGTAGGCGTTGAAGCGGTAGAAGTCGATCAGCTCGCAGGCCGAGTCGATCTCCGCCTGGTGCGCGGTCTTGCTCTGGCCGAGCATGGTGGCGGCGTTGAGCACGTCGCGGTACTTGGTGGCCAGCAGCTCACCGGCCTTCTGCAGGATGGAGACCCGCGACTCCCAGGGCATGGCGGCCCAGGCCGGCGCTGCCTTGGCGCAGGCCTCGGCGGCCGCCTGCACCTCGGGGGTGCCGCCGGCGTGGTACTGCGCCAGCAGGTGCTGGTGGTCGTGGGGGCTGCGGCAGTCCTTGAGGCTGCCGGTCTTGACCTCCTCGCCGCCGATGATCAGGGGGATCTCGATCTGCTCTCCGAGCATTTTGTCCAGCTGCTTCTTCAGCCGCGCCTTCTCGGGCGACCCCGGGCGGAACTCCAGCACCGGCTCGTTGGCAGGCTTGGGCACGTTCAGCTTGGCATTGATCATGAAGGTCCTCCTTGATCGAATCGTTGGTTTCTTTGGTTTTACTTGTTGCGTTTCTTTGACGTGAACTTGCTGACCAGGCGCCCCCAGATGCCCGGCTCCTCGGTGAACACCTGGCCGATGGCCTCCAGCACCTGCTCGCCGTCCAGCCCGCTGCCGGTCTGCCGCGGCGATCCCCCGATGTCGTCGGAGCCACCCCAGGCGTTCTCCTCGTCCCCCTTGGACACCTCGGGATCCAGCTTGTTGAGCGCCTCGAACACCGCGTTGAGGGACTTTTCCAGAAAGGGATCCACCTGCCGGACGGTGAAGCGGCCGTTGCCCTGGTCCAGGACGATGACGCCGAGCTGCTTTGCGTACCGCTCCTTGAGCTCGGTCTCCACGTCGTAGATGCCCTTGCGCGCCGCCGTGAGGATGGCCACCTTGTCGCCGCCGAGGGAGGCGCGGTCCACCTCCAGCTCCATGAGCATGTCGAGGTAGCCCGCGGGGTAGACGAAGCTGTCGATGGTCTCCATCATGTTGCGGGCGTACTGCTCGAAGTTGGTGGTCTCCCAGGCCCCCGCCCCCTTGAGCTTCTTCTCCGGCTCCAGCAGCTTGTCGATCTTGCGCTTCTGGGCGGCGTAGACCTCGCCGGGCATGGCCGTGAGCATGTCCATGTCCAAACCGTGGGCGTCGATGACCCCCTCGGCGCGGATCAGGGGCATGGCCCGGCGCATGAGCTTGCCCTCCTCGCGGCGCAGCTCAACGTGGTTCATCAGGACCCAGGCCGCCAGCAGGGCGTCGAGGTCTGGCTCGTTGACGTAGAGGATCCACTGGCCCTCGCTCAGGGGCAGCCCCCGCAGCAGCATCACCACCGCCTGCTCGCATGTGGCCAGGGTGAAGGCCCGCACGCAGCCGGTGTGGTGGTCCAGGGAGTACTGCCGCTGCTCGTTGTCGCGAAAGGGGGGGCCGGTATACACCCCGTCGAGGAAGATGCTCTGCTCGGGGTACTTTTTGCGATGTTTTTCGCCCACGGAGAGCCCGCGCTCGACGTGCAGCAGGACGTTGGG
>PVBE010770647.1_pt1 | contig 15173 bp, 14 predicted proteins | sample 1631181 | NCBI WGS metagenome assembly PVBE01 (sample SAMN08397723, study PRJNA350692) | Marine metagenome, whole genome shotgun sequencing project. | isolation source: water | place: Pacific Ocean | collected 2012-04 | reverse complement strand
GACGACGACGTGCACCCCGACGACGACGACGACGACGACGGCGACGACGACGACGGGCCCGTCTGCCCCGTCTACGCGGAGTGGTCGGCGGCCGCCCCTCACGACGGATCCTACGCGCTGCCCTGGCCCTCGATCGCCGACGCGATCGCGCACCTTCCGCCGGGTTGCCTGCAGATCGGCCTCTTCCCGGGGACCTTCGAGGAGGCGGTCGACTACGGCGGGCTGGACCTCGATATCGCCTCTCTCTCCGGCCCCGAGGTCACCACCATCACCCCGCCGACGGGGACCGCGGTCACCATCGCGGGCGACCAGAGCGCGGCGGCGGCGCTGACGGGGGTCACCCTCACCGGCGGCACCGGCACCGCCGGCTTCGGCGCCCTCGACGTCACCGTCGACTACGGGGGCGGCCTGCTGGTGTACGAGTCCGACCCCACGACCACGGCGTGCGCGCTGTCGGCCAACGAGGTCGACGGCTTCGGCGGCGGCGGCGCCTTGTACGGCTTCGACGGCACGTTCTCCGGCAACCTCGTGCAGGACAACATCGCGCACCGGACCCACACCGGGGGCGGCGGCGGGCTGCGGGTGACGAGCAGCGACGGGGAGCTGACCCACAACACCTTCGTGGGCAACCAGGCCCTCGGCACCTCGATGGACGGAGGGGCCCTCGAGGTGGTCGAAGGGGCGCCGCTGATCGCGTTCAACCGCTTCGAAGGGAACGTCGCCAGCGAGACGGGCGGCGCGATCCGATCCGCGGACAGCGGGGCTCGGATCCTCACCAACCTGTTCGTCGCCAACGATCCCGACGGGCTGGTGCTGACCTACGGAGACGACGGTCCCGTCGCGGGCAACACGTTCGTCGACAACACCCTCTACGGGATCACCACCCGCACCTGCTGCGGCTACAGCGGCCCCGGCCCCACCAGCGAGGTCGTCGACACCCTGGTCATCGGCTCGGGCGTCCACGGCTTCGCGGTGCGCGAGGGGGTGCAGGCGCTGGTGCTGTCGCACAACGACGTCTGGGACTCGGGCACGGGCGGCTACGCCGGGATGGCCGATCCGACCGAGGCGGACGGCAACCTCGCCGTGGACCCGGAGTTCGTCTCCCCCTTCGACCTGCACCTCCAGCTCTCGTCCCCGGTGCTCTCAGCGGGCGTGGACGCCTCGGGGTTCGGGGTCGCGGTCGACTACGACGGGGTGACCCGCCCGGCGGGCGGCGCCTGGTCGATGGGAGCGTACGAGGGACCCTGAGGTCCCGCTAGCGCGTCGCTCCAGGTGTTGTTGGGGGGAGGAACTCCTCGCCGGTGCGGTCCGGCGCCTCGGTCCTTGTGGGAAGCTGCGACCGTGCAGGGAGAACCATGAGAACCATCGAAAATCACGTTCGCCGCGGCCCTCGTGTGCGTGCTCGGGGCCTGCCCCGGCACTTCGTTTGCGACGAGGACGGCGACGGGCACGACGCGGTCTCTTGCGCCGGCGGGGACTGCGACGATCAGGACGCGGACTCCAGCACGACCGCCAGCGACGCCGACTGCGACGACGAGGACGACGGCTTGCTCGCGAGCGCGGACGACCAGGACTGCGACGGGCTCGTCACCGCCGACGACTGCGACGACGGCGACCCCGCCTCGACCGCGCTCGCGGACGACGGGGACTGCGACGGCGTGCTTGCCGAAGAGGACTGCGATGACGCCGATCCGCAGGCGCCGTCCAACGACGCGGACTGCGACGGGTTGCTGACGGCGGACGACTGCGATGACGATGACGCCACGTCCACCGCGATCGCCCAGGACGGGGACTGCGACGGCGTGCTGACGGGCGCCGACTGCGACGACGCCGATCCGGAGTCGACGACCGTCGGCTCCGACTCGGACTGCGACGGCCTCGTGAACGATCTCACGGTGCACGGGATCGAGCTCATCACGATCGCTCCCGGCGCCTTCGAGATGGGCTGAACGGCGGGGCAGGTAGGGTGCCAGGACGACGAAGCGCCAGCCCACCTGGTGAACCTGAGCGGCCCCTTCTGGATCGGTCGCACGGAGGTGACCCAGGGACAGTGGGAGGCCGAGATCGGCAACAACCCGTCCCAGGCGGAGGATTGCGGCGACCGTCGCGTCCCCGAGCTCGCCGACGTGGAGCGCGTCCACCTCGGGGTAGTACTCGGGGCAGATGTTGACCGACGGTCCGCCCAGCACGGTCGTGCAGCCGTGCTCCCGCGCCTGCCGGGCGACGTCGTGGATGCCGGACCGCTGCGGGTGCATCCCCGAGATCGACACGATCTCGGCCCACTCCAGATCAGCGGCGCGCAGCGGCTCGACGTTGCAGTCGGCCATGCGCACGTCGAACCGGTCATCCAGCAGGCCGGCGAACGTGATCAACCCCAGGGGCGGCATCACCGACTCGCAGCCGGGGTACATCGAGCACATGTACTCGTAGTTCAGGAGGTTGTTGCCCGGAAAGGACGGATAGACCAGCAGGACACGTCGAGCCATGGCTCCCCCTCCCGGTCACGCTACGCCCGGCCGCGGCCTCCACCAAGGAGCGACCCGGGGAGCGGCCGATCACGACCGTTGCCACCGGGGCCGGTCAGGTTCTCAGCCCATTGCGGAGCCGCTGGCGCATGCTCGGCGTGTCCGCTTCGAGCTCGTCCAGCAGCTTCTGCATCGCCTCACGGACCCGCTCGTCGAGGGCCTCGACGGCCTCGCGGGTGGGCTTGCCGTCGGCGTCCTTGCGGGCCTTGAACGTCTCCGGGAGGGTGACGGCAGGCCCGAAGCGATAGCGGAATCGGGTGGGGATGGGGACGTGGGGCCAGGGGCCGATGGTCAGCCCCCACGGGGCCGACAGGCTGATCGGGAAGATGCCCGCGCGGAAGTACTTGCGCAGCCGCAGGGCGCGCGCGATCCGCTGCCCGTCCGACAGCACCATGAGGGTCGCGTGGGCGCCGCTGTTGGCGACCGGGACGATGGGCACGCCCGTCTGCAGCGCGAGCTTGGCGTAGCCCTTGCGGCCCCCGAACTGCACCCGGTAGCAGTCCTTGTAGGGCCGGTACACGTCCAGATCGCCGCCGGGCATCACGAGCAGGTCGTGCCCCACGTCGGCGAGCACGTGACGGCCGGCCTCCCGGTCCGCGGTGATGCCCCCGAGCTTCGCGAGGGGCTCCCCCAGCCGTCGGATCTGCATGGGAACCTCGTGGATCATTCCGTGCAGCGGCCGCGAGGTGCCGAAGTGCGAGTACCAGGTGAACCCCAGGCCGAACGCGTCCGGCACGAGCACGCCGCCGCTGTGGTTGCTCACCACCAGGCAGGGCGGCTCCGGCACCGACTCGGCGCCCCGCTGTTCGACTGGGTAGAGCTTGTCGGGACCGAACACCTTGGCGAGGCGGCCCAGCGCGCTCTGCACGGCGTCGGGGTCGTACTCATCGACGTCGCGCCCCCACGAATGCTTGTGGTTGGGGCGGAGGCGAGCGGAGAAGCGGGAGAACTCAGAGGCCAAGGGCCGATGATCGTAGTTCAGTCGTCCTGCGTGCAGAAGAGAATCGCGGCAATCACGCCCGGAACCCAGCCGATCAGGGTCAGCAGAAACGTCAGCAGAAGCGGGCCGCAGCCCTTGTCGATGACGGCGAGCGGGGGAAACACGATGGCGATGATGACTCGAAACAAACCCATGATGTCCCGTCCTACGCCCGGGCTTGCCGCCTATTTCAGCGGGTCGCCTCGTACGACAGCACCTGGCCGACGCAGCCGTTCGTGCCGCAGTCCGATCCGGTGAAGTTGATCGACAGGTTGCCGAACACCGAGTCGGTGTTGGTGAACGTGCCGAGCATGCTGAATTCGGCGTTGCAGTTGCCCGAGGGGACCGTCTGGCCGGCCACGAACTGGGTGTCGCTGTTGAACGACCCCTGCAGGTTGGTGGGGGCGCAGGAACCGCAGCCGTCGGGGCTGACCGCGATGTCGTCGCCCACGTGGTTCAACGTCATGGCGGCGAAGTCCACCTCCCAGCCGGTGCACGCGTAGGTGACCGCGGAGGTGAGCGTCCAGTCGCCGCTGTAGTTGGTGTCGCAGGGCTCGCCGTCGTCGCCGTTGCAGTCCTCGTCGACGCCGTTGCAGTCCTCGTCGGGGGCGCCGGGGTAGACCAGCTGGGACGCGTCGTTGCAGTCGCCTTCGCAGGTCGTGAAGCCGTCGGCGTCCAAGTCTGAGCTGTCGGCGGTGTCGGCGTCGCAGTCGTCGTCGACGTCGTTGCACTCGGTCTCGGCCTCGTCCGGGTTGATCAGATCGTTGGTGTCGTCGCAGTCCAGCTGGGCGGCGTCGTAGAACTCCGCGCAGCCGGGGTCGTCGGCGTCGAAGAAGCCGTCGGCGTCGGCGTCGTAGCTTTCGTCCGCGTAGAACTCGCCGAGGTCCTGCTCTCCATCGCAATTGGAGTCCGCGGCGTCGTCGTCGTCGCGCGGGGTCGTGGGGCAGGCGGTGAGGGAGTAGGCCAACAGGAGGAGTACGGCGAGTCGCATGGCGGCGGATTCTAACGGGGTTCGCGCAGAGGTCTAGACTTCCGCGGTGCCCGACCTCAACGAACGCGTCGATGCCCTCATGGCGGCCCTCGAAAAGAACCCCGGCGATGTGGCCGCGTGGACCGAGCTGGGGTCGCTGATGCAGTCCGGCGGCGCCCTCGGCGACGCGGTGGAAGCATTCTCCGCCGCGGTCGAAGCGGCGCCGGAGCGGGCCGCCACCTGGTTCAACCTCGGCGGTGCGTTGTTCGCCGCCGGCCAGCTCGCCAACGCGGAGGAGACCTGGCTGCACGCCCTGCGCCGCGACGACAGCCACGCCCGGGCGTGGTGCAACGTCGGGGTGGTGCGGCGCATGCGGGGCAACGTCGCCGGCGCCGAGCAGGCGCTCACCCAGGCGGTGGCGCTGGACCCGGAGTACGTGCTGGCGTGGGCCAACCTCGCGGCCGTGCAGGAGACCCGGAACCGGCCCGCCACGGCCGTGGACGCCGCCGACCGCGCGCTCGCGCTGTCCCCCGCGGACGGACTCGCCAACCTCATCCGCGCCCGCCTCCACCGCCGGGCCGGCGAGCTGGACGAAGCGGCCGACCGCATCGAGGGGGCGCTCGCTGGCTCGGTGGGGGAGGGGAAGGCGCGCGCGCTGATCGAGGCGGGGATGATCGCCGACCGGCAGGACCGCACCGACGACGCCTTCGCGGCCTTCACGGTGGGCCAGGAAGCGCTGGGGCGAGTCCCCGCCGCGGCTGGGTTCGATCGGGGCGCCTACCCCGGCATGGTGACCGCGGTTTCCGATCGCATCGACGCGGTCGTCGGCGTCGCCGAGGCCGAACCGGACGGCCTCCCGGCGCCGGTGTTCATGGTCGGCTTTCCCCGCTCGGGGACGACCCTGACCGAGCACCTGCTCGATGCCCACCCGGGGCTTCGAACCGCCGAGGAGCGTCCGTTCCTGGAGCGGGCGATCGGCGGGGCGGGCTACCCCTCGGCGTTCGACGCCGCGGCGGCCCGGCAGGCGTGGCGGGCCGAGACCGAAGCGCTCGCGGCGCCCGGGATCCGCCTCGTCGACAAGTTCCCGTTGAACCTGGTGCACGCCTCCGCGATCGACCGAGCGGCTCCGGACGGTCACCTCGTGCTGTCGCTCCGGGACCCCCGGGACGTGGTGCTGAGCTGCTTCATGCAGGACTTCGTGCCCAACGCCGCGATGGTCCACTTCCACTCCCTGGAGGAGGCCGCGGCGCTGTACGCGACCGTGATGGGGGCGTGGCTGGAGCTGCGGGAGCGGCTGACGATTCCAGTGCTGGAGGTGCGGTACGAGGATCTGGTCGCCGATCTGCCGGGCCAGGCGCGGCGGTTGGTCGACTTCCTCGGCCTCCCCTGGGACGACGCGGTGCTCGACTACCGGACCGGGGCCGCCGCCAAGACGTCGCTGACGCCGAGCCGCCAGGACGTGACGAAGCCGATCTTCACGCGCGCCGCCGGACGCTGGCGTCGGTACGCCGACCCGATGGCGCCGGTGCTGCCCGTGCTGGAGCCGTTCGTCGACGCCTTCGGGTACGAGCGCTGATGCGGACCGAGGAGGACCTGCGGGCGTTCCTGCAGCGCATCGACGGGCGCGGCTACCCCGCCTACAAGGACCTGAGTCGCCAGCGTTTTGCCTTCGACGGCTTCGAACTGTGCATCGACCACGTGCAGGGAGACCCCTTCGCCGCGCCCAGCCGGGTCCGGGTCATCCTCCCGATGGACGTCGCCGACTTCGATCTGGACGACGTCGGCCCGGACGCCCGCCGGGTGGCGCTGGCGGATCTGCTCTGCCGCCGGTTCGGCGCGGTCGCGTCCGAGACCGCCCAGCGGCGCGGCAGCGGCAAGTCCGGGGCCATCGAGATCGCCCGCTGCGGCCAGGAGGTGCTGGAGCGCACCGCCGTGATCCTCGATGAGGGTCGGGTGGAGGCGCGGTTCACGGTCGGCCTCCCCGCCCAGGGACGCCGCGTCCGAGGGCGGGCCGCGGCGGCGCTGTTGTGCGACGACATTCCCCGGATCGTGGACGCCGCGCTGCTCCGCGACGCCTGGGAGGAGGTGACGATCCGCCGCCACCTCGACGCCGTCGAAGACGCCCGCGCGCTGCGTGCCCAGCTGGCCGACGCGGGGCTCGTCGCGTTCGTCGCCGACGGCGCGATCCTCCCGCGGCGCAGCGGCATCGACGACCGCCCCATGGCCGACGGCGCGATCCCGTTCCGGTCCCCGGACTCGCTCGCGACCCGCTTCGAGCTGCCGTACGCGGGGCAGGTGCGGGGGATGGGGGTGCCGCGGGGCGTGACCCTCATCGTCGGTGGCGGCTACCACGGCAAGTCGACCCTCCTGCAGGCGGTCGAGCGCGGGGTCTACGACCACGTCGCGGGCGACGGCCGGGAGCTGGTGGTCGCCGACGCCGCCGCCGTGAAGGTGCGCGCCGAAGACGGGCGGGCGGTGGCGGGGGTCGACATCAGCCCCTTCATCAACGGCCTCCCCGGGGGCATGGACACGTCGACCTTCAGCACCCCCGATGCCAGCGGGAGCACGTCGCAGGCGGCTTCGATCGTCGAGGCGATCGAAGCGGGCGCCTCAGCGCTGCTGTTGGACGAGGACACGTCGGCGACCAACTTCCTCATCCGCGATCGGCGCATGCAGGAACTCGTGCACAAGGGCGCCGAGCCGATCACCCCGCTGGTCGACAAGGTCCGCCAGCTGCACCGCGACCACGGGCTCTCGGCCCTGCTCGTGATGGGGGGCAGCGGGGACTACTTCGACGTGGCCGACACCGTCATCGGGATGGAGGCGTTCGTGCCCTGGGACGCCACCGCGCGGGCCCGCGCCATCGCCACCGAGCACCGCACCGACCGCGTGGCCGAGGGCGGGGAGACGTTCGGGGAGCTGCGCCGGCGCCGCCCCCGGGCCGACAGCCTGAACCCCCGGCGGGGCAAGCGAGACGTCAACCTCCGCTCGCGGGGCACCCGGAGCATCGAGTTCGGCCGCGACGAGATCGATCTCTCGGCGGTGGAGCAGTTGGTCGATGGGGGGCAGACGCGCGCCATCGCCGAGACGCTCGAGTTCGCCCGCTCGACCCTGCTGGACGGGGCTCGGGACGTCGCCGCCGTGCTGGACGCGGTGGATGCCGCGATCGCGGCTCGGGGGCTGGACGCGGTCCAGAGCCGGCCCGCCGGGGATCTGGCCCGGTTCCGCCGCTTCGAGCTGGCCGCGGCGCTCAACCGGCTGCGCTCACTGAGAATCGACTGAGAAGGTCGTTTCGCACGTGCGCGTCGTCGTATAGATTGAGCCGTCTCACTTTTGCTGGTCGAACGCCAGCCCGGAGAGTCCGAATGCCCGCACACCGCCGCGAAGCCGCAGTCCCCGCTTCTACTTCCACGACTGGTTCGGTCCAGTTCCACCGCGATGGCAGCGGCGGAGTGTTCGCCGATCGCCCGTCCGCTCGCGAGGGAGGGTTCGGCGCCGCCGCCGCCGCCCACGGGCTCCAGGACGTGCAGTTCAAGGGCGACAACCCCAAGAAGAAGGTCACGGGCAAGGCCGGCGGCCGCCTCGGCCACGCCGCCAAGGCGCTGAAGCACACCAAGGAAGTGATGAAGTTCGGCGCGGGCAACCAGGCCGAGGCGCTCAAGGCGACCAACTTCAACAGCTACTTCCGCATGAAGGTCATGCGCGACCCCAGCTGCTGGGAGCTCGCTCCCTCGGTGCGGGCCATCGCCAACGCCAACCGCGACTCCCTGACCGCCGCGAAGGCGGACCTAGCCCACGGCGGCAACTGCGGCGAGCACGCCCAGGTCGGCCTGGACTACCTAAACACCATCGCCAAGGGCGAGACGCTCAACCGCTCCGCGGTCGAGGGTCTGGACCACGCCTTCGTGATCATGGGCGACATCGGCAAGGAAGGGGACGCGGACCTCGTCGTCTGCGACCCGTGGCCCACCGCCGCCACCGCCTGCACGTGGGAAGACCACTTCGCCTACACGCCGGACAAGACCAAGATCAAGGCGTCGCGGACCATCACCGCGTCGGGCCAGAACGTGAAGGACGTGATCGCACGCGGCCTGCGGCTGAGCCCCCGCGGCCAGAAGCTCATCAACCAGCGCTGGGACGACAAGCGCACCGATGAGCAGATCGAGAAGGACATGGGCGGTTGGATCTGGGAGCACGGCCCGGCCGCCTCCGAGGAGTACGACTACGTGGTCGACGCCGGCGGGGACGACGACGACAAGTGAGCGACGCACCCGCGATTGACGGCGCCCTCCTCAACTGGCTCGAGAGCAGCGACGGCAAGCGGATCCGCCTGCCCGTGGTCATCCACTTCGGGGATGAGTACAAGCTCGACTACGGCCCGATCTACGTCGGCACCGCCACGGGCGCTCCGCCCGCGGACGCGATCCACCTGCAGCTGGACGACGGCGGCATGAGCGTCGGCCTGTTCGACTCCATCGTTGGGCGCCCGACGGACGCCAACAACGGCATGGTCCTGTGGCTGGAAGGCCGCTGGGGCGCGCTCGTGGACATGCCCGACTTCGACGACGGCTTCGACGAGGGCCCCAAGAAGCACGACTTCAGCGTCTTCGAGATCGCTGGCGACGTCGCCCCGGGCACGACCCACATCCAGGTCGCCACCCAGTAGACTCCGCCTCCTCATGGAGGATCTGCCCAGCGTCGACATCATCGCGTACGCCATCCCTGGCTTCTTCGCGCTGATCTTCTTCGAGGCGTGGCTCGCCCACCGGCAGAACAAGAAGCTGTACCGGCTCAACGACTCCATCGCGGATCTGAGCTGCGGCGTCGTGAACCAGCTCATCGGCGCGTTCACCACCGTGCTGCTGGTGGCGGTCTACGTCTGGACGTACCGCAACTTCGGGATCCTCGATCTGGGCTTCTCGTGGTGGGTCTGGGGGCTGTGCTTCGTCGGCGTGGACCTGGGCTACTACTGGGCCCACCGCAGCTACCACCACCACAACCTGCTGTGGGGGGCTCACGTGCCGCACCACAGCAGCGAGGAGTACAACTTCACCGTGGCGTTGCGGCAGGGGGCCGCCGAGCCGCTGGTGAGCTGGATCTTCTACCAACCGCTGGCGCTGCTGGGCTTCCCCCCGGTGATGTTCCTGACGGTCAGCGCGCTCAACACGCTGTACCAGTTCCTGCCCCACACCCAGGCGGTCGACAAGCTGCCGCCCTGGTACGAGGCGGTGATGAACACGCCGTCCCACCACCGGGTCCACCACGGCTGCGATCCGAAGTACCTGGACCGCAACTACGCGGGCATGTTCATCGTCTGGGACAAGCTCTTCGGCACCTTCCAGCCAGAGGAAGAGCCGCCGACCTATGGAACGGTAGAACCCCTCAACTCCTGGAACCCTGTGTGGGCAAACCTCGAGTTCCACTTGAAGGTCTGGAAGTTCAGCCAGCGCTACGACACGCTGGCGGAGAAGCTGGATCTGTGGTGGCTCGGCCCGACGGCCCTGGCGGTGGGGAACGCGGGGGGCGGCAAGCCGATCGAGGTCGCGGGGCGGGAGCGCTACGACGCGGGCCGGGGCTCCGGGCTGGGGCCCTACTGCACGGCCCAGTTCGTCGTGGCGCTGGTGGCCTCCGTGGGGCTGCTGTTCGGCGTGGTCGAGCCGGTGGGCCAGCAGCTGGCGGTGGCGCTGTGGGCGGTGCTGACGCTGGTGTCGATCGGAGCGCTCTTCGAGGACAAGCCCTGGGCCGAGCAGGTCGACGCCCTGCGGCAGTTGGCGCTGCCGATCTTCGGCTTCGCGGTCGGCGGTTGGATCGGCGCGCTCGTGGGGGCCGCGCTGGCGGCCTGGTTCATACGTTGGTTGATGGCCCGATGACGGTCGACGGGGGTGGGATGATCGAGCAACTCGAAGTAGCCTGGGCGCGCAGCGACGCGTTCTTCGAGATTCTGACCGGCGAGGGCGTCTGGCTGGAGCGGCCCATCGGCCTGCGTCATCCGTTCGTCTTCTACCTGGGGCATCTGCCCGCGTTCGCCTGGAACCAGGTCGGGCGGGGGGTGCTGGGGCTGGGGCATCACCACCGCACCTTCGATGTGCTGTTCGAGCGCGGGATCGATCCCGAGGAAGCTTCGTCGGCCGACGACGTGGCGGCGTGGCCCGAGATCGCCGCGGTGGAGGCCTACCGCGACGAGGTCCGCGCCCGGATTCGGGAGGTCGCGCCGCAACTGCGCGCCCTGTCGGGGGATGCGCTGGCCGAAGGGGATCGGGTGCTCCACCTCGTCATCGAGCACGAGCAGATGCACCACGAGACGCTGATGTACATGCTCATGCGGCTCGACCCGCGGTGGAAGCAGCGGCCGGACTGGCTCCCCCCCCGCGGCGGAGGCCCCCGGCGGCGAGGTGGCCCCCGCGCGAGTCTCCATCCCCGCGGGCCAGGCCACGGTCGGCGGTGACTGGGGCGAGGTCGCGTTCGGCTGGGACAACGAGTTCCCGGCCCACCGCACCGAGGCAGCCGCGTTCGCCATCGACGAGCTCCCCGTGACGATCGCCCGCTACCAGGCGTTCGTCGAGGCCACGGGCGCCGAGACGCCGCTGGATTGGGAAGGCGATCGACTGCGCACGATGTGGGGCACGCTGCCGCTGGACCGGGTCGGCGGGCTGCCGGTCTGCGTCTCGCAGCAGCAAGCCGCCGCGTTCGCCACCTGGGCCGGCGGGCGGCTCCCCACGGAGGCCGAGCTGCATCGCGCCTCCGAGGGGGCGAGCCCCGTGCTCACCGACTGGGCCGCTTCGGGGCCCGAGCCGGTGGGAGCCCACCCCGAGGGCGTCTCGGACCACGGCGTGCAGGAGCTGATCGGCAACGGCTGGGAGCACACGGGCACCCCGTTTGCGGGCCTGCCGGGGTTCGACGCCTGGATGCGCACCTACCCGGGCTACTCGACGGACTTCTTCGACGGCAAGCACTACGTGGTCTTCGGCGCCGCCTGGCCCACCGCGCCGCAGCTGACGCGGGCGTCGTTCCGCAACTGGTACTTCGGGCACTACCCGTACGCGTTCAACAAGTTCCGGGTGGTGTACCCGGGCTGACTAGATGACCCCGGCGATGCTGACCCAGATCTCGAAGCCGCCGATGCCCGTGAACTGGTCCAGCGCGTAGACCGGCTCCACCATCACCTGCAGCCCGGGACCTCCGCCGAACTGGCGCAGGATGAAGCCGGCCTGCCCTCCCACCGTCATCGACAGCGTCGAGCTGGGCACCCCGGGGGCGACGCCGTCGGGGCGCACCGAGGTGCCGCCGCTGATCTTCGCGCCGAACATCGGGTGGAAGACGGGGAAGGGGATGTGCACGCCGACGTAGCCCTGCCCGTGGGGCCGGATGCCGAAGGTGTCCGAGAAGGCCATCTGCAGCCCCCCGCCGGCGTAGAAGGCGAACGTGTAGAAGCCGACCCCGACGTCGAACAGCCCGCCCGGGAACGCGCTCTGCGGGAGCACGCCGAAGCCGCCGCCGATGTGGAACCAGCCACGGGTCGAGTCCTTCAGGTACGTCGGCTTGTCGTCCTTGGTGTCGTCGTCTTCGTCGTCCCCTTCTTCGTCGTCCTCGTCGTCCTCGTCGCCCTCGTCCGGCTCCTCGCCGGCGTCCTCGTCTTCGTCTTCGTCTTCATCCGCGGCGCCGTCGCCGTCCGGGGCGGGAGGAGCCGTCGGCGCCGTGCTGGTGGTGCCGTCGGCGGGGTCGGCCTTGCTGTAGTGGTCGACGACCGCGACCCACTGGCCGTTGCCCATGTCGGCGCGCGCGAACAGCTGCCAGTCCTCGCAGCCGGGCCGCGGCGCGACCAGGATCGACCCGAACAGCTCGGCCGACTCGCCCCCCCGGATCTGCATCGCGTCGATCCCGTTGACCCCGGACAGGGGCACCGGCGGCGTGGGCACCTGCGCCGGCACGATCGCCGAGACCGGGTAGGTGTCGTAGAGGAACCCGCCGAAGTTGCCGACGGCGGTGGCGCTCAGCCCCACCGGATCCCCGGCACACCAGCGTGCTGGCGGCTTGCTCCAGGCGACGCGGCTGTTGCGCTCGGTGCCCCGCTCCATCGTCGCCGCCTGCTGGCTGGCTTCCAGCGTGAGGGAGCCCAGGCCCGAGGCGAGTGTCCAGGTCGACCCCTGCACGGTCCACTGGGCGTTGTCGTAGGTGGTGATGTCGACGGTGCCGAGGGTCCAGCACTCGGCGTCGTCGGCCAGGGCCGGGGCGGCCACGAGCAGGGAGAAGGCGAGCACGGCGCGGAAGAGCATGCGGTGATTGTCGCTCACGGCGCGGCGTCCCGGCCGGGCGAACTCAGCGGAGCTGGCCGTCCACCCAGGCGTCCATCCAGGTCCACTGCTCCCGCAGCCACTGCGCCGCCCCTTCGGGGTCGCGCGGGATCTCGGAGGCGGGGATGCGCTTGAAGCCGACCGCGATGCGCCGACCGATCACCGAGCCGTACCAGGCGTCGCTCAGCTTCGCGGCGCCCTCGTAGCCCACGTGGGGAGCCAGGATCACGTCGACGTCCTTGGCCCGCGTCAGCAGCGCGAGGGGACCTCCGAGCCTCGGCGGGAGCACGTGCTGCATCGCCCGCGCTTCGGCGGCGCGGGCGCCCTCCCCGCTGGCCTCGAGCTTCTCGATGATGCGCGCCCGCTTGGCCGCGGTGTGGCGCGTGCCCTCGGGGTAGATCAGGACCGCGTCCATCGGGCCGAGCCCCTCGGCGAGCTCGGCCACCCGCGCGATCTGCCGCTCCGTGTCGGCCCCGTGCCGCTTCACGAACACGTGCCGCCCGCGCTGCCCGACGATCCCCAGGGTGGGGTCGTACATCAGCTCGTCCTTGACCACGTAGTGGACGTTCGTGCCGTACCTCTGGCTGACGAGGGCGGGCCACATGATCGTGTCGCCCATGCTCACGTGGCGCGGCATGAGCACGTACGGCCCCTGGCGCAGCACGTCGGCGTTCTGCACCTCGACGGTCCAGCTGAAGGCCCGCTTGGCCCACCAGAACAGCTTCCCCCCGAACCACGTCTGGATCCGGAAGTTGTCGTCGGCGTACTCGTCCGTGGTGCGCTCGCCGCCGCGGAACCGCAGCCACGCCACGCCCGCCATGAACAGCCCCGCCATCTCGTAGTTGAGCACCGCGATCGCGTAGATCAGCAGCCGCACGCCAGCGAACCGGCGCGAGCCCCGGATCAGGTCCACCACCACCATGATCGGCAGCGTGATCGGCAGCGTCGCGAGCAGCACGACGAAGACCACGACGTAGATGGCGGCGGCGATGTACGGGCGCTTGTCCAACCGGTCGGATCGTAGCCCAGCGCGCGCGTATACTCGCGCCGCCTCCGGAGACCGCTGTGACGCCGACGCTACGCGCCCTGTTCCTGACCCTGACCGCCCTGCTGCTGACGGCGTGCCCGTCCGCCGAGGAGGTGCCTGCCTCCGCGTACGTCATCGAGACGCTCGATCAGCGGGTCGGAGGACCGTCCGCGGGCGCCCACACGGGCGACTTCATCCTGCAGAACGGCCACATCCGCGCCGCGATCCTGGCGGACCGCTGCGTGGGCGAGGGGATCGACCAGGTCTGCAGCTCGCCCGGTCCCGGGCTGTACGGCGGTTCGATGATCGACATCGACCTGCGCCGCTCCGACAGCGACACCGGCGCCGGCCGCGGCAACGACCAGTTCGCCGAGATGTTCAGCGCGGTGAACCTGAACATGACCGCGACCGACCAGGTCGAGATCCTCAGCGACGGCAGCGACGGCGGCCCCGCGATCATCCGCACCCAGGGTCCGCTGGGCGACTACATCAGCTACATCGGGCTGCTCGGCGGCATCCTCGGCCTGCTCGACGGCTGGATGGTGACCGACTGGATCCTCCGCCCCGGCGACCCCTACCTCACGATCCGCACCCACTTCGTCGTGCTCGAGGAGGGGCTCCCGCCCGAGGACGTCTGCGGCTGGCAGCCCGGCGACGCGGGCCTTCCCTGCGACGCCTCCCTCGTGCCGAGCCCGCCGCCGTGCACCGGTGAGGAAGCGGGCGACGACGACGACTCCGCCGGCGGCGGCCCCGGCTGGTGCGAGACCCGCTGCGGCGCGGTCCAGACCGTCGACGCGCTGAACGCCGGCGGCACCCAGTTCGGCGACTTCTTCTTCGCCGGCGGCGACGTCGACATCTTCCTCCCCGGCATCGGCTTCCAGGAGAGCCAGGCGGTCGTGAACACGCTGCTGGGCGGCACGAACCCCTTCGTGCACCCCTTCTCGCTCGACTTCATCGGAGCCGAGGGGCACGGCGTCAGCTACGCGCTGGGCACCGGCGGGCAGCTCGCAGCGCCGATCTTCACCTCCGGCCTGACCGCGGTGTACGGCGCCGCCTACTGCCCCGACCTCACGGATCTGGACGGGAACCCGATCCAGCCCGAGGACGGCACGATCTTCACCTACGAGCGCTTCCTCGGGGTGGGCGAGGGCGACGTCGGCACCGCCGTGGACGCGCTGTACGCCGCCTACACCGACCGCGCCATTGGCCCGCAGCAGGGCGCGATTTCCGGCCGGGTCGTGGAGGAGGGCTCGATGCGGTCCCTCCCCGGCGTCGACGTGCTTGTCTACCAGGACACCGGCGCGGCTCGTGACGAACTGGGCGGTGCTTCCTCGAGGGCGCAAAAAGTAAGCATCTTCAAACTACGAAAGTCTGAAAGTTT
>PVBE010727019.1_pt1 | contig 15173 bp, 9 predicted proteins | sample 1631181 | NCBI WGS metagenome assembly PVBE01 (sample SAMN08397723, study PRJNA350692) | Marine metagenome, whole genome shotgun sequencing project. | isolation source: water | place: Pacific Ocean | collected 2012-04 | reverse complement strand
GGACACGGATCGGCCGGACACCGGGTGCCGGAGCGACGGCGAGTGCCCCGACGGCGTGTGCGAAGACGGGCGCTGCGTGCCCGTCGTCTGCGAAGCGGGCGTGTGGTCGTGCGACGGCGACGCGGTTTTCGCGTGCAACGAGCGCGGCACGTCGCTCGACCTGGTCGAGGTCTGCGACGGCGAGATGGAGTATTGCGACGGGGGCGCCTGCGTCGAGCTCGCCTGCGAACCGTGGTCCGTGTGGTGCGAAGACACGTCGGTGGTGACGTGCGACGCCGAGGGCACGTCGGTGACGTACTACGAGTGCGCCGACGAGGCCGCCTACTGCAAGTTCGGCGAGTGCCTGCCCTGGGCGTGCTTCCCCGCCGAGCCGGAGTGCATCGACGGCGACGCGTACATCTGCGCGAGCGACGGCTCGAACGCGTTCTTCGTCGAGGCGTGCGAGGCCGGTTGTGTCGACGGCGCCTGTGTCGACGGCGGCGTCTGTGGCGACCACGTCATCGACGCCGGGGAGGATTGCGACGACGGCAACCGGGTGTCCGGCGACGGATGCTCGGCCGACTGTGAGCTCGAGGCCGAACACGGGGACGGCCACGTCTTCTACATCGGCCACGACTTCTACCTGACGGCCGACCCCTCGGCGATCCTGCTGGGCAACGCCGTCTTCTACCAGCCCGGTCACATCACGGTCGTGGGCTATACCGAGTGGGGAGACCTCGAGACCGAGGTGGCCAACGCCGACATCGCGATCGAGACCGAGGCGGACCGGCGTGGACGCACCGTCGACATCGTGCACGTGGCTTCCTATGGCGATGTCGAAGACCACCTGGCTGACGCCGACGTCTTCCTGATCTACGAGCAGGAGTCGGCGATCGGCGCCGAGGAGGCGACCGTCGGCCCGGCGCTGCGCGAGGTGCTGGCGGCGTTCCTGGAGCGGGACGGCATCGTCGTGATGTTGCACTACTCCGGCGGGGCCTGGCGCCTCATGGTCGGGACCGGCCTGGTGCCGGACGCGACGGAGACGCGCGTGGGCACGGGCTCCCGCATCGACGTGATCGACTTCGGCTCGCCCCTCCTCGACGGCCTGGGGGATTGGTACCCGTCTCCGAACGGGACGACCGCGCTCACGTTCGACGACGTGGTCGACGCGCTGGCGATCTACGGCGACGGTGTCATCGTCGCGGACTTCCCGTTCTGACCCGCCCCCCATCCATGCGCCGGCCGCCAGGTGACCCGCACGGCGTTCTGCGGGTGACGCCTGGCTGACCGAGGGGGCCGAGGAGCCCGCATACCCATGAACCCCGACGGCCCCAACGGTCCATGCGACGCCCCCACGATGGACACAGACGTCGTCATCGTCGGTAGCGGGTTCGGTGGCAGCGTGACGGCGCTCCGGCTGGCGGAGGCCGGTTTGGGGGTGACGGTGCTCGAACAGGGCGGCCGGGTCAGCGCCGACGACATGTTCGCGGCGGACGACAGGCTCGGACGCCTGGCGTGGCTGCCCGGCGCGCGGATGTTCGGGTTCTTCGTCCAGCACGTCTTTCGCCACGTCGGCATCGTCGGCGGGGTGGGCGTCGGCGGAGGTAGCCTCGTCTACGCGGCGGTTCTGCTTCGGCCGGACCCGTCGATCTTCGCGCAGGCCGGCTGGCAGAAGCTTGGCGTCGACTGGTGCCGGGAGCTCGGCCCGGAGTTCGACGAGGCGGAGCGAATGCTCGGCGTGGCCGCGAACCCCCGGTCGTCGCTGATGGACGACTGGCTGCGCGAGACTGCCGAACGCGACGACTGCGGAGACACCTTCGGGCCGACCCCCAACGGGATCTTCTTCGGCACCCCGGGTGAGACGGTCGACGACCCCTACTTCGACGGGCGCGGGCCGGCGCGAACCGGCTGCACCTTCTGCGCACGATGCATCGCCGGCTGCCCGCACGACTCGAAGAACTCTCTCGACCGCAACTACCTCTACCTCGCCGAGGCGCTCGGTGCGCGGGTGCTCCCCCACCACCGGGTCACGCGGATCGTTCGGTGCGACGGCGGGTACCGGGTCGACGCCGTGGATCCCCGAACCGGGGCGACGGTCGCGTCGATCACCGGTCGCCGGGTGATCGTGGCGGCCGGCGTGGTCGGCACGGTGGATCTTCTGCTGCGTTGTCGAGACACCGAGAGGACGCTCCCGGAGCTCTCGGCGCGCCTCGGGGTCGGTGTCCGTACCAACAGCGAGGCGATCGTCGGCGTTCGACACGAGTCGGCGCCCGACGGATTGCTCGACGGGACCGCAATCTCGTCGCACTTCTACCCGGACGACGAGACACACATCACGCAGAACCGCTTCCCGCCTGCTTATCGGTTCATGCGATTCCAGGCGTGGCCGTCGGTCACCGGGCGCACCTGGTGGACGCGCCTCGCGCGCAGTGTCTGGCAGCTGGTGAGACGCCCCGGGTCATGGCTGGCGGGTCTCTTCGACAAGGCCTGGCACGAACGGGTGACGGTGCTCACGGTCATGCAGCACCGCGACAGCGAGCTGGAGTTCGTCGTCGAGCGGGGGCTGTGGGGGCTGGGGCGCCGCCGGCTGCGGACCCGCGTGGCCGAGGGCTCCACGCCACCGCCCGCACACCTGCCGATCGCGGCGGAGACCGCCCGGAACCTCGCGTCCGTCGCGGGTGGAGAGCCCTTCGACTCCTCGCTCTCCGCTCTCGGCAACCTCTCGGTGACGGCCCACATCCTCGGCGGATGTTGCATGGGGCGCGACGCAAACGACGGGGTCATCGACACGGACCACCAGGTCTTCGGCCACCCCGGCCTCTACGTCACCGACGCGTCGGCGATTGCCTCGAACATCGGGGTGAACCCGAGCCTGACCGTCGCCGCGTTGGCGGAGCGAGCTGCGAGGCGGATCGTGGCGCACGCGCGCGCAGAGACCTGACCGCAGTCAGATCCCCATCTTGGCGAGGGTGTCCGCGATCCGGTTGAGGACGGCGGTGAGCGTCGGGTGCTCGACCTCGAAACGGCGATGGCTTCCTGCGTGCGCTCGACGAACGACTCCTCGTCGTCGTCGTCTTCGTCGTCGAGCCACCCGCGGATGTCACCATCGACCGCGCGGAGCTTGGCGGCGGTCTCGTCGTCGAGCTCGGACTCACCGGCTGCGTCGGCTCTCTCGAGTTCGTCGCGGACCTCGTCGAGGAGTGCGATCAGGCGTTCTCTGGGCATCGAATCTCCACGGAGTGGCTCTGCCCTCGTCATACCCCATGGTCGCGATCTTGGACAGCCGCCTGGACCCGGCCGGCCCGTCGAACCCGTGCCGCGCGGCTACTCCGGCGGCGGCACCGAACGCCCGTCAGCGCGGCGGGTCGTGGCGTCGACCCAGTCGACGCCCCACTCGAAACGCTCGTCCAGACCGGCCCGCTCCAGCACGCGCCCGATCGCGGCTCTCCACCAGGGGACGTCGGCGCGGCCCGGACAGTCGGGGGCGGACCGCATCGCCACGGCGATGACCCGCGCGAATGCCTCGGACGCGGTCGTATTGCGCTCGTGGGCGTACATCAGCGCAAGTCCGCGCTCCTGGCGATACCACTGCCGATCGTCGGTCACGGGCCCGACGCCGAACACGAAGGTGGCGCCGCCTCCGACGGGCCGCACCAACACACGCAAGGCCGCCTCCCAGGGGAACGCGCGGGCGGTCTCCGGGGACTCGTGGTCGGCGAAGAGCTGCTCGTCGGATCCGACGCGTCTCTCGGACACCGCGATCCCGCGCCCCCACGCCGCCAGCGCGTCGAGGATCGCGTCTTCGGCGAGCGGGATGTCCGGCCGTCGAACGACGTCGACGAGCCCCTCGAAGAGCCGGAAGGCGTCAATGCCAGCCTGGTACGACGGCTCGACGCAGCGCTGCACGCGTTCGTAGAGCGGCTCTCCGGACAGCTCGTCCGTCGGCACGAGGCGGGAGGCGATCCGATAGCTCCAGGCCGCCCGCGGATTGCGAAATCGCCACGGCACCTCGCGCTCCTGCCAGCTGGTCAGGCAGCCGGAGTCCCACGGGGGCTCGTCGCTGGTCTCGACGACGAGCCCGTCATGGACGGCGAGCAGGGTGATCGGGGCACCCGGCCGCAACTGCAAACGAGACCGAAGCGCGTACGAACGTCCGTCGGCCGAGTCCACACGACGCATGAAGCGGGCGTTCTCGACCAGGTCTTCCGGGGTCGTCCACGGGGTGAACAGGATCACCGCAAAACCACCCCACTTCCGGAACGAGAACGCCGTGGGGTAGTCGTGCTCCCAGCATTGCATCAGGTCGTGTGCGCGGACGACCTGGTCAGCCGAGATGTTCTTGTTGAAGCGAGCGTTCTCGGCGGCGGAGAAGTTCTCGACGCCGATCACCCACATGCCCAGCGCGTGTCCGGCGGCCTCGAGGGCGGGCAGCCACCGCTCGATCACGGCGGCGCGCCCGAGGAGCTCGTCGGTGCGGCACGAGAGGAGGAACACGCCTGGCGCACGCTCCTCGGCGAGCAGGCGGTCGAGGAAGTTGTCGAGCCGCTGCACGATCGAGGGGCCTCGCATCATGAAGTGCGGCCGACGGTCGTCCGGCGACGAGCAGAGCTCGGCCAGGTCCGAATCGGACTCGCAGGCATCGAGCGCGGCTTCGATCTGGCGGAAGGCGAGGTCGAGGGGCGGCGTCGCGTACGACCACCGGGGCGTGTGGGCGGCACCGGATGGGCAGAAGGTGCACCCGCGGTCGAACCCGGCACTGCTCAGGTCGACATCCTTGTAGGTAGGGTTCGCCCGCACCGGCCGTCGGTAGGCGCAATCGCCGCCGCACAACACCTGGATTGGCAGGGCCGCCTCCGGATTGAGGCCGGGCTCGACCACGCGGGCATAGTCGGGGACCACCGCGTCGAGCAGGCGAACGGTCGGTGCCGAAGCAGGTCGCTCGGCGACGGGCAGTCCGATCGCTTCGAGCGCGTCGTCGGCATGTTCCTGGACCGGCAGCGAGGCTCCCGGCATGTCGCCGACGGAAGACACGCGGAGACTGGGGAACGCGGCCCCGAGCTGGCCTGCGAAACCCGGGGCGAGGCTCTCGTCGAAGACGACGTGCGTGGCCGCGTGGGCGCGAATAGCCTCGAAGATCCGGTGACGTTGCGCATCGGCCGGCGAGAAGAAGAAGCGCTCCGCGGGGTCTCCCGCGACGTGCGAAGCCACCGCCAGCCACTGCACCGGAAACCCGTGGCGGCGTGCCAACGCTCGAACGAAGGGATAGTGCACCGCCCGATAGTGCGACCAGGGATCGGCAGGGACGCATTCGACGAGGAGCAGGCTCGCCGCGCCCGTTTCGCGGTCACCGGACATCAACGACAGCCGTAGCGCACCATGATCTCGATCAGCTCGTCGACCGCTCGGACCCCGGCCTCCGGGTCGTCGTGCTCGAAGGCGTCGCGAACGCACTCGCCGGCATGTTCGGTGAGCAGGAGCTGGCCGACCCGGGCCAGCGCGGCACGGGCCGCGGAGACCTGGGGCAGGACGTCGGCGCAATCCTTGTCCTGCTCGATCATGCGGCGGATGCCGGCCACCTGACCTTCGATCTTCCTCAGCCGGCGCCCGGCCTTCTTCTTCTGTTCGTCATTCCACATCGCTCACCGCACCGACGGGCCATCGTGGAGGCAAGTTAGCCTGGATGTCTCACATTTCTGGACGGCGAGGGGCTGGAGGCCGAGGCGAGTCCGAAGTCGGTGGCCGAGAGAACGTGCAGGCGTACTCGACAGTACGTCGAACGTTCTCGACGGAGCCGACGCAGGAATCGTCCGGAGTTCCGGCGCCGCAGCCCGAGGCCTGTGAGATATCCAGGTTAGGCGGCGCACGCGCAGCTGTGAAGGGGAGAGCGTCAATGGCCCGCCGCATCAATGGCAGTTGCGTCGTCGTCTCGGTCGCCTGGCGGGCCGGACGAGTTCGTCCAATCGACGGTCCATTCGAACCGGTCGGCCAGGCCCGCGCGCTCGAGCGTTCGGCCGATCGCCGCACGCCACCAGGGCACGTCGTCCGCGGTCGGCGCCGACGGGGCGGAACGCATGGCGAGCGCGACCACCCGCGCGAACGCCTCCGACGCGGTCGTGTTCGTGTCATGGGCGTAGGTGAGCGCCACTCCGGCCACGCGGCGGTACCACTGCCGGTCGTCAGTCGCCGGCCCGACGCCGAAGACATACGTTCGCTCGGAGCCGACGGGCCGCACGAGGAAGCGCAGCGCCGAGGGCCAGGGGAACGACCGCGCGGTGTCGGGCGACTCGTAGTCGGCGAAGAGCTGCTCCGTTGGCTGTGCCAACGGCCGCGACGCCTCGGCCGCCCACGTCTCCAGGGCCGCCAATATCGGCTCCTCGTCGAGCTCCGTGGTGGACTCTCCCACGATCGCCACGAGCGCCTCGAAGAGGTCGAGGCACGGGAGCCCGAGCCCCACCGCAGACCCCACGTGCCGCTGGACCCGCTGATAGAGCGGGTCGTCGGCGAGCTCGTCGGTGGGCACGAGTCGGGACGCGATGCGGTAGGTCCATGCGGTGCCGGGGTCGGCGAAGCGCCAGGGTACCTCGCGCTCCTGCCAGCTCGTCAGGCAGCCGGAGTCCCACGGCGGTTCGTCGCTGACCTCGGTCACGAGGCCGTCATGGGTGGCGAGCAGGGTGATCGGCGCGCCCGGCCGGAGCTGCAGGCGAGACCGCAGCGCATAGGGAGACTCCCGGGCCTGGTCGATCCGCCGCAGGCACTCGATGTTCACGGCGAGGTCGTCCAGTGTCGTCCACGGGGTGAACAGGATCACGGCGAATCCGCCCCAACGGCGGAAGGAGAACGCCGTCGGCCACGTGTCCTCCCAGGCGCTCATCCGCTCGTGGCTCCGGACTACCTGCTCCGCGGAGATGTTCTTGTTGAAGCGCGCGTTCTCAGCGGCCGAGAAGTTCTCGACACCGATCACCCAGACCCCGATCGCGTGGCCCGCCTCCGCCAACCTCGGCAGCCAGCGCTCGATGATCTCGGCGCGCCCGAGAAGCTCGTCCGCGCGCACCGAGAGGAGGAACACCGCCGGTGCCCTGTCGCGGTCGAGCAGACGCTCGAAGAAGGCCTCGAGGCGCTGGACGATCACGGCACCGCGCATCATGAAGTGGAGGCGCCGGTCGGCCGACGAGGAGAAGAACGCTGCGAGCTCCGGGTCCGCGGCACACGCCGCGCATGCGGCGTCGATCTGACTCATCGCCAGGTCGACCGGGTCCGACGCGAACTGCCACTTCGGCGAATAGAACGAGCCGCTCGGGCAGAACGAACAGCCACGCTGAAACGCGGCCTCGGCGAGATCGACGCCGTCGAAGGCCGGGTTCGCGCGCACGGGGCGCCGATAGGCACACTCCCCGCCACACAGGACGTGGATCGGAACAGCAGGACCCGCGGCCAGGGCGGCATCGACGACCCGCTCGTAGCGCGGCCCCGCGGCATCCAACAGCCCCAGCCGGTGGATGTCGGGGGGGCCCTCGACGTCGATCCGGATACCGAGCAACGCCAATGCGGACGCAGCCGGCCCGTCGACCGGGAGCAACGCAGGCTCCAGGTCTCCGATGCACGCCACGACGACCGACGGAAACTCGTCGGCCAGGAAGGCAGCGAACTCCGGACAGAGGCTCTCGTCGAAGACGACGTGAGTCACCCCTTCTCCGGTGATCGCCGCGCTGATCAGGGCACGCTGCCCGTCGGTCGGGGAGAAGAAGAAACGATCGCCTCCGTCGGCGCCGGACGCCAGCGCGAACCACTGGGTCGGGATCCCCACCCGCGCGGCCATGCCCTGCAGATAGGGAAAGTGCTCGGCGCGGTAATGCGTCCACGGGTCGGGTGGCACGCACTCGACGAGGAGCAGACCGGACGGGACCGACGCGCTCACGGCCCCGCTAGGGCAGAGGAGACCTCTGTCCGGAACTTCTCCCAGCCGAGGACCGTGCCTTCGGCGAGCTCGGCGATCGCCCGGATCACGTCGGGCTCGATGCGGTCGAGCAGCTCGAGCTGCGCCACTCGCAGCTGGGCATCGAGTGGCGCAGCGATCTGAACGACGTGACCGCGGCCGAGCTGCACACCCACGTCATAGGCGATCGCCTCGAGGTCTGCCGGCTCGGTCAGGTCGTCGACACTGACCTCGTAGTAGTGGTCGAACCAGGCGCGCGCCCAGAACGGACGGCGCTCGAAGATCCCGTCGGCGGCGGCTGGAACCGGGGCGAGGTAAGGGTCGATGTCACCACCGATGCGTGCCTGCCCGATCAAGACGCGAAACGCACTGCCGGACGCTCCGGCGTCGACGCAGGGGATGCCCGACAGATCACGCACCTCTTTCAGCTCGAGGATCACGTCGTCGAGCGGGTCCGGCGTGTCACCCTCGACGCGCACCAGGAACTTCTGGTCGAGGCGACTCCCGATCCCGATCTCGAGCCCGCCGATACCGCGCACCGAGAAGTGATCCTCGCCCCACTCACCGCTGTCTGTCATGCGCCCCACGTAGCGGCGGAAGGCCGCGAGCACCTGTGCCTCGGTCGGTGCATCGAGGGGGCGCATCAGCGAGTCCGCTTCGGCGAGGAAGGCCGAGCGGTCGTCGGCAAATGTCGCGCGTCGCGTCGCCGCGAGGGCGGGTTCCTCGCACTCGTAGTCGCCATCGCGCAGCGACGCGCGGTAGCCGGCGAGGAACCGGTCGAGCAGCGCTGCGCGGTTCGTCCACCCGTGAGCCCGCGCCGCGAGGTCCAGCGACGCGCCGAAGCGTACGAGGTCGACGACCGCGGGTCCGGTCGACGAGTCGTCGAAGTCGGCAAGCCCACGTCCGACCGACGTGATCGCGTACTGCTCCACGTGCGCGTCGCCGTGGAGATTCACGTAGGGCATCTGCGCGATGTCGTCGCCGAAATACGCACACACGGCCGCCGAGAAGGACACATTGACGAAGCGGTAGTAGCGGAACGCGTCGTCGGCCACGGCTTCGAAGAACGCAGCGTTCGCGCGCACATTTTCAGGGTCGACGGCGACCGTCACCGCACCGTCGCCGGGGGGGGGCGACGCCGAGGTCGGCGCTGCGTCGGACCCCGTCGCCGCGCGACCGCCGCCGCACCCCGCAAGCAACAACAACAGCACACAAGAGGTTGTTTGGATTCCCTTCACGGGCGTATCGAGACGGCGGTATCGCTCGTCGAGAAGCGCGGGGCGCCACCAATGCGGTCTCATCGAAGGACTCCGATGACCCCCAGGTGGTCACTGGCCAACACACCGTCGACGGCGGTGTCCCCGACGAGCAGGGTGTCGACGGGAAGGCGGCCCGAGCGATTCTCCCACATCCAGATGTAGTCGATGCGCCGAGTTGGCGCGTCCGAGGGGCTCGTCGCGCCGAGATCGTCGGCTCGGAGGCTTCCCCAGACATCGAGGAGCCCGGACCCGAGACAGATCGCGTACACGTCACCGCCGGGTGGCTCGTTCAGGTCGCCGACCACGACGAGCGCCTCGCGGTCGCCAGCGAAACTGCGCGCTGACGGGAGCGCGGTCGCGATCTGGTCGCGCCGCGTCGCCGGGCCGAGCGGGTCGAGGTGGAGGTTGGCGATCGCGATCGCCCCGAGCGGTGTCTCGACCCTCGCCATGAGGATCCGGCGCGCGACGAGGCCGGTGGGCAGCAGCTCGTCGGCGGCCTCGACGATCTCGTGCGGCGTGACGATCGCGAGACCCTCGGTTGTGCCGGCCGTCTCCGACGCCGCCGCGCGGGCGACGTCGAACTCCCGGCCGGTGAGCGACCGAAGCCGGGCGAGCAGATCGTCGAGGTTGTCATCGTCGCCCCGGTTCACGACCTCTTGGAACGCCATGACGTCCGCGTTCGCCGCTGCGACGACGGGCGCGAGCACCTCCAAGCGAGCGTCCCAATCACCCTCCAATCCCTGCAGGTTCATCGTGAGCACGCGGACTTCGCCGGGGGTCGACGGGAGATCGGCAGGAGCATCCGTGGCCGAGTCCTCGTCGACCGTGGCGTCTTCGTCTTCGTCGCCACTCCCGTCGCCGGCAGCGTCCTGCGCGTCCGCGGTCAGATCCCGCGTCTCGTCGTCGTCCACGTCGCCGGGCTCGGCAGCGTCGTCTACGGCGACGTCCTGGTCTGCCGCGGCATCGGACGCAGTCAAAACCTCGGCGTCCACCCCGAGGTCTCGCGCAGGACTCCCGGGCGTCGGCGCGACGACGTCGGTGACGCACGCGACGGCGAGCATGCAGGCCAGGATCGAGGCGACGAGGCGGGCTCTTTTCATCGGGGCTCCGTGCATGCGGTGAGGATACACGAGCGTCGCCGCGTCGCCACCCTCGGCCGAGCCGAGACGGGACGCCGCCGCGGGGCGCGAGGCGATGGCCGCCGAACCCGGATCATCCGCCCCGTAGCGGCGGCTTCGAACTGGGGTTATGCTCTGCGGAGGTCACGTCCTTCGACCCGAACGACGTCTCATGCGACTCGACGGTTCATGCCATTGCGGTGCCGTGCGCTTCTCGGTCGAGAGCCACGCGCCCTACCCCTATCAGCGGTGTTACTGCTCGATCTGCCGCAAGACGAGCGGCGGTGGCGGATACGCCGTCAATATCGGCGGCGACGCGCGCACCCTGGTCGTCGAGGGCGCCGACGCGCTCAGCACGTATCGCGCGATGCTCGAGCGCGACGGGGCGACCCAAGAGAGCGGACACTGCCGGTACTTCTGTCGTGCCTGCGGCTCGCCCCTCTACGCGATTCACGACCGCTGGCCGGATCTCGTGCACCCGGTCGCCTCGGCGATCGACAGCGAGCTGGCGCCGCCGCCCGAGTACGTCCACGTGATGGTGGGGTCGAAGGCCCCGTGGGTCGAGGTCGAGGGCCGTCCAGGCGACCGCCAGTTCGACGCCTATCCCGAGGAATCGCTGGCCGATTGGCACGACGCTCGCGGCTTGAGCGCCGGAGATCGGATATTCTGGAGCCCGCATGCGATCCCGTGGTTCGGCGATGGCACCTCGCCACCGCCGTCGGTCACCCGGGCCGAAATGGCCCAGATCGACGAGTGGATGATGCACGAGCTGGGTGTCCGTCTCCGCATGACCGTGGAGAACGCCGGACGCGACCTCGCCACCCTCGCCCGGCAGCGCTTCTTCGGCGGCGATGTCGCGAATCGGGTCATCGCACTCGTCGCCGGGTTCGGTGGCAATGGTGGCGGCGCGCTCGTCGCCGCTCGTCGGCTGCACACCTGGGGCGCCAAGGTCCGGGTCTGGATCGCCGACGACCCCGAGTGTTACGGCGGCCTCCCCGGCGAGCACCTGACGGCCATCGAGCGCATGGGGGTCCCGGTCTACCTGTGGCGCGGGGACGCCGCGAAGACTCCCCCGCCGGAGTTGGTCGTCGACGGCCTCGTCGGATACACACTCGACGAGGCGCCTCACGGGACGATCGCGAACATGATCCGCGAGACGAACAAGTGCGAGTGCCCGATACTCGCCCTCGACGTGCCATCCGGGCTTGACGCGACCACGGGCGAACCGCACGCGCCCTGCGTCCGTGCCGCGGCGACGCTGACGCTCGCCATGCCCAAGCGTGGACTCCTGACGGAGTCGGCGCGCGACCACGTCGGCGAGCTCTACGTCGGCGACGTCTCGGTGCCCCCCGCGGCCTGGAAGCGCTTCGGCATCGACGCGAACTCGCTCTTCTCCAGGGGAGACCTGGTCCGGGTCCGCTGACAGCGGAGTTCACGGTCCCCCCCTCGGGGCGACGTTGCCCCGACGGCCGGCTGCGCTCACTCGCAGACGACGTCACCCCAATACCAGTGGAGCCGCCGGGAGTCGTCGGCGGGCTCCCAGCGCGTGACGGCGACACGATAGACCCCGGCGTGGGGCGCCGGGCGCGATGCTGCGCCAAGCCCGCCCACCGGGCCCAATCCGGCGACGCGAATCGCCGTGCCCGTCAGCACGAAACCAGCGAAGAGCGGCATGCCTACGGCGCACTCCGACGGCGGATGCAGGGGCCCGCCGACCGCGACCGGCACCGCGCCCTCACCGGTTGCTCGAACCGCCGCGATCCAGCCCGGGACGACCCCAGCGCTCACCACGAAACGGTTCCGACTGGCGGCGACGATGCGCGCGTCGACCTCGGCAGCGAAGGGCGCGGGGTCGACGCCGGAAGAACGGGCGATGAGCTCCAGCACCGACCATAGCCCGGCTTCGCCCTCGATGCGGATCCGCTCCAACGGGAACCAGAGGTCGTCGACGAGGTCGGGATCGAGGGCGCTGTGGTGCACGCGGGACTGCAGCGTCGCCATCTCGGAGAAACGGTCGAGCAAAGCGTCGATGTCGATCGGCGCGCCGGCCGTGAGTTGCGCGACGGCTTCTGCGACCGTGGAGTCGAGGTCGATGAACCCGGGGCCGGACAACGCGTCGCCGTCGAAAACCCCCGCCAACATCTCGACCAGGGCTACGGTCTCGTCGTCGGCGCGGATCGCGAACTCAGTCTCACGCTCGGCCGCGTGCCGGCGCTGAGTGGAGACGTCGGTCTCACCCGCGGCGGCGTGCGCCCCGAACATCGCGACATCGAAGCGCGCGACCGCACCCTGGATCGCCGGATTTTGCACGATGCCGGCCACCGCCTCCCCGAGGTCGGGCGGACGTCCCGTAAATCCCCCCATCAGGATCCTCCCGTCGAGGCCGTCGCCGCCGTCGTTCGCCCAGAAGTTGTCCCAGACCAGGACCCGGCGACCGAGCAACGCTTCAACGCGCTCCAGATCGCCGGGGGCGATGCTCGCGTTGGACGTGGCCGGCCCCGTCCACAGCACAGCGATCGCCGGATCGAGCTCGCCGAGGCCACTCACGTACTCCTCGGCGGTCCTCCACTGGTCGAGGCGCTCGTCGCTGTAGACGGTCGGCACGAACCATATCGCGACGTCGGGATCGATCTCCGCGGCCGCTGCGAGCGTCCGGTTCGCGAGCGCCACGTGCTCGGCCGCCATCGCTGCGTCGATCGGCCGGTCGGACTCGAACTCGATGTCGTCGGCCAGCAGCGCGACTCCGGTCACTCCGGCCCGCACGAAACGGACGGCCTTGGCGACCACCAGATCGGCGTCGGATTCTGCCGCGAAGTCGATGAACGGGCTCAGGCCGAAGAACACCCGAATCCCCCAAGATTCCCCTTTCGCGGCGAGCCCGCCGAGCTGGTCGACGAACGCTTCCGGATAGGGTTCGCGCCACGCGGCGCGGTGCAGTGGGTCCCACTTCGGGGCATAGAGATACGCCCCCAGCCCGTCCAGGGCGAGCGACCGGACCACCGCCTCGCGCTCCCGCCACGACCAGGGCACTCCGTAGAATCCCTCGACGGCGCCCGAGGGTGGCAGGAGATCGCCAGAGACAGCGGGTGAAGGAGGGGCCGGTGGCAGGGCGAGCCCGTCGCGGCTCCAGATCGCGATGCGCCCGACGCGGAGGTCGGAGGACTCCCCGAACGCGATCTCGATGCATCCCGCGCGCGCAGAACCGAGAACCACCGGGTCTTCGCCGGTGCCATCCGCGGTCGCGACGACATCGCCTCCACAGCCCACGCGCGTGGTCACGGAAAACGGTACCGGCTGTCCGTCGGCGAACCCGACCTCGATCGCGTCGAGCGCGACCGGAGCCTGCACCCAAGGCTGGCAGTCTAAGACCACGGTCGTCGACTCGTCGGCGGGAGCCTGCCACGCCGTGTGATCGTGGTCGTCACGAATCGTCGCGATGCCCCACTCGGCCTCCCGCGGCCACAGCACCTGATCCCGGGTGCCGCTCGCAGTCAGTCTGCACCAACGAGCGAGATCGACGGGTTCGTCCAGGGGTGGAGCCGTAACTTCGGCGGCCGGCGCGTCTTGGGCGTCGGCATCGGCATCCCCTTCGGCGGCGGCGGCGGCGGCCGTCGGCGCACCCGTGCTCGCGCCATTCCTCTCACAGCTCGTGCATGCGAGGACGGCGAGGAGCGTGGCCGCGCGGGCGACGGCGGCGCGAACAGTGCTTCGACGTAGTGGCATCGTGGAGTCCCGGGGGGTGCGCGGCTCCATCATGCGTCGGCCCGGAGATGGGATCCACCCCGAGACCGATCATCGACGTGATCTTCCGCGGCGCGTTCCGGGACCGGTCGCCCCCGGGCATCGGCCGGCGCCCAACCACGGAGGATCGTCTGGTGCAAGTTTTTGGCATTGATGTTCCCCACATCATCCGACAAGGCAGGTGTTGTCCTACATCAGGTTACCTTTCCTACCTGGCCTCACATTGGGGCACACCAGGGCATTTCAGGGCACCCCACGCACAGAGAACAGCCATGAAACTCACGCATCGATTCACTCTCATTGCCGCGCTCGTCTTCGTCGCCGCCTGCGTTACCGAGGAGGCCGACGCGCCCCGGGTCGCCGACGACGAGAGATCCGTCGCCTCGTCGCTCGAGTTCACGTCGGGCAGCACATGCACGTCGTACAGCAACACGATCTGGGTCGCTGCGTCCGGGTTCGTGGGCCCGGGCGGCTCTCCTTCGGGCGAGATCATCGGCGAGGTCGCGGCGGTCACCCACGAGACGGGTGTCGAGGAGTTCGCGGTCGAGGTCAGCGGTGGCTGGACGATCGCGGAGATTCGGATCTGGATCGGCTTGCCCGAGGACTTCCCGCTGGACGCGACATCCACGGTTCCCGACTTCGACGCGTTCCCCCACGTCTTCACGTTCGACGACCCGACGGAGACCTTCGTGGGCACATTCGACATCCCGGAGACAGTCGGGTGCGGCATGTCGTTCAAGTCCGCGCTCCTGTTCGACATCGTGTCGCCGGCCGGCGAACACGTCGTCGAGCCTCGCTACATGTACGACATGTTCAACTGCTGCACCGACGAGCCCGAGGAGACCGGCTGCACGTACACCAAGGGATACTGGAAGAACCACCACGCGGCGGGTGCGGGCAGCGGCTCCCGCTGCGGTCGTAGCCGTGGTCACCACGGCCGACGTGGGCGTGGTGATCGAACCGAGCGCGACGAGCCGTGGCCTATCGCCGAGTCGACCGAGCTCTGCGGCGTCAGCTGGCTCCGCATTCTGAACTGGCCCGCCCGCGGCAGCGCCTGGACGATCCTCGCCCACCAGTGGATCGCCGCCCAGCTCAACGAGGCCAACGGCGCTTCGACTCCGGACGAGGTCGCGGACGCGCTCG
>PVBE012084806.1_pt1 | contig 15176 bp, 15 predicted proteins | sample 1631181 | NCBI WGS metagenome assembly PVBE01 (sample SAMN08397723, study PRJNA350692) | Marine metagenome, whole genome shotgun sequencing project. | isolation source: water | place: Pacific Ocean | collected 2012-04 | reverse complement strand
CTTGGTTGCTACGAACCAGCATCAGGCCCTGTCACTCGCCCGCCTCCTCCTCCACCACACTCAAGTGAAGCTCGTCCAGCAGTTCCTGGGGCACGGTGGAGGGTGCCTGGAACATGGGGTCCGTAGCGCTCTGTGTTTTAGGGAAGGCCATGACCTCCCGTATAGTGTTCTCCCTCGCCAGCAACATCACCAACCGGTCAATACCCGGCGCAAAGCCACCGTGAGGCGGAGCTCCGTACTCAAAGGCCTCCAGCAGTTGCCCGAAGCGCTCCTCCATCTCCTCTTGGGAGTAGCCCAGCAGCCGCAGCACCCGCTCCTGCACATCCCTCTTATGTATGCGGATACTACCGCTGGATAGCTCTGCGCCGTTGCACACCAGGTCATAATGCCGGGCACGCACCCGCTCCGGTGCGGTATCCAAAAGAGAAACATCCTCGTCCATGGGGGCGGTGAAGGGGTGATGCATGGGCTGCCATCGCGTCCCATCGGCGCTACGTTCGAACAGGGGGAAGTCCACTACATAGGCGAAAGCCATAAGGGAGGGGTCAGCCAGTTCAAAGCGATGAGCCACCTCTTGCCGTAGGCCGCCCAGCACCCTGTCTGCCATCCCTTTCTCTCCGGCCACCATCATCAGCATGTCGCCGTCGCCGGCCTTCAGCTTCCCAACGATGGCCTCCACCTGGCCGGGGGTGAGATATTTGGCGGCCACGGAGGAAGCCACCCCCTCTCCCAGCGGCAGGGTGACCAGCCCCTTAGCCCCCAAGGAGCAGGCCAATTCCGTAAACCCCTCAACCTCCTTGCGGGATATGGCGGCGCAGCCGGGAGCGGCCAGGCCTCTTACCACCCCACCCTGGGCCAGGGCAGTGCGGAAGATGCCGAACTCGGAGTCCGCCACCATATCGCCAAGCGATGCCATCTCCACGCCGTAGCGCAGATCCGGCTTATCGGTGCCGAATCTCTCCATAGCCTGGGCGAAAGTAAGCCGAGGGAAAGGCTTGATGATCCTAAGGCGTGGCGTGACCGACTCCACCATAGAGGTGAACAACTCCTCAAACAGGCTGAGAATATCCTTCTCGTCCACGAAGCTCATCTCAAGATCAAGCTGGGTGAACTCTGGCTGACGGTCAGACCGCAGATCCTCATCGCGGAAGCAGCGGGCTATCTGATAGTACCTCTCTACTCCGGCCACCATCAGAAGCTGCTTGAGCTGCTGGGGGGACTGTGGCAGCGCATAGAACTTGCCGGGGTAGATGCGGCTGGGCACCAGGTAGTCGCGGGCACCCTCGGGAGTGCTCTTCAGCAAAATTGGTGTCTCTACTTCTATGAAGTCACGGGCATCCAGGAAATCGCGTATGAACTTGACCACGCGGTGGCGCAGCAATAAGTTGTCCCTCAGCCTCTCGCGGCGGAGGTCCAGATAGCGATATTTGAAGCGAAGGGCCTCGTCCACCTCCAAGTCCTCGGCTATGCTGAACGGAGGGGTGAGGGAGGAATTGAGCACCTCCATCCCCTGCACCAGCACCTCTACCTCGCCGGTGGGCAGCCTGGGGTTCTCGGTGCCGGGAGGGCGGTGTGCCACCTCCCCCTCCAGCCGGAGCACGAACTCGGCCCGCACCCGGCCCACCACCTCGTGAGCATCGGGCGATGTCTGCGGGTTGACCACGACCTGCACCAGACCGTCCCGGTCCCGCAAGTCCAAGAAAGCCAGGCCGCCGTGGTCACGACGCCGATGTACCCACCCACAGAGGGCAACCTTTTGGCCGATGTGCTCTGCTCTTAACTCTCCGCAGTTATGGCTCTTAAGCAAGTCTCACTCCATTGCGGATTATAGCCCGTTGCCTGCCTTTGGGCAACGCCCCCTTTGCTTGTCTTTAGACAATTCCAATGATATATTGAGCATACTGAGAAGGAGGCCCCCCTGTTAGCGAGATATTGCCTGCGCCGTGGTTAACTTCACCCGGAGCAACAATATAGCGAACATAGTAAGATAGAGGTGGCTATCACTTGGAATTAATAGAAGCTGTAAAGGCCCGGCGCAGCATCCGGGCCTTCAAATCATACCCGTGCCCCAGGAGGTACTGCAGGAGTTGATAAATGCGGCCCGCTGGTGCCCATCATGGAAGAATGTGCAGCCCTGGGAAATAACGGTGGTGGGCGGCCACAAGAGGGGGGAGTTGCGCCGGGAGTTGGATGCGGTGGCCGATGCCGAGCCTTCCTCGGAGATACCGGTGCAGTTCTTTAACGACCCCTACCTCACCAGGCACCATAATCTGGGCTACCGCATATTGTTTGGCACCCTGAAGATAGAACGGGATGACAAGGAGCGCTGGCTGTGGCGGAGGCTGCAAAACCAAAGCATGTTCGGCGCTCCCAGTGCCATCTTTACCTCCATTGACCGTTCCCTCAACGAGTGGCCAATATTTGACGCCGGCCGGTATGATAGCCCAGGCTATTAAGGAGGGTCACCGGCATACCTGATTCCAAGCTGCTGGTTGTTGGCCTGTCTCTGGGCTATCCGGACTGGTCCAACCCTGTGAACAGCTTTGAGCGTGACAGGGAGCCGATGGAGGGCTTCACCAGTTGGTGGGGCTTTGAATAACTAAGTGAGGAGGACCATGTTCCAGAACAGGCTTACCGAGATGTTCGGCATCCGCTACCCCATCTTTAAAGGCGGGTTACAGCACCTCTCCCGGGCGGAGTTGGTGGCAGCGGTGGCCAACGCTGGAGGGCTGGGTTTCATCACCGCGGGCACCTTCCCCACCAAGGAAGAACTACGGCAGGAGATACGCAAGTGCAAAGACCTCACTAACAAGCCGATCGGGGTAAACATCACCCTTTTCCGGCACCCCCGGGCCACAGTGACCGTTGAGGACTACATAGAATGCGTGGCCGAGGAAGGGATAACCGCCGTGGAGACGGCGGGGCGTAGCCCAGAGCCGTATATGAAGATGTTCAAGGACGCCGACATCAAGGTGTTGCACAAGACCACCGCCGTCCGTTTCGCCAAGACCGCAGAGAGGGTGGGGGTGGACGCCATCACCATACTGGGCTTTGAGGCCGCGGGCCACCCCGGACGTGAAGATGTCACCTCCCTTATACTCACCCCCCTGGCCGCCGATGGCCTGAGTGTTCCAGTGGTGGCCGCAGGAGGCTTCGGCGACGCCCGTGGCTTTGTAGCCGCCCTGGCGCTGGGAGCCGAGGGAGTGCTGATGGGCACCCGATTCGTGGCCACCCAAGAATGCCCCGCCCACCCCGACTTGAAGGCGGCCGTCCTGAAGGCCCAAGAGATAGAGACCGTGGTTATCGAGCGCTCCGTTGGCAATCCCATGCGGGCACTGAGGAACCCTACGGCAGATACCGTCATGGAGATGGAGGCCCGGGGCACCGATGAAGACGAGTTGTACCCCTTCCTGCGGGGCGATCTGGGCCGCAAGGCATATTTAGAGGGGGAACTAGACAAGGGCATCATATCGGTGGGAGAGGTGGTGGGCCTCATGAGGGATGTGCCCACCGTAAAGCAGGTGATAGACGGAATTGTTGAGGGCGCCCAGGGCATCGTAGAACGCCTCCACACCCTAGGGGCCCCCGCGGCCCGGGGGAACGCCAGCTAAATGTCCTTCGCCAGGTCCCTGCGCTGCCGACAATGCAAGAGGGAGTACCCCTTGGAGCCGCTGTTCGTGTGCGAGTTTTGCTTTGGCTCCTTAGAGGTGGTGTACGACTACAAAGCCATCTCCCAAAACCTCACTCGGGAGTCTATCGCTGCCGGACCGAAAAACATCTGGCGCTACCGGGCACTACTCCCCGTGGAAGACGAGCCTATCAACATGGACGCCGGCTTCACGCCCCTTTTCCACGCACACAACCTAGGCCGCGCCCTGGGACTAGAACGCATTTACATCAAGAACGACTGCATGAATCCCACCTGGTCATTCAAGGACCGCGTGGTAGCAGTAGCGGCAAGCAAGGCCCGGGAGTTCGGATTCCAGGCAGTGGCCTGCGCCTCCACGGGAAACCTGGCCAACAGCGTGTCTGCACACGCCGCCCGGGCAGGGATGAGAGCCTTCATCTTCGTACCTCACGACCTAGAACAGGGCAAGATTCTGGGCTCAGCCATCTACGGCCCCACCTTGGTAGCAGTACGGGGCAACTATGACCAAGTGAACCGGCTGTGTAGCGAGTTGGCCGAACGCTTCCCCTGGGCCTTCGTCAACATTAATATCCGCCCCTACTATGCCGAAGGCTCCAAGACCCTGGCCTACGAGGTCGCAGAACAGCTTGGGTGGCAAGCCCCGGACGCCGTGGTAGTGCCCGTGGCCTCAGGTTCCCTGCTCACCAAGGTGTGGAAAGGGATGCACGAGCTTTCCCAATTGGGCATCATAGGCAAAGTGGGCAGCCGCCTCTTCGCCGGCCAGGCACAAGGCTGCTCGCCGGTAGCCACCGCCTTTGAGACGGGCAAGCCGGTCCGCCCTGTGAAACCGGATACCATCGCCAAGTCCCTAGCCATCGGCAACCCCGCGGATGGCTTCTTCGTATTGAATATACTGCAGGAGTGCGGAGGCAGGGCGGTAGCAGTCTCCGATGATGAAATAGTAGACGGCATGAAGCTGTTGGCGGAGACCGAGGGTGTCTTCGCCGAAACGGCAGGTGGCGTCACGGTGGCCAGCCTCAAACGGCTGGCCGCTCAGGGGACCATCAAGCCGGATGAGCTGACGGTAGCCATTATCACCGCCTCCGGCCTCAAGACCATAGAAGCGGTACAGGAAAAAGTGGCCCCTCCCATCACCGTAGACCCCACCGTGGCCTCCTTTGAGCAGGAGGTGGGAGAAAGGGCCTTCTGGACACCACCACTCAAAGACACAGGGAGGACAGACCGTGGCTAAGAAAAGGGTTATGTTCACCTTTCCCCCAGATCTGGTGACCGAGCCGGTGATATACCACTTGGCCCAGCAGTTCCGCGTGGTGACCAATATCCGCCGGGCGGACGTGGCCGAGGACCGGGGCTGGGTGGTGCTGGAGGTGGAAGGGAAAGAGGAAGACATTGACAAGGGCTTGGAATGGGTCGCCACCAAGGGAGTCCGCGTGGATCCCGTGGGCGGCGATGTAGTTGAAGGCTAAAGAGCGCCGTAGCTTGACCGACCTCAGCGAGAACCTGAAAGAAATACTGGCGAACTTCTTTACCGCCGCCAAGGAGCACTTTCAGGGGTTTGCACACGGGATTAAGAGACAAAACTTGGGAAGTGCGGTGAAAGAAGTTTTAGACGGGCAAAGGCCGCATAATTGACCCATACGCCGGGAGCGGTACAATACTGGTTGTGGCAAAGCTATTGAGGCGCGGGTGCCTGCGAATAGATTTAAGCGATGGATACACCACAAATATACTGGAACGCCTAGATAACTCACAAATGGAACTGCCTCGTTGTTAGCAGAGATAAACAGACCCAAAGTAGACAAGACCTTTTAGGAACACAAAAGGCAGGAAGCATGGGGCAGACGCACGACAAACAGAAAGGATACAATCTATGATGAGACTGTCCCTATAACGCAACAACGCCTCATTGGGGAAAAGCAAAGACGCGGCTATAAATTCTTAAAATAATTCTTAGACAAACTCCAAGGAGGACTGATTTACATGGCAGTTAAGGTAAGGATTCCGGCGCCGCTGCGCCGTCTCACCGCTAATCAGACCCTGGTGGATGTAGAGGCCTCCACCCTGGCACAATGCCTGGACGGGCTGGAGAGCCAGTTCCCCGGCATGAAGGAGCGGCTAACAGACCAGCAGGGACAGGTGCAGCAGTTCGTTAATATTTATGTCAACGGCGAGGACATCCGCTTCCTCCAGGAGTTGGATACCCCCCTCAAAGCCGGCGACGAGGTAAGCATCGTCCCCGCCATCGCCGGCGGATAGCTTTACTCCCTCTCTATCTCGTCCAGGGTAACGTCGGAGATGCCGAAGTGGTGGGCCAGTTCGTGACGCACCACTCTGCCTATCTCTTCTACCATCTCTTCATGGCTCCGGCAGATAAGCTCTATGGGCCTCTGGAAAAGGGTGATGCGGTCAGGTGCCACCAGGTTGTAGCTGATGCCACGCTCGGTATGGGGTATCCCCTCGTAGAGGCCCAGCATCCCCTCCCACCGCCCTATCCCGGCGTCCCGTAGCTGGCTGCGGCTGGGCCAGTCCTGCACCATCACCGCCACATTCTCTATGCTCTCCTGTAGCTCCTGGGGCAACGCCAACAGAGCCCTTTCCACCAGGGACTCGAACTCATCCCTTTCCACGGCTTATTCCCCTGTGGTATCGCTTGCTGAACATTCTCATTCCCACCCACCATCCTGGTATCATTCTTGGGGGGTTCAGCCCGCCAAACCCCCTGGGTTTTGGAGATGTCTCACCCAGGTTTGCCCGCCAGACATCTCACTGGACGAGTAACGAATGGCAAACAACATCTTCGGTCAGCCCTGCGGGCTCCTTTACCGCAAAAGCCTGTGAGCTACTATTACAAGCGGGAGAGTAGCGGAAGTGCCACCACTTCACGACTCCACCTCGCCAGCACGCCTGCGGCGTGCCAGCCTCACCGCCTCATCAGTGGGACGGTATCCGGCCAGGAACCCCTCCCTGAAATTGGGGAAGCCACCCCCCTGGATGGCCGTCCTCATCTCTTCCATCAACCACTGGATAAAGGTCAGGTTGTGGAGGGTGGCCAACCTGAGCCCTAGGGTTTCGCCGGTGCGGAAGAGGTGGCTGAGGTAGGCAGCAGAGTAAGTACGGCAAAGATAGCACGGGCAATCCTCCTCCACCGGCGACTCCTGACTCAGGAATCGGGAGTTGGTGATGTTGATACGGCCCCGACGGGTGAACAGAGAGCCGTTGCGGGCAGTGCGGGTGGGCAGGGTGCTGTCCAGAAGGTCCACCCCCCGTGCCACCGCCTCCACTAACTCTTCCGGAGAACCTACTCCCATCAGGTAGCGGGGTGAGGTTGGCGGCAGGGGAGCCACGGAGGCATCCACCATGCTCCACATCACCTCCCGGGACTCCCCCAGGCTCAGGCCCCCGATAGCATACCCCGGAAACCCTAGGGATGCCATTTGAGCGGCAGATTCCCGCCGCAAGTCGGCAAAGGTGCCGCCCTGGACAATCGCCCACAACTCCCCCTGTCCCTGGTGAGCACTAAAGCAGCGTTCCGCCCAGCGCCCCGTTCGCTGTGCCGAGGCAGCGGCCTCATCGCGGCCCGCACCGTAAGGAGTGGGCTGGTCCAGGATCATCATTATATCCACCCCAAGGTCCTCCTGGAGAGCCACCACTGCCTCCGGGGACAGCGAACGCTGGCTGCCGTCAATATGGGAGCGGAATAGCACCCTTTCCTCTCCCACTCTCACCAACCGGGCCAGGCTGTACACCTGGTACCCTCCGCTATCAGTAACGATAGGGCCGTCCCAGGACATGAAGCGGTGCAGCCCCCCAAGAGAGGAGATGACATCCAGCCCGGGCCGGAGCATAAGGTGGTAGGCGTTGGCCAGCAAAACTCCCACCCCCACCCCTTTCAACTCCTCCAAGGAAAGGGTCTTCACCACCCCGACGCTGGCCACAGGGGCGAAGGCCGGGGTGAGTATGGTGCCGTGAGGGGTAACAATCTCCCCGGCCCGTGCTCCGGTTTGGGGACAGGTAGCCTTCAGCCTAAGCGAGGCCACCATCTCCGGCTGGGATTACCGTTGCCTCCCCACCCTTGTTGATGCTGGCTATAGTGATGTAGCGATTGGTGTAGACACAGACATCAGCTGCAATCTCCATGCTGATACGGGCCACCTCCGTAGCAGAGAAGGAGGTGTGGGCCAGCAAAGCCCTGGCGGCAGAGACGGCAAAACCGCCCCCAGAGCCAATGCCCACCACATCATCGTCAGGCTCGATCACATCGCCCTCCCCTGATACCACCAGTACGGACTCTGGGTCAGCCACCACCAGCCAGGCCTCCAGACGGCGCAGCGCCCGGTCAGTCCGCCACTGTTTGGCCAGCTCCACCGCCGCCTTGCGTAGCTGTCCGGTATTCTTCTCCAACTGGCCCTCAAAACGCTCAAAAAGGGTCAGGGCATCGGCAACCGACCCAGCGAAGCCAGCCAGCACCTTGCCCTCGAATAGCGTGCGTACCTTGGTGGCGGAGCCCTTCAGGACGGTATCATGCACCGTCACCTGGCCGTCCCCGGCTAAGGCCACCTCGTCACCCCGCCTCACCGCCAGTATTGTGGTATGGTGCACATTGCCAGCAGACTGCCACATAGATTTAAATAACTCCTACATCAAACATGATTACTACGAACATTATGCCCAGATAAGGATACGTCAGCAGTCGGTAGAGGCGCCAGGCCTCCCCCCGCCCACGCCCCCGCCACAGGCGATAACCCGCATATACCAGCCCCAGTCCCAACAGGTTGGCTACAGCCAGGTAAAGCCATCCCGGTGCCATCATAAGATAGCCTGACAAGGACACGCCGTAGAGAAGAAAGCACAGCCCCCAGAGGACCTTTACGGCATCAGCCACACGCCAGGATACCGGGAATATCCTCACACCGCCCCCCAGGTAGTCCTCCCGGTAGGATAGCATCAGGCTCCATACGTGAAGGGGCACCCATACCAGCACCAGCAGCACCAGGAATAGAAGCGTGGGGCTGAGGGCAGGGTTCACCAGCAGCCAGCCCACTACCACGGGAGCCGCTCCCGCCAGACCACCCAACAGGTGGGTGAACCCGCTCTTGCGGCCCACCAGCGATACCACCGTTCCTGCCAGCCCAGCCACGGCGGCCCACGGGTTAAGAAGCCAGGCGAGAAACAGGCCTAGGGCGGTCAGGCCACTGGCATAGAGCACCACAATGGCGGCGGGCCGGATGCGACCCGAGGGCAGCGCCCGGCTCCGAGTGCGCTCCATGCGGCCGTCCACCGCCCGATCCAGATAATTAGTAAGGCCGTTTACGCCACCGGAGCCAGTTACTATGACAACCACCGTTAGCAGTAGCATTTCCAGTGGGAGACTCCCGCCGCCGGCCACGACAGCCGTGGCGGCGCCGATGAAGGTAATCAATGCGGTCTCCCGCGGTTTTAACACCTCCAGGTACCCGGACAATGGTCGGTTTATGGGGGCAGAGATAGCGGCAGGGCGTGGCTGGGTCATGGCCGGACAAGCTCTTCCAGCACTGCTGCCACCTCTGCGGACGGCACCGGGCGTATCGTGGTCTTGCCGGCTGCGGTGAGCAGCACCCACCGCACCTCACCCTCCCGGCTCTTTTTATCCAGTTCCATAGCCATGCCCACCACCTCCCTGTCTACGCCGGAGCAGTGGGTGGGCAGGCCGAAAGCCGCAAGCAAACTTTCCTGACGGGCCACCAGTAGCTCATTCACCAACCCCAGGCGGTGGCTGAGCCGTACAGCCCCCATCATGCCCACCGCCACCGCTTCGCCGTGGAGGAAGCGGCCGTAGCCGGTGGCGGCTTCCAGGGCGTGTCCGATGGTATGGCCATAGTTGAGCACCCGGCGCAGACCGGACTCCCTCTCGTCCTGGGACACCACTGCGGCCTTGGCAGCGGCGCTGAGGGCCACCGTCTTCATCGTTATCTTCGGGTCCAGGGCGCGCAGGGCCTCCACATGGGTCTCCAGCAGGTCGAGGAGCGCCGTGTCCAGGGTGAGCCCGTGCTTCACCACCTCGGCCCACCCGGAGGTACGCTCACGCTCAGGTAGGGTGGACAGGGTGGAGACATCGGCCAGCACTAACACCGGCTGATGGAAAGCCCCGATGAGGTTCTTGGCCCGGGGGTGGTTGACCCCGGTTTTACCCCCTATGCTGGCATCCGTCATTGCCAACAGAGAGGTGGGCAACACGGCCCAAGACAAGCCCCGTAGGAAAGTGACAGCCACAAACCCGGCCAGGTCACCTATCATACCACCGCCAAGCGCCACTACCAGGTCGCTCCGCTCAATCCGGTGTTCCACCAAGAAGTCATAGATACGCCCAGCAGATTCCAGGGTCTTGGAGGCCTCGCCGGAGGGAACCTCGTAGTGAAGCACCGGGAAGCCCACCGCCTCCAGGGAACCGCGCACCGCCCTCTCATAGAGCGAGGCCACCGCCTGGTCGCTGACCATCACCACCCGACCCTGAAATCCATGCTCCCGCACCAGCCGCCCTACCTCATCCAGGCACTCCCAGCCCACCTGAACGGGGTAGTGACGTGAGGCGGTCTTGACTTCAGCAGCCAGGGTTAGCAAGCCTCCCCTTCCCACATCCGCCAGCAGCGCACCACCTCCTGACTTGCCGTCTCCACATCCAGACCATCGGTATTGACGGTAAAATGGGCGAAGGAGTAGAAGGGCTCCCGGACCGTCTTTAGTTCCTGGATACGGCGCAGGGGGTCCGGCACATCCAACAGGGGGCGAATTACCGGCACCACCGGGTTATCCGCATCTTGGAGCAGGCGATTGTAGATGGTGTCAGGCTCTGCGTCCATACACACCACCATACCCTTCCGGCAAATAAGCTCTCGGTTGCAGGCGTCCAGCACCGTACCCCCACCCGTGGCAATGACCACCTTGTCACCCTGGCAGGCCTGCGTCAGGGCCTGCTTCTCAATCTCCCGGAAGACGGGTTCGCCGTCCTGTGAAAAAATCTTGGGTATGGGTTTACCGGCCAGCTTCTCTATCTCGGCATCGGTGTCCACGCATCTCCAACCCAGCATCCGTGCCACCCGGGCGCCCACCTGGGTTTTGCCGGTGGTGGAGAAACCCACGAGTATGATGGCGGACGGCACCTGGCTCAATCCCCCACCCCCAGCGAGCGCAGGAAGCTGTTATAGCTGCGGCGCGTTTCTTCCAAGCTATCCCCGCCGAATTTATCCAGGAAAGCCCCGGCCAGTACCAGGGCCACCATGGCCTCGGCCACTACACCGGCTGAGGGCACCGCACACACATCGCTGCGCTCATGGTGGGCCTGTACCTCCCTGCCCGTAAGTAGGTCCACCGAGGGCAGGGGGTTGGCCAAAGTGGGAATGGGCTTCACCGCACACCTCATAACTATCTCCTGCCCGTTGCTCATACCACCCTCAATACCCCCCGCACAATTGCTAGCGCGGGGGAAGGGGGAGGGGCCACCCCTCTCACCTGAAGGGGGCAGGATGATATCGTGGACCTGTGAGCCACGGCTGTTGCTGGCCGCGAAGCCCAGCCCCACCTCCACACCTTTCAGTGCAGGGATGCTCATCACGGCTCCGGCCAGCAGCCCGTCCAGGCGGCGGTCCCAGTGCACATGGCTGCCCAGTCCCACTGGCACACCGATAGCAATCACCTCAAACACCCCCCCCACCGAGTCCCCGACTTCCCGGGCGGACTCGATAGAGGCCACCATCTCCTTTTCCGCCTTGGGGTCAGCACAGCGTAGAGGAGAGGCTTCCACAGCCTCCCAATTCACGGAGTCCCGGCGCTCTGCCTTGACCCCACCTATAGCTACGGTGTGGCTGTAAATCTCCATAGAGAGTTCGTTCAGCAAGCGACGGGCGATGGATCCGGCGGCCACGCGGGCTGCCGTCTCCCGAGCGCTGGCCCGCTCCAACACGGGGCGCACATCCCCCCAGCCGTACTTCAGGGTGCCAGCGAGGTCGGCGTGGCCGGGGCGGAGGCGGGTAATTGGAGGCTCCTCCTGCTCTACCGGCTCTGGGGCCATCATCCGTTGCCACTCCTCCCACTCTTTATTGTCGATGATGACGGCTATAGGGCTGCCCAGGGTCAGGCCATAGCGGATGCCGGATAAGAGCTCTAGGGAATCGGCCTCTAGGGCCATGCGAGGGCCGCGCCCGAAGCCGGCCCGGCGGCGGGCCAGGTCACGGGTGATATGTTCACGGGTGAAGGGAAGCCCCGCCACCATGCCCTCCACCACCGCCACCAGCCCCCGGCCGTGCGACTCTCCTCCGGTCAGGAAGCGCAGCATAGCCATGGCAATCGGTCTCCCCAAGTGTGGTCAGCTATTCTCACTCGCCACCTGTTCCACATCGTGCCAGACATCCAAATGCTTAATGCGGGTTCCACAGACTATGGCTTGCTGCATCTTGCCCAACTGTGCCGCAAACTGCTTGCGCGCATTGGATCGGTCATCACCAAGTAACCTCTCCTCTAACATGCTCGATTACTCATATGCCCGGCTTACTCCTAAATCGAATCCTTCCCTTGAAATGTCATCCAGATAAGGGCAATTGGTAGCCCGCAAATTGCGAGCGTCATCAATTAAGTCTCTCGCCTCCGGCATCGGCAGTAAATTATGCGATACCAAGCGTAGCTTCCTAGTGTAATTGGAGGCGCTTTGCCTATAAAGCCAGCTTATACTTTTCCTCACTCTCTTTTTCACCAAGTATCCAGTTTAAATGAAGAAGGTTATCACCGCACCTAAAACAACCCCTAAAAGCAGTATCAACCATCTCGGCAAGTCCCATCTCCAATCGGCCATAAGAACTAGCATACCAATTTACGCAAGCGTCCTGCGGGCTGCTTGGAACATTATTTCCACCGGTGCCAGGCGGCCAGTCCACATCTCGAAGGCCGCCGCACCCTGGTATATCAGCATAGTCAGTCCCCCCACCACACTGGCCCCTGCTCTACGAGCCTCCCGGAGCAACGGGGTCTCAAGGGGATTATACACCAGGTCGTAGATAAGAACACCTTCTGGAATGTCCTCCGCGATGAGAGCCGTTTCCCTCTCGGCGGGGCCGTGGAGCATGCCCAGAGTGGTGGCGTTGACCGCCAGTTGACACTCCTTCATGGAGTCGGCCCTCTCCTCCCAGTGCCGGGCCACCACCCTGGAGCCGAAGCGAGTAACCAATTCTTGAGCTAACTGCTGTGCCCTATCAGCGCCCCGATTGACTATGACCAGCCGGGAGGCTCCGGCCTCCAGCAGGCCAAAGGCTACCGCCCGGGCCGCACCCCCCGCCCCCAGCAGCAGTACGTTCTTGCCCTTCGGTTCAAAGCCGCCTTCCTCTTTGAGGCCACGCAGGAACCCCGCCATATCGGTGTTGTGGCCAACCAATTCCCCTTCCTGCTTGACGATAGTGTTTACCGCGCCTATCTCCCGGGCGGTGTCCTCAACGCCGTTCAGCAGGGGCATGACCACCACTTTGTGGGGCACAGTGATATTGGCACCGAGCACTTTAGTACTCTTTAAACGAGCAACCACCCCTTCCAGCCCTTCCGGGGGCACCTCCCACGCCTCATAGTGCGCATCCAGCCCGCAGTGGTTAAAGGCAGCCTGTTGAAAAACAGGCGACAACGAGTGCGTAAGGGGGTAGCCCAGAATGGCAGCTATCTGTGTCACGACGTGCCCCTCTGCCAATCCAGGTATCCCTGGAGTATTATGGCGGCGGCATCGGCATCTAGGTGCTTTCTCACCGGCCTTTTTACCTTTCGTCTGCCACCACTGCCTGTATTTTGTGAGTGCCTATGGGCAGCCACGGTGGAAAGTCTTTCATCATAGGTGTAGACAGGGACCGTTACCCTCCCCTTCAGGTTGACAACGAAGGCCAGCACCTTCTCCGCCTGAGGGCCGGTCTCCCCACTCAGGGAGCGGGGCAACCCCACTACCACACCGTAGGCGCTGTTTTCGGCCACCAGCCGAGCCACCTCATCCATATCCTTGCCTTTTTCCTGACACTGGAGTATACAAAGAGGGAAGGCCAGCAGGCCGTTGAGGTCGCTGATGGCCACGCCGATGCGCCTCTCCCCTACATCCAGCCCCAGCAGCCTCATGCTACCCTTCAGGGCTGCCCCTGCTCCTTGAGCCGCCCCATTATCTCTTTCACCATGCCCAGGGCCTGGTCCAGCTTGGAGCCATCCTTACCCCCGGCTTGGGCCATCTCCGGGCGTCCGCCTCCTCCACCACCGGTGACACCGGACACGGCCTTCACCATCTCCCCTGCGTGAAGACCACGGAAAAGAAGGTCTTTAGTGACCATGGCCAGGAAGGCGGGGCGCTGGTCCACCAGGGCACCCAGTACCACCACCCCACTGCCCAGCCCATCCCGCACCATGTCTCCCATCTCTCGCAGGGCATCCCGGCCCGAGACCTGAACCCTTGCCGACACCACCTTTACTCCCCCCACCTCCTCTGCCCGGTTTATAAGTTGACGTGACTCATCCTTAATAAGCCGCATCTCCAGGGACCATGAGCGACGGCGCTCCCTCTCCAACTCAGCCACCATCTCTTCAATCTTTGCGGCGATCCCCATGGAGTCTGCAGATTTTACCACATCGGCAATGGCATCCAGTGTGCTGAGGCGCTCCCTTACGAAGGCCTCCGCACCCCTACCGGTGACGGCCTCCAAACGCCGCAGGCCTGAGCCGATGCTGGCCTCACTGAGGATAACGAAAAACCCTATTTCACCTGTGGCACGCAGGTGTGTGCCGCCGCAAAGCTCTTGGCTGAAATCCCCCGCCTGCACCATGCGCACCACCTCTCCATACTTCTCCCCGAATAGGGCAATGACCCCCTGATCCATGGCTTCCCGGTAGGACACCTTGCTGACCGACACCGGCAAGTTCCACCGTATGCCCTCGTTGACTATGGCCTGGACCTCGGAAAGCTCCCGGGGGCTGAGGGACACATAGTGGGAGTAGTCAAAACGCAGCCGGTCTGGGGCCACCAAAGAACCGCGCTGGTAGACATGCTCACCCACCACCCGGCGTAGAGCGGTCTGGAGCAGGTGTGTGGCGGTGTGGTTGCGGGCGATATCCAGCCGCCGGCCCTCGTCCACAGTGGCATCCACCGGGTCACCCAGGGCCAGTTCCCCCTCCACCACTTTACCCCGGTGTATGGTGAGGTCGGGGAGCGGGTGCAAGGTGTCCTCCACCACCACCGTACCTCGCGGCCCTTCAGATTGAGCCTCAGGGCGAAAACCCCGGATAGTGCCAGTGTCCCCCAACTGCCCACCTTGCTCTCCGTAGAAAGGAGTCTCAGCCAACACCACCTCCACCTCTTGGCCCTCCGTGGCCACGGAGACCGGCTCGCCATCTATCAGCAGGCCGGTAACCCCGCTTCGATGAGTAAGGGTGTGGTAGCCCATGAACAGCGAGGTGGTGACCTCCAACAGGGCGTAGCCGCCATCGGTACCGCCGCCGAAGCGATGGGAGGCCCGAGACTGTTCCCGCTGCTTCTCCATCTCCG
>PVBE012548885.1_pt1 | contig 15177 bp, 15 predicted proteins | sample 1631181 | NCBI WGS metagenome assembly PVBE01 (sample SAMN08397723, study PRJNA350692) | Marine metagenome, whole genome shotgun sequencing project. | isolation source: water | place: Pacific Ocean | collected 2012-04 | reverse complement strand
TTGCAGTGTCTATCATCAACTGATCGTTCACTATATTCATACTCGATCCACAGACCTTTTTTCTGATTTTGTTCGGAAGCGAGGATGTCCCCCGCGTTAAACGTTAGGGTCGCCCCAATCAAGGTTGCTATGAAATAACCCATGGATTTCTCCACCTCAAACGGTGCTAATTGTTGCGCCCAGCGCCAGGGCAGCGACAATCCTTGACGAGCCGACCAATAGAATGGGCCGGGACGCACCGAAGAACCGCGCCAATGCCTTAGAGAAATTGGTCGGAGCGGCCGGATTCGAACCGGCGACCCCTTGACCCCCAGTCAAGTGCGCTACCAGACTGCGCCACGCTCCGACACCCGGCGGCGGCGTCGCCTCCGGAAGGGGTGCACTATAGAAGTCGCTTTCAGGCCTTGCAACGGTGACCAAAGGCTTACCGGGCGGTGCCGTCCAGCATCCCGCGCAGCGTCTCCAATTCGGTCAAGAGGTCTTCCAGTTCGGCCCTCTGTCGAGGCGCCAGTTTGTCCACGTTCGTACCGTCAACGGCTGGTTTTTCACCGCCGGAGGTAAAAGCCTTGGCGCCGTTTTCGCGCAAAAGCTTCTGTACACCCTTGATCGTATAGCCGTCCCCGTACAAGAGATCGCGGATGCGGCGCAAAAGGAGAAGATCCTCTGGCCGGTAGTAGCGCCGCCCGCCACCGCGCTTAAGAGGGTGTATCTGGGGAAACTTGGTTTCCCAGAAGCGCAATACGTGCTGGGGAACGTCGAGTTCGCCCGCGACCTCGCTTATCGTTCGGAAGGCCGCCGCAGATTTCGTTGTGCGGCGCGGCGCGGGATTTTGCAAGATCGTTTCCGCCATGTCGATTGACCGGCTGGGCGAGCTATGCCCGCTCGTTGATGCGTTTCTTTAGGACATGAGAGGGACGGAAGACGAGTACCTTGCGTGGCAAGATAGGTACTTCCTCGCCGGTCTTGGGGTTGCGTCCGACCCGCTGGCCCTTGCGGCGCACCGTGAAACTGCCGAAAGACGATATTTTGACCGTTTCTTCGCGCGCCAATGCCTCTGAAATCTGGCCGAGGACCGATTCGAGTAACTCGGCCGATTCATTGCGCGAGAGACCGACCTCTTGATAAACGGCCTCGCCCAGTTGCGCCCGTGTAATGGTTCTGCCTGTCATGCCGTTTCACCCCAATCACTCGTGCCAGGATTGAAACCTAACGCGGCAGGAGAAATCCGTCAATATCAAAGGGATGGCGTGATTGCTTCAAGTGAGACGGCGGGTTTAAAAGGAAGCGTGCCGTGGCCGCGTCTTTACCAACGTACCAGCCCGGCGCCCCAGGTCATGCCGCCGCCCATGGCTTCCATCAAGATCAGTTGACCGTCCTTGATGCGGCCATCGCGCACGGCCACATCCAGGGCCAGCGGGATGGAGGCAGCCGATGTGTTGGCGTGGCGGTCGATGGTGACGACGATGCGTTCTGGAGGCAACTTGAGCTTGCGAGCCGTTCCGTCAAGAATGCGCTTGTTCGCCTGATGGGGCACCACCCAGTCGATGTCGTCCGCCGTCAGGCCGTTGGCGGCGATCGTCTCGAGAACGACATCGGTCAAGTTAACCACGGCGCGACGAAAGACCTCGCGTCCTTGCATACGCAGATACCCCGTCGCCTGGCTCGTCGAAGGACCGCCGTCAACATATAATAGGTCGGCCAGGCTGCCGTCGGAGTGCAGGTGTGTTGAAAGGATGCCGCGGGCCTCGGAGTTGCCCGTCCTGCTATGGCCCGGGTTCCCTAGGTCATTCTCCGCAGCAACCAAGACCACCGCGCCTGCGCCATCGCCGAATAACACGCAGGTAGCGCGGTCTTTCCAATCGAGAATGCGCGACATCGTTTCGGCGCCAATGACGAGGACGGTACGCGCCTGTCCGGCTTTGACGAAATTGTCGGCCACGGCAAGACCATAAATAAATCCCGAGCACGCGGCTTGGACGTCGAAAGCCGCGCCGTTACCCAGTCCCAGCTTGGCCTGGACTTGGGTGGCAACGGATGGAAAGGTGTTGTCCGGCGTCGTCGTGGCGACGACGATCATGTCCACATCCTTGGCCACCAAGCCGGCATCGGCGAGCGCTCTTTCAGCCGCCTTGAATGCCAGATCCGAGGTAAATTCGCCCTCGGCGGCGATGTGGCGTTGGTGGATCCCGGTACGCTCGACGATCCAGGCGTCGGATGTGTCCACTTTGGTGGCCAATTCGTCGTTGGTCAGCACGCGCTGGGGCAAATAGGAGCCGCATCCGGCAATTTTGGAAATTAGCGGATTCAAACCACGGCCACCTTGGGTTCGGGGGGCTCGGATATCAGCCGTTCCAGATCTTCCTTGATGCGTTCGTTGAAATCTCGGTGGATTAGGTCGGCCGCGACCTCGATCGCATTGGCGAATCCCAACTCGTCGGTGCCGCCGTGGCTCTTGATGCAGATACCGTTGAGGCCGACGAACATGGCGCCATTGTAACGCCTGGGGTCGATGCGTCTGCGAAAAGTGTTCAAAGCGGGCCACATTAAAAAGGTACCAAGCCGCGCCAGCAAGGAGCTGGTCAACGCCTCCTTGAGGAAGCGGGTCAGCATATGGGCCGTGCCTTCTGCCATTTTGAGTGCGATATTACCGGTGAAGCCGTCGGTAACGATAACGTCGACGACGCCGGCGCCGATGTCGTCTCCTTCAACGAAGCCGTGGAATTTGATGGGTAAGGGGCTCTCTTGCAAAATTGCACTTGCCTGTTTTACTGCCTCGTTGCCCTTGAGCCCTTCTGCGCCGACATTGAGGATGCCGATGGTGGGTTGAGCCAAGCCCAACACATGGCGCGCGAAAACCTCGCCCATGACCGCGAACTGCACCAGGTTGTCGGCGTCGCATTCGATATTGGCGCCCAGGTCGAGCATCACGCTTTCGCCGCGCTGGGTGGGAAAATAGGCGGAAATGGCCGGCCGGGCGATGCCGGGCAATGTTTTGAGCACGAACTTGGCCATGGCCATCAGCGCGCCCGTGTTTCCCGACGAGATCACGCCCGCCGCCTGACCACTGCCGACGGCGTTGATGGCCAGACGCATGCTGGATCCTCGCCCCGACCTCAATGCCAAAGACGGTTTGGCGTCATCGGTGACTATTTCGTCGGTGTGGTGAACAGTGCACACCTCTCGCGCTTTTGGGTGGGCGTTGAGAATTGGATCGATTTTGGCGCGGTCGCCGAACAAAAGAAAATCCACTTCGGGAAGCTTCTTGTGGGCGATGTCGATCCCTGCCACCACCATGTCGGGCGCGTTGTCGCCTCCCATGGCGTCGATGGAGAGAGTCAATCGTCGTGACAAGGGCAAACCCCAAATGGTTTCGACAATAGCAATTGGAAGCCTGTCTGAGCATTCATGACAGGCTCCTAGACGGCTTCGCGTGCCTCAATGACCTCGCGGCTGTCATAATGTCCGCATTCGGCGCAGACGTGATGGCGCCTCTTCAACTCGCCACAATTGGGGCATTCTTCGTGGGTTGCCGGATTTAGCGAATCGTGTGAGCGGCGCTGATTGCGCCGCGATCGCGTTATCTTACTCTTTGGGACGGCCATGTCTTGGTTCTTTCAGTCAATGTAGCCCCGTGGCACGGGGCCTGATTGTTTAAACAAGATTGCCGGATGGAGCAAGCGCCATACGGAACTATTCTGATTCTCGTTTCAATTTTTTAAATTCAGTTAGGGCGGCGAATGGACCCGAAGGCGCCGCCTCGCCTCCGGTATCCCGGGATCCGCTGACGTAACCGTTGAAAGTAGCGTCCTGGGATCGCGGAAATGGGTCGATTTCCAAAGCCAATTGCTCGGAGACGGCCTCGCCGAGATCTATGGTGTCGTCGACCAGCGGCTCGGGCGGATCCTCGCCATCGAGCGCGATGTCTTCCTCCGCCGGCGTTCCCGTCTTCTCTACCTGGGCGTAGTGGCGTTCGAACGAGGCCTCAACGGATGAACGCACGGGTTCAAGGGTAACAACGCATGACTGGGTTATGTCGGCCCTAAGTGTGCCCCGCAATCGAACACCGCCGCCTTCCTTGGCAACCAAGTGGACCGTGGCGTCCAGGCTGTCGAGTGACACCAGTCCAAAGCGTCGTGCAAGGGCCGCCCGCTCGTCCGCTTCCGCATCAATACGGATTTCGCCGCCGGTCAGATCGGCGATCGCCACGGCGCGTGAATATCCAGGCCCCTTTTCGACCGTCATGATCCTTCCTCCGTTCCGCAATCTTGGGCGTCGGGGGGCAAACCAAACGAGATTTCGCCGGCCAACAATTGCGTAGCCGGTTGGCCGTCGAGGGATGTCGCCTCGCGTTGTAGGTAGCTGGCCATCGCCGCTATGTCGCGGGAACGCGGCTCCCCCTTGCGGAACAGGTTGCGGCGCAAGGCTTCGATAAGAACGCCTTTGCCCTCCGCCAACCCTGACTCGTAGGCCGAGAGACGGCCATAGAACATCTTCACCATGCTTTTGACCCGTTTGCCGACGACCAGGTCGCCGACCCCCATTTCGCGCAAATTCTGGTCCATGTCATTGAACATCGCGTCGAAAACCGCCTGGGACAGAAGCGCCGTTTTCGTTTGGTCCCGTTTTAGACGGCGTAGCAAAAGGGCTGCATGCAAAGCGATCATGTCAAAACGCCCATCCACCGTGTCCGGCACACCGCAGGCCATATAGAATTCGGTCCGGCGGGCCTGCGCCACCAGGGCTCGGTATAGTTCTTGTCCGGCTTCGATATGGCGCGACGGTCGAAACATCTCTAATATTTTCATGCTTTTGCCCGGCCCTTGATGTCGGTACGCGGCTTCACCGACGATTGACAAAACGCACGGTGGGGTGCAAATCTTATCTTGTTCAAGGCCCGTAACCTTCCCGCCCTATCATATTGTCCGACGGAGGGCCTGATGTCAGTAAATATGCGTATGAATGACGGCTCAAGCGGTTTGTTGCGAGTCTGCGCCTGGAGCGCCGTGGTCCTGATGCTGACCGCTTGCGCGCCACGCATTGAGACGAGTGGTAACTTGCCCGATCCCGAACGGCTGGCCGAAATCAGCGACGGAGGTTTCGGCCGCGAGGAAGTATTGGAGGTCCTGGGCTCGCCGTCCAGTGTCGCCGCCCTTGAGGGCGAGGTCTGGTATTACATTTCGAAGCGTACCGAAACACTAGCCTTCTTCGAACCCGAAGTGAGCGACCAACAGGTGGTGATAATCCGCTTCGATGAAAAAGGCATGGTCTCAAAAGTCGAAACACTGGGCCTGGAACAGGCGCGCGCAATCGAACCGGCGGAACGGGAAACCCCGACGGCCGGAAACGAGTTGACGCTTTTCGATCAACTGATCGGCAATTTGGGTCGGTTCAACAAATAAATAAGCCAAGAACGGGCGGGATCAGACCTCTGCGATGTGCGCCTTCTTGCCGCGTCGGGCCGCACGCCCAGGCTGTCCGCCTGGTTTTGGCATATCTCCAGCAGTTTTTTCTTGGAGAAATTCGGTCAAAGGGCCCACCGGCTTGGGCGGACACAGGTAATAACCCTGAACTTCGTCGCACCCAAGTTCCTTGAGGATCGAAAGCTGACCCTCGGTCTCCACGCCTTCGGCCGCAACCCTGCGGTTAAGGCTGTGTCCCATGGTAATGATGGCCTTGATGATCTCAATTTCTTCGGTATTGGACACAATATTCGCTACGAAGGCGCCGTCGATCTTAATGGTGTCGATGGGGAATTGTCTGAGATGGTTGAGCGAAGAATAGCCGGTGCCGAAATCGTCCATTGAGATATGGATGCCCATGTCGTGGAGCGTGTCGAGGGCAACCACGATGTTCGTCGAGTCCGACATCAACATATTTTCAGTGATCTCGATCTCTAGTGATTTCGGGTCGACTCCGGTTTGCTTCAGAACGCGCTCGACGACGGAGATAAAACTTTCTTCCCTGAGTTGGCGTGCCGATAAATTGACAGCCACGCGCAGGGGAGCCAGCCCCTCTTTGCGCCACTTACGGTATTGCGTACAGGCCGTTCGAATGACCCATTCCCCCATCTCCATCGCCATGCCCGACTCTTCCATGATCGGGATGAATTTGGCCGGCGAAATGGCACCGAGTTTCCGACTGTTCCAGCGCATGAGGGCTTCTACGCTTGTGACTTGGCCGCTTCCGATTGCTAATTTCGGTTGATAGTGTAGGGCGAACTCGTGGCCTTTGCGTGCCTTGATCAGGCTGTTTTTGAGAACCACGCGTTCCTTGACCGCCTCGTTAAGATCGACGGTGAAGAACTGGTAGTTGGCCTTGCCCTGATCCTTGGCCCGGTACATGGCGGCGTCGGCGTTGCGTAATAGGTGGCTGGCACTGTCTCCGTCGTCGGGAAAGACGGTTATGCCGATACTGGCCGAAACGAAGGCTTCGTGTCCGTCAAGAACGTACGGCTTGGCCAAGGCGTCGAGGATACGCTGAGCCACCATTGACCCGTTCCGCGGGTCTTCAAGATCGGGCATAATGACTGTGAACTCATCGCCCCCCAGGCGGGCAATGGTATCACCGCGGCGGACACATTCGCTGAGCCGTCTGGCGGCTTCCTGTAAAAGCAGATCGCCCACCTCGTGGCCCAAGGTGTCGTTGACCAGTTTGAATCCGTCCAGGTCGATGAACATGAGGCCCAGTTTGCCCTGTCCCCGTTTCATGCGAGCCAAGTCAAAGTTCAATCGGTCGAGAAACAGTGTCCGATTAGGCAACTCCGTCAAGGAGTCGTAGTTGGCCTGATAACGGATGCGTTCCTCGTCCTGTTTGCGCTTGGTAATGTCACCGATCAGAGCGGCGTATTGTTGAACCTTTCCGGTCTCGTCTGTAATGGCGGAAATGGACAGCCGTTGGGCATAGTCCTCTCCGCTCTTGCGCTTGTTCCAGAACTCCCCTTGCCAGTGCCCTTGCTTCTCCATGTCCTCTTGCATCTTGGTAAACAGGGTTTTGTCCTTCCTTAGGGCCTTGTGGAAGGTCGGCTTTTTGCCAATGACTTCGTCGGGTTGGTAGCCGGTAATCTCGGTAAAGGCGGGATTGACCGACGTGACGCGAAATTTGGCGTCGGCGATGAGGACCGCCTCGTTGGTGGTTTCGATTACTTTGGCCGCAAGGCGCAGGTTCCCCTCCGCCCGGCGGCGGTCGGCGGCCTCGCGGGTCAGCTTCCCGGTGGACATCCGAGCAGTCAAATCGCGAGCCTGAATGACTACTTCGCCGTCTCCCTTACCGTGGGAAGCACTGAAGGCCTCAACCTCAATTTCGTGACCGTCGCGCGAGGCGAGCCTCAGCGCCAAGGGCTTGCTCGCCGGCACTTTGCGTCTCAGAAGTTTCTGGGCAACGGCGATGTCATCGGTGTGGACGAATTCGACCCATGGCAGACCAATAAATTTGGTGCCGCGTTTGATGCCGAGCATTCGCTTTCCGGCATCATTGAGGAAAGCGACTGTTCCGTTATGGCAAAGACAGATCAGGTTCGCCGAAGATTTGGCGAGTTCAAGCGCCCAACCATTTCCAGCTTCGGAATTGGCCGGCAACTTCCTTTTTCTGGCTTTCCCGTCTCCGCTATCTATCGTTCGATGTTGAGCCATGAATCGGCGTGGCTTTCCTCAAGAACATTACTCAATCATTTTTGGGTGCATCATACATCGCAATCGGTTGTTCCGCCGTATTTTGACGTGGCGGACGCCGAGACGAAATATCCGGTTGAAGTACGATGTATCATAGGCGCGCTCTGGATCAAAGCCCAAGCTCGCACGACGCCTCGGGTGCCGGTCTGGTTAATAACCTGTCCCGTTTGCACTTGAATTCTCTTAAGTTATTGCGATAGAATGCTAATCTCTGATCATACGAGAATCACCCGAGGCCGTTCGCCGGCAGTGGTCGTACGTCATCCACGTCCCCACGCAAAAAGAATCCGCCGAAGACCTTGCTGAATTTCGAAACCTGCGTGCCAGATAAGGCAGCGCGGTTTCTTGTGTAATTGGGGCAGTCCGGGCTCGCCTGTCGAAACGCCCCGGTCATTACGCAACCGAGGCGTCACGGCTGATGCAGATCTATCTTCCTATTGCCGAGATGTCGGTAAACATCTTCGTCATTTTGGGCATGGGTGGCGTCGTCGGCTTCCTGTCAGGCCTGTTCGGCGTGGGTGGTGGGTTTTTGATGACGCCGCTGCTTTTTTTCATCGGCGTACCGGCGCCTGTGGCGGTGGCGACGGAAGCCAACCAGATCGTGGCATCTTCGGTCTCGGGTGTGCTGGCCCATTGGCGGCGCGGCAACGTCGACTTCAAAATGGGTTTGGTACTTGTGGCGGGTGGCGCGCTGGGTTCCACACTCGGCGTCTGGCTGTTCACCTTTCTGCGTGGAATCGGCCATATCGACGTGGTGATTCGATTGGCCTACGTCGCCTTTTTGAGCATCATCGGCGCGTTGATGCTGGCCGAAAGCATACGCGCCATTTTGCGGCGCAAGAGCCGGACACCACTCAAGCGCCATCATCACTACTGGGTACATGGATTACCCTTCAAGGTTCGATTCCGCCGTTCGCGGCTTTATATCAGCGTTCTCTTGCCGATTGCCATCGGCTTCCTGGCCGGCATCTTGGCGGCTATCATGGGCGTTGGCGGGGGCTTCCTCATGGTGCCGGCAATGATTTATCTGCTTGGCATGCCGACCGTGATGGTGGTGGGAACCTCGCTGTTTCAGATCATTTTCGTCACGGCCAATGTCACCGTATTGCAAGCTGTTAACAACCAAACGGTGGACGTGGTTCTGGCCATGTTGCTTTTGGTCGGCGCCGTTTTCGGCGCCCAGTTGGGCGCGCGGGCATCGTCCAGGCTACAAGGCGAACACCTGCGGAGCCTGCTGGCGTTGGTGGTTCTTAGCGTCTGCGCCAAGCTGGCCTACGATCTAATCGTCGTCCCGGTGGACCTTTATTCGCTTGGCGGCGTGGTGGGATCCCCATGAAGCGCGTCTTGCAAGTGATGGCGGTAGTCTTCGGCACACTGTCGGCGGCGCCGGCCGTCGGCGAGGACCTGGTCGTCGATCTCTCGGGCACGATGGTGCCCATTACAACGGGCTTCGTCGGTTCCGACCTGTTGCTGTTCGGCGCGACCGAGGGCGCGGGAGATGTCGTGGTGGTGGTGCGCGGCACCCAGGGCGACGAACGAGTGCGCCACAAAGGAAAGACTGCCGGAATTTGGATCAATCGGGACGAGATGATTTTCAACGGCGTGCCGGGTTTCTATTCGGTTGCCGCCAGTCGGCCGCTCGACGAGGTCCTGATCGCCGCCGAACAGTTCGACAATCAGATCGGCAGCGCCAATCTGCGCCTGACTGCGCGAGACCCGGCGCGGGCTCGGATCGAGGTGGAAGCCTTCCGCGAGGCTCTGATCCGCAACAAACAGCGTCGCGGCCTATACCGTACAAACGTAGGCAAGGTCCGTTTCATAGATAACCGTTTATTCCGCACGTCGATCCACTTTCCCGCCAATGTTCCTGTCGGCACCTATGTGGTGGACATTTATTTGGCCCAAGGTGGCCGGGTGATCAGCAATAAAACCACCTTGCTCGAGGTCCGCAAGTTCGGCTTTGAAGCCCGGGTCTTCGATCTTGCCCACCGACATTCCCTGATTTATGGGTTGCTTGCCATCCTAATCGCGGTGGTGGCAGGATGGTTCGCTGGCGTCGTGGCACGCGAGAGATAGACAGGGAATGGGACAGGACATAAATCCACCGTCGGACGGCCAAGCGCCGCAGCGCACGTTCCTATGCGTCGTCGACGAAACCGAGGAATTGAGCCAAGCCCTGCGCTTTGCTTGCCGCCGGGCCGTGCGCACGGGGGGCCGCGTGGCGCTCCTTTACGTCATTCAGCCGGCGGAGTTCCAGCACTGGGCCTCGGTCGGCGACTTGATGCGCGAGGAACGCCGCACCGAGGCCGAGGAGATGCTCCAGGTGGTTGCCTCGGTGGTGCAAAAGCGCACCAAGACAATGCCCGCCCTATACATTCGCGAAGGAAAGATCCGCGAGGAACTGATCAAGCTGATCGACGAGGAAACGGATATTTCGGTACTGGTCCTCGGCGCCGCCACCGGAGAAGGTCCCGGCCCTATCGTTTCCTACCTGGTCGGAAAGATGGCCGGCCGCCTGCGCATCCCCATCACCATTGTGCCGGGCTCTCTCAGCGACGAACAAGTCGACGCTATTACCTGACAGCAACCTTCAGCGCATTGATGGCAGCCGCGTAATCACCGCCGCCGAAGACGGTGCTGCCGGCGACCAGGACGTCGGCGCCCGCCTCGACCACGGAGCCCGCATTTTTGGGATTGATGCCGCCGTCGACTTCCAGTTCGATCGGCCGGTCGGCGATCATCTTGCGGATGGCGCGGATTTTTTCGACCTGTTCGGCGATGAAGACCTGGCCGCCGAAACCGGGATTGACGGTCATCACCAAAATCATATCGACCTGGTCGAGGACGTGGGCGACGACGCCGGCCGGCGTCGAGGGATTGAGCGACACACCGGCTTTCTTACCCAACGAGCGAATGACCTGCAAACTGCGGTGCAAATGCGGTCCGGCCTCGGCGTGCACGGTAATGATGTCGCTGCCGGCCTTGGCGAAGGCCTCCAGATAGGGATCGACGGGGGCGATCATCAGGTGGGTGTCCAGGGGTTTCGCGGTATGGGGCCGGATGGCCTCGACGACCACGGGTCCGAGCGAGATGTTGGGCACGAAGTGACCGTCCATGACGTCGACATGGACGTAATCGCAGCCCGCCGCATCGATGGCGCGCACCTCTTCGCCAAGGCGCGCGAAATCAGCTGACAGGATCGACGGCGCGATCTTTACGGCGTTTGCCACTTTTAGGCCGCCTCGCCGGTGTATTCGCCCTTGGCCGCGGCGCTGTTCAGCCTGGCCCGCGTGGCAAGGGACTGCTGGGCCGCTTGCGTATTATCGGCGGACCCTTTCCAGCCCTTCAAGGCGCCGTCTTGCAGGGCCCGACCATAGGAGAAGCTGAGCGCCCAGGGTTGGGGGCCGGAATTCGCGTTCATGGCGTTCAGGTGCGCGGTCGCCACCTGTTCGCTCTGGCCGCCGGAAAGAAACACGATGCCCGGCACCGCCGCCGGAACCGTGCGGCGCAGGCAGCGAACGGTGCGCTCCGCCACTTCGTCGACGTCCGCTTGGCGCGAACAGTCCTTGCCCGAGATCACCATGTTGGGCTTGAGCAACATGCCTTCAAGCGAGACGCCTTGGCGGTGCAAGGCGCCGAACACCTGGTGCAGGGTTTCGGTGGTGACCGCGTCGCAGCGGTCGATGTCGTGGTCGCCGTCCATCAGGACCTCGGGCTCGACGATGGGCACCAGACCGCCGTCCTGGCACAGCCGCGCATAGCGGGCCAGTGCATGGGCGTTGGTCTCTATGCAATAGGGCGTCGGGATGAGACCGCCGATCTTGATCACGCCGCGCCATTTGGCGAAGCGCGCGCCGAGACCATGGTATTCGGCGACGCGTTCGCGCAAACCGTCCAGCCCCTCGGTGACGGTTTCCTCAGGCGAACCGGTAAGGGGCTTGGCGCCGGTGTCGACCTTGATGCCGGGATGGATGTTCTGCTTGGCCAGAAGCGCCGGGATCGGGGTGCCGTCCTTGGCCGCTTGGCGGATGGTTTCGTCATAAAGGATGGCGCCGCTGACGAAATCGCCAAGGCCGGCGGTTGTGAACAGAAGTTCCCGATAGGAGCGCCGGTTCTCCTCGGTCGATTCGACACCGATTCCATCGAATCGCTTGGTGATCGTCCCCGTGCTCTCGTCCGCGGCCAAGATACCCCTGCCGTCGGCGATCAGGGATTGGGCGATGGAGGCAAGGTTCGCTTCGTTCATGGTCCTAACTCCTGTTGTGCTTTTTTGCCGCCGCCGCGACGGCCTCGGCGGTAATGGCAAAATGTTCGTAAAGCGCGCCGCCGGGGGCCGATGCGCCGAACCCGGTCATGCCGACGAAGGTGCCGTGGAGGCCGAGATAGCGCTCCCACCCCTGCCCCACCGCCGCTTCGACCGCGACGCGCGTGGTCTCGTCGCCCAGAACGCTTTGGCGATAGGCCGCGTCCTGGCGATCGAAAAGCTCCCAGCACGGCATGGAGACGACGGCTGTCGAAATGCCGTCGGCTTGCAACAGTTCACGTGCCGCCAGCGCCACGCCGACCTCGCTGCCAGTCGCCATCAGGGTCGCTTGGCGCGGACCGCCCACGCCCTCGGCCAGGACATAAGCGCCGCGTGCCGACAAGTTCTCGTCCGCATCCGAGCGTACGGTCGCCAGGCCCTGACGGCTGAGCGCCAGGACCGAGGGGCCGGTGTCATTTTCCAGGGCCAGGGTCCAGCACTCCGCCGTTTCCACCGCGTCGGCCGGGCGAAAGACGCACAGGTTGGGAATGGCGCGCAAGCTTGCCAGGGTTTCGACCGGCTGGTGGGTCGGGCCGTCCTCGCCAAGGCCTATGGAATCGTGGGTCAGCACATAGACCGACCGCACCCCCATCAGCGCGGCCAGCCGCATGGCCGGGCGCATGTAATCGGCGAAGACCAGAAAGGTGCCGCCATAGGGGATAAAACCGCCGTGCAAGGCCATGCCGGTCATGACGGCGGCCATGGCATGTTCGCGCACCCCATAATTGATGTAACGCCCGGCAAAATCTCCAGGCTCGACCGAGGAGAACGCCGCTGCCTTTGTGTTGTTGGAACCGGTAAGGTCCGCCGATCCGCCGATCATCTCGGGGATGGCCTCGGTCAGCACCTCAAGGGCTTCGCCGGATGACTGGCGTGTCGCCCACTTAGGCGCCTCGTCGATAACGCGCGCGATGTGGCTTGTCAGCGCCGCCTTCCAGCCTTTGGGCAGAACCCCGGCCATGGTGCGCTCGAACTCGGCTTTTTGCTCAGGTTTCGCTGCTTCCAGGCGTGCTTCCCATTGGGCGTGAACGTCGGCGCCCCGCGCGCCCACCGCGCGCCAGGCGGCAAGCACATCGCCCGGCACATCGAACGGTGCGTGGGACCAGCCCAGCTTTTCGCGCGCGCCCGCGATCTCATCGTCGCCCAAGGGCGCCCCGTGAGTGGCCGAGGTGCCGGCCTTGGAAGGCGCGCCGAAACCGATCTCTGTGCGACACGCGATAAGCGACGGTTTGGCCGACGCACGGGCGGCTTCGATGGCGGCGGCGACGGCATCGGCGTCATGGCCGTCGACCGAACTGGCGTCCCAGCCCGATGCCTGGGCGCGGGCCAATTGGTCGTCGGAAACGGTCATCGATGTGGGCCCGTCAATGCAGATCCGGTTGTCGTCCCATAGAACGATAAGCTTACCCAACCCCAGGTGCCCGGCAAGCGACAGGGCCTCGTGGCTGATGCCCTCCATCAAACAGCCGTCACCGGCGATGACATAGGTGGTGTGATCGACCAGGTCGTCGCCGAAGCGCGCGTTCGCCATGCGCTCGGCCAGCGCCATGCCGACGGCAGTGGTGATGCCTTGGCCTAGGGGGCCGGTGGTGGTTTCGATGCCCGCCGCATGGCCGTATTCCGGGTGGCCGGCCGATTTCGATCCGAGCTGGCGAAAATTCTTCAGCTCGTCCAGCGTCATGTCCTCATATCCGGTGAGGTACAAGAGCGAATACAAGAGCATGGAGCCATGACCCGCCGACAGCACGAAGCGGTCGCGGTCCGCCCAATCGGGCGCCTTTGGATCGAAGCGGAGGAAGCGTGAGAACAACACGGTGGCGACATCGGCCATGCCCATGGGCATGCCGGGATGGCCCGAATTCGCCTTCTGCACCGCGTCGGCGGCCAGAAACCGGATGGCATTGGCCATCACGTCATGATCGGCGCCGGCCCCGGCTTCGTGTTGCACAACCTTCGCCTCGCTCTGGCCTGGCGTCATCGAAAGCTCTCCTCCGTTTGCCCGTCGCCCGACCCACGGACGGGTGAACAAATACGCCCCCTTGGTATCGGCGATGTTGGCCTTCGGATCAAGCACCGATATGGCCTTTTTCGACATACCGCGTCGGGCCGTGTCGGCGGACCGACCGTCATTCCTTCTTGTCGGGGTTCTCGATCAACACATTGAGCTTATTGAAACACGAGATAGGCCCCCATCGGGCTGGCGCCAGACGATCTCATCAAGGGGTATGGGGGAATTGCTCATCGGCTCGCTCACCGCTCAAAGCTGTGGCCTGGATCATAGAACGGGTGCGCGCCGGCGTGGGGGCTCGCTCCGCCAGGATGGTAGTGGCCCACGCCCCTTCAATAACCAAGGACTGTGAATAACATTATAATCGTGGAATCAGCATACCGACGTTCTCAAATGGGTAAGAACTCTTCAGAATAATCTCCTGAATATGTTTAACGAGCCTTAGTAGTGCGACGTTTCAGGATATAGTGGGCAGAAGGATCGCGTACTTTTCCAGTTTTTGATCGGCGGAGAAGTATATCTCGTTCTCCAAGTGCATCTAAGATTTGTTTGGCGGTATGCCAATTCTTGCGAAGCACTCGGTTGGCATCACTGACATTAATCTTGCCCTTATCCGCGATAAAATTGATTACTAATTTTTCCTCAGAGGAAAGCTGCTCGTAAACGCTTTCTCCAAGGAGCTTGAGGGCGTCCGCATCCACAAACGTTTTCCTAGCCTCAATATTATTTCGCAATGTAACGTGGACTTGATGAAACGCGACCTCCTTCTGGACAAATTCTGGTTCAGGTAAGTCGGCCTCTTTCATGAAGTCTCTCATACGTCGAGTGCCCTCATGGGCACATTTCACGTAGTCGAGATAGAACAGCGCATTCATGAGGTGAGGATTGCGGGGGTTGTGTGTGTCATAGATATTTTCTGGAGTTACGGGGGGAGGGAACGCCCCTGGGCTCTCAACTACCAACCTATCATCAAGTATCTTTACGAAGATGTTCATGTTTTTCAGGTTATAGGAACGATGAACACATGCATTGACGATAGCCTCCAACCAAACGTCGCTTGGATATTCAGTGTCCGTCATCAAAACATTTGGGACGCCTAAGCCTGTTTCATAACGAAGGATCTGGCTCGTCTCGGTTTGATGTTAAGCCGCTCGGCGCTGATGGTTCAAGCGGCGGTTTTGGATGGTCAGTTTTTTGAT
>PVBE012447669.1_pt1 | contig 15179 bp, 13 predicted proteins | sample 1631181 | NCBI WGS metagenome assembly PVBE01 (sample SAMN08397723, study PRJNA350692) | Marine metagenome, whole genome shotgun sequencing project. | isolation source: water | place: Pacific Ocean | collected 2012-04 | reverse complement strand
TGCAGTTGTTCCGGGTCTCGCAGCGCATCATCTTCAAGTTCGAGATCGAGAAAGGTCCCAAGGTAGCAGAAGTGCCAGTGACCATGCCCTCGGGCAAGGAGAAGACGCAGACCATCTACAACGATACGGTCATTGGATACGACAAGCTGGGCAAAGTGGCCGCAAAGATCACGATTGAAGAGCCCACCTTCGAGCGCGACAGCGAGCATCACGTGAATTCGATCTAGACGTGAATTCGATTTCGCTGTCGGTGGTTGGAAACAGGAAGAGGAGTAAGGGACCGATGGAACACTCGGAGCCAGACAAGGCCACCGCCGTTCGTGCCGCCCGGCTGTACCTCTACCGCTGGCTGGCTGCTGCGGCCACGGATCCGGCAGTCGCTGGTTGGCGTCTTCTTCAGGACGCTCAACTGCAGGCGGAAGCGAGTGCGGCGGCGGAATACCTGCGTCAACTTCCGGAGGCTAGGCCAGAGGCGGTAGCCCCCGGAGAAATCGAGTCCACCCTGTTGGATACAACGCAGATGATCTCGTTTCTTGACACAGAGACCGATTGGGCGGCGGAGTACATGGCCGTCTTCGGCCTGCTGGGATCGCAGGAATGTCCACCTTACGAAACGGACTATTGCCCGCAGACGCTCTCGGTGTACCGCGCACAACAGTTGGCAGATATCGCCGGTTTCTACGCCGCATTTGGCTTGGAGCCGTCAACCCGTCGACCCGAAAAGCAGGACCACATCACCTTGGAGTTGGAGTTCATGGCGTGGTTGATCGCTAAGGAGCAATACGCACTCTCAAACGACATAACGGACGGCGTCGCCAAGGCCGAGGCCTGTCGCGACGCCCAAGAAACGTTCTTCCAGAACCATCTGGCGTGGTGGGTTCCTGCCTTTGCATTCGCCCTGCGGAAGAAGACGGACGGTCTAGAAGATCCTGCTGAGAGAACGGCCCCGCCTGCCAGCTTTTACGGCAGCTTGGGGCACATGCTTGCTGCGTTTATCTCGGTGGAGCGTGCGCTCCTTGGCGTGGAACCGCCGGTCGAGTTGGCAGCGGTACGTGTAGAAGATCCAGCCTCTGTTTCCTGTGAAGGCTGCGGATTTGCGGACGCAAGCGCCGCGCCTGGGGCGCAGCAGATGCCCTCAAAGGAGGTTCAAGAAGCTCAAGCCAAAAGGCATGGGGAGTAGGCTCTCTCGCGCTGCGGATTTCAAGTTGCCGGGTCGTCCGAAGGCGTTGGTGCATGGATCGTGAAGACGGCTGAGAAGTCCCCGACTCCGTGGAATTCAGCTTCCGATGGCGATTGAGGTCGGCGCTCCGATCTCGGTCATCCGGTTGAGGGCGTTGCAAGCGAGTCGTGCCTCGACCGCTTGGGCTCTCTGACCACGTGCTCGGAGCCTGTCGCCGACGATCGATTTGTACCTGAAGAAGGCGTTCTCTACTCGTGCTTGCCGGTGGTAGCCGGACTCCTTCTTCCAGCGCCTTCGGCCGACCTTGTCCACGCGACGAACAGTCTTGTCGCGGGCCAGACATCGCCGTCGAGTGACAGTCGCTCTCTTGATCGGGGGTACGACGACACGTGCACCCCGGTCGCTGCCGGCGTTGTAGAACGGCCGCGTGTCGTATGCCGCGTCGGCGATGACGGTTGCGATGCTGCCGTTGACCTGTCCGATGAGATCGACGCCGGCCGTTGCGTCATCCAGGTTCGAATCGGTCAGCAGCTGAGCGCCGATGACTCCAGCGTCGTCGACGCCGAGATGGAGCTTCCTCCAGCCCTGGATGCCCCTGCCGCCGTGTTTGACGGCGGCCGCCTGGACAGCAACCCGTGGGGTGTTCCCGGCTTCTCGGCGCTATTCTTCATGATGACGGGCTTTCATGGCACGCACGTCCTCATCGGTGTCGTGATCCTGGTGGTCACGATGCTGCGAGCGAAAGCGGGAAAGGCGACGGCCGAAGGCGTCGAACTCGTGGGCCTCTACTGGCACTTCGTCGACCTCGTGTGGGTCTTCATCTTCGGTTGCTTCTACCTGATCTGAGATTAAGAGCTTCGATGACCGAACAAGGAACAACGCCCCACGCGATGGGCTATGGCACTTACCTCAAGGCCTGGGTCGTCCTGCTGTTCTTGACGATCCTCATGGTCATGATCGCCAACCCGGCGTTCCTGATCGCCGGCATGACCGTCAAGGCACTGATCATCGCGCTCTACTTCATGCACCTTCGCCATGAACGCCGTGACTTCACGCTCTACATGTTGCTGTGCCTGTTCCTGACATCTCTCCTGCTCTTCGGGCTGATCATCCCCGATGGGCGCGCGATGTGAGATGAGGATGCGCCCGATCCTGCAACTCGCCGCGCCGCTGGCCACAGTGACGATGGCACTGAGCGCACGGGTGCTCGCGCAGGGCTGCTGAGTGAACGTAGGAGACGCGGCGCGTGACGCCGGCGTCCTTCACCTGGCGGGCGGTTTCCGCCTCGGCACAGCGGTTCTGCTGCTCGTCCCGGCTCTGCTGCTCGTCGGGATCGGCTGGCGTTGGTGGTCGCAGCGGCCACGCGGCTGAGCAGCACCTAACGCGAAACGACGCCCGCGCTTTCGCGTTTTCCGTACAGGCAGAATATGGGACTTTCTCCCAGACGAGTGCGATGCTGCTTCGCTGCCTGTTGTTGTTCTTGGCCTCGTGCTTTCTGTTCGGCTGCCAACGCAGTTCGACGGATCCAATAGCCACTCCGCGCCGTCCGCCGCAAACCCGCGCGGAAGCCGGCGGCATGTGTCTCAGGTGCCACGTCGAGATCGAGGAGATGCACGCCAAACGGCTGCTCTACTGCGTCGACTGTCACGGCGGAGACGACACAGCAATCGACAAGGACAAGGCGCACATCGCTCCGTCGATGCCAATGCCGCTCAACCCGACGATCCTGCCCGTCGACTATCCCGACCTCGCCTACCTTCGCTTCCTCAACCCTTCGAACCTGCGCGTCGTCCGGCAGACCTGTGGCAAGTCATCCGACGGCTGGACCGGCAGTTGTCATGAGGAGAAGACCGAGCGTGTGTTGAAGTCGATGATGGCGACCACGGCGGGCCACCTGACCGGCGGTGCCTACCTGAACGGCATCCTGCCTTCGCGCACACCGATCTGGGGCAACATGCCGGTCGTGGACACTGACGGCGACGTGCCTACCGAGCGCGGTGCGGTGGAATCGCTCGAACAGATTCCCGCCGAGGACCATTCGTTCAAGTTCGACACGTTCCAGCGCCACTACTCGGACGTGCCGCGCAAGATCTGCGCACGCTGCCACCTGTGGTCGCGCGGCAAGGCCGTACGGGGCGTCCCGGGCCAAGACGGCAACTACCGGTCCGAAGGGTGCGCAGCGTGTCACGTGCCGTACGCCAACAACGGCCTGTCCCTGTCGGCAGACGGGATGGTCCCCAAGGACGAGGTCGGACATCCGCGGAAGCACACGATCACTCGTCAAATCGACACGCACCAGTGCGCACACTGCCACACTCGAGGCGCGCGCATCGGCCTGAGTTTCCAGGGACTGGCGCAGCTCCCACCAGCGACGCCGACCGAACCGAACCGCCCCGGCCTGACTGCGAAGAAGATCTACGGCGCCTACCACGTGCAGGATCCGCTCGTGAACCCACCGGACATCCATCACGAGCGCGGCATGCACTGCATCGACTGCCACGTGCAGAACGAGATCATGGGCGACGGCAACATCTACGGTCACATGGATCAGGCGACCGAGATCGAGTGCGAGGATTGCCATGGCACGCCGAGCGAGTACGGCGACCTCGTCACGGTCCGCGGCAGCAAGCTCGACCACGTGCGAATCGAGAACGGCACCTACATCCTGCGATCGAAGGTCACCGGCAAGGACCACGTGGTCGCGCAGGCAAAGGAGTTCACGGATCCGAACCACACCACCTACAACGCGATGGCGGCCTTCGCCATGAACGGCGATCACCTGAAGGCGACCGGCGGGCTCGAGTGCTACACGTGCCACTCGGCCTGGCAGAACAACTGCTACGGCTGCCACTTCGAGCGTGACCTGCGCACGAGCGCGCTCGACTACTTCAAGGGCGAGAAGACGCTCGGCACGACCAAGACGGACAAGAAGTACTTCCTCAACTTCAAGAACTTCCACATGGGGTGGAACAGCGAGGGCAAGGTCGCGCCCTACACCGTCGGCTGCCAGGTCCTCGCGACGGTCACCGACACCAACGGCAGCAAGGTGCTCGACCAGGAGATGCCACGCACCGCGGAAGGTCACTCGGGACTCGGCATGAACGCCGTCAACCCGCACACGACGCGTCGCACGCCGCGCGGCTGCATCGAGTGCCACCACAACGACGTCGCACTGGGCATCGGGTCCGAGAACTTCACCCTGGCACGCAAGCATGCCTTCGTCGCACATCGGGGCCCGCAGCCCGGCATGAAGATCCTCGAGCGGGGCAAGGACGGCGCCCTCACCGAGGTGGGCTTCGTACCGCTGGCGTCGCCACGCGCGCTCGCGATGGAGATGAACCAGGTCAAGGGCAACTGCGAGTTCGTCTATGTCGCCAACGGGTCGAGCGGCCTGTGCACCATCGACGTGCGCGTCCCCGACCAGCCCACCGTGCGATCAGTCGTCAAGACGACCGACGCCCGAGACATGGCACTCATCGCGGGCAGACTCTTCCTCGCGGATGGCGCCGGCGGCGTCCGAGTCTTCGACGTCGCAGTGCCGAGTCGCCCGAGCCTGATCGCGACACTCCCGATGACCGAGGCGCGAGCCGTTCATTGGGCCGGCGACTACCTCTACGTGGCCGCGGGCGCAGTCGGACTCTTCGTGGTCGATGTCGAGCAACCTCACCCTCCGAGGATCATCGCCACGGTCGACCTCAACGGCATGTCGATGGATCCGAACGACGCCTCCGATGTGATGACCTTCTCGCAGTACGGGGAGCGATCGTTCATGGGTTTCGACAGTAGCGCCTACGTCGCCGATGGTGCATCGGGCGTCCGTGTCCTCAACATCCGCTACCCCACGACACCGCTGATCGTCGGAACCATCCCTACGACCGATGCACGCGGCCTCTTCACGGGCGCAATGTATGACCCCGGCGACTCCACGCAGCGTTCGCTCGAGCGCGAGTACCTCTACGTGGCTGACGGCCGGGGTGGGCTCCGCATCTTCGACGTGTCCACGCCGACGATGGCCAAGGCCGCGAGCACGTCCCTGGCCGGATGGAACGTGACCGACGTCTTTGTCACGCACGCGTTCGAACCGCCGGTGAACCGGCTGTATGCCTTCGCGGCGGTCGAGAACAAGGGTCTGCACGTGCTGGATGTCGGCGAGACCACGAAGCCGAAGGTCGTGGCCACGCACTCCGCAATCAACGCCGCTAGCGTCTGCGTCGAGCGCATCCGCCTCGACCGCTTCGTCGACGAGCAGGGGTTCCGCGTCAAGGACAGTTCGCACGATGGTGCCCGGCCCTTCACGAGCTCAGAGATGCGGCGCATCCGCAAGGCAAAGATCCCGCGGTGACACATGACGTTGCAGTGATCGGCGGCGGACCGGCTGGCGCCGCGGTAGCGACCCTGCTCGCCAGGCAGGGACATCGTTGCCTGATCGTCGATCGCGCCGTGTTCCCGCGCTACTGGATCGGCGAGTCGCTGATCCCGCACACCTACGGGCCCCTGTCCCGGCTCGGTCTCATTCCGAGCATGAAGCAATCGCAGTTCGTGCCGAAGCACAGCGTGCGCTTCGTGTCGCCGAGCGGTGCGGACTCCGAGCCCTTCTACTTCTCGGAGACCATCGAGGGTGACGCCGCCCGAACCTGGCAGGTGGAGCGCTCCGAGTTCGATCGTATGTGCCTCGACAACGCAGTGGAAACGGGCGTCGAGGTGTGGATGGGCGCGCAGGTCGAGAGCGTACTGTTCGACGGCGAGCGCGCCACGGGCGTCCGCGTCGTGCAAGGCGACGAGTCCAAGGACGTCGCAGCGCGCGTCGTCGTCGACGCGTCGGGCCGTGCCACCGTGCTCGGCCGCCAGCTCGGGCTGCGCGACGGCATCGCGTCGCTGCTCAAGACATCGGTCTGGTCGTACTTCCGCGGCGGCGCTCGCCGCGACGGGATCGACGCAGGCGAGACGACGATCTTCCTGTTGCCGGAGAACTGCTGGGCCTGGTACATCCCGCTCAGCGAGGACATCGTGAGTGTCGGTGTCGTTGGCGATCCGCTGCACGTGCTGCGCGGAGGCATCAGCATCGAGGATGCGTTCGTGCGCGGGATCGTCGAAAGCGCACCGCTGCTCGAGTGCCTCGAAGGAGCCGAACGCGTCGATCAGGTGCGCGGCGGAGGCGTGCTCGCATACTGCAACAAGCAGACGGTCGGCGATGGCTGGGTCATGCTCGGTGATGCGCGCGCCTTCTTGGATCCGATCTACTCGTCGGGCGTATTCCTTGCGCTGGCGTCAGCGGAGCTGGCAGCACCCTGCATCCACGACGCTCTCGAGTCAGACGATGTCTCGGCGCAGCGTCTCGGACGCTTCGAGCCCGAGCTCACGGGCGGCGTCCGTGTGATCAGCGCGCTGATCCACGCCTTCTATGATCCTGCGTTCAGCTTTCGGTCGTTCCTCAAGAGCCATCCCGAGCAGCGCCGCGGGCTCATCGACTGCCTCGTCGGTGACGTGTTCAAGGACATGACTCCCTTGTGCGCAGCGTTGGAGTCGCACGCAGACACGGGCAGCAAACGCTACTCGTAGTCGAGCTCCAGATCGAGACAGAGCCGCTGCGTGAGCTGGAAACCGATACGCTGGAAGAAGAGCAGCAGTTCCTGGTCCTCCCACGACACCTCGGTGCGTAGGCTGCGGATGCCGAGGCCGAGCAGGTTGGTGCGCAACTGATCGAGCAGCGCCTGCCCAACGCCGGCGCCGCGGTGCTCCGGCGCGACGCCGATCGTGTCGAGGACGGCGACGGGTTCGGGCTGTCCGAACTCACCGTAATGGACCCAGCAGAGCAGGAAGCCAACCACGGCGCCGTCGACCCCGGCGGCCAGTGACACCTCGATGCCGACCTCCGCCAGCGCCTTCTCGAGCTTGATCTCGAAGTACTCCGCGCGCCGGCGACCCGTGTTTTTCTCGTCGATGCGCACGACGACGTCGAGGTCGTCAGGCCGCAGGCGACGAATGACGACGCTATCGGTTTCCATCGTGCTCATGACTTCCTCACGCGATCAGCTGACCTCCATCGACCCTCAGTACCTGTCCGGTGACGTGCCGGCTCATCTCGCTGACGAGAAACAAAACGGACCGTGCGATGTCGTCGGGCTCGCCGACACGCCCCAAGACGGTCTCCTGGATCGCGGCCTCGACGTGCTCGTCCGCGAGGACATCCATCATCGACGTGCGGATCAGCCCCGGACTGATGACGTTGACGCGGATGCCAAACGCCCCGAGCTCACGCGCCGCCGTTCTCGCCAACCCGATCAAGCCGCTCTTGCTGGCCGCGTAGTTGGCCTGACCGAACTTGCCGCGCTCGCCGTTGATCGACGAGACGAGGACGACCGAGCCTCGTTGTCGCTTGCGCATCAAGGGTGCGAACCCACGCAGCAGATAGAAGGCTGACGACAGGTTCGTCGACAGCACCTTGTCCCACGCGTCCATGCTCATCTTCCAGAGCACCGCATCGCTCGTGATGCCAGCGCAATGCACGAGCAGGTCCATTCCGTCCCAGCACCGATTCACTGCCGCGACGAGCCGCTCGACGCTACAGATGTCGCCTACGTCGCACGAGAACTGCACCGCCCCCTCGACACAGTCCGCGCCATGGACGTCGGCGCTCACGACATCGGCGCCCGCGTCGAGCAGTTGGCGAACCACGACCGACCCGATGCCGCCGGCCCCGCCGGTCACGACGGCAACGCGACCCTCGAGGGACACCAGCTCGGCGAGTCCCTGCGGATCGCTCACGGGGTCACTCCGGATGCCTCGAGACGCCGCGCCCGGAAGGCGCCCCACAGAGCAGCGCCCAACGCACCAGCCAGGACCGAGCGCTCGTCGGAGCGGATGTCCAGCTTGCCGCGGTCGGAGAACTGCTCGGCCGCCGTCACGAGCGCGGCGACGAGGCCCGGGTCTGCAGCGAGCCCGCCGGTTACGAGCACGGTCCCGCGCGCTCCCGCCGAGAGCAGCAGCTTGACGTAGCGACCGGCCATCGAATCGTGAATGCCGCGCAGGATGTTCTGCACCGAGATGCCGCGCGAGACCATGTTGATCACGTCGGTCTCCGCGAGCACGGCGCAAATCGACGAACAGACCTCAGGCGCGTCGGCCTCCTGTGACAACGACCCGATCTCGTCGAGGGTCACACCAAGATAACGCGTGATGTTCTCGAGGAACTGCCCCGATCCGGACGCGCACTGGCTTGTCATCCGGTAACTGAGAACCTTGGCCCGCGCGTCCATCAGGACCGCGCGCGTGTGCAGCGCTCCGACGTCGAGGATCGCGCGCGCCTCCGGGCAAAGGAACACAGCGCCGCGCGCATGCGTCGTCATGCCGTAGAAGTGACCCGTTCGGAACGGCACGATCTCGCCCTCCCCCGTCGTCGCCGTGTAGGCAAGGTCTCCTTCTTCGACGCCGGCGTCACGCAGAACGCTCTCGAATACGTCCTGGGCGACACGGGCCGCTTCGCGCCGGCGAATGCGCTCGACGGCCTGCCCGAGCACGCGCGCCCGCGCTCCACCGTCCTCGACGACGACGACCTTGATCGCGGACGATCCGACATCGAGACCGGCTGTCAGCAACTCGCTCATGCTCCCTCCGCCGCCACTGCGGCATCCGCCCCACGCAGCGCGAACACCGCAGCTCCGAGCGCCCCCGTGTAGATCGATACCGGCGAGATGTTGAGCGTCACCTCGCCGTAGTTCGCGCGGACGAGGTCGGCCAGCGCGTCGACCGCCGCGGGGTTCTTGGCAACGCCACCGGTGAACGTGAACTCCTCCTCGATCCCGCCCGAGCGGGCCAGGAGAGACATCGCGCGCAGGATGATCGCGCGGTGCAGACCGGCGAGGATGTCCTCACGGCGCTCGCCGAGGCCGAGCCGCTCTCTGAGCTCGGCACCCGCGAACACGGTGCACGTCGAGTTGATGCGCACGGATCGAGTGGACTGGCTGGCGAGCGGACCGAGCTCGTGCAGCCCGAGATTCATCTCGTCGGCGATGTAGCCGAGGTAACGACCACATCCCGCCGCGCACCGATCGTTCATCTGGAACGACGTGACGATGCCTCGGGCATCGACCTGGATCGCCTTCGTGTCCTGTCCGCCGATGTCGAGAACCGTTCGCGTGTTCGGGAACATCATGTGCGCGCCGAGTCCATGGCAGAGGATCTCGGAATGGATCGACTCCTTCGGAAACGGCAGCCGCTGGCGGCCGTAGCCGGTGCCGACGCCGGCGACCTGCATGAGCTCGAGTTCGGTGACCATCTCGACGGCCAGACGCAGCTCGAGTGGGACCTCGCCCATGCTCGTCAGCGCCGCGGTCAACAAGCGCGCGAACGAGTCATCGGTCGGCAGCGTGTTCTCGACTTGCAGGATCGCCTTGTCGAAGAGTCCGACCAGCACGTCGAAACCTGCGTAGCCCTTCTGCGATGCCTGCTCGGCCAGGCGTAGATAGCGCTCGCCCGCCAGGTCGCGGAAGAAGTCGCTGCGACGGTTCGCGTTGGTCGACCACAGCTCGCCGCTCCCTTCACGCATCTGCGCCAGGATCGAGTGGACCGCCTCGTGCGCCTCGTTGTGCACGCCGCTCTCCATGAGCAGATCCAGGACGGATGCGAGCGTTTGTAGCTGATCGAGGTACTGCTGCTCCCGCAACCGCAGCGTCAGCGTCTCGACCAGCTCAGCGCGACTCGCGTCGTCCAGGGCGGTCGCGGCGAGCTCGGTCTCGAACAACGCGAACCGAGAGTTGGTGAGCGCCTCGTCGAGCGCGACTGAGCACGCGACGTCATAGTTGCTGCGGCTGTTGGTGATGCCTCTTCCGAGCACCGCACCGTCGAGCCCGAGCACAACCGCCTTGGTCGTCGTGGAGCCGAGGTCGATGCCGACGCAGTAGTCGAGTGAACCCACCTCAGGCCCTCCGCTGCTCGATCATCTGGAACCACGACTCGAGCCGGTTCTTGATGTTCGCGGCCGAGAAGTAGCGGGGGTCGACGAGATCGCTCTCGATGAAACCACCGGGTTTGCCGGTCCGCTGCTCGACCTCGCGCAGGATCATGAGCTGTCCGGCGCTGAACGAGTTGCAGCTCTTGACCGAGTTGATCAGCAGACCATCGGCTGCGTAATCCTCGACGTAGCGCGTGAGCATGTCGACGCGACTCGGCAGGTTGAGGTTGGTGTAGCAACCCATGCAGTAGTCGGCGAGCGATTCGAGCGGGCGCGACGGATCGTGCCGGAAGCCGAAGTCGTAGACGCCGCCGACCTTGGTGTACGACGACGCGACGACGACGGCGCCGTCCTCCGCGAACATGCGCCAGAACTCGCGGAAGTTGGTCCAGTTGGGTGGGCCCTCGACAACGACCCGGTAGCGCTCCTCCTGAATCTCGCCGTCGGGAGTGATCGGCCCCTTGCCCTGACTGACGCGCTCGTCGACCTCGGCGCGCAGCGCGCCGTAGTAGTCGATCGTTTCCTCGGTTCCCCTAAACGCGGTGAAGATCGGCCCGATGTAGTAGACGCCGCCGAAGTAGGCGTCGATCGGCGACGGCACGTTCTTCGCTGATTCGAGCACGGCGACGAGGTCGTCCTCGGCCGCCGCTGAGCGAGCGAGCATCTCTTTCAGCCGATCCTCGTCGTAGCTCTTGCCGCTGACCTGCTCGAGCAGCGGAATCACCTTGTTCCGCAGCTGCTCGACGACGTATCGCCGCATCGACTGCGTGATGACGCCATCGCCCTGGTAGGGCACGTGCAGCATCACCATCGGGCAGCCGTACTCCCCCTGCAGGATCTCGAACCACTTCATGAACGTGAAGCAACCGGTGTACGACAGCAGCAGCATGTCGGGATCCGGCAGTCGCTCACCGGTCGGCCCGACGTTGCCGGACTTCATCATTCCGATGTCGCATTTGACGTAGGTACAGACGTCTTCGGAGTGACCGAGCTTCTCGGCGAGCGAGATGTACTCCCGCGACTTGCCGCGCATGCTCGACTGCAGCGCGTTGATCTCGGGAAGAACGGGCAAGAGATCGAAGCTTCGCAGCAGCTCGGTCAGGTTGCCGGGCACGAACGTGTAGGCGCACTTGTCGCCCGTGTCCGGTGCGTTCGCCAACCGCGTGTAGTGCTCGGCGATCATCTGCTTCTGGCGCAGCTGACTCGAGTCCTTCTGAGCTTCAACGTTCGGTGTCGTCTTCCTTGGTGTCATCAGCTCCACAACTTGATCGAGTCAGCGAACGTGCCGGCCTGCTCGCGGATCACCTGGAACTGTCCGGTGTCCTCGCTGTACTTGAATCCCGTCCACGGAATGCCGGCCGCTTCGATGGCGGCGACGGCCATCGGTTGATCGAGCAGAGCCGGGTCACAGAAGCTCGGTGCGCAGAACAGCACACCGTCGGCGCGGTTCGCCCGTGTGCGCTCGACCAGCTCGCGCCCCTTGTCGCCCTCGTCGATGTAGCGGGTCGGACTGTCGATCGCATCGTGCAGGAACGCATCAACCAGGTTGTCGAGCGGATCGCCCTCGTCGGCGATCGGCCCCTTGATCCACCGGTGCACCTGCATGAAGTCGTCGTCGACGATGTAGCAACCGGAGCGTTCGAGGGTCTTGATGAGCCCGAGTGGCGGTTGCTCGCAGAACGACCCGGTCAGCACGACGCGCGCCTGGTCCATCGGACGCCTCTCGTCATCCGCGCGCACGGCGTCGGCGTAGGAGACGAGCATCGACAGGTGCTCCTCGACCGGCATCACGAGGCCGGCGCGTAGGATCAAGTACAGCTCGCTCGTCGGAACCCGCCACGGTTGTTCGCTGCGCAGGCCATAGAGTTCTTGCACCGCGCGGCGTTGTCGGTTCCAAACCAGGATCGACTGCTGTAGCGCATCGAGGTCAAGCGGCCGGGCACCGATGTTCTCGAGCCCCTCGGCCAGCTCTTCGAGCTCACGGCGCAGGAAGGTGCCGCCGATGTCGCGCTCGAAGCACTGCGGCACGTCGAGATAGCGCACGTACTTGTCCGGGAACTGCATCTTCCAGATGCCCGACAGGTTGCGGATCACGTCGCAGATGGCCGGGAACAGCATGCCGTCCAGACAATCGAGGCTGCCGTTGAGGCCGAGCTCGATCGTGCTGCGCGGAAGATGACAGATGTACGACTGGTAGTAGGCGTCGCCCTTGATGATCTCGAGGTCCTGACCGGCACCGACGAGGCCGACCGGCAGCACGCCTTGCGCGTGCAGTAGCTCGCGCGGCACCCAGATCGGCAAGTAGCCGACCGCCGGCATGCCCGTCTTCTCCTTCCATGCACGCACGCTGGACAGGCGAAGGTCCCGGCACCGCTCTTCCGCGCGTTTGACCAGGTCGTCGATCATCTTAGGCGTCACTCCAGACCGGCTTGCGCTTGTCGAGAAACGCGCCGATGCCTTCGGCAGCGTCGTGAGTCTGCATGAGCCGCGAGAGATACGATTGCTCCAGGTCGCGCAGCCGCGTCTCGAAGTCGGGCAGCGACCCGTGTCGCCATGCACGGTTTGCGTGCCGCAGGCTCGACGCGGAGCGTGGCAGCAGGTGCTCCCGTGCGTAATCGCTCGCGGCCTGCCCCGGGTCCGGGGCCAGATCATCCACCAGGCCGGTGGCTCTGGCGTGATCGGCCGTCACTGTTCGGCCCGACAGACAGAGATCGGCGGCTGCGCCGTAGCCGACGCGCGCCGGCAACACGATCGAGGCCACCGGCGCGAACACACCGAGCTGAATCTCAGGCTGTCCCAGCTGTGCATCCGGCGCCGCGATCGCGCGATGGCAGAAGGCGGCCACTTCCAGACCTCCGCCTAGGCAGCGACCTCGGACGACAGCGATCGTGAACACCGCCGCGTCCTGCATCGCCAGAAACATCGCGTGGAAGCGCGGCAGCATGTCGCCGACGACATCCGGAGCGTGCTCTGCGACGCTCGCCCCGTACGAGAAGTGCTCTCCTTCGCCCTCGATCGTCACGGCCTTGAGCTGCCAGGCCGTCGCCGCTTCCTCGAAGACCCGCGTCAGAGCGACGATCATCGAGGTGTCGAGCACGTTGGCGGGCGGCGCATCGAGCACGACGCGCCACAGAGCCCCGTCCTCGAGTCTCTCGAGTCTGATCGGCTCAGTACGGATTGCGCTCACTGCTGCCTGCCGTGCGCTTGGGCGAGCACGTTGTCGACAAGCGTCTCGTCCCAGTCGCGGCCTTCGGCGAGCAAGCGTCGCAACAGCAAGAAGTCGGCCTCGCGGCAACCCTTCGTGCCCTCGTGGAACGCTCTGAATCCGGCGCGCCCCTCGGTCATCATGTTGAGCGCCAGCCAGGCGCGGTTGGTCTCCCGGTTCTTGTCCCAGTGCTGGAGCTTGTGCTTGCGAACGCTCTCGACGGTCTTGGCCAGGCAACCGGGCATCGTGTGAGCGAGCTTCCAGATGAGCTCGCCGACGCGAGCATCGAGCCGAGACAGATCGACTTCGCCCTTCGCGAGCACCTCCTTGGCGCACACCCGCTCCTCGCCGTGCTTCGGCTCGCCGTAGACGACGTTGCCGCAGTCGTCGAGCCAGTGCTCGGTCACCGCCATAGGGTTGGTGACGAATTCGTCGCCGACCCGCAGTCCTGGGACGAGATCCGTGATCAGGCCGAGCCGCTTGGCCTTGTGCGCGCTCCAATGCTCGCACAGCGTGCAGCTCTCCATCGCTGCCTCGACACCGACGAACAGCGGCAGGAAGTCGGTGCTGCCGCCGTCGGGAGCCGAACCGTGACGCGGCCCGGCCTGACCGAACAACGCCATGTCCTGAGCGACGCTAAAGTCGCACGCCATGCCGATCTCCTGGCCTCCGGCGATTCGCATGCCGTTGACCCGGCAGATGACCGGCTTGTCACAGTGCAGGATCGCTGTGACCATGTCGTTAAAGAGGCGCATGTACTGTCGGTACTCCTCCGGCCGCCCGGCGTAGTACTCGGCGTACTCCTGCGTGTTGCCACCCGTGCAGAACGCGCGTGTCCCCGTCCCCGTGAACACGACCGCGACGCACGCGCGGTCGTTCGACGCCCGTCTCATCCCGAGGATGACTCCCTTGACCATGTCGGTCGTGTAGGAGTTGAGCTGAGACGGGTTGTCGAGCGTGATCCAGACCGTGTGCAGCCCTCCCGCCGTCGATCCAGACACTGGATCCACGAGTGGCACGGTCTCGTAGCGGACCCCCTGCTGCTGACCGTCCTCGACCAAGTCGTGCTGTTTGAAATCAAGCGTCGTCTCGGTCATGTAATGACTCCGTTGCCAGGCACCAGGATCACGCGCTGGCGGATCTCGCCATCGTGGAGCGCGCGGAAGGTCTCGTTGATCGATGCGAGCGGTCGATGTTCGACAAACGGCAAGAGCGCGACGCTGCCGGACAGCACCAACTCGACGACCTCCGGGTAGAGCCTTGGCAGACAACCCCAATTGCCCTCCGCCGTCGCATCGAGCGCCATCAAGTTGGACAGTCGCAGGGACGCTCGCTCGGGCGCATAGCCAACAACCGACAGATAGGAGCCGTGGCCGAGGAGCCCGAACGCCACCTCTTGGCCGTTGGTCGTCCCCGACGTCTCGAAGATGCGCCAGCGCCAGCTCGGCACATTGCGTTCTCGCGCGAACGTACGCACCGCGCGCTTGAGGTCCTTGCGCTCGTACTCGCCCGGTCTCAGCGTCAGCTCGGCGCCGTATCGCTCGATCGTCTCGAGGCGTTCCGGGTCGACATCGATGCCAACGACGTGCGCGCCTCGTGCCGATGCGATCTGCACGCCAAAGCCGCCGACACCGCCGACACCGACAAAGACGGCGAGATCGCCGGCCCGCAACCCAGCCTTGAGCACGGCCTGGTACGGGGTCGAAACCGCGTCCGCGATCACCGACAGGTCCTCAAGGGCTAACCCTGCGCCGTTGACGCTCGCGTCGTCGAGATCAGGAACGGCACACAGTCCGTGCGCCGGCACGCGAACATGACTTCCGAAGCCACCATGAACGTCGTTG